>JACCEC012390528.1_pt1 | contig 13967 bp, 11 predicted proteins | sample 7450121 | NCBI WGS metagenome assembly JACCEC01 (sample SAMN15323455, study PRJNA562643) | freshwater metagenome | isolation source: river surface water | place: USA:Blue River Watershed | collected 2017-08-18 | reverse complement strand
CACAACTTCCGGAACATTATCAAGTTCCACAACGTGGTCTGATGTAATCTATAACGAAACTTATGGATTATATACCGGATTAACAGGCACAGTTACTGGTGGCGGATCTGGTGCAACATTTGACGTATTAAGAAAAGGTCTAGGATATACTGTATATCTAAGATCAGCAGGAACAAACTATACTCGTTCTAGTGTAATTACTATCGCAGGAACAAGTTTAGGTGGTGCGTCAACAACAAATGATTTAACTATTACCGTAACTGGTATCAACAGCACAACTGGTGCAGTCGTAACGTATGATGTATCAGGAGAAGGTCGCGGTGGATTGTATACCGCAGTGGCCACAGGTGGAACTAGCGGATCAACATCGTCAGATGCATCTAGCTGGACAGCAAGAACTTTACCAAGCTCAGGCGATTGGATTTCAATGGCCAGCGGTGAAGTTACCAGCACTATCAATGCCACTGCTATGGTAAATGGTAAAGCCTATACAATTACCACAGCAGGTAATACAGTATACACTGATTACGGATCTAGCAGCAATGCCGTTGGCACAATATTCATAGCTACGGGTGCAGCAACAGGTACCGGTACAGTAACACCGTTAACTACTAGATTAGTAGCAATCGCAGGTACATCTGGTACTGCGAATGCCTACTCAGAAGACGGTGGTACAACATGGACAGCAGGCGGTGCTCTTACAAGCTCAGCTAATTGGAGCGGTGTAGCCTACGGTGACGGCGTATGGATTGCTATCAATAAAGGCGGTACAACAACTAATCGTTCAACAAATGGCGGTGTAAGTTGGAGTGCAGGCGGCGCATTACCAAGCTCGGCTAACTGGGAAAGCATTACCTATGGTAGAGGTTACTTCGTTGCAGTGGCCAGCGGAGGAACAGCAGCAGCTTATTCAGTAGACTTAGGTTTGAACTGGATCGCAGCTACATTGCCATCAAGCAGCAATTGGAAATCAGTTACATGGGGTAACGGCAGATTCGTAGCAGTTTCAAACACTTCAGGAACAGTAGCAGCTTATAGCTTAACTGGTATTACTTGGACTGCTTCAACACTACCATCGACCCATACATGGAAATCTGTAAGATACGGTCAAGGTGTATTTGTAGCAGTAGCAGATGATTCTACTAATGCATGTGCTGTATCAGAAGATGGTAAGCGTTGGATAGCCAAGACAATCGCAGCTACAGTAAGTACCAAAGCAGTGGCATTTGGTAATCCAAATAGAACACCTCGTTGGGTAACAGTATCTGATTCAAGTACATCGAGCACAGTTATTAGAACCGGAGCGAGAACCAGAGGACGTTGTTCTGTAGCGGATAATACAATCTACGAAACTAGATTGGTCGAACCAGGTTCAGGATATACAGCATTACCTACTCTGACTATCACAGATCCAAACGTTATCTACCCAGCACCATATACTTTAAGATACGGTAACGGTGTTGTAGCTAACCCAACATTCAACAATAGGGGTACAGGTTACTCATCAGCAGATGCTGAAGTATTAGGTGACGGATATGCCGATTTCTATCAAAGCGGACAATACGTGGCTGTGAGAAGAATCAGCGAATTACCTCTAGCAGGTGCTGACGTTGAATTTGCAAGTTTACCAGGAAGATTCTTCAAACTGGTAACTGTAAATACTTTCGTTGGGGAAACCGACGGTGGATATACAGCATTCTTACAAATCAGTCCAGACATTGAACTCAGCGAAGAACTTGCTCATTTAAGCGGTGTGACACTAAGAAGCCAATACAGCCAAGCACGTCTAACTGGTCATGACTTCTTGAACATTGGTACTGGAAACTTTATTGAAAGCAACTATCCAGACACACCATTGCAATCGCCAATACAAGCCAATGAAACTGTAGAAGCGAACGGTGGTCGTGTGTTCTTTACATCAACTGACCAAGACGGTAACTTTAGAGTTGGTGATTTGTTTACTATTGAACAGTCAACTGGTGTTGCAACATTGAATGCTGATGCGTTCAACATCGCAGGTTTGAATGAACTTACACTAGGTGCAGTAGCACTAGGCGGTGGATCAGCAACTATCCGTGAATTCTCAACAGATCCGTTCTTTACAGAAAACTCGGATGAAATTGTACCAACTCAAAGAGCTATTAAAGCATATATTAGCTCACAGATTGGTGGCGGTGGTGCGTCATTGAACGTAAATACGCTGATAGCAGGTGCTATCCAAATTAGTGGTAATACTATTACAACTACCACAGGCGGTGGAATTGCAGTTAAAGCAGTCTTGAACTTCCAAGAAGGCTTATACGGTATACCATTAGCATTTAATTATTACTTTACATAATGGAGACATTTTAAATGGCAACAGGAAGATTAGGAGTAGCTGACTTATCAGCAACAACCGATACAACAGTATACACCGTGCCAGCAGATACATTTTCTGTTGTCACAGTGTCGGTTTGTAACAGAGGTGCAACTACAGCAACAGTAAGAATCGCTGTTAGTTCTAGCACATCACCTTCAGCAAGCGAGTATCTAGAATATGATACAGATTTGTTGGCAAAGGGTGTTCTAGAGCGCACAGGTATTGTTATGGACAGTACTAATAAATATCTGATCGTAAGATCAAGCCTAACCAGCGTTAATGCTGTAGTAATGGGCATCGAAACATCAACACTATAATAAGGGGATAACATGGGAAGAAGAGTATCGGCAGGCGTTGGTGGATCGTCAAATCTTGGTGCAACAGTTATTGTTGGATCAGAACTATCCCCTACCCAGACAAATGCGAACCTACTATTCAGTCCTAACGGTACTGGTAACGTAGTTTTTGAAGTTCCAAACAACACTACCAGAGGAACATTTAATTCATCTGGTCTTACAGTTGTTGGAGCAGTGGGCGGAACGAGTATTGCAGTCGGATCCGATGGTATTACAACAATCACAGAAAAAATAGTTCCATTGACTGGAGCTACAGGAACAGTGACACATGACTATACCGCAGGACAGATTTTCTGGCATACATCGCCAGCGGCAAACTGGACAGCAAACTTTACTAACGTACCGACCACAGACAATAGAAACGTAAACTTCACTATAGTGATCGTACAAGGTGCTACCGCTAGGTATCCAAGTGCTGTGCAGGTCAACGGCGGCGCAGTGACATTAAGATGGGCGAATAACTTAACTCCATCAACTACTGCTAACGTGATCGAATTAGCTTCGATTTCGTTGTTCAGAGTGGGCTCGACTTGGTACGCTATAGGAAACTACGCAACATTCGCATAATAGGAACAAAAAATGCCAATTAGAAATGCTGTCACAGCAGGTTTGATAACACAGAGATTTGGAGGATTGCCTCCTCCGGCTATCTCTAGTATCTCTGGAATAATCAATACAAATACAAATACAACTATAACTGTCAACGGATCTAGATTTTTACCAACAGCGACGATAATTATCAGCGGTGCAGGAACCGGCGGTACAGAAAGAGCACTGACCACTACCTATGTCAGCACAACTCAGTTAACTGCGGCTACAAATGCTGCGTCAGTGAATTATACCAGCAGTGCAGCATTTAACGTGATTGTGCAAAATGGTCCAGGTGCTAGAGCGACTTTAACTAATGCCGGAACAGTTGACCCTGACCCAGCATGGGCAACAGCATCAGGTAGCGTAGCGACATTTAACACTATGTCGGCTCAAACGATCAATCACCAAGCCACAGATCCAAACGGTGTAACGATTACATTGTCAGCCGGTGCACTGCCTTCGGGATTGAGTTTAGCTTCAAACGGTACAGTATCCGGAACCGTAGACTGGAGCACACTAAGCGGTGCTTGGTCAACCACATATAATTACACACTGCGAGCCACAGATAATACCGTTGGAGACAGTGTTGATCGAGCATTCAGCGTCACAGTTAATAACAGTTATTACTATCGTCAGGTGTATTCGTATGCTTATTTCGTAGGTGGATATTCGTCAAGTAATCCACATTTTGCAGCACATAGAACTACGGTGTCAAACGATGCCTATGCAGCACTGGGTGATAGATTAACAGAACGTGCTGGGTACGTAGGCGGTTCAGGCAATGATACCGGATTATGGGTATATGGTTGCGGTGGTGGCCTAGGAGCCTACAGTAACTACTGTGGACTTAACATGTTTTCAGAAACACAGTTTAACAACGGCGGAATGCCAGTATCTAAAGACGATACAGGAGTTATGAGTAATCACGGTGGTAGAGTTGGTACTTCGGCAAATTATGTTGTGGGCGGCGGTGAAGTTAATAATCTAAAACACACGTTCTCATCAAACAGTATTTCTTATGTGAGCAATCACGGAGATCCTTCGAACTACGGTAATGCTTGGGAAAGTGATAGTTATGGCTACGACTGCTTTCCTTCTCAGAGATTTAATTTCTCAAATGAAACTTGGTCTGGAATGCCTAGCGGAAGACCGCCAGGATCTAATCAAGCACACTCAAAGTCAATGTCTACTAAATCAGTTTATGGTTTTGCGTTTGTTGAAGATGCCGGTAATAGCTCTTATACCTACACACGACATAACTGGGCCAATGAAACCCTACAAAACAACTGGACTAACAAGCCACAGACCTGCGGCGAAACTAACTTCGGTGAAGGTCAAGATTGGGGCTATGGTATGGGCTGTTGTGGTTCAGCATGTCAAAACAACTGGTACTGGAGACAACAATTTAATAGTACAGGCAGCACATGGCTAGGTGGATCAGATCGTGCTATGTCATCTGGTGACGCTAATTCAAGAAGAGCATAAGGATAAAACATGTTTGTATTATATAAATCAGCGAATAGACCAATTGATCCAAGACATAAAATTATAGACACTGTCTGGGGATTTACCTTAGCAGAAGTAGGAGATCCGGATTGGATAGATTGGAGTTTTGGATTTCCAGAAATCGTTCCTGACGATGTAGCGAAAATGTATAACTTTTTTGGTCGTCCTTTTTTCAAAGGCTATCAAGATAAAAATACCGGAGAAATTTATTACTCAAAAGGCCTAACATCAGGTAAAGAGGTTAACAAAGTCGAAAGACCGTTTACAGAAGATGAAGCTTCTTTAGTTTTAGCGTATATGAAATTGATGCTAAAAGCCAGAGTAAATGATGTCTATGAGCAACGATATCGAGAATTGAATAGTCATGTTCATGGCTTTGAGATCGATACATGGCCTCAACAACTAGCAGAAGCGAATGTAGGCGGTGGGGTATTGTTAGAAGCCATGGCTAAATCTAGAGGAATCAATGTTTCAACTCTAGCAGAAAAAATCAAAACCAAATCTGCAGAATATTACAAAGCAGTAGGTTCATTGTTAGGACAAAAACAACGTCATCACAGAGATATTGATGTTTGCACAACGATCAAAGAAGCAGCTGATGTGGCAGATATTAAATTCGGAATTAACAAACATCCAGATTTTGGACCTAGCATTTCAGGCGGTGATTTCAAAGTTCACATCTAATAAATCAAGCTATTATTCACTATAAATATCGCATCAATGATGCGATATTTTTTTGACATCATACGGAGAAATTAATGACATACAATATAGTACCTGAAGGATCTTTAAATCGAGCAAATATTCCCCAGGAATATCAATTAAATCTAGAAAAAGTTGTAGATCTTAAGGTCGAATCGAAAGAAGATGCAGATATTATAAAGTATTTGACTTCGACGATTAGCCCTTATTCAGAATTTCAATCTAGAGCATTTGTAATCAATACCGAAGGAACTGACCATAGAAAAGTACAACAATGTGCTATGGAAATTAGAGCACGAGTAGTCGGTTTAGCTGAAAGTACATATAGAATTCGTAAAGCAGAAATCACAAAGAAAAAATTAGAACGTGCTATGTCCGAAGAAGACGACGATCTAGAAAAGGAATTGTTACAGATAGAAATCGACAAAACTAATTTCGATATTGAGAATACAAGACTACTACAAGAACAAAGTCAATATGAAATTAAAGTTTTTATTGACATAGTTAAGAGTGTTGCTCCTGATAACACTATGGAAAAACTTTTAACGTTTAAAGATAACTGGGAAGAAAAGGAAGAAGAATATTGGGTTAAACGTTTCGGCAAACAGGCTATGATGGACATCTTAATGACTGGAAAGATCCAATCGGGTAACCTAGACTCTATCATAGGTATGCCTCAAGATTCACAAAAGAAAGTTATCGGATATGCATTGATGCAAGCACAGCAGGTAGAAAAGGGCATTACCCAAATCGGCGAAGCTGTACGAAATGTATTACTATCAACAGAAAAGTTAGAAAAACCTTTTGATCTACCCGATATCACAGGTATCGAAGGAAAATTAGGTGGAACACCGTCTGATATTAAAAAGAATTTACAAATAGGAAGACAAGGAATCGATGAACAAGTTACCGGAAATGCCCTGCCCCCTGGGTTGGAATGAAGACGAGTGGAACTTTAAAGTTCGAAGATTGGAAATATGTTATAATTGTGAACATTATTTCTTAGATGAATCCGACCCCGACCCTATGCATAGAACAGGATGGCGCATTCATTGTGCTGAATGCGGTTGTTCGTCTTATCAAATGTCTCATGATTTAAATGCACAACGTTGTCCTTTGGAAAAATGGATCGTTTGGAGCGATTGGGAAGATATTAAAGCAGGCAATAAATGAAAATTTTTAGCATACCACTCAATCCAAAACTTACCCCGGAAGAGTTTGATAGATTTTATCAAGCTGTTGAACGAAATAAAGACTATATTTACGATATCTATTTTACCTCGAGAGTACCTCCTTTTATACAAGATGCCATGGGGGATATCTTTGATCAACAGCAGGCCAACGACATAATTGAAAATGCGTTTATCTTTCAGGAAAAGTTAGGTATTCCGTTATCTGCAACTTTTAACAATATCGATATTCCGCCAACTACTGAATTTTTAGATATGTGGATCGAAAACTTTCGACCATTATATAACAAGGGAATACGTACAGTAACATTACCTCATACTATATGGATGCTAAGTGGTAAGATACAACGAGCTTATCCTGAACTTTTTGTTAAAAATACTATTTTAAGGAATGTGCAACGTGCCAACGAAGTAGTTAAATTAGCAGAAGCAGGGTTTAGTTATGTTAATCTTGATAGAGATCTAATGAGAGATCGGGTGCGGTTACTAGAAATTAAGCGAGCTAAAGAATACTGTCTAGAAAAGTTTGGTAGAGAGATAAAAGTATCATTGCTAGCCAACGAAGGCTGCTGGGGAAATTGTTCTGTTCAAGACGAACATTTTCAATATAACAATACCAGAGTTAATGTCAAAGCTCCTACATATTTTATGACACAGTTATCAAAGGTAACTTGTCCTGCTTGGGATCGAGACGACCCCGGATACGAACTCAAAAAAGCAAACTTGCCTCCTTGGAGAGAAGACTGGGTTGAATTTGTTCAAGAACTAGGAATTGATGTTTTCAAAATGCATGGTAGAGAACATGTTCCTAGATTATTTGAAACTATGCAGCTGATAGATAATTTTAGAGAAAACAAAGAATTATTATTTCCAGATTTTAAAGAATATGTCGAAGACATGGCCATAGAAGGTTCTCCTATCAACGCATGGCGCAAAAAAATCAAATCGTGTAAATTTGACTGTTGGGACTGTAACTATTGCAACGAAGTTGTTGTAGCAAAATCTAAAAATAGATTTGTAGAAAAAGTCAAACACAGTCTATCTGCTGCCGAGCAAGGTAAATCTAAACTCACAGACGATGTGTTAGCGATACAAGGACTTACGTCTAATAAAGTCAAACATTTTGTCAACAATCTTGTAGACATGGTAGATACTCGTTATCTAGAAATTGGTGTATTTCAAGGAGCAGTATTTACAGCAGCACTAAGTGGTAATGAACACATAGCAGCGGTAGCAGTTGACAACTTTCAATCTCCGGATATTAAACCTATGCGAGAGATGGAAGATTGGGTTTCTGTTCCTGACCCGAATCAAGTACAGTTGAGAAAAAATCTATCTTTAACTCAACATAAAAATTACAAGATACTTAACAAAGATATATTTTCTGTTACCCAAGAAGATCTACCATTCAAGGCATCGGTGGTGTTTTATGATGGTGATCATAGCTTAGAATTACAAGAACAGTTTATAGAATATTATAAGTCTTTGTTCGACGAGATTTTTATTTTAGTAGTCGACGACTGGAACTGGAGTCAAGTCGAATTAGGCATACGTAACGGGATTAAAAAAGCTGATCTAAAAATCAGATATGAATATGAATTAAAAACTGCGGGCGAGGACCCTGAAGATTTTTGGAACGGGCTTGGAATTTTTGTATTGGAAAAACAATGAATAGAATCATAAACAACATCATAATCGTCGGTGGAGGCAGTAGCGGATGGATGGCAGCAGCGCATCTTTCGAAGAATCTCCCCCCACCGGTAAAAGTTACATTAATAGAAAGTACTAAGATAGGTACTATCGGAGTAGGCGAAGGAACACAACCTTATACCACAGCATTCTTACTAGAGTGCGGTCTAGAACCTAAAGATTGGATGCCAAGTTCCGAAGCGGCTTACAAATTAGGTGTCGAACTTATTGGTTGGGGACCTGATAATGCCTTCGTCGATAATGATATATTAGATCCTTCTATCATAGGTAGAGGGCTAATGATGCATCAATATGTTCTCAGCGAAGGCATCAGCAAAGAAGAATACATGAATTGGCATCCTGCTTATCGATTCGCCAAGTCAAATAAATCCACTAAATGCGGTGATCCTCGATTAGATCTAACTCCCGGTGCTTTTGAACAACCGTGGGATGCCGTGCATTTCAAAGCAGAAGCACTAGTTAACTCTCTCAAAGCTGCCTGTCAACATAGAATACGCTATATCGACGATGAAATTACACAAGTTTTTAGTGATGAAACAGGAGTAACTGGGCTGCTAACTAAAGAGAACGGACTAGTACACGGCGATTTATATATCGACTGTACTGGATTTAAGTCCATGCTGTTAGAACAGACACTCAATGAACCATTTATCAGCTTTGAAGATATCCTTTTATGTAACCGTGCAGTGGCGATTCCTACACAATATAAAAATAAACAGGAAGAAATGCACCCTTACACCAAAGCTACAGCTATGGAAGCAGGATGGCGCTGGACTATTCCTACATTCAGTAGGATAGGTAATGGATACGTGTACAGTGATAAATTTATCACTCCTGAACAAGCTGAAAACGATCTAAGAACGATACTTGATGAATGGGAAGCTCCTGCCAATCATATCAAGATGAAGACAGGAACACATAGAAATATTGCTGTCAAAAACGTATATGCTACTGGATTAGCCGCAGCATTTGTAGAACCATTAGAAGCTACCGGAATTACGTTTACCACTAAGAGCATACAAAAATTAACCGACACGTTGTTTAGGAATGGTGGTGCTTACAACGACGATACAGCGTTACAACTCAGCGATGAATATAATATGATGATTAGAGAAATCGTCGATTTTATTTTCTTGCATTATCATTTAGCCCCGAAAAAAGATACACCATTCTGGGAAGCTGTTCATAAAATACCATTACCAGCATCAACTAGAAATATTTTAAATCATTTTGTTCCAAACCCGCCAAACGCATTTAATGTACCAGGACTGTATACCATGTTCCATCCAGGACAATGGTTTAGTTTATTCTATGCGTTCGGAGTCTATGATGGAACCACGAGAAGAAAACATCTAGATGACAATGCCACAGCATACAGTAAAATGGTTTGGGATCTACACTCTCAGAGAATAGACAAGAGTTTAGAACTATTTCCTAATCATGCTGATTATCTCGAGAAATGGTATAAAGAATTGGGTTATTAATGTACACTTATAGATTTATCGGTTCTTTTAATACCGGACATTTAAATCAGTGGATCTTAGAAAACAAAAGAAGGCTTCGAGGATCGTGGAAAATTAATGGGCATGCGATCATGCAGTTTAGACCCGAACAGGACCAGCCTCGATTGTATAAAAGTTTAGCCGATATACATCCAGATTCTATACCCGATCTTGATAAAAAGTTTCCAGGACATTTTTTCTTTATAATGTTGTCCGAATCTGTTAGCATGTACGGCAGACCCACCACAGTTAGTGCGATATATCCCAGAGAAGACTTGTTAAATAATACCGAAATACCTAGTTTAAGATTCTATAAAGATTCTGAGGGTGATTGGAAATTTGATCTAGAAATGCCTCATTGGGCAAATTCCGAAACATTTACTTCAGAAAATATATACCTCAACGACGCTGATAATATAAACGAAACTAAAGATACTATAACTTTAGATTTTGATAATAAAAAAATAATCTCATCTATAATCACTATTCCCACTTTTTCAGCGGACAGTGGAAAATAGCGAATTTAGTTTTTAAGGGCATGTAACAATGACATTCGTCGCAGAAGTGAAGCTTGGTGTATTTTTCACAAGATTTACAGACTTCTAAACGAGCTTGATGCTGATCTTCTGAAACTACTACTTTATTTTGTATGCGATTAACTAGGGTTTCGGCCTGCTCTCCAAACGCTTCTTTAATCCAGCCCATTTTTGCTCTCCTATAGCAGCACTATTTATAACAGAGCGAAACTGATAAATAATCAAGCGAGGGGCAAAAATGTCAGATAAACGACCAATAGTTAGTAGTATTAGGGTAGTACCTAAAGATCCTGAAATTTTACAAAGAAAAACCGGAAGCGCCGGCGAGATTTATTACGACGCTACTGTAGAATCTCTAAGATTATTTGACGGAACTACACAAGGAGGATTTGATCTAGCGAGATCAGATCTAGATAACGTTCCTGTCGCTACTTTAAGAAACAGCATATCTGACGCTAATATCTCTACTGTAAGATATACAGTAACTATTTCGGGTCCAGTCAGTCCAGACACCGGAAACAAATATAGGATCGACGGAGTATACAAGCCAGAACTGACATTCGTTGTAGGCTATAGATATATTTTCGATCAAACAGATTTAACTAACGTGTATTATCCGAATGCCAATGGAACTACGGTTAACAGACATCCTCTAAACTTTTCATCAGACAATCTCAGCGGAGTATTAGGTGGAGGCACAGCATACACAACCAACGTTGTTTATAAGCTCAGCGGAGAAGTTGTGACTTATGCAGTTTACAACAGTGCAGCCTACGATACCGCTACTAGCAGAACTGTAGAAATCACAGTAACCAGTACTACTCCTTCAACTCTATACTACTGGTGCTATCAACATTTGGCCATGGGTAACAGCATCTCTGCATCTGATCCAGGAACTGGTTCTGGCACAGGAGATAGATTAATCAACGGTGGTTATCATGTAGTTTTAGAAAACAACGGTACAGTATCGTTGCCAGAAGGTGGTAAATTGGGCAACGTACAAGGACAAGAAGTTGGTTGGAATTTTGACGGTATCGACCTCTATGCACCGAACACATTAGATTATGTACAATTAAATTACAACAACGATTTTTTTGCCTATATAGAACGTAAAGGTGCTACAAACTTTGGATATTTTGTAGCAGATCTAGGCGCAGGCAATGATTGGGTCTTTGATGGAGAAACCGGAACAACATCGTTTCCAGCGTTTACCTTTCCGGGCACAGACGGAACGGTCAATCAAGTATTAACTACCAACGGCAGCGGAACACTGGCGTGGACTAGCCTACCAAATATATTTTCAACAATCGCAGTCGCAGGACAGAGTAACGTTGTAGCAGACACAACATCGGATACATTAACATTAGCTGCTGGTACCGGTATGACTATCACTACCAACTCTGGTACTGATACTATAACTTTGGCATCAACTGTACAGAGCTTTAACAGTATCGAAGTTGCCGGGCAAGACACTATCGAAGCAGCTGGGATCAACCAGCCATTAACAATCGTCGGTACTGGTGGCATCAATCTAATAACTGACGGCAACACCAATACCTTAACTATTGAAGCTACTACAAATGTTACAGCATCATTTACCAGCATAGCAGTAGCAGGCCAGAGTAATGTAGTAGCAGACGGTGAAGCTGATACGCTGACACTGGTAGCTGGTCCTAATATCACGATCACTACAACTCCGGGCACAGATTCTATCACTATCAGCGCCAGCACAGGTGGCGGCGGCCCTAGTGGTGTAAGTTCTGGTACTGCTGCACAGCTAGCCTACTATGCTTCTACTGGAGCAGTAGTCGAAGCTACGGGTGCTAATTTAACCTGGGATGGATCTGTACTAAGAGTAAACGGTAGTCCAGTAATTACATCGGCTACTGAAAAAACTTTTAATTTCTATATCGCAGCAGATGACAGCACTATCGTAACTGTAAGAGAAAATGAATCTGTTAAGTTTATCGGCGGAACTGGAATTACTACAGCATCAGATGCTGAGGGTAATATTACAATTACTGCTACTGCAACAGCACCGAACGTATTCCAAACGATCGCAGTATCAGGACAGACAAATGTTGTAGCCGATGCCGCATCAGATACACTGACATTCAGCGCAGGCACAGGTATTACTATTACTACCGATGCCACAACAGACACTATCACTATTACTAACAGCAGTCCAAACACTACACAAAACGTTTTCTCAACAATCGCAGTAACTGGACAAAGTAATGTAGTAGCAGACAGTACTACAGATACCTTGACATTGATAGCCGGAACTAATGTAACCATAACAACTGATGCTACCAATGACAGTGTTACAATTAACGCTAGTTATCAAAATTTCTCAGACCTAACAGATGTTTCATTAGTAGGCAGCGGACTAAGTGGTGATAATCTAACGGTAGATAAGATAGCCTATCCAGCTATCGCTATGTTGAAAGTTACCAACGATGGGCAGATCTATAACATCAACAGCCATTATACCGGTAACAATCCAACTATATATGCTATCAGCGGAACTACTATAGCGTTTAATCTAAATGTAAACGGTCATCCATTCTTGATACAAACTGCTGCTGGAGCGAATTACAACACTGGATTAATACATGTGGCCTTTGACGGCACTGTAAGCCAGGGTTCATCCGCTCAAGGCAAAGTATATGGAACACTATATTGGCAAGTACCATTTGGTATTTCTGGAACCTACAGATATCAATGTGCCGCACACCCATTGATGCAGGGTAATATCATTATCAAAGATATTTCCGCTATCTAATAGATAAGTAGTTGCATGGGACAACTACATCATCTTTTTCCAACCTGCGTACAAGTTGATACATTTCCTCGTTTATTCACCAACAAGGAATTAGAATTCTTTAAATCTCTTGATTACAGCAGAGATAATTCTACAGATTCTCAAACACCAACAGATACTGGTTTCACTGTTAATATTAATATTATTGAAGAATTGGGATTAACTGAAATAAAAAAATTTATCTTAGATAATGTTAATCAATATATGTACGAATCTTTTAAAATACAAGACGAGCTAGAATTTTTCATAGCCAGGTCTTGGTTTACTAAAACAGGACCCGGGGGTTTTGGAAGAAAACATATGCATACCAACAGCATCTTATCAGGAGTTATGTATATACAAACCAGCCCTAACTGCGGAAATCTACTGCTTCATTCAGCTACTAGAAAATTTGGTTCTATGGAATTTTCTTATCGAGAAGAAAATCAACACAATTCTATATTCATTAGTATGCCTCCTAAAGACGGTATGATGATAATTTTTCCATCTACTGTAGAACATGAAATAGGAAAAAATCTATCATCAGAAGATAGATATTCGTTAGCTTTTGATGTTTGGTTTAAGGGGCAAGCAAATTCTAATCACAATATGTGTGTATTAGATTTGAAATAATCAAAAAGTTGCGTTGAATGCTAGACTAATCCGTTGCCCTTCGCAAGGAGTAACAGCATGCTCAACCCAGGATGGAAAT
>JACCEC011728387.1_pt1 | contig 13972 bp, 10 predicted proteins | sample 7450121 | NCBI WGS metagenome assembly JACCEC01 (sample SAMN15323455, study PRJNA562643) | freshwater metagenome | isolation source: river surface water | place: USA:Blue River Watershed | collected 2017-08-18 | reverse complement strand
CAGTAATCGCATGCATGTCTTCTTTTATGAGTGTAGCATAATTTGCATCCCAATCTTTTTCTAGATCCTCTAAACTTGTTTCAACTTCTTGCTGTTTTAAATTTTCCTTAAAGGCATATGGCATATTTTCTGCAATAAGGACAGTTGCTTTGAGTGCCTCCATTTCTAATGCATAGCTTGGGTTGTCTGCAATAAATACCTCTACCTCTAATCTTTCTTTAGGGCTTAACTCGTTGTCGATGTACAACAAGAAAATGGTTTCATATGTAGATTCGTTCAGTTGCATTAAGATGCGGTTGGCGCGTATGCGGATAATTTGTTTTTTAAAATTAATCTAGCTCTATGTAAATATACTTTTACTTGACTGTCGGATAAGTTCATGATCTCAGCAATCTCCTGGTAACTATACCCTTCATAATCTTTTAGTAAAACAAGGCTTTTTTGTGTTGGATTTAATTGATTTACCGCACGCATTAAAAGCTGTTTGAGTTCTGCTTGCGCTTGATTGATTGGTTGATGGGGGATGGAAGTCTCCTCCGCCAAAGGCATTTTATTGGATTTACGAATATGGTCAATCATTTGATGATAAGCCACCGTAAACAAATAAGATTTTGCTTTTTCTGGCAACACCTGCGCTCGATTCACCCATAATTTTTCAAAAGCGGTTTGGACAATATCCTGTGCATCTTCGGTATGTCGAATATTTTTTACAATAAATCGATACACCCCGTCGGCGAAATTATCTACACAATCATTGTAATCTTTATCCGTCATCGCTTTGGTTTAGTCCTTGTTTGATAGGTTAAACGTGGGCAAAGTTAAAAAGTTACACTGAAATGGCGATTTTTAGCGACTAATAATCAATGATTTGCTCCTGGATATCCTGAGGTAATTCGCGCCATTCGTAATGCTGATTCCTTAATTGAGGCTCAAATCCAGCTTCTTTGATGGCTTCTTGAATACTCTTATAGGTGAATCTATGGGGCGCTCCAGCAGCACTTACCACATTTTCTTCTAGCATAATGCTACCAAAATCGTTGGCACCTGCTTCTAAACAAACCTGCGCGGTGGCTTTTCCTACAGTCAGCCAGCTGGCTTGAATATTTTTAATATTAGGTAACATGATACGACTGATCGCGATCATGCGAATATATTCTTCGGTCGTGGTTAAATTATGAACACCTCTTATCTTCGTCAATAATGTATCTACATCTTGGAAAGTCCATGGAATGAAAGCTAAAAATCCGTTGGCACCTTCAGGTTTCATGTCTTGAACTTCTCTGATTTTTATTAAGTGGATGAATCTTTCTTCTAACGTCTCCACATGTCCAAACATCATGGTCGCACTTGAAGTAATATTTAGTTGATGCGCTGCAGCCATGACATCCAACCATTCTTGTGCACCACATTTTCCATTGGACACTAATTTTCTTACCCTGTCCACTAAAATCTCAGCACCCGCTCCTGGCAATGAATTCATGCCAGCTTCTTTCAAAGTTTTTAAAACATGGGTATGGGTATGACCACCAATTTTAGCAATATGTGCGATCTCTGGGGGTCCTAGTGTGTGTAATTTAATATCTGGAAATTCAGCTTTAATTTGTTTAAATAAATTGGCATAAAAATCTAAGCCAAGTTCTGGATGGTGTCCACCTTGTAATAATAATTGATCTCCTCCCCAAGCAATGGTTTCCTTGATCTTAACTCTATAGGTATCCATATCGGTGATATAAGATTCTGGATGTCCTGGGATACGGTAAAAATTACAAAACTTGCAATTGGCAATACATACATTGGTGGTATTCAAATTGCGGTCAATCTGCCAAGTCACTTTACCATGCGGTACTTGTTTCTTTCTTAGCGTATCTGCCACATAGCTTAATTCGGCCAGTGGGGCATTTTCGAAAAGGAACATTCCCTCTTCTTTAGTTAAGTACTCAAAATTTAGTGCTTTCTGATAAAGTTGCTCTAATTGCATAGTTTTCAATTAATGGTGCGAAGTTACTAATTAAACAACCTTTAGGTCAAATGGTTGTATGTTTTAAGCTTATTTTTGTGGTCCTTATGATACAATTTGAAAAATTTCAATTAGCCAATGGCTTGAAAGTGCTGGTGCATCAAGATACAAGTACCCCAATGGCGGTGGTCAATGTGCTTTATAATATCGGTGCCAAGGATGAAAATCCCGCACAAACAGGGTTCGCGCATCTATTTGAGCACTTGATGTTTGGCGGTAGCGTGAATATTCCTGTGTATGACGAACCTTTACAAAGGGCAGGCGGTGAAAACAATGCCTATACCACCAATGACTTGACCAATTATTATTGTCAGATACCAGCCGAAAATATAGAGACTGCTTTTTGGCTTGAAAGTGACCGTATGTTATCGCTGGCATTTAGTGAGAAGAGTTTAGAAGTGCAAAGAAAAGTCGTTTGCGAAGAATTTAAGGAGCACTATATCAACAAGCCTTATGGAGATGCATGGCATAAAATGCGCGCACTAGCGTACACCAATCATCCGTATCGATGGATGACGATTGGTGCAGAATTATCACATGTGGAAAATGCGAAGATGCAAGATGTAAAAGATTTCTTTTTTAAATTTTATAGACCGAATAATGCGATTCTTGTCGTGACTGGAAATACCACCACTGAACAAGTCAAAGCATTGGCAGAAAAATGGTTTGGTCCGATTCCTGCAGGCGAAGCTTATCATAGAAATTTACCAAAGGAACCAGTGCAAGAAAAAATGAGGTCATTGGAAGTGCATGCAGATGTGCCCATGGATATGTTGATGATGACATGGCATATGGGCGGCAGATTTGATACAGGCTACCATGAGACAGATTTGATTACCGAAGTATTAGGTGGAGGTGCTTCTGCCAGATTGTATGAGCAATTGATTAAAGTGAAACAATTATTTTCTTCTATAGATTGCTATCATTTTGGGACCGTAGATCCAGGCTTATTGGTGATTGAAGGTAAATTGGTCAAAGGTGTGAGTATGGCTGTAGCCGAAAAAGCCGTGTTAGAAGAAGTAGAGAAAATCAAACAAGATTTACTACCTCAAAAGGAAGTTCAAAAAGTGATTAATAAAACAGAAAGTATTATTTGTTTTGAGGACATGAGTATCATGAACCGTGCGCATAGTTTGGCTTTTTATGAATTATTAGGCGATGCAAATATGATGAATCAAGAGTTAGAAAAGTATCAAGCAATCACACCAGAAAGGATACAAGCGACTGCCAATGCCATCTTCCAAGATCGCAATAGAAACACTTTATATTATTACAGTAAAAATTAAAACATGGCATTAGACAGAATAAAAGCGCCGTTGATCAAGGATGCCGTTGATTTTGATATCCAATTAAAACCATACCAGCATTTTACATTAGACAATGGTGTAGAAGTATATAGTTACGAAGGAGGTGGAGAGGAAGTGATGATGATGGACTTGGTTTTTTTCGCAGGTAATTGCTACGAAGAAAAAAATTGGGTTGCAGCAGCCACTAATTTTTTATTAAAAAACGGAACACATCAAAAAACTGCCTTTGAGTTAAATGACCATTTTGAATTTTATGGTGCTTATGTGAATCGAACTTGTTACAATGAAACGGCGACCATTAATTTACATACTCTTTCAAAACATTTTGAGGCACTCTTACCTGTGGTGAGTGAATTGGTGACAGCGTCTAATTTTTCGGAAGAAGAATTAAAGATCTACCAACAAAATCAATTGCAAAGATTGACATTGAATTTAAAGAAGAGTGATTTTATTGCCAATAGATTGATTGATGAATATCTGTTTGGAATCAACCATCCTTATGGCACCTATTCTACAGAAGCTTCGTTTAAAAATCTTACACGCGAAGATCTTGTACAATTTTATGATCGTTTTTACAAGCACGGTAAAGCCGTTGTGTTTATGGCGGGCAAGTTTCCTAAAAATATGCAAAGCTTAATGAACAAGTATATTGGCGCTTTGCCATTGAATCAAAAAGCTTTGCCTAGTTATGAGCATCCAATTATTTCGGCAGCAACAAAGAAATATTCAGTAGTAAATGATGCAAGTGCTGTACAAGGGTCTATTAGAATGGCAAGAAGATTCCCTAATCGACACCATCCAGATTTTCCTGGAACACAAGTGTTGAATAATGTATTTGGCGGATTTTTTGGATCAAGGTTGATGCGCAATATTAGAGAAGACAAAGGATACACTTACGGCATACATAGTTATTTACAGAACCATGTGCAAGAATGCGCATGGATGATTAGTACAGATGCTGGTAAAGATGTCTGTGGTGCAACTATTGAGGAAGTGTATAAGGAGATGGCCATCCTGAGAAATGAAAAGATAGATGAGGCTGAGTTGAAATTGGTTAAGAATTATATGTTGGGTGCCTTATTGGGTGACTTAGATGGTCCTTTCCAAATTATGAATCGTTGGAAGACCTATTTGTTGAACGATTTGGACATCACTTATTTCAATAAAACCATCGAAACGGTACGCGCGATCCAACCGGCCGACCTGCAAGAATTGGCCAATCAATACCTTCAAGCAGAAGATTTTTATGAATTAGTCGTATATTAAAAAGATAGTAGCTAGATTAAGTTTTAATCCACTCGTCCATTTATAGCGCCTTCTAAAAATATTTTAAAACGCTAAGTACTGATTATCAGCTATTTAGCGTTTTTTGTTTTTACAGTACCTTAAAAAACTTGGTACTATGTGATACATAGTACCTTAATTATCCTTAGTTTTGTGGTATAAATTAAAATTATGGATATTCAAAACACACAAAGTCAGATGCGCAAGGGCGTATTGGAGTTTTGCATATTGTCCATCATTCAACAAGGGGAGGTTTATCCAAGTGATATTGTTGAGCAAATGAAAGCGGCCAATCTGCATATTCTAGAAGGTACATTGTACCCACTTTTAACAAGATTAAAAAATGCGGGCTTGCTCAATTATCGTTGGGTGGAAAGTATCAGTGGTCCGCCAAGAAAATATTTTGTAATGACGGAGGAAGGTCAAAAAGCTTATGAGGTCTTACAAAAAACTTGGAATGAAATGACGACATCGGTCGATACCATTATCACTCCAAAAGCTAACCCGATTGTTCACCAAGCAGATGCTGCTCAATAAATTTATGACAATGAAAAAAGTAATCAATATCAATTTCCAAGGTCGTATTCTTCCAATCGAAGAAATGGCTTATGAAAATTTAAAACAATATATAGAAAGTTTAAGAACCTATTTTGAACAAGAAGAAGGTAAGGACGAAATCATCAATGACATTGAATGTCGTGTGGCTGAATTATGCGAAGACCGTCTTAAAAAAGGTGCAGTTTGTATTTCCGAAGAAGACATTGATTTAATTATTACAAGTATTGGTCGTCCTGCTGATTTTGAAGCACAGGATGGCTTTGAGGCGAATACTTCAACGAATGCAGGAACCAATCAAACACAATCGAATGCTCAAAATGCTGGTGAGCCAACTTATCAAAAAAGATTGTACCGTGATGAGCAGAACAAAGTGTTGGGTGGTGTTTGTGCTGGTATTGCGAATTATTTAAACTTGGATCCAATCATCATTCGAGTTTTATGGATCCTGCTTTTTGGTATTTCTTTCTTTGCTTACCTATTGTTATGGATAGCCGTACCAAGTACTTCTGTAAAAGAAGTGGGAGGTATTCGTAAAAGATTATTTAGAGATCTTGACAAAAAAGTAATTGGTGGTGTTTGTGCAGGGATGTCAAAATACTTTGGTGTGAAAGTAGGCGTTATTAGAATCTTATTTTTATTACCTACTATTTTATTAATTTTTAATTGGAATCATTTTCATTTATTCCAATTTTGGGAGTTTAATGATTTCAATAACTTTTTGGATGTGACCTTTATGCCAGGTGCTATTTTTGTGTACATCGTTTTGTGGTTGGTAATACCAGAAGCAAGAACCAGTGCCGATAAATTAGAAATGATGGGCGAGAAAGTGGATATCAATAGTATTAAGAATGCGATTCAAACAGATTTGGAAGGATTTGGCAAAAGAGCCAAAACTTGGGGAAGTGGTTTTGACAAAAAGCAAGCTACTGCTGCAGGAAATAGTAATGCTTCGGACGCTTCAACAAATATTACGAATGTTGGTGCAGGTGGTTTAGATCAAAGAAAAGGATGCTTCTATTATTTAGGAAGAACCATTACCATTTTAATGAAAGCATTTGTATACTTTATCCTTGGCATCATTACGATTTCAGTGCTTGCCGCATTATTTGGTATAGGTGTTGCTACCACTGGTTTATTGCCATTGAAAAAATTCATTTTAGAAGATGGATTGCAAAGTTGGTCTTTCATTGGTACAATTCTGTTTTTCATTTGGGTACCAGCGGTTGCCATTGTTGCGTCTATCATTCGCAAAATTGCCGGGTTCAAGCAATCCAATGTTTGGGTGAGGTCTAGCTTTATTGCTTTATGGGTGCTTGGTTGGGTTTGTTTATTTTACTTTATTAGTAGCGTAGGTAATAGTTTTTCTAAACACAATCAACCTATTGAAAAAAGTATTGCTTTAGTAAATCCAGCTGTGGAGTATTTAGAAGTCACTGCTTCACCAAGAATGAAATACTATGAACAAAGATGGTTTAGTATCGAACCATTCCAAGTGTACAACGATGATACTGTACGTGTAAGAAATTTACGTATTAGAATTGTTCAATCTAAAACAGATAGTTTTGAAGTGAAGTATGTAACCATGAGCAATGGAAAGTCAATTAGTGAAGCCAATTTGCTTGCAGAAAAAATCAATTTTTCGCCCTTGCAAAAAGACAGCACTTTATTCTTAGATAGAGGTATTGCCATCACCAATAAAGATAAATTCAGAAACCAGCATGTGATTATGACCATTGCGGTGCCAGTTGGGAAAAGATTCAAAATCACCAATAAAGGTTTTTCACAAACAACAATCAATGTCAATCATCGTGGGATTCAATCAGAAACCATCAATGAATTTGGTGACAATACTTGGGTAGATGAATGGAATGAAAATTGGGACAGCGAATCTTTCTATTATGATAGAGGGGTGGAATATAGAATGACTGTGGATGGTTTGGAAAAAATCAAATCTGATAAGGATGCATCGGAAGATGACAATGATGACAATGAATCCATTGACGAAATGGAAGAACAATTACAAAAATTGAAAAAAGACAGAGAAGATTTAGAGCAAAATTTAGAAAAAACGAGGGCACAAAAAATCCAAGAATTAGAAAAAATTGATCGTGCTTTGGAGGAAAAGAAAGCAGAAAAGAATGGAGTAAAACAAAACTCGTCTGATATTAAAAAGAAGCAACAAATAGCTATTCAGAGGCCATCTGGTTTAAACAAAGTGGCTGCGGTTGCTAAAAAAGCAGAAGAGTTGCACTTATTGGTTCAACGCTTTACTTATTAAAATGTTTTTTTGTTGATTTGGTGAAGATAAAACGCCCTTCTTTCTAGAAGGGCGTTTGTATTTATTAGTTAACTTTGTCCAAATTTATTCAAGATGAGTGAAATACTAAACACCCCATTTACCCATAAGCATCTTGCATTGGGTGCGAAAATGGCACCGTTTGCAGGCTACAATATGCCAATTAGTTATACAGGGATCAATGATGAACATGCAGCAGTAAGAAATAGCGCTGGTGTATTTGATGTGAGTCATATGGGAGAATTTGTTTTAAAAGGAGAAAACGCATTGGATTTAATTCAGCGTGTAACAAGTAATGATGCATCTGTATTAGAAGATGGAAAAGCCCAGTATAGTTGTTTGCCAAATACCACAGGTGGTATTGTGGACGATTTATTGGTGTATTGTGTAGAAAAGAACAAAGTATATATGTTGGTGGTGAATGCATCCAATATCGAAAAAGATTGGAATTGGATTAGTAGCTACAATACCAAAGGGGTAGAGATGCATAATATCAGTGCTAAGACTGCACTATTGGCTGTACAAGGTCCAAATGCGACTAAGATTGTACAAACGATGACTAAGATGGATGTGTTGAATCTGCCTTATTATAGTTTTGTAAAAGGGGAATTGTTGGGTATAGACAATGTATTGATTAGTGCGACGGGATATACAGGATCAGGTGGTGTAGAAATTTATTTTGAAGATGTGAATGACAATGCCAATAAAGTTTGGGATGCATTATTTGAAGCAGGTGCTGCATTTGGTTTAAAGCCAATTGGATTAGGTGCAAGAGATACATTAAGATTAGAAATGGGATTCTGTTTATACGGAAATGACATCAATGATACCACCAGTCCATTAGAAGCTGGATTAGGATGGATTACAAAATTCACAAAAGCATTTACCAACTCAGAAAATTTAGCAGCACAAAAAGCAGCGGGTGTTACCAAAAAATTAGTTGGATTTGAAATGATTGATCGTGGTATTCCAAGACATGACTATGTGATTAAAAACGCTTCTGGTGAATCAATAGGTGTTGTAACATCTGGAACGCAGGCGCCAAGTTTAGGCAAAGCGGTTGGCTTGGGTTATGTGGCTACAGCCCATGCTGCGGTTGATTCAGAGATTTTTATTGATATCAGGAATACTTTAGTAAAAGCAAAAGTGGTTAAGTTTCCTTTTAAATAATTGATGATTGAATAATTAGAATAATAAAAAAGGGGGCATTTTGCCCCCTTTTTTTATGCGGTAAATACTCGAAAATCATCTGTAGTTAAGTTGCATTTTTGAATTCAAATAAATATACCGTTATGAAAGCAATGAAAAACAAAGTACAGTTGATTGGACATTTAGGCGCCAATCCTGAGATCAAAGTATTTGACGAAAATAAAAAACTAGCACAATTAAGTTTGGCCGTCAATGATGGATTTAAAAATGCAGAAGGAGAGTGGCAGGATGACACGCAGTGGTTTAATTTAGTCGCATGGTCCAAGCTTGCAGACTATGCTGAAAAAAATTTACTAAAAGGGCAGGAGCTTGCTGTAGAAGGCCGTTTGGTGAACAAAACGTATACAGATAAACAAGATGTCAAAAGAACAGTGTCAGAAATTGTATTGAATGAAATCCTTTTATTGAGCAAGCAAAAAAGCGCAAAAGAGGCAGAATAAATCGGTACAATTTGTATCTTTGCCGCCTATGCAAACAAACAATACTTTAAAACCAACTTTACATACAATCCTTACACCGTCTCTATTAGAACTATACGAAATAAAAGACAGTGTTGTAGTAATTATAGATGTGTTTAGAGCGACATCTACGATGGCGACTGCATTACACAATGGGGCATCAAAAATTATCCCAGTGGATTCTGCAGAGCATTGTATCGAGATGGGCAAACAAACCGGTGGGATTACTGCAGGCGAGCGTGATGGGAAAATTATTCCAGGTTTAGCCTATGGTAATTCTCCTTCTGAGTATCCTAGGTCATTTATTGAAAATAAAACCTTAGTGATTACCACGACCAATGGCACTAAGTTGTTGCATATGGCATTGAATCAAGGGGCCAAAGAAATCATCACTGGATCTTTCCCAAATTTGACGAAAGTGGTGGAATTTTTAAAAGCACAAAATGCACCTGTTATTTTGGGTTGCTCTGGATGGAAGAACCGTTTTAATATAGAAGATGCTTTATTTGCTGGTGCGGTCATTGAGGAAATAAAGGACCATTTTACCATTCATTGCGACAGCAGTTTTATGGCCAATCAACTATATAATCAAAACAAGGCTAATTTACCTGAATATATTAAAACGGTGACCCATTGGCATCGTTTGGCTGCTTACGGCTTAGAAGAAGATATGCAGTATTGTGTCACCAAGGACATCGCCCCTTCTTTACCTATTTTCAAAAGTGGCGCTTTAGTGAACCAAGGGTAGTTTTTCCCTAAAATAGCCCAAGAAGTTGTACATTTGCAAATTGCCCTTTTTACAGAGGGTAATTTGCATTTTTAATTATGGCACTACCCTATCTTGTTAAACATATCTATAGCTACGGCACTGAAGAAGTGATCCGTCGTGGTAAACGCATTTTTGCATTAAAAAATATCGAGTTGGTGAAATTCGATCCAATGATTGGTAACATTCATTGTCGCGTAAAAGATGATGGGTATAGTACTTATTACAAAGTAAACATTGAAAATTTTACTTCAGCAGCAACCTTATCATTAAGGTGTGGTTGTCCATACAATTTATCTGAAGTTTGTAGACATAAAGCAGCTGCTTTATTTTTTATACAAGATTTATTGGATAAGAATCAATTGGAATACCAAGCTGCTTCTTATAAAACATCGCATACTTTACTTAGAACAAAAGCCATCGATTTAAAATCGATCAAAATGCTTTGCTCTGCTGACACTTTTGATCAGGCAGAACAAACATTAAAAACAATTCGTCCACATATTCTTTCTAGTGAAAATGAAAAAGTAGTTGCAGAGATAGATATGGATGGGAAAACGCATCACTTGATCATTCAAAAAAATGAAGAACGTTTTTTTGATACATCTTGTGATTGTTTGTCTGAGACTGCTTATCCTTTGTGTATTCATAAGACAATCTTACTATTACAATTGTTTCAATTAAAAGGCGCAGAGTATTTCGAAACCATCAGGAACTGGGACAGAGAAAAAAATAAGTTATTGGCTTTATATGGCTATAGCCTTGCAGATGATCTTAAAGATAAGTTTGAATTTACTTACCATGACAGTAAGCCATTCTTAAAGGTACTTGATTCAAGTATCCAGAGAGTAAATGGCGGAGAAGCCGTTACGAAAGCGCCTCCTATAGAACTGCATCGATTTACGGTGCCTAACAAAAAAGTGGATAATGCCGATACGGACGACACCACTTTAAAAGGACCAGAAAAAACCATACAGCGTTATGGTCTAGTGATTCAAGAAGATGCACATGCGTATCCTTATGTTTCCTTTCATGTAGTTAGAGGGGAAGCGGATGAACTAGAAACAACCTATTTAAGTAAGGTTGAAAAAATTGATATTTTAAAGTTTGTCACACCCTATGATATGCATGAGGATGACAAAACTTTATTGCAATCGGTGAGAAAATTACAACCTGCAGAGACTTCTAAGTATTTAAATAAGAATTCGCCTTTTCAAGGCATCTGGGATACCATCGTGCATGCAGACGAAGCGAGTTTGCCCGACGAGACCAAGGATTTAATGCAGGAATACTTGCATCCAAAAATGGAAAAATTGTGGCGTGAATTATCAGAGCATCCATTCACATTTTTCCTAGGACATAATAAAAATTTCACCACAGCAAATTTAGTCAAAGCGGAATTGGCGTTTTATCCTGTTCTACCAAGTTTTAAAGTAGAGAAGATTGGGGAAGATTATACAGTGCATGCGCAGGTTGTATTACCATCTGGTCCAGTTGATTTAGTGGATAACCATGCGAAGTCTTATTATTTATTCCAACAAGACAATTTATTTTTCTATTGGAAAAACAGAACAGATCTGCATTGGGTAGAACAATTTTTACCAAATGGGTATCAAAAAGTGTCTGCAAAAGAATGGCCAAATTACTTGCAGTCAACATTATTGCCTCTTTCCAAGAGTTATCATGTAGCGTTGGATCATGTGACGCAAGAAAAAGTGAAAGGGGTGAAGCCTCAATTGCAAATCCTACTGAAAGAAAACGGAGACTATTTATTTTTTGAACCTTTGTTTGTCTACCAAGATATTGTGGTACAAAAAGAAGATGGGCCATCTGTGATTCAACAAGTTGGAGACAAGCTAATGATTCTAGAGCGTGATTTAGCAGCTGAGCGACAATTGATAGGAATTATTGAACAACTGCATTCTGGATTTATAAGACCTAATGAGGGCAATGTATTGGCTTTAAAAGGAGCTGAAGTATTAAAAAACAATTGGTTCTTTTTATTCATTGATACTTTAAAGGAAAAACAGATTCCTTTATTTGGTACAGAGCAATTAAAGCAATTTAAATTCAACACTGCAAAACCAACCACTCGATTATACATTAGTAGCAATACGGATTGGTTTGATGCAAAAGTAGAAATCTCATTTGGTGAACAAAAAGTGAGTATACAAGATATTAAGACGATGTTGATGAATAAGCAACAGTTTGTCCCTTTAAAAGACGGCAGCTTAGGTGTATTGCCAGAACAATGGTTGAATAAATATGCTTTGTTATTTAAAGTAGGAGAGGGTAAGGTTGATAATTTAAAATTGAGTAAATACCATTTCTCTGTATTAGATGAGTTGTATCAACAAAGAGATGAAGAGGAATTGATTTTCCAATTAGAAGGTAAATTTGAAAAGATTAGAGAACATTATACGATCGCCGATGTGCAACCACCAGCGCATTTGGATCCAATTTTACGTCCCTACCAAACCAGTGGATTCCAATGGTTGAATTACCTACACGATGTAGGCTGGGGTGGAATTTTGGCAGATGATATGGGATTGGGTAAAACGATTCAAACACTTTCCTTCCTGCAACATTTAAAAGAGAAGCAGGGTAAGTTATTGGCCATGGTGGTTTGTCCAACGACTTTGTTATTTAACTGGCAAAATGAATTGAAGAAATTTACACCAAGTTTGAGTTTTATGATTCATCATGGTGGCACAAGAAACAAAGCCAAATTAACAGATGGCTCTGTGGAAGTGATTATCACCACTTATGGTACTTTAAGAAGTGATATCAAGAATTTTGTAGAAGTACAATTTGATTATGTGATTTTGGATGAAAGTCAAGCCATTAAAAATCCAACAAGTAAAGTGACTAAAGCTGCCTGCTTATTAAATGCTGGAAATAAACTTTGTTTGAGTGGTACGCCTCTACAGAACAATACTTTTGATATTTATGCGCAAATGAATTTCTTGAATCCTGGCATGTTGGGTTCGGTAGAATATTTTAAGCATAATTTTTCGATGCCAATTGACAAGTTTGATGAGAAAGAACAAAAAGAACATTTACGAAAATTTGTTTTTCCATTTATCTTAAGAAGAACCAAAGAGCAAGTGGCAAAGGATTTGCCAGAAAAGCAAGAAATGGTATTATACTGCGAAATGGGTGCGGCACAACGTAAAATTTACGAAGCCTACAGAAACGATTATAGAGATAAATTAATGGGTTTGGTCGAAGAGAAAGGTGTACAGAAAGCACAATTGTCTATCTTACAAGGTTTGATGAAATTGCGTCAAATTTGTGACAGCCCTGCGATAATCAAAGATGAATCTTATCCAAATGAGTCGGTTAAATTAGAAGAATTAACCCGTGAGATTGCAGAAAATATTGGTGATCATAAGGCCTTGGTCTTTTCACAATTCTTGGGTATGTTGGGTTTGATCAGAGAAGCTTTAACAAAATTGGGGATTGATCATGAATATTTTGATGGAAGCAGTACCATACAAGAAAGAGAAAAAGCGATTGACCGTTTCCAAAATGATCCTAATTGTCGCGTTTTCCTAATTTCTTTAAAAGCAGGTGGTGTGGGTCTTAACTTAACTGCTGCAGACTATGTGTACATCGTTGATCCTTGGTGGAACCCAGCGGTAGAGCAACAAGCCATTGACAGAACGCACCGTATTGGACAAACTAAAAATATCTTTGCTTATCGTATGATCTGCAATGATACAGTAGAAGATAAAATTTTGAAATTGCAGGATCGTAAAAGATCCCTTGCAAAAGAATTGATATCAGATGAAGATGGCTTTATGAAATCCTTAACCAAGGACGATATCAATTATTTATTTAGTTAAGAAGAAGTCTTTATAATAAAAAGCCCCTAATGAATCATCTGGGGCTTTTTAATTTTTTGTTGCTGCTACCATTATTTCATTTCGGCTGCAGCGATATTTGCTTTTGGATTTTTTAAGAATTCTTCCTTACATCCTGCTGAGCAAAATCCTACTACCTTATTGTCATAATGTGCAGTGTCACTAATGCCAGCAGTCACTGGCATACCACATGTTGGATCTTTTTTGTTGT
>JACCEC011551237.1_pt1 | contig 13972 bp, 14 predicted proteins | sample 7450121 | NCBI WGS metagenome assembly JACCEC01 (sample SAMN15323455, study PRJNA562643) | freshwater metagenome | isolation source: river surface water | place: USA:Blue River Watershed | collected 2017-08-18 | reverse complement strand
TTCGGCATTTGGTGGAATTTTGGTCAAGGCTCTTGCCATGGTTGCCGGTGCCTCGGTGGCAATCGCGGGAATCGCGGTCTGGGAGCTAAATAACCAAATTCAGAGCAACGGCATTGACCTGCCAAATTCCAAGACCCTAACTGCGGCCGATCTAAAAGGCCCAATCAATATGCTCCTGGTTGGCTCCGATACCCGACAGGGGCAGGGAAAGGGTTACGGCAACGAGACCTCCACTCTGGCAGACGTTATGATTTTGCTCCACATCTCCGCGGATCGAAAAAACGCAGTAGCGGTTTCATTTCCACGAGACCTCATGGTGCCATGGCCAGCCTGCCCGAGCACTTCTGGTGGGCCGGGATATTTGGAGCAATCACTCGGACAACTAAACGCGACTATCGCAAATGGTGGACCCGGTTGCACACTTCTAACCATTGAAAAACTCACCGGACTTTCTATTCCTTATCTTGCGATGATCGACTTCAAGGGAGTGATCGAACTTTCAAACGCTATCGGTGGAGTTGAAGTTTGTGTTGCCAACGAAATCAGCGACCCATACACGCAAACATATTTGCAACCCGGAAAATACACTCTTCAAGGCAAAGCAGCGCTTCAGTTTTTGAGAACTCGTCATGGAGTAGGTGACGGTTCTGATTTGAGTCGAATTTCAAACCAGCAGGTATTTCTAACTTCACTGGTCAGAAAAATCAAAAGCGATGGAGTATTGGCAAACCCTGTTCGTCTCTACTCACTCGCAAACGCCGCAGCGCGCAACATGAAACTTTCTCAATCACTAACCGACCTAAACACCATGGTCTCTTTAGCCAGCGCATTGCGCAGTGTTGAGCTCGACAAGATGGTGTTTTTGCAGGTGCCTTCTCGCGGCGGATTACCTGCTCCCTACTCAGGACGTGTAATGCCCGTTTACGAACAAGCAAATGTTTTATTTGCAAAGCTGGTAAACGACGAACCGATTATCTTGAGTGCAAAAAACACTGGTCAAGGTGCAGTACTAGCCACGCCAACTCCAACTGCGACCCCAACTTCTAAAACCACCGCGACACCAACACCTTCGCCCAGCTCAGATCTCGATTGGGCCACCGGAACCAATGCGGCCACCACCACCTGCTCCAACTAGGGGTAGAAGAGACCCAACCCCTTCGGCTAAACTGTTCAGGTTGTACTCAGGAGTCGTCGCATAGCCCGGTCGAGTGCGCCTCACTGCTAATGAGGTAAGGATCTAAAGTCCTTCGGAGGTTCAAATCCTCTCGACTCCGCGTGAATTTAAGATCGTCAGCACGTCTCAGTGCTGGCGATTTTATGCTTTTGGTGGTCGCCGCCTTTTGGGGTTCTACCTATCTGGTTGTAAAAGAACTTGGCAATGTCGGCGAAATCACCGGCATGATGGCGGTACGGTTTGTAATCGCGTCAGCCGCACTTTGGCTTTACTGGGCATTCACTCGAACCAAATTTCAAAAACAAGAGTGGATTTTGGGATTCGCTTTTGGTGTTTCGCAAATCATTGTTTTGAATCTAGAAGCACAGAGCGTGCATTACACATCGGCAACTAATGGCGGATTGATTATCGCCCTGTCGATTGTTTCGGTGCCAATTCTCGAAAGCGCATGGCGCAAGAATTGGTTGCCAAAAAAGTTTTTCATTGCAACCATGGTTGCTCTGATCGGAGTATTTCTTCTGATTATCGGAAACGGACTTGTGCCACCAAACATCGGAGATTTACTGATGCTGATTGCTGTAATTCTGCGAACCATTCACTTTGTTGCTCTCGGTATTTTCACTCAAGGTAAGACATATTCACCGGTGAATTTAACTATCGTCATGGTTTCAACTTCGGCTGTCATCATGATGTTTGTAGATCCTGTTGGTGCAATCAACAACGCATTGATTTACACACCATTCGACTGGACGTTGATGTTGTTTCTCGCACTGATATGCACCTCCGCTGCGTTTATTGGAATGAACTGGGCGGTAAAGCACACTTCAGCATCTCGAGCAAGTTTGTTACTTGGCACCGAGCCAGTTTGGTCAACCATTGTGGCAACCATAGTTGGCGGAGAAGTTATGGGTCCGATTGGAGCATTCGGAGCGGTGCTGATTCTAGGTGGCACCTACTGGGGGCAGGCCATCGAAAGTCGACATCGGCTGGGTAAGAAGTAACAGCTATTTTCTAAGTGCCCAAAAATAGGCTGCCGAAAATCCGAATCCCACCGCAGCGTATGCAATCGTGAACCAACCAAGTGGAGCTGGAATCAACAAAGTCAGCACGCCTAATGCACCTGCGCTGATCAGCATTACCTTGCCCGATAGCAAAACCGAATCGTCAGAGCCGCGCCTAGAAACCGAGTACATGTTTCCCGCTAAAGCGACCAGGGTGATTCCTATCATCCTCATGGCCCATTCGAGTTCTGAGTTGGTAGAAAAACCAAGCAGCTGATTGAAAAATCTGGGTACCACTATCAAAGTGAGTGCGCTTAGTCCAAAAACGAGAGACCCTGCTCTCAGAACTTTTCGGACTCGAGTAATTCTTTTATCTGCCATGATTTCTACCTTTGCACGAGGATTGGCTAGTCTCAGCATATGGCCTTTCAGGATATTCAGATCACTCCAGAACTCAGCGGTGTAATTTCAATTCCCGACGGCAAAGGCCCCTGGCCCGGGGTAATCATGGTGCACGAAGTTTTTGGTATCGACGAAAACATGAGAGCGCAAATGAACCGCCTAACCGAATCAGGTTATGTAGTGCTTATGCCAAACCTATACAGTCGAGGAGGTGCCCGTAAATGTTTGACTGCCACGTTTAGAGCACTCGCTGCCGGAACAGGCCAGGCCTTCGAAGACATTCAGGCCGCCAAGCAACAACTGCAGTCCAGAAACGATGTCACCGACAAAATTGGTGTAATTGGTTTTTGCATGGGTGGTGGTTTTGCGCTCTTGCTTGCAAATCGCGGCTATGACGCTGCAACCAGTAACTATGGAATGCTGCCGTCGGATATGGAAACAGCTTTAGCAGGCGCTTGTCCAATTCTTGGCAACTACGGTGGCAAAGATGCTCAGCTAAAAGGAGCAAAGCAGAAACTCGATGAGACCCTAACCAAACTAAACGTGGTGCATGACATAAAGGAATATGCGCAAGCAGGTCACGCCTTCATGAATCCAAAGCAAGGAGGCGGTCCGTTCTTTGGCACATTGCTTCGTGTCACCGGCGCTAAACCTAACCCTGAAGCAGCCAAAGACGCCTGGTCTCGTATCGATACTTTCTTTCAAGAACACCTGAAGACTAAATAAGGGCTGGATTCCGCCTATTTATTCGGTATACAATTACAAGGTTGCCTAGCAACGTCTGCTTTCATAAGCACCCATACGCGCCTGTGGCTCAACGGATAGAGCATCTGACTACGGATCAGAAGGTTGGGGGTTCGAGTCCCTCCAGGCGCACAAAAGACCAGATAACTTCTGGTCTTTTTCCTTTAGCGATGTAAATTGCAAAAAATTACTTACGAAGTAGCGGTCACTTGCTCTAGCATTGGAAAAATTTGCTAAAGGAGTCAGATTGCTACGAGTTGGAATTTTAGGTGCTGGTGGCATTGCTGAACGTGCAATGGTTGAGCCTTCGCGCACGGTTGACGGTGTTGAGGTTATAGCGATTGGGGCAAGAGATTCTGACCGCGCTGCTGAATTTGCCGATCGACTCAATCTGCCAATATCTGGCAGCTACGAGGAAATACTTAGCAATCCGAATATCGACTTGATTTACCTGGCCCTCCCTCCAATTGTTCATGCCGAGCTTTCCGTTCGAGCACTGAAAGCAGGAAAACACGTACTATGCGAAAAGCCGTTGTCGGCGAATGGGGAAGGTGCAAAAACAATCGCCGAGGCTGCTTTGTCTTCGGGCCAAAGGGCCTTTGTCGGTTTTCACTACCGAATGCATGAGTTCACCAAGTCGCTCATTTCCACAATTCAGTCTGGGATTCTTGGGCAGCTTAAGTCGATTGAATTTGACTACAGCATTCCTCATTTTGTTGTGCAACCTGGAAATATCCGCTTGAATGGCGATCTTGCTGGCGGCTCGTTTATGGATGTTGGCTGTTACGCCATTGACCTAATCAGAGGTGCTTGGGGAGAACCTGCAGTCAAGTTGGCTACTGCGGTTTTATATGAGGGGGATTCAAGAATCGACACTCAAATCGACGCTGAGCTCGAACTCGATGGTGGAATTCCGATTAAAGTTCGATCTTCATTTATTGGTGATGACAAAGGTGCGATGTCTTTACATGTTGTTGGCGCTGACGCAATTTTGGAAGCGACTAGCGTAATTGTGCCGCAATGGGGCGCGACACTGAAGGTGACCAATTTAGCCGGTCAAGTTCTTCGTGAGGAAAAGGCTCAAGAAGGCGAGAACAGCTATGTTCGACAACTTGAGCACTTGGTCAAGGTTCTGAATTCTGGAGAACCAAGTATCTTGGATGCAGCCCAGGCTGTTGGCACCATGCAAATCGTCGATCAGATTTACATCGCCGCTGGTCTTCAGCCTCGGCAGTAGGCCTCAGTGTTTCTTAAGGCGCAGCCAATATAAGAGCACAGGGATAGTCTCTGAATATGGCAATTTTGAAAGCCCGTTTTATTAGCGCAATACCCGCCTTCGTTAAGGGGATTAGACATCCTGAAGCTTTCCATGGGGTTGGTAAAACCAATAACTTTTTTGAGGGCTGGTACCTAAAGCTTGTTACTGCTGACAAATCTCAACGCTGGGCAGTTATTCCAGGCATCTTTATTGGGCTCAAGTCTGGCGCGGAGGCTCCGCGGAGTCAGGCGTTCATTCAGGTTCTGGATGGCATCTCCGGGCGTTCCTGGTTTCACGAATTTCCCATTGAATCGTTTACAGCATCCAACGACAGTTTCAATGTTTCGATTGATGACAATCACTTTGATAGCACTGGCGTATCCCTTAATCTTCCTCAGCTCAAGGGAAGAATTGAATTCTCATCTCCAGTTGATCCCTGGCCGGTTACTTTAAGTGCACCAGGCATCATGGGTTGGTACGGGCTGGTTCCATTCATGGAGTGCTTTCACGGCATTGTTTCGATGGGTCATGAGTTGACCGGCAAGTTAGAAGTCGAAGGAAAAATAACCGACTTCAATTCGGGTCGCGGATACATCGAGAAAGACTGGGGTCGTGCCTTTCCTGCAGGATATGTTTGGATGCAGTCAAATCACTTTGGCGAACACCCGGATGCATCCTTCATTGGCTCGGTCGCGATAATTCCTTGGCTCACCGGAGCGTTTCGCGGCTACATCATTGGGCTTAGACACAGCGGCAAACTCCATAAATGGACTACGTATAACAAAACCAAAGAACTTGATCTGAAAATAGATGATCAATTTGTGCGATGGACGTTGACTGGCCCAGACGGCAAGTTAGAGATTACGGCTGAACGCAAGGCCGGCGGCTTGCTGCACGCCCCGCTTCGAACTGCCATGTATCAAAGGGTAGAAGAAACCATGCTGGCAAACATTCGGTTGAAACACTTTGACAACCGAGGTGCAGTGATTTTTGAAGACACGGGGGATGCCGCATCGATGGAGGTCTTCGGCGACATAGAGAAACTGCTCAAAATCTAGCCGTTCATCTACAACTTACAAATGCAAATACTTGATTGATAAATTTCTGATGGTTCTTGGTAAAAATTTGCTTACAAAAACAGTTAGAAGTTTGTACTCTTTGAGCACCTAGCGTGCAAAGGAGCACCGTGAATCAAACAGCTAACTCTGACGTGTTAAATGTGCTAATTCTCTCCGGACACATGACTTCAGAGCACGACAACAAATTTCGAAGCTTCCGTCAGCACAATCAATGGCTGACCACATTGCTCGAAGATACCGCCCGATTCAAGGTGAGAGTGGTGGAAGACCCACGTGGACTTACATATTCGGTGATTAGCAAGTACGACGTTCTGCTAGTTATTTTTGAAGGTCGCGATGGCTATCACGATAGAGCAACCGGATTTGGTGCCGAAACCGATGCTGCCATTCTCAAGTTTGTTCACGAAGACGGCAAGGGCATCGTCTGGTTCCATGGATCATCGGTGCAAGAAGACGACTGGGGATATCCAGAGGAATACAACATAATGCGTGGCGCGAAACTTAGCGTGCCAACTGGAATTCGTCCGCGCCCGTGGGGCGAAGCTCTGCTTCATACAGTGAATCCTCGACATGCAATTACAGAGGGCATCAATGAAACTTGGACAGTAACCGGAGATGACATTTTGGTTGGCGTTGAAATGTATGACGGTGCACAAGTTTTGTTGACAACGTTCGACGACATCGAGGCTTATCAGAAGGCGCCGGTTTGGCCGATGTCGCACTATCCGGTGCACATTCCAGATGGCGACATCTCTAAGCTTCCGGGTATCAATACCTATCAGCCGTTGGCCTGGATAAACCACTACGGCAATGGGCGCTCTTTCACAATCACGATTGGCCATGACATCGACACCTTCCGGCGCATCGAATTCATCAGGATGTTCCCACGCGGAGTCGAGTGGGCTGCTACTGGAGAAGTAACTCTGACTGGCCCAGATCGGCGGGGAGATAGGCGCATAAACCCTTGGCCCTATTACAACGGTGATAGATAATTAATGGGTGAAGAGTTCAAAATCTAGATTTATTGCCGGCCTAACCACGGCTGTCCTTATTCTGGGATTCTCTGCAAGTTTTAGCGTCGCACAAGCGGCTAAGCCAACCGAAAGCCCTACCCCGAACTCCAAGTCATCTTCGGCTCCGGGAAAAGTCTCAACTCCGGCTGAAACTAAGGCCGCAACGCCTAAGAACTCTGATTCATCAACAACCACTTCCAATGGCTCCACAAGTGGCAGTGCTAATAACACAGGCAACGCCAAGGGCAACGCCAGCGGTAACTCGAGTGGAAACTCGAGCGGAAATACTTCAAATAGTGGCTCTTCGAAGAACACGAGCAACTCATCATCTTCTGCTGGAGGCTCAGCCAAATCCTCGGCAAGCACCGGTCCAACCGTCACATACATCGTTCGTTTTGCCGAAAGCGTGAATGTTGCTGATGAGGCCGCTTCCTTAGCTAAGTCAAAAGTTAAGGTTGGTAAAAAGTTTGGCTACGTATTCAAGGGACTAGTTGCTGATCTCAACGCAAACCAAAAGGCCGCACTAGAGAAGAAGTCTGGTGTGCTTAGCGTAGAAGCAGACAGTGAAATTAAGATCGACGATATTCAATCGCCAGCTCCTTGGGGGCTTGATCGTTTAGATCAGGCCGACCTACCCTTGAGTGGAAATTACAACTACACCGCAAGCGGAAACGGTGTGCGCGCATATGTCGTCGACACTGGGATTCGAGGCACACATGTTGACTTTGGCGGCCGCGTGACTAGCGGGTATTCCGCGATTGCCGATGGAAATGGCACACAGGATTGCAATGGTCACGGAACTCACGTGGCATCTACTATTGGCGGCACTAGTTACGGTGTAGCTAAATCTGTTTCGTTATATGCAGTGCGAGTTCTTGACTGCGCAGGTTCGGGCAGCACATCTGGTGTCATTGCGGGCTTGGATTGGATTGCTCAGAATCACCCGGCTAATACTCCTGCAGTTGTGAACATGAGCCTTGGTGGTGGAGCTAGTAGCAGCCTTGACTCAGCAATCACCAATCTTCTTGGACGCGGAATTACCGTGGTGGTGGCAGCTGGAAACAGTGCGGCAGATGCCTGTAATTACTCGCCAGCCAGGGTATCGGGTGCAATTACGGTTGGCGCATCAACCTCGGCAGATCAGTTTGCCAGCTACTCAAACTTTGGGTCATGTGTGGACATCACCGCCCCAGGTACCGGGATTACCGCTGCCTGGATTGGTTCGGATTCAGACTCGCGAGCCATCAGCGGAACATCAATGGCTACTCCACACGTGGCCGGAGTGGTTGCGCGAATGCTCTCGCTTTCAAACCAATTGCCTGCCGCGGTGAGCACGGCAATTACTGGTTTTGCTACAAAAGACAAATTGTCTGCATTACCGGCGGGCACGGCAAATCTGCTTTTGTTCCGCGATTCCACCGATCCAAGTGGAGAAGTAAAGCCGTTGCCGTTGCCGGCAACCGCACTTCAGGCTACCGGCGGAGCTAAGTCGATGTCGATGACCTGGTCTCTGGCCGACAATTCGGCAAATCCACTAACCAGTCAGGTGGTTAGGATTTGGGCGGGCGCCCAGCTGCTCAGAGCGGTTACCGTGTCTGCAGGAACCAACAGCCTGAGTGTCACCAAATTGCGCGGTGGTGTGAACTACTCGTTCTCGGTAGTTGCAGTTTCAAGTGCCGGAAGCGTTGAATCGGCAAGAAGCAATTCAACTCTGGTCACTAATCGCTAGTTTTCGGCTGGAATACTAAGGCAGCCTCGGCGCTTATATTCTTCGTGAACTATAACGGTAAAACCATTCTGGTAGTCGGCGCATCCGGTGCCCTAGGTTCTGCAATCGCAGAAAAACTGGTTGCCGGCGGTGCAACAGTTTTGGGTACGGCAAGTTCAAACGAATCGGCAGCGAGAATACCTGCAACTGTTTCGATGAAGTTGCTTCTAGATCTTGAAGAGCCGCAAAGTATCGACACGCTTTGCAATTACATAGCAAGCGCACAGAAACTTGACGGTGTATTTGTTGCAACCGGTCGAGTTGGATTTGGAAAAATTCAAGAGACATCAGTCGATAATTCAAATCGCCTGATGACAATAAATCACAACGCTCCGTCGCAGGTAATCGGCAAATTACTCTCCGCTTTAAATTCGGATTCATTCGTTGCCGCAATAACTGGAGTTGTGGCTGAAAAATTTTTTCCAGGCATGGCGGCATACTCGGCATCGAAATCAGCGTTTTCAGCTTGGCTACAAACAGCCACCCTCGAGTTAAAAAAACACGGAATAAGCGTTGTCGAGTTTCGACCTGGTCACACTGAAACAGGGCTCTCAGGGCGTGCACTTTTCGGCATAGCACCTGTCATGCCCACGGGCATGTCAATTGACCACGTAACCGACGTAATGCTTGAACATTTGATACGCAAAACCCCCCTGGTTTCAAGTTCGGAGTTTTAGTGGCGGCCATAACAAAGAACGGATTCGAACCCAAAATTTGTGCTCGCTGCGGATTGCCTTTTGAGTGGCGCAAGAAGTGGGCTCGTGATTGGGAGTCAGTTAAATACTGCTCAGAAAAATGTAAGCGCGGATGACTAAGCGCATAATCTACATTCCTCATGATCACTTGAATCACGACCGCGGTGCACTCAAAGACGCTGATCCAGCAACCGACGCAGTGGTTCTAGTTGAAAGCCGACGAATGATTGAGGGCAGACCCTGGCACCCGGAAAGGCTATTCTTTCTGCTTTCCTCGGCCAGACATTTTGCCGCTGAGCTCGCAGATAAAGGCTTCACAACAAGGTACCTACAGGTCTCAACCACAATTGACGGCCTAAAACTAGCCCAGGCAGAATTCGGGAATTTGCCAATTGTCGCTGCCGAGGCAAGTTCGCACAGACAACTTGCTGCGCTTAGTGATTTTGGGGTGCAGTGGGTTAGCAATGACTTCTTTCTCACCAATCGGGAGTTATTTGCCGGCTGGGCTAGTGAGCAAAAAACATTTGTGATGGAAAATTTCTACCGCTTTCAACGCAAGCGACTAGATATCTTGATGCAAAATGGAAAACCTGTTTCTGATCGATGGAATTTTGACGCGGATAACAGGCTGCCACCACCGAAACAACGCGACTGGCCGCATGCCTTAGAACATCCGCGAGACGAAATAGACCAGCAGGTGGCTAATCAACTTGGCTATGCACCAACATCGACTTGGGCAACCACTCGTGCTGGAGCGCTTGCTCAACTCGACTACTTTGTTGAGAACAATCTTGAACATTTTGGTCCATACGAAGATGCCGTAACCGATCAGAGCTGGTTTCTCCACCACTCACTACTAAGCCCATATTTGAATAATGGTTTGTTAACACCGAACGAAGTAATTACTAAGGTCTTAGAAAAGTTTTATGCAGGCCTAGCACCCATAGAGTCGGTTGAAGCTTTTGTGCGCCAGGTACTTGGTTGGCGTGCGTACAACAACGGAATGTACTGGTACTTGGGTGAAGACTATCGCGAGCAAAATGCTCTCAATGCCAAAAGAGATCTTCCCCCGCTGTTTACAGATTCCTCGAAAACCAAAATGAATTGCGTTTCCACAGTTGTGAGGCAAGTAGAAACAAGAGCCTGGACTCACCACATTCCACGGCTAATGATTCTGAGTAACTTGGCTTTAATTACTGGCACCAATCCTCAGCAATTTTTGGACTGGATGAGAGAAAACTTTGTAGACGCCAGCGAATGGGTCATGGTGCCGAACGTTATCGGAATGGCAACCTATGCCGATGGTGGAAAACTAATGACCAAACCCTATGCCGGTGGCGGTTCATATTTGAGTCGGATGACCAATCTCTGCAAGGGTTGCGCATACGACCCCAAGGCTCGCACTGGGGAAAATGCCTGTCCGTTCACCACACTCTATTGGGATTTCCTAGATCGGCATCGTCACGAATTTCTAGACAACCACCGCATGTTTCAGCAAATAAATGGTTTGAACCGGCTGAGAGATTTGCCAGAGCTCAGGATTAGGGCAAAACAGGTACTCGTCGGAATCGATCAAGGGACTGTCTAAGTAAATGATGTCGAAGGCATGAAACACTACTGCTTATATACACTGATTCAAACGGCAACACTAAAGACTTAGGAATTCCTCACTAATGACAAATCCAGCTCCTTCCATTCAGCTTTGGTCGATTCGCGAGCCATTCACCGAAGATATGAATGCAGCACTTGCTAAGTTGCGAGACATCGGCTTCACCCAAGTCGAACCATTTGCTCATGGCGATCTAAAAGAAGGATCGTTTGTGGATGACTTGGTTGCAGTTCTAAGCGCAAACGAACTGGTTGCTCCTACGGTGCATATGCAGGTAATTGGCAAAGATCCAATTCAATATTTTGAGGCAGCGCAGAAGCTAGGTGTGAGTTACCTCATTGACCCGATGTATGCACCTAATTGGATGGACCCAATTGGAATTCCACCCCTGTGGGAAAATCGCGATGAAGTGTTAAAAATCGCTGACCAGCTAAACAAATTGTCGGAGCGTGCGAAGGGCTTTGGTTTGAAGGTTGGTTATCACAACCATGCATTCGAACTATCCGCTCGTATCGATGGTGAAATTGCTCTTCAGTTTCTGATTGATCACCTAAGCGATGATGTGGTTATCGAGCTAGATACATTCTGGTGTGAGGCAGGTGGAGTCAGTGCGCCTGAATTCCTAAAAAAGAATGGCACCCGAGTTATTGCTCTCCACATCAAAGACGGCTATCGAAGCGGCAAAGTTGATGAGCAGGTTCCTGCTGGACGAGGAGAAATGCCAATTCCGGAGATTTTGGCTGCCGCTCCACACGCAATTCCAGTAATCGAATTTGATAAATACGCCGGGGGAGAGATTTTCGCAGGTGTGCAGGAATCTCTGAATTATCTATCTAGCGCGAGAAACTAATTCTCTTCTGAACGATTGCGGCCGAAAGCAAAATCACCGCTGCGCCCAAAATGGTGGAAAGTTGAATCTCCTCATTGAGCAAAGCCCAGCCGGCAATTACCGCCACAACCGGAGATAAATAGGTGACTGTGCTTGCGATAGCGCTGCCGACAATATTGGTGACTCTAAAGTTCCAAACATAAGCAAAACCGGTACCCAGTGCCCCTAGCACGAAAATTGAAAAACCCGAATTCAGGCTCAACTCACTGTGAGTCAAAGGTTGAGTGATTGCCAAAGGTGCTAGCCAAACAATGCTAGAGATTAGTTGGGCCGTGGCTAATGATGTTGAGCTGTAACCGGTGTTTGCCAAATATTTGCGCATGAATGGAAATGAGAAACCGTAACCGAGTGTGGCCATCAAGATTAAGCCGATGCCCAGCGGAACATTCGATCCGGTGAATGACAAATTTCCGAATAGCACGAGCACACCCACAAAACCTAAAGCCAAACCAAAAACCTGACTTCGAGTAATTGTTTCACTTCGAAAAACTAGCGTGATGAAAAGCACGCTGAATAAAGGGGTAGTTGCGTTTAAGATTCCGGCGAGAGAGCTGTCAAGCAATTGCTCGGCAAAGGCAAACATTAAACCTGGAAAGGCGTTTAGTAAAAAGCCGAGTAAAAAGATCTTGAGCCAGATGGTCTTCTCGCGAACAAACTTTTGCTTGGTTACAAGTGACCAAATCACAAGGGCGGCAGCGCCGAGTACGTTTCTAAGAACCGCAACACCGACTGCCGAAAAAGATTCAAGACTGACAGCAATAAAGTAGAAAGACAATCCCCAGGTAATTGAAAGAACTACAAATGTGGCTAACCAGGGTTGCTGCTTCTGAGTCATTGCTCCAGTCTCTCATTGTCTAGACTCGAGGGATGACCCTAGGCCTGCTACTCTCAGCTGCAGTATTCAGCTTTGTAACATCGGTGACTCCCGGGCCAAACAATACTTTCTTACTTTCATCCGGTGTGAATTTCGGGCTAAAAAAATCGATGCCTTATCTCATGGGCATAATGGCGGGTCTATGCGGAATGATGCTTGGGATCGGCCTTGGCCTGGGCGTGGTATTCACTGCATTCCCGCTCGTCTATCAGGTGCTCAAGTACATCGGCTTTGCGTACATTGTCTACCTGGCCTACCTAATAGTGATGAGCACCGCGAAATCTGAAGCAGCACAGTCACAGTACATAGGCTTCTGGAAATCAACCACTTTTCAGTTTGTTAACCCCAAAGCATGGATTGTGCTTGCCTCCTATATGGCTACTTTTGTGCCAGTTGAAGCCGGCTGGTTCGAGGCGGCGCTAATCTGCTTGATTTTCTTGGTGGCAACCTTTCCAGGCGCCCTAATTTGGGCGATTTCCGGCGAGCTCCTCAGAACATGGCTCAGCGACCCAAGGCGTCGGAAAATCTTCAATATCACTTCGGCGATCCTGCTAGTTCTGTCGATGATTCCGGTCTTATTCCTGCACTAAGTGCCTCCGTCATCGCTACCGGAATAAAAAACTAAAACTACTTACTCAAGTTGAGCGCGAATCGATTCAATAGCGCAGAGTTTTTTGTCACGCTAATTTCGTATCTCGCTGAAGTCAAGTTGGTTTGCTTGGAATTCTTTTTGATGAAATTCACAATTTGAGTGGCTCTAGCCTTAGCTAAAGTTGCTGAACTGGCTTTAATGTTTGCGGAAGTTGCATACACAATTATGGTCAGCTTGCTAAACGTGGGGTTATTCCTGATAAAACTTAGAACGTTGTTTTGCAATGCGCTAGAAATAACCGAACTATTTGGCTTCAAGCCTCCCAGCGATCCGCTAACTTTCAGGACCGTGGGCACAAGCGTAGGGGAAGGCGTGGGAGTGGGTGCAGGAGTTACCGTTTCCGTTGGAGCCGGAGGGATGTACGGAGCTGGAGCAGCAACCGAGGCTATCGCAACCCACCGTGCGAATAGAACGGTGTCGGTTGAAAGTGACACGTTAGTGGTGGACACCGCATAACTTGAGCCGCTACCATCAGCGGCGGTATTCCAGCCCTCAAAGGTGTATCCAGTCTTGGCAAGAGAACCGGTGTTTGCTTCTAGGTTCACTGGGGTGCCAAAGGTGAAGGTAGTTCCAGTTGGTGCGGATCCCGATGTTGCCCCGTTGTCTGAGTAAACCAGGGCGTAGGTTGCGGGAGTCCACTGTGCGTAGAGGGTGGTGTTAGTAGAGAAGCGGACACTCGAAGCACCAAGAGCGTAAGGAGTTCCTTGACCATTGCTTTGGGTGTTCCAACCTGCCAGACGGTGCCCTTGTTTGGTGAGATTGCCGGTATTCAAAGCCAAATTGATGCCAGGCGAACCGTCGTAAGTGCTTTGCT
>JACCEC013023740.1_pt1 | contig 13976 bp, 8 predicted proteins | sample 7450121 | NCBI WGS metagenome assembly JACCEC01 (sample SAMN15323455, study PRJNA562643) | freshwater metagenome | isolation source: river surface water | place: USA:Blue River Watershed | collected 2017-08-18 | reverse complement strand
GCTCGTTTGGTCCTTCGGTAGGCGTAATGGCACGCTACAACTTTTCGCCGCTTTGGTCGGCACGTGGGCAGGTGCTATACGGACGCATTTCGGGAACGGACGCAACTGCTATCCGCGAGGGGCTTCGCTCGCGCAATTTGAGCTTTCAAAACCAAATTATCGAAATTTCGGGGCAGGCTGAATGGAACTTGATGGCGTTCAATATTTTGGAAGGGCAAAAACAATCGCCTTATTTGTTTGCAGGTTTGGGAATTTTTTACCACAATCCTACGGCTATATATGACGGAAAAAAATATAGCTTGCGCAAACTCGGCACCGAAGGGCAAAACCTCGAAGGGGGCAAAAGATATTTGCCGATTTCGGCGGCTTTTCCGATTGGGGGCGGTCTTCGCTTTGCTTTCGGATACAAATATGTGTTGGGTGTCGAATTTGGCACTCGCATTACGTTGACAGATTATTTGGACGATGTAGGCAAATCTTATCCTGATTTGGCAGCATTAGCCGAAAAAGACCCGATTGCGGCGGCTCTTTCTTTCCGAAAACCCGAATTTTATAATCAACAGTTGGATTATCCTGCTGCGGGTTCGGCAAGAGGAGGTAAATTCCCTATTGATTTTTATTTTTTCAGTGGGGTGACTTTCACTATGAATTTAGCCACTAAAAATGAGTTGGAATATAGTCAAACCTACCGCGAGTTTTGGAGAAGTAAATAACAAAATTTTGCCCTTTTTTGTAAGCGAAATAATAACACAAAAAAAACATAAGAACTTTTTCATAACTTTTGTTATACAGTTAGTTAAGTCACATCGGTTTGAACCGATGTGGCTTTTTTATGCAAATGGAAGCAACTCCACAAACGCAAAATTGTAGGAACGAATGCAATTACAAAAACCGATTGCATAAATAGCTATAACTTTGCAGCTAAAAAACTGTTTTTATCAACGTGTCGGATACTTTGAAAGCTATGAAGACCGCTAAAAAACAAAATAGTTAATACAAATTTACAATATGAAAAGACAAGCAGACGCGCTCATACCTACCCCGTGGGGTAATTTTCTGATGATTGCCTATGCCAATGCGCCTGATGTTTTTAATCCTCACTTGGCACTTGTGCATGAAGCGTTTGACCCTGAAAATGAAGTACTTACGCGCTTACATTCGGAATGTTTGACAGGTGATATTTTTGGTTCGCGGCGTTGCGATTGTGGCGAACAGCTACACACCGCCCTACAAATGACAGCTACTGAGGGGGGGGTCGTTGTGTATTTGCGACAAGAAGGGCGCGGTATAGGGCTAATCAATAAACTCAAAGCCTATCAACTGCAAGACGCAGGGCTAAATACCGCAGAAGCAAACGTACATCTCGGTTTTCCCGAAGATGCCCGCTCTTATGACGAAGCTATGTTGATTTTGAAAGATTTAAATATAAAAAAAATTCGTCTTTTAACAAACAATCCGCTCAAATTAGAAGCCTTTGAAGGGTCAGGCATTTCGATTGTGGAACGTGTGCCGCTCGTGATAGCACCTCATGAAGAAAATCGTTTTTATCTGAAAACAAAACAAGATTTAATGGGTCATTTATTCCATTTATAATTTTTACATCAAATTGTAAATAATAAAATATAATTGAGATTTTATTATAATATAATTACTTTATGGATTTCATTAATATTTTTTTAGAAAATATTTATCAGTACGCCGAAACACATACTTTTGCCCCCCCTCAGTACCTGCGCGATTTGGAGCGTGAGACACATATAAAAACCATGAACCCACGTATGTTGTCGGGTGCGATGCAAGGGCGCATATTGAGTTTTTTAGCTAAACTCTTACAGCCAAATTATATTTTGGAAATTGGCACTTTTACAGGATATAGTGCGTTATGTTTAGCCGAAGGGCTGCGCGAAGGGGGAAAACTGCACACTATTGAGGTGAATGAAGAAAGGAGTTTCTTTATTGAAAAGTACACCGAAATAGCAGGTTTTCAGCATAAAATCCAAGCGCATTATGGCTTTGCACACCAAATAATTCCGACCTTTGATATTATTTTTGATATGGTTTTCATTGATGCCGATAAAAAAAATAATTTGACTTATTTTGATATGGTTTTTCCCAAAGTGCGTCAAGGCGGCTTGATATTGATTGATAATGTGCTTTGGAGTGGAAAAGTAGCGCAAACAAATGGACTACATGACCCCGATACTGCCCGAATAGATGCCATGAATAAACAACTTTTGGCAGATAAACGCATCGAAGTTTTATTGCTGCCGATGCGCGATGGCTTATCAATTTGTAGAAAAAAATAATATTTTTATTATTGATAATCAGCCTCAACATACGTATTGGTGCGGCTTTTTGTTTTTTTATTACTTTATGAAAAAATAAAATAGCTATGACACTAAGTTAAGAACTTCATTTGGCTTAAAAAAATTTTTAGCGGAAATATACCCAAAAGCAATGTATTAAAAAGTTATTTTTTAGCTTTTTTTTCGGAACTTTGTGCCATGATAGCAAAAAATTTTACCCACCAGAAAATGATAGCAAAGACCTTTTCAGGTCTTGAAAATGTGCTTGCACAAGAGCTTCACGCACTTGGCGCAAAGGACGTAAAACCTATTCAGCGAGGTGTCGAGTTTTGGGGCGATACTCGTTTGCTTTACCGCGCGAACTTGGAGCTAAGAACCGCTTTACGCATTTTACTACCTATTCATACGTTTGAGGTACTCAATGAAATGTCACTTTATTATGAAGCAAAAGCGATTGATTGGCAAAAGATTATAACTATTCGCCAAACTTTTGCGGTTGATGCCGTAGTACGCTCTACCATTTTTAATCATTCGCAATATGTAGCCTTAAAAGTAAAAGACGCGATTGCCGACCGCTTTCGAGACGACAATCGCGGACGGAGACCGAGCGTAGATGCAAAATATCCTGATATGTTGGTTAATATACATATCAACGAAGACCAAGCCACGATTTCATTGGATACCTCCGGAAAATCGTTGCATCAGCGAGGCTACCGCGAGGAACTCACGCAAGCCCCTCTCAACGAGGTTTTGGCGGCAGGCATCATCGCTTTGACAGGTTGGAATGGCGAAAAACCGCTTTTTGATGCCATGTGTGGCAGTGGCACATTGGGCATCGAGGCAGCGATGCGGCTCGGTGGCATTGCGGCGCAGCGATGCCGCGATTATTTTAGCTTTACAAAGTGGAAAAATTTTGATGCCGCACTCTTTGAAAATGTGCGTACTGCAAGTTTAGCTAAAAAAGAAAATACACCTAATTTCCAAATTTTTGCTTCCGACATCAACAAAGATGCCTTAAAAATTGCGAAAAGCAACGCACGTAAAGCGGGTGTTATGCGCTGGGTGCAATATGATTTGGAGAATTTTTTTGACCGTACCGCCGAAAATTTGATACCAATCGAAGAAGACGAAGAGGGCGATGCGCCACCGCCACCACCTACTCAGGGGGGTATCCTCGTCCTAAATCCGCCCTACGATGAGCGACTAAAAATTTCAGATATTAAAAAATTGTATCAAGACATCGGCACTCACCTAAAACACGAGTGGAAAGGCTGGACGGCGTGGGTTTTCACAGGCAATTTGGAAGCTGCCAAATTTATTGGCTTGCGCCCTACTGCCAAAATTCCGTTGTTTAATGGGGCAATAGAATGTAAATTATTAAAGTTTGATATTTTTTAATAGCATAAGTAGCCCCACCTAATCTCCACAAAGGAGAGGACTTTTAAAACCCTGAAAATCAATTTATTATATCATTCCAAACGAGCATTTATTTTACAACAAGTATTTATTTTTACAAAAAAGATTCTAAAAAAAACAAATTATCCCAAAAAAACTTGCAAAATATGGCGTAAGCCTCAACGTTGATGACACTCATTGATTAATCTATTTTTATTCAATAAAATCATCAATCGTTTATTTTTGCTTTTGCCAAAAAATTAAAATGAGAAAAAATACCATATTTGTTTTTTGTTTTTTAGCGTTCCTCGCTTGCAGCCGACAACACGAAGTCCAAAAAACAGTACGAAGTTTTTATTTTTGGAAAAATACATTGACTTTCAATGATTTACAAAGTCAAGAAATGCAAAATTTTTCTAAAAAAATGAATGTTGAACGGCTTTATGTGCGTGTGATGGACGTAGATTGGGCAGCTACTGAGGGGGGTGCATTTCCGAAAGTAATCGTCCGAATTGACTCGGCTGCCCTCGAAAATCAACGCGAAATAGTGCCAACGGTTTTCATTACGAATAAAGTTTTTTTGAATATTCAAAAAACGGATTGTGAAGATTTGGCAAAAAAAATAGCTGCCCAAATTCAATATATTTGTAAACCCTTTTCACAAAAAATGAACATCAAAGAATGGCAATTTGATTGTGATTGGAGTGAAGGCAGTAAAGCAAATTATTTTTTGTTTTTAGAAAAAATACAAAATTTAATACCGCCTAATGTGCAAATTTCTGCAACAATCCGTTTACACCAATGGAAATATCGTAAAAAAACAGGCGTGCCACCCGTTTCGCGTGGTATGTTGATGTTTTACAACCTGACCGACCCCCGACAATTTACGCCGCAAAACTCCATACTTGACCTCGAAGAAGCGCGAAAATATTTGAATGTGAAAGGTGATTATCCGTTAAAAATGGACGTGGTATTGCCGCTTTTTTCGTGGGGTATCGTATATCGAAATGGCAAATATGAGGCTTTGCTCAATGGATTAACGCGAAAAATGGCTGATGATTTAATTTTTTTAAAAACACAAGATACTTATTATCAAGTACAAGTAGATACTGTTTTTCAAAATATGTATCTTCGATTTGGAGATTTAATCAAAATAGAGGATATTTCAGACGAATTACTGAGGGGGGGTGCAAAGCTCGCTCGACAGTGCGTTAATTCAGATACCACGCATATTAGCTTTTTTCATTTAGACTCCACAATTTTAAAAAATTATCAACATGAAAACTACCAAGTTTTGGAACGCATTTATCAAATATACTATTAGTGCGTTGCTCCTTATTTTTCCTGCCCTCGATGCGCAACTTTGCATTTGGGAAGGCGACAGCGAAGATACCCGTTTTTGGCTCTTTCAGCCCAATTTGCTCGGTGCATCTGACTTGATGCCTTTTAATTATTCCGCTTTTTTACTTTATTCTCCAAGCAATGATACCGAAAATAAACGCTATGAAAGCGACTTGTATCAACCTCAATTAGATACAACTTTTTATAATACGAATGTGCGCGAATGGGCAGCCGTAGCAGGTGCAACGGCGAAAGCGGACGATATTCGCCAAATTTTATACCACACTCCGCCCGATGTATTTCGCAAAGATTTGGCACGCTTGGAAGCTAAAAATTCTTTTTTACAATCACTCAAAAATTTGGGCGATAACAGCGAAGCATATAATTATTTGAAATTTTCAAAACGTTGTGAATCAGAACTTTCTACACAAACAGATTGGTCATATCAAGCTGAACCCGACAGCAATAAAAATACGCGGCAAAGGGTGATTGTGGAAGGTGAAAAACTTTTGTCAACGGCTAAAAAATCGTTTGTGCGCCTTCGCGCTGCTTATCAAGTAATGAAACTTTATCATTATCAGCAAGATACGCAAAAAGTTATTCAATTATATGAAAATAATATCCAACGTTTTACTTATAAAAGTTGGATTCGGGGGTCAGCCGATTTTTATTATGCGGTGGCGATGCCTTCGAGCGAATGGCGCAACTATTGGCTGATGCAAGCCTTTGGCAAAAGTGAAGATAAGCGCGGGCGTTCTATCCAATTTTTTGAGCGCGATAATGAAGATATTTATAAAAAAAGTCTTTCTTTGGCAAAAAATCCGCATGAAAAGGCGTTGATGTTAACCATGACCTCACTCAAAACTCCCGGTCGTGAACTCAGACGCATGAAAGAAATTTATGGTTTAAATGCCACATTACCCGAACTCGCTATGCTTATGCAGCGTGAAATCAATAAAGTAGAAGATTGGCTTTATTCGGTAGAGGTGATGAAAAATTACGCGCCTTCGCTTCGCAAAGGAGACGAAGCAGAAGAAGCAGAAAACCCAAATGAAAGTTATGAAGCAAGGCAAAAGCGCATCAATGAACGCAATCTAAAATCTGATTATCTGTATTTGCAAGAAATTGAACTTTTTACAAAACAAGTTTTAGCTGATGCGAAACAAACGAATCGCGCATTTTGGACGGTGGCAGCAGCACATTTGGCATTGCTACAAAAAAAATTCGGAGAAGCCAAAAATTTGGCATCACAAGTAAAAACGATGCAAAATGTGCCGTTAAATATTTCGGTGCAAGCAAGGCTCACTGCGTTGCTTGCCGACTTCATGGCGCAACCTACTGAGGGGGGGGCGTGGGAAACACAAGTCATTGATTTTTATAACTTTTTAGAGAAAGAAAAAAATAATTTGACCGATGTGCCTTCGTTTCGGGTGCGTGTGGCAAATTTCATAGCTGCGAAGTTGGAAGGTGTGGGGCAACGTTTGAGGGCGCATTTATTGTTTGAAAAATTTTCTATGAGTTATGGAAATTATACAAGTAGTTTCTATACCAAACTTTTTAACCAAACGACCCCTGCCGAATATGATGCCCTCATTTATCTTTTGCAAAATCCGAAAACGCCTTTTGAGCGTTTTTTAGTAGAAAAAGGGTTGCCTTCGCAGTCGGTTTACGAACCCGTAACGATGCCAAACGGCGAAGTTGAGTATAAAAACAAAACGCCTCGCGTGTGGGACATCAATAAATTGCGCGATTACAAAGCCACCTATTACATTCGTCAAGATAAGTTGGATAGTGCTTTGGCGGTTTTTCGCACGATACCGAATGAATATTGGAAAAAAGAGCCATATAGCTCAATGTTAAATTGCAATCCATTTTTTGTAGATTGGCGCGATACCCACACGCCGAACCGCGCTGATAGCGTGCGTTTTACTAAAAAAACTTTTGTAGAGCGATTGATTCAGTTGAAGCAAGAACTTGAAAAAGACCCCATTAAATATGAAAAAAATTATTATTTAATTGGAAACGCCTATTATAACATGACAAAAAATGGTAATTATTGGTTGATGTGGGAAATTGCTTGGTCTAATTATGACAATCCTTTCAAGCGTCAGCCCGAATATGACATTTATTTTGGCTGCACGTTGGCACGTAAATATTACGAATTGGGGGCAAGAAAGATGAAAGACGAAAAGTTGAGAAGTTTATGCTATTTTATGACTGAAAAATGTCATGTAAATTGGCAAGAATATTTAAATGATACGAACCGCGATGGGCAGGGCAATCGCCCTACTACGCAGGCTACTACTTTTGCTACCGAATATTTGCGTTTGTTCCCTAATCACAAAAAATATACAGATATGAAATATTGGTGTCAAGAATATGAAAATATCGCTTATTCTTTTGTGGGTATGTGTAAGTAAGCAGCCCCACCTAAATCCTCCTAAAAGGGCAGGGCTTTAAAATATTGAGAATCAATTTGTTATACTATTTCAAAGAAGTGTTTATTTTGTAACAAGTACTTAATTTGTTTTCAATTCTTTAAAAAAAAACCTCGTTAAGATTAACCACTTAACGAGGTTTTTAAAAAAGTTAGTAAAAAAATAATGATTTGATGAAAAAAAATGATTTTTATTGTAGAAAAATTTTGTTGTTTTTCATGTTGTTTTTTTCTACCTTGCGCATAAATGCAGCTTGTGGAGATAGTGACCCGATACAACAATTTTATGCTTTTCAGCCACATCTAATTGATAATCAACACCTTTTACCATTTAGAAAAATGGCAAGTCATGATTTTTTTATCCTAAGCGATAAAGCACATAAACCGCTCATAGATACAACTTTTTATGAAGTTAACGTTGACGAATGGGCTGCTTGGGTTGGTGCGAAAGTGCCTAAAAAGGATATTCGAGCGATACTTTATCACACGCCTTCCAAGTTTTTTTTTGCAAAATTAGATAGTCTTAGTCAAAAAAATATTTTTGTCAAAACATTGCTATTGCATAAAAAAGAAGGGTATGAATATTTGAAATTTACAAAATATTGTGAGTTGGGTTTATCTACTAAACAAACTTGGGGCAGCACTTCGCTTCAAGAACGAAAAGCCTTACGCCAAAAACTCATTAAAGAAGCGTATCTTTTTTTGCCAAAAGCTAAAAGTAATTTTGTGAAATTGCGGTTAGCTTATCAACTTTTAAAACTTTATCATTATGAAGAAAATACGAAAAAGGTAATTGAAACATATAAAAAATATATCGAAAAACAACCTTATGAAAGTTGGTTGAGGAGTTCTGCTGATTTTTATTATGCGCAAACATACCCCTCAGTAATTGAGAAAAATTATTGGTATGTAAAAATTTTTATGCAAAGCAAAGATAAACGAGTATCTTGTGTAGAAGCCTTGACCGTTGATGAAAAAGATAGCTATGAAAAAACGGTTGCATTACTCAAAAATAATCAGGAAAAAGCCGCTTTTTTAACGATGCTAACTTTGAAAAATAAGGTATGGGAGTCTGGAAATTGGCAAGAAATAATTAAAAATATAAAAAAAATATATTCATTATCTCCTGAAAATAAAGACATTCCCTTTTTAATTACTTGTGAAATTAACGATATTGAGCATGAATTATATTCTTCATTCCTTTATGCGCAACCGTACAGCACGATAGCGCAAGAGCCTTCTTACGATAGCTATGGCATTGGGAGTGACGGCGGTAGTGACCTATATATTGTGTCGGAAGCACATAAGAAGCGTTTAAAAATATTAGAAGATTTTATTAAACAAATTAGTTTAGAAAAAAAGCAATCTAACACTATTTTTTGGTTGACAGCACAGGCTTATTTGCGTTATTTACAACAAGATTATGAAGAAGCAAAGAAAATGGCTATTCAAATATTAAAAACGCCTAAAACGCCAGAAAATATTTTTTTGCAAGCGCGGCTTATCCGCTTACTATCTAATTTTTATTTGTACCCTCAAAAAACGGAAATTTGGGAAGACGAATATATTGCTTTGCAAACGGAAAACAAACTTTCGCCTTATTTGCGCCTAAAAATTAGAGATATTTTTGCTAAACAATGGGCTGATATAGGCGCAATACCTTATAGTTTGATGATTGGAGAAGATTGTTGGTATTATGATTTTAGCAGTTTATATAAAGGTAATCATCATATATCTGTTTATGACAAACTGTTAAGTATTTTAAATCAACCTAAAACAAATTTAGAAAAATACATGGTAAGTAATTATGGTAAAAATTTGCAGTATTATAAAATAGAAGTTAATTTACACAAAGTAACACATTTTGTTCGGCGAGATAAGTTAGATAGTGCATTGGCAATACTTCAAACGATTCCAAAAGGCAGTTTGCAAATTCCGCGCTCTATGCAATGTAATCCTTTTTTTGTAGATTGGCGCAATGCGCATCGCCCTAACAAAGCCGATAAGGTGCAATTTACGTTACATAATTTTATTGAAAGATTAGTCATGCTCAAACAACAAGTTGAAAAAAAACCAGTTAAATATGCAAATAATTATTTTTTAATTGGAAATGCTTATTTCAATATGACTCAACAAGGCAATTATTGGAAGATGTGGGATTCGCGTTGGTCGTCATTTCCTTATTCGGGAGACTTTACTCCTTTTAGCGATGCGTATTATGGATTGAGTAGGGCGCAAAAATATTATGAGTTAGGTATGCAAAAAATTAAAAATGAAAAATTGGCAAGACTTTGTTATTTTATGACCGAACAATGTCATATTTATTGGCTCAAATATCGAAAGGGTCGTGAAGTAGATGATTTTCAACCTCCTATGGGTAAGTTTAAAACGCAATATTTAGCCCGTTTTCCTCATGGAAAATCACATACTACGGTTAAATATTGGTGTCAAGAATATGAAAATATCGCTTATTCTTTTGTGGATATGTGTAAGTAATTGGCTAAAAAAAGAAAACGGAAGAACAAAATTTTTGTTCTTCCGTTTGTACGCACGACTGGATTCGAACCAGCACACCGTATTGGCACCACCCCCTCAAGATGGCGTGTCTACCAATTCCACCACGTGCGTAATTAAGTAGTATCGCGCCTTTTTTTAAAAGCGGTGCAAAGATACATTTTTTTATTTCAAAAAGTCAATCTTTGGGCGCATATTTTTTGAAAAAAATATGCTTACGACTTTTGAAATAACTTTATAGGTTTGCCAGGGTCATGCGTTTGAGGCGGTCGTACTCTTTTTCGACCACAGGCAGCCATCGTTCTACGTCTTTATTGACCACATTTATTACAAAATCTAATTCTTCTTCGTCAGGGTTCGCTTTCTTACCCTCGTCTTCGATGAGTTGGAATTTCTCGTGCATCCAAGTTAAACCTACCATTGAAAGCGCGGGCTTAATTTTGTGTGCCAAAGAAGATAATTTTTTCCACTCTTTACTTTCAAAAAGGGGCGAAAGTCTCGGAAATTCGTCTTTCATATTTACTAAAAATGCTTCAAAAATTCCCATAGCATATTCGTAATCATCTCCATATATTTCTTCAAGATAATCACTATCTAACAAATTAGTAAAACCTTTCCAAATATCATTATCGGTTTCAGTTTCGACAATAGCAGGGGTTTGACGAGCATTTGTTTCCTCTACGATTTGGGCTAATGGTAGTGGCGTACTTTTCAATTCATTGACTTTGGGCAAATTTTTGCGTAGCACATCTAAAAGTTGTTGTGGTTTAAAGGGCTTTGAAAGATAATCGTTCATGCCCACTGCAAAGGCTTGGTCTTTTTGCGACACCATGGCGGAGGCAGTAAGGGCAATAATGAGGGTTTTTTGATTGATGCCCGCGGTGTTGCGAATGGCAATAGTTGCTTCGTAACCGTCCATTTCAGGCATCTGAATATCCATCAAAATGACATCGAAAGGCTCTTTTTGTGCCATTTCAAAGCCTTCGCGCCCATGAAATGCCATTTGGAACGTCAGATTCCATTTAGAAAGCAATGAGCTAATATATTTTCGGTTCATCGCGTTATCTTCTACGACCAAAATGCGCAAATCCTGCAAAGTAGTGGTAGCTACTGAGGGGGTCGTGGTCGTGTCGGCTTCTCGTTTTTTACCCGAATCTTCGTAGGTGATTTCAAAAATAAATTTTGTGCCTTTACCCAAATCGCTCTCTACTCGAATATTGCCATTTTGCAATTCGATTAAACTTTTCACAATCGAAAGCCCCAAACCTGTGCCGCCAAATTTGCGTTTGATGTCGCCGTCCACTTGTCGGAAACTTTGGAACACTAAATCTAATTTTTCTTCGGGTATGCCGATGCCTGTGTCGAATACTTCAAATTCAATAGTAATTTGATGGTTAAGGCGTTCTTTTTGGCGCACTCGCACCCCAATTAAGCCTTTTTCAGTAAATTTTTCGGCGTTGCCTAAAAGATTTAATAAAATTTGATTGAGCATCAAATCGTCTCCGACCACTAAGTTATTCAAACGGTAGTCAACATCAGCAAGCATATTGACGGTTTTGTTCTCTAACTTATGTTGGAACGTTTTTTCCAATGTCCGAATCAAGCCCACTAAGTCAAACTCTTTGGGTGAAACTTCCATTTTACCCGAATGAATTTTAGCAATATCTAATACGTCACTGATGAGAGAAAGGAGTATATTAGCAGAATTTTTAATAAGTGTTAAATATTCTTTTTGTTCTTCATTAAGGGGCGTATCGTAGAGGAGGTGCGACATACCAACGATAGCGTTGAGCGGCGTGCGTATTTCGTGGCTCATGTTCGCCAAAAATTGTTTTTCGGCGGCTTGCGCTTGTTCGGCGTGTGTTTTTGCTTGTTCGAGTTCGAGTTGCAGATTTTTTTGAGAAGTGATGTCGTAATGAATACCAATCGTTCCTGAAATCTGCCCTTCGGGGTTCAAAATAGCTGCCCCCGAAATGAGCATCCAAACGCGGCTGCCGTCTTTGCGGATAAATTGCGACTCGTAAATCCCCCCTTTTCCACGTAGCCTATCCACCATTTGCTGACGGACAACGGGGTGGAACTCTTGCGGAATGAACAAATCTGCCGCTTTTTCGCCCAAAATTTCCTTCTCTGTGTAGCCGACCATATCGCAAAAACGTGGGTAAGCCCGCGTAATGCGCCCACTCAAATCCACTTCTAAAAGCCCCAACTCCATGTTTTCCATGATGCCGCGGTATTTTTCTTCACTTTGTCGGATAGAATCCTGCGCCAAACGTTCTTCTGTTACGTCTCGGTATTGCCATACATGACCTAAATATTTGCCTTCGCTCGTAATCGGTATATAGTCAAAAATCAAAATACGTCCATCTACCATACCAAATTCTTGCCCAAGTGCGATTTCGCGCTCATTGAGCAATTTTTTTACGGTAGTGGTGTAAGCAAGTGTATCTTTAAACAATGTCTTAGCAAGTCGCGTTGCTGCTACGCAATCTTTGCCTATCAAGCTATTAGGGTTTTCTTGGATAGCAAACATCTGACAAAATTTTTCGTTAGTTAAAACGATTTTTCGATGCTCATCTTCCACTAAGATACCCGAATTGAGATTTAAAATTAAATTAGTTAATCTTAAATGTGTAGAAAGTAAATTTTCATCGCGTCTTTTTCGGTCTGTAATATCGCGGGCTACACTGATAAACTCTAAAACTTCATTATCATCGTAATATAAATGCGCTTTTTGCCCTAACCAAACGGTATTTCCCGACTTATCAAGTATAGGAAATTCGTAATAAGTTTCTTCCAAACGTTGGATACGCATATTTTTATAAAATTCCATCGTTTGGGGTAAATAATGCGGTTCGATAAAAGTGCCGAAGTGTTGCCCTACTATTTCGTTCACGCTGTACCCTAAGCGGTCAAGCCCCACATGATTGATGTAGGTAATAATGCCTTTTGCATTTGCCCGATAAATAATATCAGACGAATTTTCTACAATTTGACGATATTTGGTTTCGTCTTTATGCAAACGCTTAATTTCGTTTTCGGCTTGTTCGTGTGCTATTTGTGCGTCTGCTAATGCGATTTGAAGTTGAGAAATTTGCCTTTGTAATTGTTCGAGTTGCGAGGAAGTATCCATATAATTGTCGCTGAATTTTACTTGTTCGCTAAGTACGTTATTAGGGGTTAAAGTGCTTATCATTAGTTTTTTAGCCACTTATCCTAAAAGTTGATTTTAAAATAAGGTGTAAAAAGGCATACAATCCTAAAATTGAATATTTTTGCAAATGTAAGCAAAAACCTAATTAGCACCAAATTTAATTCAAAGAAGACATTTTAGGAAAAGTTTATTTTTATTAGTTTTTGTAATTATTTTTTTTAATTATTGACAATCAATCTTTTGTAAAGCGATATGGAAATAAGTCTTGATATACCCTCAGTAGCTGCCCTCTCTCAAGCAGCAGCACAAGTGTTGGCAACGGGTAAAAAAAAAATACTCCTATATGGTGAGATGGGAGCAGGCAAAACGACTTTTGTACGTGCCTTTTGTGCGTATTTGGGTAGCATAGATGAAGCGAATAGCCCTACTTTTGCCATTGTAAACGAATATCGCTATCCGTTGCAACCTCATTTGATGATATATAATATCAATCAAAATCATACCAATACCACACCCAAGCCTCCTAATTATGGGTTAATTCACCACATTGATTTATATCGGTTGAAAAACCTGCAAGAAGCCTTAGATATAGGTATCGAGGATTATTTATATGATACACATTATTGTTTGATTGAATGGGGGCAACTCATCGCGCCACTTTTAGAAGGCGAAGATTTTTTAACGGTAGCAATTGTCGCCCTTGACGAACAGCGAAGAACTATCCGCATCATCTCCTAACCGTAGCAACTTTATTTTTACCGAAAAATCAACAACTCAATTTTATATTCCAATTTTATTTTTTTTGCTACTTTTGACCAAATTTTAAAAG
>JACCEC011306112.1_pt1 | contig 13976 bp, 10 predicted proteins | sample 7450121 | NCBI WGS metagenome assembly JACCEC01 (sample SAMN15323455, study PRJNA562643) | freshwater metagenome | isolation source: river surface water | place: USA:Blue River Watershed | collected 2017-08-18 | reverse complement strand
CTGTTGCTGAAATGTTCTTTGCAACTGCAACAGAATTATTTGATTACAACATAAACAAATACGAGGAAACAGTAAAGCTAAATCGGATTAAAGGAAAGAAGGGTGGTCGTCCACCAAAAGAAACCCGAAATAACCCAACGGGTTTATTGGAAAACCCGAAAAACCTAAAAGAAAAAGTAAAAGATAAAGCAAAAGAAATAGTAAAAGAAAAAGAAATTGTAATAGATAGTTCTAGTTTAAAGCAATATCAAAATAAAATTAGAAAAATAATTGAAATTGATTTTCGCACACTACCTGACCAGGAGTCTAAATTCTTTTGTTATGATGTAATTGAACTAGTAGAAAAGCTGGGGTGGTCTAGATTTGATTTAATTATATTTGGAACTCCTGTCAAAGATATTCCCAGTGTTTTATCTGCATATAATTTAATTGAATTGGAACAGCAGGTAAAAAGTACCAGGAGAAATTATTCATATTTTATTGATAAGTTAATTGAATAAACTATCCTCAACGAAGAGGTGAGTGGAACGAACCATGACGAAGTCTTCGACTTCAAACCCCATCACCCCAATTCCGCTCGACCCCTCTTCCCCATGGAAAAAATACTATGAATTTTTGCAACATTTTGCCGTATAAATTTAATGATAGATACAACTGTTCAGTGGAATACCCCGAATATTCTTTGTATTTCATAGGTATCGATGAATGTATCGGAAACGAAAAGATGATCAAAATTTGGGGACATAAAACGGGTCTGTGGGGATTGTATAATATCCATCCCATTCGTGAAATGATCTCAATAAAAATATTTTTTCAAATTGAGTGCGAATGTATCACAACGTAGTATTTATATTAAACAACAACTATGAAATTAGAACCACTAGCACATGTTAAGAAATCCAAACGATTGAAGATGATTATTACAACTGAACAATTTCACAGACTAGCACAAAATGTCATCAACGAACAGGAATTAGATACCATAAAGAAGACCTATTTAGTTAAACAACCAAACAATGGCAAGAAGAAATAGAAAAAGAATTGAAATCAACTATCCTGAAATTGCAGTGTTTGCATTATCAAAAGGATCTCAAATGAATGAAGGTGTTCATAAGGGAGAAAGTTATTATTACATGTTAGATATGATTGAAACACTGATGAGAAAGAGTAATGTTGTAAGTGGCAAGGTTGGAATATCAGGATATAAGGAAGATGTTGCAGCATACTTGGCAGCCTTATTAGAGGTCTATTTTTACAAAGACATGGAAATAGACTTGATGGAAGACATCAACGAATATGACCCTGATATTATGCCAAACAAGTTTTACTAGGGATCATGAAGCAATTGAATTTCATAATAGCAAGATTTGCAATTCTTTGCGCTTTGCCAGTATACTTTCAGCGCAGATCAACTTGCTGAATTTGTTTGGCATGAGACAAAAGCAACTTGTTTTCATTTGGAATCAAGTCAAACTTTACCAATGTCTCTTAATAGAATAAAGAGACATGCATCTAGTTGATAATCAATTGTAGTCAAATTTTAGATCATTTTTATGTCTCAAAATAGCTGTGAATGCTGGTTTTTACGACTTTTCGGCTCTACATTAGCCAGAAATAATTTTATGAAAACAATTACCGAAAAAACAAGTGATTATCTAACGACAGATGAATTGAAAAGATTGAATAGGCATTTCCAGAAGGATCAGAATTATCAAATGGCTTTATTAATAGAGTTCGGATTTAGAACCCTGCTTCGTTTTTCTGACCTTTCACGCTTTACATGGGAGAGTGTTCTAAATAAAGATGAACTTCTCTTAATTGAAAAGAAAACAGGTAAAAGGAGGGTGATTAAAATTGGTGCAGTATTAAAGTCATTACTTATTGAGTATTATGAGATAATGCACCAGCCAGACTTACATGACATAATTTTCAAATATACTTTGCGACATACTAACAGACTGCTTCAATATGGTGCCCGATCAGTAGGTATCAGAAAAAAACGTATTTCTACACATTCTTTACGTAAATCTGGTGCTCGCTTTCTGTATGAGGAGAATAACAGGTCAGAAGATGTGTTCTTGAAAATATCTATGATTTTAAATCATTCAAACACTCAAGTAAGTAGGAGATACCTTGGAATAACTAAGGAAGAAATTTCAGATGTATATGCTGGGTTTGATATTCAATTGTAATTTATTTTTCCCATTCGAATAACTTCTCAATTCTATATTTTCTTTTTGAATCTATTTTGTTTGGATTTTTAGTTAGTCTCATACCTTTAGGCATTTTTACATTTTTATGATTTAATTTTAAATATATTTTACAAAAAATTGTTAATCCTCCCAAGCCATATAAACCTTCATTTACAAGTGTTTTTTCGGTAATTTGAATACGTTCTTTATCCGTTCTTCCAAATATATTAGGACCCATATATCCATTGCCAATTGGATATGATTCAGATTCCCAATTCTTATCAAATGGATAACCATCTGCTTTAATTATTGTAAAGTCATTACACCTATTTTGGGCTGGAAAATTATTCCAGATTTCATAGTTTCGATTATTAGAATAGTTTGTGAAAAAGCATTTAGGCTAATAAGAACTAAGCTTAAAATTAGACCATTGATATTTAAATACTTATTTATGTAATTTTATTAATGCCTATAAATCTTTCATGTATTGAGTTGGTGATTTCCCAAATTCTTGTTTAAAGGCTTTCGAAAAATAAGATTGAGTTTGAATTCCAACTTGATACATAATATCAGAAATAGTTAGTTCCCCTTGTGCCATTAATAAAGCTGCTTTCCTTAATCTTAATGTTCTTATAAAATCAGCTATAGATTGCCCACTAATATTTTTTATTTTATTATATAGTTTAGTTCTGCTCATTCCAATCTCTTTACATACGAAATCTATATCTAAATCCACCTTTGACATGTTGTTTTCAATAATATTGAGAAGCTCATCTAAAAACTTCTTATCTAAAGAAGATTGAGCTAAAGCTTTTATTTCTGCATTTTTTTCATTTAAATAAAAAGATTTTAATTTTTCTTTTTGTAAAAAAATATTGTTGATTGTTAATTTTAATAAATCAATACTTATTGGTTTAGAAAAATAATAGTCTGCCCCAGTTTCTGTCCCTTCAATTCTTGATTCTAATCCGTCTTTTGCGGTTAACATAATAAATGGAATGTGAGCTGTTTCAATAGTTGATTTTATAATTTTGCAACAGTCAATGCCATCCATAATGGGCATCATAATATCACTGATGATCAAATCTGGAAAATGTTTCATGGTTTCGTCAATCGCTTTTTCCCCATTTGCCGCCTCAATAATTTTATATTTTGGTTCAAGTGATTCTTTCAAAAACATACGTAATTCTTCATGATCATCGACAATAAGAATGACATATTTTTTTGTTGCGATACTTTCTTTTACTTCTTTGTTTACATTTTCTTCGATTGAATTTAAAGTATACATTTTTGATATACTTTCTAATTTTACAATTGATTCTGTATCCTTCATCCACTGTTCTTCCTTACTATATGCTGTTTTGTTAATTGGTATAGAGACTAAAATTTCAGTACCTTCTTTATGCTTACTATACACTTCAATATTACCTTTGTGTAATTGTGTAAGTGTTTTAATTAGTGCTAGACCAATACCAGAACCAATTTGAATATCGGACACACGGTAGTAACGTTCAAATAAATGATGTAATGATTCTTCTGAAATACCCATACCATTATCAGAAATTAGAAAATGAATGAACCGGCCTGTCGAATATTTATGTTTTAATTGAATTTTGTTTTCATATTTGGGGTTAAACTCTTTTAAAGAGTCGAATACCATCAAATCAACTTTCCCATAGTTATTTGTATACTTGAATGAATTACTAAGTAGGTTAATAATAATTTTTTCAAGCACTTGTCTATCAAACCAAAATTCGTTTAAATTTGTTTTAACACTTGATGTAAATGATATATTTTTTTGATTAGCCAATTCACTGAACCCCTCTGTAATTTCATCTAAAAATAATGGAATACTTCCTGGCATAACTTGTAACTTCAAAACTCCAGATTCAACTTTTCTGAAGTCCATAAGTTCATTTATTAATTGAAGTAACCGGTTCGCATTTCTTTGAATCACATGGTATACGTGAATATTTTTTGTATCTACTTCTTCTTTTAATAACTTTTCAATAGGTCCAGTGATTAATGATAAAGGTGTTCGAAACTCATGAGAAATATTTGTAAAAAATTGCAATTGCATCTGGTGAATCTCTTCCTTTTTATCATCTTCATAACGTTGTAATTGAATTTTTCTTCGGATACGGTATATATAAATACTGGCAGCTAATAAGGTCGCGACTGCTATTAGTCGAAACCACCAAGTTTCCCAGAAAGGCGGGGTAATGGTGACTTTAATACGATAACCTTTTTCATTCCATATACCATCATTATTGGATGCTTTAACTATAAAGGTATAACTACCTGGACTTACATTTGTGTAAGAGGCACGCTGTTCAAAACCTGCTTTAATCCATTCTTTATCCCAATTTTCAAGTTTATAAACAAAATGATTATTTTCTGATATTATATAATTTAATGCTGCAAATCCAAATGAAAAAGTTGCTTGTTTATAAGTTAGAGTAAGTTCATCAGTAAAGCTGATGTCATTTTTAAGGATATTGCTTGTTCCTCGTGTCACTGTTTTGTTATATACTTGTAAATCTGTTACAAATACTGGAGGTATAAAATTATTTACTTTAATATCACTTGGGTAAAAACTATTAAAACCATTTACTCCTCCAAAATATATCTCTCCATCTTTTGTTTTTAAAAAAGCATTAGCCTCAAACTCCATATCTTGCAAACCATCATTTTTATTATAGGAGAGCACATTTTTTGTTTTTGGGTCAAGTTGTTTTAATCCATTGGAAGTAGAAATCCAAAGTTGTCCATTATTGTCTTCAACAATACCTTTGATGAATAAAGTTGATAATCCACCATCCTCTGTGAAAATATTGAAACGATTATTTGCTTTATCGAATAAATATAAACCAGTCTGTCCTATCCAAACATTCCCTTTACTATCAGTAAATACAATTCGTAAATCTGGCTTCTTGTCATCATTGTGAAAATAGTGTTCAAACTCACCAGTTTTTTTATTTAGTTTATTGAGTCCGCCATCATCAGTGCAAATCCATAAATTACCTTCCTTATCTGTTGAAATAGAGATAATATTATTTCCTAAAATGGATGTTTTGCCTGAAATACTTTTTCTAACCGGGATAAAACTATTATTCTTCTTATCAAATTTATGTAAACCACCATAGTATGTACCAATTAACAAATTGTAGTTATAGTCTTCTCCAATACACTGTATGTAGTTGGATAAGATATTACCTTTTATTTTTAAGTTACTTTTAAAACGTGTAAAATTATCTTTAGTCTTATTATACAAACATAATCCGCCACCCCAAGTACCTACCCATAAATTACCATCTTTATCTTCTTTAAGATCAATTACTTCATTGGAACCTATGCTTTTTTGATTAAAGGGGTCATATTTATAGTGTTTAAAGTTTTTTATTTTGCGGTTAAATAAATTTAAACCACCACCATCTGTACCAATCCAAATATTCCCCTGTCGATCCTCACAAAATGTTTTTACATCGTTATAACTTAAACTGTTGATATGTGGTTTTTGTCGGTATAGGTTAAATTTTTCTGAACCAGGTGTATATAAATTCACTCCTCCACGATGTGTGCCAATCCATAAATTGCCCTGTTTATCTTCATACAAAACAGAAACTGTACGCTGGCTTAAACTGTTGGAGTTATCGGGTTGATATTGGTAATTTGTAAATGTACCATTTAAAGCATCAAAATTGTCGAGCCCACCGTTTATGGAACCAATCCAAATTTCACCCTTTTTACTTACATAAACTGAACGTACAAGATTACTACTAATTGATTTTGTGTCGGTTGCGCTGTGCAAGTATTGCTGTACTGTTCTATGAGAAGGATTAAAGATAATTAACCCATTTTCATCCATTCCTAATAAAAGGGTTCCATTTTTATTTTCAGCAATGGAACGTATTGCTAGTTTACCTACTTTACTCGTTTCTAGATTGATTGCTGTAAAATCTTCACTGTTATTATTATATAAATATAAACCACTTTCGGTTCCTGCCCATAGGTTTCCACGACTGTCTTCAAAAAAAGTGTAAATATTCAATTCATTACCGTATGTGTTTTTTTTACATGCTATATGTTTAAATGATTCTTTTTCATATTGGTAAAGATTGATACCTCCACCTAAGGTTCCAATCCAAATTCTTCCTTTTGTATCACCATACACAGCTCGAATATAATTGCTGCTTATGCTTTCTTTGTTTATAGATTGATGCCTAATCTTTGTAAAGCTGTTTAACTTTGGGTCATACTTATTTAGCCCATTCAAAGTGCCTATCCATAAGTAATGTTGTTTGTCTTCGAACAAAGTGGTTATATAGTTATCACTGATACTACTGCTATCGGTGATATTATTTCTGTAGGTGATCATCCTAGAACCATCGTAACGATTCAATCCATCTCTTGTACCAAACCAGAGAAAGCCACGGTAGTCTTGGACTATTGTTTCAATAGTACTGTTTGAAAGCCCGTTTTCGCTTTTAATATGGCGAAAATGGATATCTAAAGACTGTCCATTACTCTTGATAAAGAAAAAAGATATTAAAATAATACAACTTGTACGAAAAATGTTATAGTAAAAATTCATGGATAAATTCAAATCTTACTGATAATTAATTGTTTATGATAAATTTAGAGTAAAACGTTGTTTCAAAAATACTAAATATAAAAAAATGATTAATAGAGACAAATTTCTGAATGTAGGGATAAAAGTATGAGCTTAAGTCAGATTAGATTTGAGCTATGTTGTCAAAAACAAGATTTTAAAACAAAAATGCCATACAATGAATTTTAAAAAACGATTGCTCTCTTTAGGCCTTTTATTTCTGTTTCTTTCAATTAATCAACTCATTCTTGCTCAGCAAGTAACTGTTAAGGGTAAAGTAACTGATGAAACCGGAATTCCTTTAGGGGGTGTTACTGTTACCGTGAAAGGTAAACGATTATCTACTATTACCGCAAAGGATGGTACCTTTAGCCTTGCTAATACCTATTCTGGAGATGTGCTACTTTTTAACTCCTTGGGTTACAACAATTTTGAACAAAAGGTCGGAATAAGTTCTAACTTTTTAGTTAGTCTCAAAACTGCTTCTAAAGATTTAAATGAAGTGATTGTAATTGGTTATGGAACAACGCGAAAACGTGATCTTACAGGATCAGTTTCAACTGTTTCTTCCAAAGATTTCCAGACTGGACAGATCTCCACACCCGAGCAAATGATTTCCGGAAAATTACCTGGTGTTTCAATTATTTCAAATGGAGGTCAACCTGGCTCTGGCAGTACTATTCGAATCAGAGGTGGATCTTCAATCCGTGCCAGTAATGATCCCTTAATTGTAATCGATGGTGTTCCATTATCAAATGATGGAATTTCCGGAGCAGGTAATCCATTGAGTTTCTTTAATCCGAATGATATTGAATCATTTACAGTATTGAAAGATGCTTCTGCTGCCGCCATATATGGTACTAGAGCTGCTAATGGTGTAATAATTATAACAACAAAAAAAGCAACAGGAGGGAAACTTCATGTCAATTTCAGTTCGACTCTATCAGCATCAACAATTACAAAGAAAGTAGATATATTAAATGCCGATGAATTTCGGAATATTGTTAATGCTAAAGGGACATCTGCACAAAAAGCTATGCTAGGAAATGCCAATACTGATTGGCAGGATGAGATTTATAAAACAGGGTTAGCCACAGATAATAATTTAACAATAACTGGAGGTGTTAAAAAACTTCCATATCGATTTTCATTGGGTTATGTTGATCAGAATGGTGTCTTATTGACAGATAATTTACAAAGAACTTCAGTTTCTTTGGCATTAAATCCTACCTTTTTCGACAATCATTTAAAAGTTGATATTAATATAAAAGGAAGTGCACAACAAACGCGTTTTGCAAATACTGGTGCTATTGGAGGAGCTATAAGCTTTGATCCTACACAGCCAGTTTATTCTAACAAAAATGATAACCGCTTTGGAGGTTATTTTGAATGGCGTGATGCTTCAACTTCAACAGGTTTAGTAAATCTTGTTGGTCGAAACCCACTTGGTCTTCTTAATCAAACAGTAAACAGAAGTAATCCATACAGAAGCGTTGGTAACCTTCAATTGGATTATAAGTTTCATTTTTTACCTGAATTGAGGGCAAATCTTAATTTAGGTTATGATATTTCAGAAGGAAAAGGTACAACATTTGTCTCTGATAGTGCTGCTTCTGGTTATGCCGCAGGAGGAGTGGGTGGGCAAAATAATAATTACAAGCAAGAACGAAATAATACCGTTTTTGATTTTTACCTTAATTACAACAAATTAATTGACAAGCTAAAAAGCCGAGTTGATTTAACTGCAGGGTACTCTTTTAATAATTTTCTTACTACAAATTATTTTTATGCTAGTTATAATGCCCAAGGAGTAAAATATCCCAATTCTGATCCTGCATTTGCATATGACAAACCAGAGAATTCATTAGTATCAGTTTTTAGCCGTTTAAATTATACATACAATGAAAAGTACCTTTTGACAGCTACTTTGCGTCGTGATGGTTCAAGCCGTTTGCAGGTAATAATAAGTGGGGTACGTTCCCATCAATTGCGTTTGCATGGAAATTGGCTAATGAAAAATTTCTTATCTCATCCAAGGTTATTTCAGATTTAAAACTTAGAATTGGCTATGGTATAACAGGACAACAGGATGGAATTAATAATTATGATTTCCTTTCATTCTATGGTTTAAGTTCTCCTAATGCATCATATCAATTTGGTAGTACATATTACCAAATGTACCGTCCTGGTGCTTATAACCCCAATCTTAAATGGGAAGAAACAGTGACGTCTAATATTGGACTTGACTTCGGATTTTTCAATAATCGTATAAGTGGAAATATTGATGTTTATCAGAAAAATACAACTGATTTACTTAATAGTATTCCTCAGCCAGCTGGAACAAATTTTTCAGCCTTTTTCATTGCCAATGTAGGAAGTATGGAAAACAAAGGAGTTGAGTTTAACATAAATGCAACTCCAGTAAAATCCAAAAATTGGAATTGGGATGTAGGATTTAATTTCACATTAAATAAGAATAAAATTACCAACTTAACTGTTGTGCCAAATGATTCAACTTATCGTGGTATACAGTCAGGTGGTATTGCTGGAGGTATTGGTGGAGGTTTTTCACAAATACAACAAGTAGGGTACAGTCGAAATACATTTAACCTATATCAACAGGTTTATGATGCGAATGGAAAACCTGTTGAAAATGTTTTTGTGGATGTTAATGGAGATGGTATAATTAACCAGGATGATCTTACTAAAACAAAAAGTGCAGTGCCTGATTTATTTTTGGGCTTCAGCTCTAATATCAACTACAAAAGGTTTTCTGCAGGTTTTGTATTAAGAAGTAGTATTGGCAACTATGTATATAATAATATACACAGTAATAATGGAAATAAGTTGCAGATATTAGGTAATTATGTTTTATACAATGCATCAAGAGACTACCTAACTACAAATTTTAATGGGAATAGCAATAATTTACTAAGTGATTATTATATACAAAATGCTTCTTTCCTCCGTATGGATAATCTCACATTTGGATATGATGCTGGTTCTGTATTCCATAAAAAAGCAAATCTACGTTTAAATGTATCAATACAAAATGTATTTGTATTAACAAATTACAAAGGGCTTGATCCTGAAATAAGTTGGGGTGTTGATAATACAATATATCCACGTCCTCGCATTTATACATTGGGTTTTAATCTACACTTTTAATAATATCAATTAGAAAAACTGAAAGTAATTATATGAAACAAAATCTTCTAAAATCGACAGTAATGCTAATTGCATTCATAGCTCTGTTATCGGGCTGTGTAAAAAAACTTGACCTAGTTCCAGTTAACGATGTTACTAGTGATGTAGTTTATAAAACTGCGCCTGGTTATAAGCAAGCACTTGCTAAAGCATATGGTGCATTTGCTTTAACAGGTAATACAGGTGGTGGTGGAGCGCCTGATGTATCACCACAAATCATTGCAGATGAAGGTAATTCTGATTTTCTGCGATTATATTGGAATTTGCAGGAGTTAACAACTGATGAGTCATCTTGGACATGGCAGAATGATGCAGGAATTCGAGGATTAAAAGAGTTGAGTTGGTCATCCTCTAACCCTATAAGTAATGGGCTTTATTACCGATCATTTTTTCAGATAACAGTTTGTAATGATTTTATTCGTGAATCGAGTGATGCACAAATCAGCAAGCGTGGATTTACTGGAAACGATGCAACTGATATAAAAAGATATAGGGCTGAAGCAAGATTCTTGCGTGCATTTCAATATTGGGTATTAATGGATTTATATGCAAATCCTCCTTTTGTTGATGAGAACACACCTATTGCTACAGGATTACCAAAACAAATTAGCCGTACAGAACTCTTTAATTATATAGAATCGGAATTAAAAACTATTGAACCTGAATTAGCAGATCCAAGAAAAAATGAATATGGTCGAGCAGATAAGGCTGCTGCATGGGCATTGCTTGCACGTTTGTATATTAATGCAAAAGTATATACAGGTACAGAAAAAAATACTGAAGCAATTGCTAATTGCCAAAAGATTATACAAGCTGGTTATACATTACACCCCAATTACCGAAATTTGACTATTGCAGATAATAACTTAAATACAGATGAAAATATTTTTACAATTAATTACGATGCTCGTTATACACAAAACTGGGGAGGTACTACATATCTAACACATGGTCCTGCAGGTGTGCCAGGAAGTATCTCGGGTACAAATGGCAACTGGGGTGGTTTACGTCATACTCAACAGTTTGTTGATTTATTCCCTGATCCATCTGGTAATACGGATACTCGTGCTCAGTTTTATACAACTGGACAAAATAAAATTATGACTGATCTTTATGTAGGTTCGGACGGTTATTCCTCAACCAAATTTAGAAATAAAACAAGAACAGGAGCGCCTGCACCAAATGCTGATCCAAATGGTAACTGGACAGATATTGATTTTCCTTTATTTCGATTAGGTGAAGTTTACCTCATTTATGCCGAAGCTGTTTTGAGAGGAGGATCAGGCGGAAGTAGTGCTCAGGCTTTAAACTACATAAACCAATTACGTTCACGTGCATATAGTGGCAGCAACATAGGTAATATTTCAGCTGGAGATCTTTCACTAGATTTCATTTTGAATGAACGCGGTCGAGAACTGTATTATGAAGCACATAGAAGAACTGATCTTATTCGTTTTGCTAAATTCACAACATCTTCATATTTGTGGGCTTGGAAAGGTGGAGTTGCATCAGGAAGAGCTTCTGATATTAAGTATAATATTTTTCCAATACCTGCTACAGATCTATCATCGAATCCTAATCTTAAACAGAATCCAGGATATTAAGAATAAATCAAAAAAAAATTATAATGATGAAAAAAATTATAAAAAATATTTCTTTAATTGTCATACTTAATATGACATTACTAGCATGCAAAAAAGAAATAAGTCAAATAGAAAAAACTGATGGCATTTCTCCTGTCGTTACATTATCACAGTCAACTGTAGTGCTTACATCATCAAACAATAATGATACTGTTTCAGTTATTAAATGGACACCTGCTGATTTTGGTTACAAAGCAGCAGTCAACTATACAGTTGAATTAGTTAAAGATGGAAATTCTTTTAGCACTGCTAAAACAATAAGTGTTGGAAATTCAGTTCAGTTGAAATATACACGTGCTGTACTTAACGAATCGGCAATTGGTTTGGGTATTGCTGCTGGTACAAGTGGTGTAATCAACATTCGTATTAAATCATCTTTGAGTGATTCAACTTTTATTTATTCTTCAGTTTCAAAACTTAATATAACAACTTATCAAGTTGATTTTCCTGCATTAATAGTTAGAGGTGGTAATAGTTGGGTTACGCCGTTAGCTCGTACAAAAGGGTTTGTACTAACATCTCCAAATTATGATGGTAAATATGAAGGATATATTAATCTACCAAATGCCGATGGTTGGGGTGGTGATGCATTAAAATTAGAAGTACAAAGTACGGGTATTCAATATGGCTGGGGTAGTAGCAGTACAACAATGACTGCGGGTTCGTCAGGTAATTTATGGTTCACGCCTTCGCCTAACTATATGAAGGTAAATGCAGATATTAATGCAGGAACAGTAAATTTCACTCCCGTAAAATTCTATTTATCTGGCGATCATAATGGATGGAGCACTTCTGCCACACCAATGACCTTTAATTCAGCAACAAATCAATGGATAGCAACAAATGTAAATTTTACAGCTGGAAATAAATTTGTGTTTACAAGTAATGGTAGCTACGACATTAGTTATAAAGTCAATTCAGAGGGTAAACTCGTATATGCAGGTCCGCCAAGTTGGGCAGGATCAAATATCAGCGCACCAGGAACTGGTAGTTATACTGTAATTTTAGATTTAAGTGCTGGTGATGGTAGATACACATATAAAATTCAATAAAACTAAATGCGTAGCAATTTTATTCTTTTATTTTTTTTTCTTTTTTCAATTCTTTCAACAGCAAGTTGTCAGAAAAAGAATGATATAAAACTAATACAAGAAATACCGATTTTAGAATCAAATTTTGCAAAAGGTGCTGATATCAGTTGGATAACTGAAATGGAAGCGTCTGGTAAAAAATTTTATAATGGCGTGGGAACTGAAACAGAATGTTTTGCCTTGATGAAATCTCTAGGAATGAATTCTATTCGTTTACGGGTGTGGGTCAATCCTAGTTCCTCTTGGAATAATTCAGCAGATGTTGTTGCAAAAGCTGTGCGTGCAAAAAATATCGGGTTGCGAGTAATGATTGATTTTCATTACAGTGATACATGGGCTGATCCAGGTCAACAAACTAAACCTGCTGCATGGGCATCTATGAGTTTTACAGAAATCAAAAGTGCATTAGCAAAACATACGGTTGATGTACTAAATCAAATTAAAACAGCAGGGATAACACCTGAGTGGGTTCAAGTAGGTAATGAAACAAATAATGGTATGCTTTGGCCAGATGGAAAAGCTTCAACAAACATGAGTAACTATGCTCAACTAATAAATTCTGGATATGATGCTATAAAATCAGTATTTGCCAATGCGAAAGTTATTGTTCATTTATCAAATGGTTGGGATAATTCTCTATTTCAATGGAATATTGGTGGACTAATAAATAATGGTGCTAAGTTTGATGTAATCGGGATGTCTTTATATCCCTCAAATCTTACAGGAGGTTGGACCACCGCAAATCAACAATGTTTGTCAAATATGAATGACATGGTAACACGTTATAATAAAGAAGTGATGTTGGTGGAAGTTGGTATGCCTTGGGATAGTGCATCAGAATGTAAATTATTTATCTCTGATTTGATTACAAAAGTTAAATCTGTATCCAATAATAAAGGACTGGGTGTGTTATACTGGGAGCCACAATCTTATGGAGGATGGAAGAATTATACTCTTGGCGCATTTGATAATAGTGGCAAACCAACCATTGCATTAGATGCTTTTAAAAACTAGTTGAGTTGAAAAATTGGTTTAAATAGAAAAAATCTGAAAGATTGGTTTGATTTTAGGTTTAGCAATCAGAGTAGTTTAAAATTAGTCCCTCCATTTTATGGGGGGACTGAACTGCTAAATAATTAATAATTATTATTAACATTTTCTAGATTGATACTGTCAGAAACTAATTTATTAGGCAAAACCTATTTTAAAATGAGAAAGATGAAATTAATAT
>JACCEC011963378.1_pt1 | contig 14001 bp, 10 predicted proteins | sample 7450121 | NCBI WGS metagenome assembly JACCEC01 (sample SAMN15323455, study PRJNA562643) | freshwater metagenome | isolation source: river surface water | place: USA:Blue River Watershed | collected 2017-08-18 | reverse complement strand
GCGCCGCGCCCGGGTGGTGGAATGGCAGACACTGGGGACTTAAAATCCCCTGACTGAAAAGTCGTGCGGGTTCGACCCCCGCCCCGGGCACCAACCTCCGCTCCGGTACTTCCGGATGGAGCGGCCTGCCGCGGAGGTCCTCGCGCTGCACGATGTCGCGCCCGGAGGATCGCGGATGAACCCGGGAGCATCGACGCGGAGTTGACGCCCTTGCGGCGTCGGAAGCGGCCACCTTCGGTGGCCGACTTTCGCTCCATACTGAAGGCGGCCGACGCGAGCATAGGACTGGAGGCAGGGCGTACCGGGAAAGGAACGTGCCCCGCCTTGATCCCCGGCGGCCTGTTTCGTGAGTCTGGGTCTCGGTTGCGGGATGCGGTGAGTCCGGTCTGGGAGGGCTTGAAACCGGCGAAGGTTAAACCGGAGGTCGCTCTCCGCGGGGGCACCCGCGGCCGCGGCATGCCGATTCATCGGGCGGAACGGACCGGTCTTCCTCAGCAAAGGGCCTGCGATGTGGCTGCGGCTGCAGTCGCGGGGAATCTACGCTGCGCAATCGAGCCAAGTCCTAACCGTTTTCTTCGAGGTGCTTTGGAGAGGCGGTAAGAAGAAGACGGCGGAAGGGGTTTCGTGAATCTTCCGCGGGTGCACCCGCAGCCACATCAGGCCAAAGCGCCTCCGATGTGGCCGCGGCTGCAGCCGCGGAAAATCCACGTCTTCCCCTCCCGCGAAGCATTTCCCTCCCTTTTCCGCGCCCGCCTACCGCACCTTCACGCGGTACAGGTAGGCGTCCGAGGTCCAGTCGGTCTCGCCCGGTCGCGAGCGTTGGAAGAGGCGGCTCAGGTTCACGACGATCTCGCCGGTCGAGCGGTCCTCGCGCGCGGAGAAGTTCGACAGGCTGAGCAGCTCCCCGTCGCCGGGACCGCGGTCGTCGATCGGGCGCACCGTTCCGCGCAGCAGCCGGCTGCTCCGCGCGTCGACCTCGCCTATCACCAGCGGATAGCGCGGTCGGTTCCCGTCGGGATTCTTGGGTGAGATGTTTCCGATCCAGAAGAGGCGGCCGCTCGAATGCGGGACCAGCTGCGAGCACGAAGAGGGCGAAAAGAACGCCACGCCGTCGTCGTAGGTCCAGGGCTCGGGCGGCGTCCACGTGCGGCCGCCGTCCGCCGACCACGCGGCCCAGCGGTGGGCGGGCAGCGCGGGCTTGGTGTGGTTGGATCCGCGCAGGACGGCGAGGATACGGCCGTCCGACAACTCGGCGAAGGTCGGTTCGTCCATCCCGCGGGTGGAGCGGGCGGGATCCGCCTTGATCAACCCCGACAATTCCCACTTCAGGGTGCCGTCCTCCCGCCAACGTCCGCGGAGCGCCGCGGCATCGGAGTAGGTGTAGCCGCCGCCGGGGTTGTGATACGTGCCGTCGGGCCCGAGCGGCGTGATGATGACCGGCACGAGCAACGTGCCGTCGCGCAGGAAGACCGGCACCGAGGCGAGGTCGCCGACCATCACGCAATTCTTCCCGATCCATACCCCGGGCAGCGGATGATCCGGGGAAAACTCAGGGCCGTCCTGGATGATGCGGGCGTTCACGGGCCATGTGCGGCCGCCGTCGGACGACACGCTGTAACACACGTACCATTGCCGCATGCCCTCGAGTGGATCGTCGGTGGGAAGGAGCCCCTCGATGTGGAAACGCACGAAGCGGCCGGTGCGCGGATCCGCGACGCCCCCGCGCAGTGCGCGGCGAAGCTTGCCGCCGGGGCGCTGCTCAAGCGTCGGGATCTCGGTCGCGGCCGACCACGTGCGGCCGCCATCGGCGGAGTGGCGCAGGAAGGCGACGTCGACGGTGTCGGACCGCGACATCAGCTGGTGGACCGAGATCAGGTCATCGCCGGCGGGCCGCGTGGCGTAGGTGGCCGCGAGCACGGCGACGCCCGGCTTGGGGGAGGGGAGGAAGACCTCGCGGCGGATGGAGTCCGGCGTGGCGGCTGGGCCCGCGGCTGCGAGTGCCACCGCGGCCGCAGAGACCAGCGCCCGGAGGAACGGCGGCGTCATGCGCGGCGCGGGTCAGGAAGGCGTCCGCTCAACGCGAAGCGGGGCCGGCCGCCTCGAGCGTCTCGCGCACATGGTAGCGCTGGCGGGCGCGGACGACCTGGTAGGTGCGGCCGACGTATTCACCGATGAGGCCGATGCCGACCATGGTGACGCTGACGAGGAAGAACAGGATGCCGAACAGCGTGAACAACCCGCCCTCCTCGGGGCCGATGATGAGCCGCCGGCCGGCGAGGATGAGCACGAGCAGGAAGCTGCCGGCCGAGCAGGCGAGCGCGAACATCGTGAACACCTGGAGCGGCGCGAGGGAGAAGCCGGTGATGAGGTCGAAGTTCAGCCGCACGAGCCGGTAGAAGGAATAGTTGGAGACGCCGGCGTGCCGCTCCTCGTGGCGCACCCCCACCTCGGCGGGATTGCCGGCGAAGCTGTACGCGAGGGCGGGAATGAAGGTGTTGATGGCGCCGCTGCGCACGATCGCGTCGATGATGGGCCGGCGGTAGGCCCGCAGCATGCAGCCCTGGTCGGTCATCTCGATGTTGGTCGTCTTCTCGCGCACGAAGTTCACGAGCCGCGAGGCCCACGTGCGGAACAGCGAGTCCTGCCGGTTGATCCGGCAGCCGCCGACGTAGTCGTGCCCGGCGTCGATGCGCGCGAGCAGGGCGGGGATCTCCTCGGGCGGGTTCTGGAGGTCGGCGTCGAGGGTGACGATCACCTCGCCGCGCACGCGTTCGAACGCCGCCATGATGGCCATGTGCTGGCCGTAGTTGGCGTTGAAATCGATCACCCGGGTGACGTCGGGCCGGGCGGCATGGCGCGCCCGCAGGAGTTCCAGCGAGCGGTCGGCGCTGCCGTCGTTGGTGAAGATCACCTCGTAGGTGCGGCCGAGCCCGTCGAGCACGGGGTAGAGCCGGTCGAACAGTGCCGGCAGGTTGGCCTCCTCGTTGTAGACGGGGATGACGACGGACAGGGCGACGTTCGCGGCGGTGGTCATGGCGGCGGGTTCAGGGGCGGCGGTGCGCCAGCAGCACCGCGGTGAGCTCGGTGGCGACGCGCGCGATGTCGGCTTCCGTCATGGCGGGGAAGAGGGGCAGCGTGAGGATGTCGCGGCAGACCTGCTCGGCGATCGGCAGGTCGCCCTCCTTCCAGCCGAGCCGCCGGTACACGGCGAACAGGTGGATGGCCGGGTAATGGACGCCGGTGCCGATGCCGGAGGCATGGAGTTTGGCCATGACCTCGGCGCGGCGAAGCGTGAGCCGGTCGCCGGGCAGCACGACTTGGAACATGTGCCAGTTGCTTTGCGTGAAGTCGGCCGGGGGCAGGCCAAGGCCGAGCTCGCGCAGCTCCGGCGTGTCGAGCCGGCGGAAGTACTCGCGGGCGAGGACGCGGCGGCGGTCGTTGAACTCGGCGAGGCGGGGCAGCTGCCCGAGCCCGACACGCGCGGCGACGTCGGTAAGGTTGAACTTCCCGCCGACGACCTCGACCTCCATGCCGTCGAAACCGGTGCGGATCACGCCCTGCAGGCGGTATTGTTCGGCCAGCTTCGCCTCACGCTCGTCGTTCAGGACGAGCGCGCCGCCCTCGATCGTCGTGATGTTCTTGTTGGGGTGGAAGCTGATCGAGGTGAAGTCGCCCTCGGCGCCGATGAGACGTCCGCGCCAGTTGGCGCCCATGGACTGGGCGGCGTCCTCGACCACGCGCAGCCCGCGCCGGCGGGCGAGGGCGTAGAGCCGGTCGCGGTCGACGGGCAGTCCCGCGAGGTCGACGGGGATGATGGCCCGGGTGGCGGGAGTGATGGCCGCCTCGACGCGCGCGAGGTCGATGTTCCGCGTGACCGGGTCGATGTCGACGAACACCGGCCGCGCGCCGACCTCGAGGATGACGTTGCTGGTCGCGACCCACGAAAGCGGGGTGGTGATGACCTCGTGCCCCGGGCCGACCCCAGCGATGCGCAGGGCGATCTCCATCGTGCACGTGCCCGAGTTGAAGACGCGCACCGGCCGGCCACCGACGTATTCCGACAGCTTCGCCTCGAGCTCCTTCACCTTGGGGCCGGAGGTGATCCAGCCGGACCGCAGCACCTCGGCCACGCCGGCGATGGTCTCCTCGTCGATCGTGGGTCGGGTGAGGGGCAGGAAGGGCGCGGCCATTTCAGGGACGGTTGCTCACGAGGCTGACGGCCCGGTTTTCGGCGATCAAATGATAACGGAACGCCGGGTCGGCGAACACGGTGCGCGCGGCCTGCCGCTCGCGGTTGCGGACCAGGAGCCAGACGCGGTCCGGCCCGGCCCATTGCCGGCGAAGCTCGGCGTCGTCGATGAAGCGCGCGGCGCGCTCGGCGTTCGGGAGGAACTGCACCTGCAGCTCGTCGACGTAGCTCACGAGGCCGACGGGCTTTTCCGTGTAATAGACGAAGTCGTGGAAGAACGACCAATAGTGGTACACCCGGTCGCCGGGCGCGATGCGCTCGCGGGCCACCTGCGCGAGGTCGCGCGTGCCGGCCCTTTGGAACCCGGGCGCGGCGTGGACGACCAGCCCGAGGAAGCAGACCGTGGCGCCGACGAGGACGGCGAGGCCCGCGCCTTCGCCGCGCCGGCGCGAACGCCACAGGCACATCACGCCGCCCGCGAGCAGGATCGACGCGATCAGGGTGGCGTGGGGCCGGAGAGCGGCCGCCTGCGCCGGATCCCGGATCAAGCCGGGCCGGAGCACGGCGATAAGCACGGCCGCCGCGAGCACGCCGCAGCCGAGCGCGAAGACCCGCAGGCCGTTCCGCAGCGAGCCCTCGTCCTCGCCTTCCAGCCGCTTTCCGAGCCACGCGCCGATCAGCACCGCGAGGGCGGGAAAGACGGGAAGGATGTACGGGATCAGCTTCGACTGTGACTTGGAGAAGAACAGCAGGATGAACAGCACCCAGGTCACGAGGAACCACGCGTCCGCGTTTTCCGCTCGACGCCGCCAGCCGCCGGCGAGCGCCTCGCGGATGGCGCCGGGCAGGAAGCCCACCCAAGGAAAGATTCCGGCGAGGATGACGGGGACAAAGAACCAGAATGGCGCCTGGCGGCCGTGGGCCGTCGTGGTGAATCGCGTCCAGTGTTCGTGGATGAAGTAGAACTCCGCCCAGCCCGGGTTCCGCTGCGCCGCGAGGAGGTGCCAAGGCGCGGCGATCGCCAGGAAGAGGAGCAGGCCCGGCCCGAGGTGCATCGGCAGCAGCCGCCGCCATTGATTGAAGATCAGCAGCCAGAGGAACATCACGGCGCCCGGGATGAGGAAGCCGATGAGGCCCTTCGCCAGCGTCGCCAGCGCCGCGCTCGCGTACAGGCCGAGGAACAGCAGGCGCCGCCGCGGGCCGGGCGCCTCGCGCACGCCGAGGATGAAGCAGAATAGGGTGGCGGCCATGAGCGACGACACCGCCATGTCGAGCAGCAGGATCCGCGAGAGCACGAAGTGCAGCAGCGACGTGCCCAGCACCACCGCGGCCGCCAGCCCCGCGGTCCGCCCGTGCAGGCGCCGCGCTGCGGCGTAGGTGAGCAGGACGGCCCCGAGCCCGAACAGGGCGGGCGTGAGCCGCGCGGCGAACTCGCCCGGACCGAACAGCACGCGGCTCAGGCCGACCGTCCAATAGACCAGCGGCGGTTTCTCGAAGTAAGGCACCGCGTTGAGCCGCGGCGTCACCCAGTCGTCCGAGGCGAGCATCTCGCGCGGGATCTCCGCGTAGCGGCTCTCGTCGGGATTGGCCAACGGCAGTCTCCCCAGGAGGAACAGGTTGAGCGCGCCGAAGGCGAGGGCCAGCGCGAGCACGTCGCGCCAGGCAGGGGAGGCATTGTACTTCATTGTCCCAGGGATGGTTTCGAACGTCCGCGGGCGGCAGCTTCCGCGTATCGCGTCTGCTCATCGGCCGTGACTGCGCGGTAGGCCCCGTGGCGGTAAAGGTAGCTCGCGGTCTGGTAGTACGCGATGTTGTCGGACGTGGCCTCGGGCGTGCGCTCGCGCAGCGCGAACGTGCCGGGCTCGCAGTCGAACTCGGCGGAGCGGCGCACGGGCATCAGGATGTTGAGCATGCCGGGCCGGTGCAGGCCGAGCTTCTGATAATTGCCGAGCAGCACGCGCGGCCGTTCCGTCGCCACCCGCACGTCGCGTCCGTAGAATCGGCTCGCGTAACTCCAATTGAGCAGGGCAAGCAGCGTCGGCGCGTAGTCGACCTGACTCATCAGGTGCGGGATCCGGCCCGGTGGGATCTGGCCTCCGGGCGAGAAGATCATCAGCGGGATGTGGTAGTTCTCAACGGGCAGCGCCGCCTTGCCCGCGACCGAGGCGCAGTGGTCCGCCACGATCACGAATACCGTGTCGCGGTACCAGGGCCGCTTTTCCGCCTCGCGCAGGAACTGGCCGATCGCGAAGTCGGTGTACTTCACCGCCCCGGCCCGGCCCGATACCTTCGACGGCAGGTCGATCTTCCCTTCGGGGTACGTGAACGGCCGGTGGTTAGAGGTCGTCATCACGAAGTGATGGAACTTCTTCCCCGCCGCGTGGGCGGCGTCGGCCTCGCGCATCGTCCACCGGAACAGGTCCTCGTCGCAGGCGCCCCAGACGTTGGCGAACGTGACGTCGGCGCCCGGCGAGGTGCGGTCGATCACCCGGTAGCCGTTGTTGCCGAAGAAGTAGTTCATGTTGTCGAAGTAGCCGAAGCCGCCGTAGATGAATGCCGTGTCGTAGCCGCGGCTGCGGAAGACCGAACCGAGCGTGAACAGGTTTTCATTGTGCGGTCGCTTGATCAGCGAGCGGCCGGGGGTCGGCGGCAGCGCGAGCGTCAGCGCCTCCATCCCGCGATCGGTGCGCGTGCCGGTGGCGTACAACCGCTCGAACAGCAGGCTGCGCCCCGCGATGTCCTCGAGGTTGGGCGTGAGCCGCGACACGCGGTTGAAGGTGCCGAGGAAGTCCGCGCTGAGGCTCTCGACCGTGATCTGGATCACGTTGGGCCTCAGTTCGGGTCCCGGCCCGGGCGCGCGCACGAACCGCAGGGTGTCATGCGTATCCGCCCCCAGCGGCTCACTGCCGTCGGCCGCCAGCTCGGCCCGCACGCGGCGGAAGGCCTCGTCGACCGGCAGCGTCGGGTAGAACTGTTCGTAATCGAGCTGGTTGTTCCGGAACGCGGCGAAGAGCGACCACACGCCGTTCTTCGCCAGCTCGCGGTGGTAGTTGTCCGCGAACGACGGCAGGTGCTCCGAATCGAGCGCGATGCCGGTGAGCGTCGCGGCGGCCGTCCAGCCCGCGACCGTCCGCCAGCGGCGGCCGGCCGGTTCCGCGGGCGCGGCGAGCCAGCGGCGTACCGGGGCCGAACGCGCCAGCGCCGCGCCGGTGGCCAGCGCTGCGGCGAGGGCGCCGCCGACGATCCACGGCATCGGGTAGCTTTCGCGGATGTTACCGAGGACCTCCTTCGTGTAGACGAGGTAGTCGACCGCGATGAAGTTGAAGCGGGAGGAGAACTCGTCCCAGAACAGCCACTCCGCGACGACGTTGAAGAACAGCGCGTAGCTGACGACCGCGAAGCCGGCGGCGGACGTCCAGGTAGCAATCCGGCCGGAGAGCAGGCGGGCCGGCACCAGTGCGAGGGCGAGGGCGAGCGGCGCGGCGCAGATGACGGCGGCGGCGGCGTCAAAAACAAGGCCCCATGCGAACGCGGCGGCGAGGGCGGCGTTAAATGTCGTGGCGCTGGCCGCCTTCGTCAGCAGCGCGACGCGCGTCGCGGTCGCGACCGCGATGAAAAGTGCGATGAAAAACACGGGGCCGCCGTGGCGCCGGGCGAGGACGCCTTTCCAAGGTGAGCAAAGGGACATGGCAGGTTCTAGATACGGAAGGACCGATGCCCTCCACGCTGGCGGGGCGGTGGGAAGGAGGGACCCCACCAGTGGGCGGGGCCGCCCCGCGGGTCAATCCCGCCGCCCGGGTGCTTTCCCGGCTGCTCCCGCGGAAGAATCCGTTTGCGCTCCGGTCGGGGCCTGCGGTTCCTTCTTCCGCGAAACCCAATCCTCCCAAAATCCCGACCATGAAGATCCGTTCCCTCTTGATCGTCCTCTCCCTGGCCTTGGCCGCCGGCCCCGTCGTGCGGGCCGACGACACCCCGCTCGGTGAGCGGATGGAGAAGATGGGCGGCGCGTTCCGCGCGCTGCGCCGCCAGATCACCGATGCCGCCAAGAACGCCGACTCGCTCGCGAAGCTCGCGACGATCCGCAAGAACGCCGAGGAATCGATGAAGTTCGACCCGGCGCTCGCCAAGGATCAGCCGGCCGACAAGCGGCAGAAGTTCATCGACGGCTACCAGGCGGAGATGAAGAAGTTCCTCGAGCTCTGCACGAAGCTCGAGGCCGCCCTCAAGGCCAACAACAACGCCGAGGCCGAGAAGCTCTGCGCCGCGATGGGCGACGCCCAGAAGTCCGGCCACAAGCAGTACAAGAAGGACGACAAGAAGAAGTGACGCGCGCTCCCGCGCCCGCTTCCCCGAGCCGCCGGCTGACCCGGCGGCTTTTTCTTTTCCCCGGTGCGATGATCGCCCGGTGCGGCCCGGGCCTACTTTGCTCCTGAGGGCTTTTCCGGGCTCCGGCGGCCGCCGATCAGCCGCAGGAAGTCGAAGTTGCCGCGCACCTTGGCGCTCACGCGGACGTCCGACCCGTCCGACCCGCGCGTGAACTGCACCGCGCCGCCCAGCAGCCATCTTCCCGTGGAGCCAAAGGTGAACCGGGGCGGGATCATCCACACCAGGCCGGGCCGCACGATCCACCTGCCGTCTCCTCTCGCGTCCGTCCTCCAGTCGTGCGCGGTCTCGAACGTCCAGTTGACCGACCCCCTTGCGTGCACGAATCCCGCGGAAAAGGTCGCGTAGTCCTCGGAGAACTCGTTCCGCCGCCGTTCCCCGGGGGTCGAGGTCGGGGCGATGAAGGAGTGGCCCGTGCCCCAGAACACGCGCCAGGCGGGATGGCCCGGCAGGGGGCGGGAAAACGTGACGTACGGGGAAACGCGCTGGAGTCCGTCGGTGAGTTGAGGGGGCGGACGATCCAGCGGACGTTGGAAATCGGCGCCGATCGCGCATTCCCAGTCGGACGACCGGAACCTTCCCACGCGGTACTTGGTTCCAAGGTGCAGGGAAGACAGGCCGGAACGTTCCAGCAGCGGTGAGGTCCCGAGACCGTTCGCCATGAACCAGTCGACCTCGGTCACGGCCTCCCAGCGCTCGGTGAGCCCGTAACGCAGGCCGATCGCGGTGCGCAGGTAGTCGCTCCGCCGCAGGTCGCCCACGTGGGGCAGGAACACCAGTCGGGCGGAACGCGCTGGTTCGGTGCGCGGCAGCGGCGCCCCCAGGATGCCCTCGATGCGCAGTTCGCTGTCGGAGGCGCCGCGATCCGCGCCGGCGGCGGAAACCGGGGTGAGGCTTGCGAGCAGCAGCGCGAGGACGGGACCGCGGGCGGCTGTCATGGGTGAAACGTGTCCCGATCGCCGCGCGGGGCAAACGGCGTTGCTCCGGTTTGCCCCTTGAACCTCCCCCGGCCGCGACCACGGTGAAGTTTCCTTTCCCCGCCATGAGCCTCCGCCCCCTCCTGCTCCTCGCGTTTCTGGTCCTGGTTTCCGCGCTGCCCGCCGCCCAACGGCCCAGCTTCGTGCTGATGATGGGTGACGACCACGGCTGGGACGAGACCGGCTACAACGGCCACCCGTACCTGAAGACGCCGGTGCTCGACGAGATGGCGCGCACCGGCCTGCGGTTGGACCGCTTCTACTCGGGCGGGTCGAGTTGTTCGCCGACGCGCGGCACGGTGATGACCGGCCGCCACCACAACCGTTACGGGACGTTTGCCCCCGGCTGGTCGCTTCGCCCGGAGGAGATCAGCATCGCCCGGATCCTGCGCGACGCGGGTTACGCCACGGGTCATTTCGGCAAGTGGCACCTCGGCCCGGTGAAGGCCGACTCGCCGACGAACCCGGGCCGCATGGGCTTCGACGAGTGGCTCTCCCACGACAACTTCTTCGAGCTCGATCCCTGGCTCTCGCGCAACGGCGGGCCGCCCGAGCGTTTCCAGGGCGAGAGCTCCGAGATCATCATGGCCGAGGCGCTGCGCTTCATCGACCGCGCGCGGCAGGCGGGAAAGCCGTTCCTCGCCGTGGTGTGGTTCGGCTCGCCGCACGAACCGTACAGCGGCCTGCCGGCCGACCTCGCGCTTTATGACCGGCTCCCGGCGGATTTCGGGAACCGCCGCGTGAAGCTCACTTCGAACGAGACCGGCCGCACCGTGGAGCGGCTCCAGCGCGACGTGCTGCGCGAGCGCTTCGCCGAGATCACGGCGATGGACCGCTCCATCGGGCGGCTGCGCGAACATCTGGCGCGGGTCGGGGCGCGCGACGACACGCTTCTGTGGTACTGCGGGGACAACGGCACGCCGCCGGAGGCGGTCGCCACCGTTCCCTTCCGGGCGAGAAAGGGTTCGGTTTACGACGGCGGCACCCGCGTGCCCGGACTCATCGAGTGGCCGGCCCGCATCCGCGCGCCGCGGGCCACCACGGTGAACGCGGTGACCAGCGACATCCTGCCCACGCTCTGTGAGTTGGCCGGGCGCCCGCTGCCCGCGCGGCCCCTCGACGGCCTCAGCCTCGTGCCGCTGCTCGACGGCCGGATGGAGTCCCGCCCGACGCCGATCTGTTTCTGGGACGGCCGCGCGCGGGCCGACGCGCGCACGCCTTACATCGATCCGGAACTGCAGAAGGGCACGACCCCGCTCGCCAAGCTCGGTCCCGACGGCCCCACCCGCAATTTCCAGAACTACCGGCAGACCGACATCCGGCCCGAGGACTTCGGCGGTTCACTCGCGATCGTCGACAACCGGTTCAAGCTCGTCGTCGACGGTGAGGCGCGTCGGGGAGCGGGCGGCAATGCGGTGCGGGAACTTTTCGACCTGCGCGCCGACCCCGCGGAAAAGAACAACATCGCGGCCCAGCATCCGGAGGAAGTCGCCCGCCTCGCCCGGCAGTTGCGCGCCTGGCAGGAGTCGGTGCTATCGAGTCTCACCGGCGCCGATTACCGGTGACCGGCTGTGCGGTCCCATGCGCATCGACCCATGAGCCTCGATCCCCGGGTCAGCATCGGACACGTCCACCTGAAAGTCGCTGACCTCGGTCGTGCGCTAGGCTTCTACCGCGACGTGCTGGGCTTCACCGTCACCCAGCGTTACGGCACGCAGGCGGTCTTCCTTTCGGCCGGAGGCTATCATCACCACATCGGGCTCAACACGTGGGAAAGCGCCGGGGGGCATCCGCCCGCGCCGGGCACCACGGGACTCTTCCATGCGGCGATCCTTTACCCGACGCGCGCCGCGCTGGCGGACGCCCTGCGGCGGCTCGTCGCCGCGGGCATCCCGCTCGACGGCGCGGCCGATCACGGCGTGAGCGAAGCCCTGTACCTGCGCGACCCCGACGGCAACGGCCTCGAACTCTACCGCGACCGGCCCGAGCCCGAATGGCCCCGCGACGCCGCCGGCAACCTCGCGATGTTCACCCGCCCCCTCGACCTCGAGGACCTGCTGCGGGCGGGGTGAAGCAAGCAGGGCACTGATTCCGCGGGCAAAAAAAGACCCGCGGCAGCGCGCCGCGGGTCCTGGGGAAGGAGGCCTTTCCGCCTCAGCGGTATTCCTCGCCGGTGATGGCGTTGATGATCTTGAAGTTCTCGACGTGGTAGTTGAGGTCGGCGCGGAAGGCCAGTTTCACGCCGAAGAGCTTCTCCAGGCGCACGAGCAAGTCGGCGTCCTCGCTGCGGAGGCGCTCGAGGATGCTCGGGTGCACCATGACGCGGAGCGAGTACTCCTTGCCGTCGTTGCGGAGCTGGAGGCGCCGGACGACGGAGCTGAGGCGGCGCTGGAGCTCGACCGACATGGTGGTCGCGCTCTTCACGATGCCCCGGCCGCGGCAGTAGGGGCAGTCGGTGTAGAGGTTGGACGAGAGCGACTCCTGCTGGCGCTGGCGGGTCATCTGCATGATGCCCAACTGCGAGATCGGCAGGATGTGGTTCTTGGCCTTATCGCTCGCCATCAACTCGACCATCTTCTCGTAGACGGCGTTGCGGTGGCGCCGCTCCTTCATGTCGATGAAGTCCATGATGATCAGGCCGCCGAGGTTGCGGAGCCGGATCTGGCGGGCGATTTCCGCGGCCGCCTCGAGGTTGACGGCGTAGATGACGTTCTTCTCGTCGCCGCCGCGGTTCTTGTGGGAGCCGGTGTTGACGTCGATGGCGATGAGGGCCTCGGTCTCGTCGATGATGATCTCGCCGCCGGAGGGGAGCGGGACCTTGCGCTGGCCGGTCTGCTCGATCTGGCGCTCGATGTTGAAGCGCTCGAAGATCGGGATGCTGTCCTTGTAGAGGGCGATCTTGCCGGCGCTGCGCTTGGAGATCTGGCCGACGAGTTTCTGGGTGCGCTCGTGGTCTTCCTTGCGGTCGATGAGGACGCGGTCGACCTCCTCGGTGAGGAAGTCGCGCACGGTGCGCTCGACGAGGTCGGGCTCCATGTAGAGGCACGCGGGGGCGCGGTCGCTCTTCATCTTGGCCTGGATGTCTTCCCAGGTCTTCAGCAGGATGTGGAGGTCCCGGACGAAGTAGCGGGCTTTCTTGCCCTCGCCGGCGGTGCGGACGATGACGCCGACGCCCTCGGGGAGGGTGAGCTCGTTGATGAGCTGCTTGAGGCGTTTGCGCTCGGCGGGGTCCTCGATCTTGCGGGAGATGCCGCAGCCGTCGGAGAACGGCGTGAGGATCAGGTAGCGGCCGGGGATGCTGAGGTTGGTGGTGGTGCGGGGGCCCTTGGTGCCGATGGGGCCCTTGGTGACCTGGATGACGATCTCGGAGCCCGGCGGGTAGAGCTGGGGGATGTCCTTGACGGTGGGCTCGGCGGGGCGCTCGGGCTGGTTCTTGCGCTTGTTGACGCGGACGACCTCGACGGAGGAGTCGGCGGCGGCCGGGAGCATGTCCCAGTAGTGGAGGAAGGCGTTCTTGTTGTAGCCGATGTCGACGAAGGCGGCCTTGAGGCCGGGGTCGAGGTTCTTGACGCGGCCCTTGTAGATGCCGCCGACCATGCGGGAGTCGGAGTCGCGCTCGATCTCGAAGCGGTCGAGGGTGCCGTCAACGAGGAGCACGACGCGCTTCTCGAGGGGCTCGGAGTTGATGACGAGTTCGCGGAAGGTGCCCTTTTCCTTCCGGAAAATGCTCAGGATTTTCTGGAGGATGGGCCGGTCGGCGGCGCGTTCCTTGGATTCCTTGCGGAGTTGCTCGGCGGTAAGGGGCTCCGTGTGCTTCTGCGGCGGGGGCTGCTGGAGTTCCTCTTCATGGCGTGAGGCGGCGTCCTGGGGGGAGCCGGAGTTGGTGGGTTGGTCGTTCATGTTGGGGTGTATCCCGGGTGGTTGTGGACACGGGGCACCCGTGAGCAGCGGGCTGTGCGCAGGAAATTCCGGCAGAGCGGTCCATATCGTGTGGCAGGAGACCCATGTTAGAAGTCCCTCCGAAACCGATAGACGCTTTGGACCAGTCCTTGCAGCAAGCAGCAGCTGAGCACGAAGGTGCCGCCGTAGCTAATGAAGGGAAGCGGTATGCCTTTAACCGGCACCAGGCCGATGGTCATGGCGATGTTGACGAACACATGCACGGTGAAGAGCACCGTGACGCCGAGCGCGAGTAAGGCGCCGAAACGGTCGCGGGCGATGCCGGCGATCCGCAGTCCGTTCCACAACACCACGCCAAACAGTCCGATGACGGTGATGCTTCCCAAAAATCCCTTCTCCTCGGCGATGACCGAGAAAATAAAGTCATTGTGCGCGACGGCGCGCGGCAGGTAGCCGAGCTTGGCCTGGGTGCCCTCGGTCCAGCCCTTGCCGGTGAGGCCGCCGGAGCCGACGGAGATGAGCGACTGTCGGCTGTTCCAGCCGATGCCCATG
>JACCEC010371154.1_pt1 | contig 14002 bp, 10 predicted proteins | sample 7450121 | NCBI WGS metagenome assembly JACCEC01 (sample SAMN15323455, study PRJNA562643) | freshwater metagenome | isolation source: river surface water | place: USA:Blue River Watershed | collected 2017-08-18 | reverse complement strand
TGGTTTTTTGATTGTATCTAATAAACCGACAAATGTTGCTTTGTCTAAAAAATTTTCGAAACCACCATTTATAAATTGATATGAATAAGATTGCTTTGGAATAGGTATTTTATGAAAAAGGTTCATTGTTTAATATATCATTTATTATAAAATCTTCTTTAAACCAATAAAGTTATATTAAGGTTCATGACAAATTTCTTTTTGTAGAAGTAAGTTAATTAACTTTTTTTTATCAATTTTTTGAAAAACATTTTGGAAAGGATTTGTCTGAATAACATTTTCAATTTCTTCTTCACTCAATTTTTTTTGTTTTATATTATATTCATTCAAGAATTGCTCTATGAAATCAATTATTTTTTTATTAAAAAAATCAGATCCTCCATCTGCTCTTCTATTTAAATTTTTGAATTTATTGTAAATAAGATTTTTTATTATATCCATTTGTTTCAATTTTACTTCAAATACCAATACAAATTTTCCTTTTCTCAAATCCTGTCTCATAAATAATAAATCCCTTCTTCTCAAACTATCAGTTGAACCTAAAAGGTAAAGGTCATCCATGTCATAAGCATGATTAGATCTTAAATAAATGTATCCTGATTTGACCATGATTAATTTATTTATTTAGTATTAGTTAGTTATTTATTGATTATTGGCTAGTTATTTATTATGTGTTTGTTATTGTTTATTTTAGTTATAATTTAATATTTTAAACAATAAATTAATCAATTTTTGAAAGGAACCTAGGTTCCTTTCGATTTCAATCTCTGAAGGATTGAAAAGACTGAAGTCGAACCTCCTATTTTGTTGGACTGGTTATGATGGGTTTTGTGAGACTGGTTTGAAGGGGTTTTGTGGAACCGGTTTAAAAAAGGGGTTTTGTGGAACATTTTTTATAATCTTTTATAGAACTGGTTTAAAAAGGGGTTTTGTAAAACTTTCTACAAACCAATTTCATTAACATCCCCTAAAAAACAATTTTCCATTTCCCCCCAAACAGGAGGTTCGAAAGGAACCTGTGTTCCTTTCTTTAGGTGGTTGAGTAATTTGCTAGTTAAACCCATTGCGTGTTTTCCTAAGTTATCAACAGCTTTCATCCAGTCAAATGGTGTTTGAAATATGTTAATAATCTTGAATAATGCAAGGTTGTTATCAACATAAATTAATAATGCTGGCATATAAACATCAGGTTTGAATTCAACCAATTGTAATATTTCGTCTATATCAACATTTGATGGATGTTCTCGTACAATATATTCATATATTTCCCAATGGCATCCTTTTGCAGCAATAAAAGCAGTTGTATCTGTTATGTCAAGATAATAATTTTCTATTATGTAAAGAAACATATCTGTCATCCCTTCTGAAGCACAATAATCAACAAGCATGTCATTTGTTCCAAAAACAGTGTTTTCAACACATTCTGGGTTTTCTAAAACATAATTATGATCTGCAAATATATCTAATAAAATCATAGCGTCATTTTCGACAGCAATACCCATTACATTATCACTGACTGGAACATCTTCCATTTCGTCTAATGCGTATAATAACATTTCTTCAGAACCATGTCTGGCAATCTCTTCAACAAAACGTTCATTTACAGGACATCCCTTTTCATGAGCATATTTTAGAACCTCCATCGAATTTTGGAAAACACATTTAACCAAAATTTCTGGTTCTAATGGAATACCTTTTTCTTCGTGTAAGTATTTAAAACAGTTTATCGCGTTTGAATCAGCAGCGACTCGGAGAGTATAATAATCAATCGAGTAGCCTTTTTCTTCTACTAAATATTTTAGTAGTGGTAAGTTATCATTATATACTGGATACTTTGAGGCGTATTGTGAAATAGGAAGAGATGCCTCTTCCCATTTCTGAAATAAATCTTTCCTACCGTTTATTAATAAAACACGTGATGTCCATTCGGATAAAACTCTTGGTTCTCGTTCAATAAAATAATTGTACAAAAAATCAAAACCGCACTGTATAGCATCTTGTGTCATATCAATTGGTCTGGATGAATGTATATTAAAAAAAATATCGAAAAACCTCCAATTTACATTGATTTTTGGATAAAAGCGTTTAAAAAAATATTTCATATTGTCCAACTCATATTTTTTCATATGATGAAGAATATAATCAATTGCGTCATCTGGGTAATCATCTGTTATCCAATAACAATTAATAAAATTAAGGTCATAAATATCGTCTAAACTTGATACGGAGAAGTCATTTTTGAAATACATTTCAGGAATGAGAAATTCCTCATTTAAGTCTTTTTCAGACAACGTTGTATAAAGTTTTGATTTTTTTAGGTACTCTGGTACAGAGTTTAAATTTACACTTATCATTTTTAAGTTATTATGTTTTGTGTTTAGAATTAGTTGGTTTTTATGTTTTGTTAAGTATATATTTAATTAGGTTTCCATATTAAATTTTTTTCATTTTTTTGAGAATACATAAACACCTTTTTTCTTTCTAGAGTATGAATTTTGAGTTCTACAAGAAGGACACGATTCGTGTTCAGATAACCATTCATAGAGTGAATCGTAGTCAAATGCATTTCTACATTTTCCGCAAACCAAATATTTTCTCTCAGAATCATAATCAATCTTTTCTAGACTAATTGGACAATGTGTGTTGTATCTTGGATTAAAATCTTCTGGTGCTTCATCAAATGTAATTGGTCTTGGTTTAGAACCTTTTGCTTTAAGTATCTCAATTCCATCATCAATTCCGTATTTTATGCAATAGTTTAGCGCATAATCATTTTTAGCGTGAATATTAGCACCTTTTTCTATTAAATAATTCATAACATCTATACATCCATAATAAGCAGAGGCTCTAAAAGGGAAATCATCCTGAATATGTATATCAACACCGTGTTCAACTAATAGTTTAATGTTTTCAATAATATTGTATTTTGCAGAAGAACATAAACACTTTTCTAGAATTGTAATATTATTTCTACAGTCTGGACTATTAACACCTCCATAATAATTTGAAAACAGCCAAGAAAAGGTTGTAATATTATATTTAGAACAATTCAAAATAGCCTTGTTATCTAAACAATATGGAGAAAGGTTGTAGCATAACTTATAGTCCTCATTTTCTAATAAATGTTGAACAATGTTTAAATGATCCCAACTAGCCGCTTGGACGAAACATTTTTCAAAAACCTCTTTTGAAAGATTCTTTTTTTTGATAACTATGTCTAAAAATTCTTTTTTACCATTTTTTGCCAATAACAATGGGAATAACTCAGGCATTTTTAAATTATTTTCTAACATTTTTTCAAAAAATTTAATACAAGATTTTTTAGAAGTCTTTTCTAAAAAAAGATTGTATGCTGCTTCAATTCTGTCTTCATGAATATTACCTCTTTTCATTACCTCTTCTGCTAAATCAAATCGATTGAAAAAGATTGCTTCAGTAAAAAGTAAATCTTTGCAAATATGCACGTCTGCATTTTTTTCTAACAATTTTTCAACCATTTTGTCATTCATGTTCAAAAAGAATATCAATAATGGATTATAGCCCTTCATTGATAAATTTTGTTCATGATTGTAAGTAAATTTATCAAGTTCATCACTTGGATTTTCTGATTTCATTGATTTTTCTTCTTCAGAAATATTTGAATCAGTTTCAGATGCTACTTCTTCTTCAAAATCATCATACTCTTCATAAATTATATCATCAGAATAAGAGTCTTCTGAACCTAAATCTAATTCTTCTTCAGAACAATTGTCATCAAAATCTTTTATTTCATTAACTGTATTGTCAATTATATTTTCTGAAGAAGATTCTTTGTCTGACGAAAAATCTTGTTCTTTGTCTGACGAAAAATCTTGTTCTTTGTCTGACGAAAAATCTTGTTCTTTGTCTGATAATGAATCTTCCTCTAAAATATCTTCATTAATATCTTCTAAAATTCCTTCTGAACTTTCATTATTGATATATTCAATATCAGTCTTATCTTCAATATAATCTACAATTAAATTCTTGTCGTTAAATTTTTCAAAACCAATTTCTAAACTTCCATCTTCAATAGTAGTAACTGTGTAGAGTTCATAATTCGATCGTTTATCAACATAATAAGAAAATCCCATATTATCTTTATTTAGAATAACGGAGGACATTTTGCCTTTAATTTTCCTTCTTTGAACACATCTACCAGATTTTTCAAAATACTCATCTAAATCATTGTAAGGAAACTCCAAATGAATATTTCCTCCTTCATTTTCTAATAGAATAAAATTTTCCATGTTGTTATTGCATGCTGAAAATATCATACAAATATCGTTATTGTAATGAATATCAGCACCTAGACTCAAAAATTTTTTTGGCAACAGTTTATTTCCAAATTCGATGCTTGCCTGGAAAAAGAAATTAATATCAATATAACCATATTGACTTACACCATCTTTAAGATTATCCAATATTTCTAGAACAAACTTTTCATTATCTTTCTCAATACAAACATATAATGGAGAATGATAATTTGCCCTAGTTAATTCATGTAAATCAAAATGATGCCCATATAAATTTATGAAATAATCTAATAAATCCTTGACACCAAATATAAAAGAATTGCTAATTAAGTTCCATTTCATTGTTAAATCATCATCTAATTTATTTCCAATCAACTCAATAAAATATTTTACCACATCTATTCTATTTATTTGCACTGCATACAACAATGGATTTTGAGGATATTTTGTTTGAATAAGTGTTTTTTCAATTCCATCTTCAGAAATATGTTTTTCAACAACATCCTTTAAAAATTCTGTATTGTTGTGATAAATTGCATACATTATTGGAGTAAAATATAAAAATGAAGTGCTAGAGTTACTTAAAACCGTTTTGTACAATCTATTATAAATATGTTTTGATTCAAATTCATCTTCTTCTACAAATTCTTCTAACAATTCTTCTTGTTTCTTATAAATATTTGATTTAGCACCTGCATCAACAAGAATTTTGAACTTTTCATATAAGTTTTTTTCACAACAATATATTAAAGCCATTTCATAGTTTATATTTATTCTAGCATTTTTCATTTGAACAAGTTTTTTTAATAATTCATTGGAACCTTTTATGATTATCATTTCAAAAATGTTTTGGTAATTTATATCAAATTTGTTTTCAATAAAGAATTCAAACATTTTTTCATATTTTTTTGTATCCTTTACATTTAAGTTTTCAACATAATAAGAAAATAGTTCCATATCTTGAAAAAAAAATGAATTCGTATTCATATTTGACTGATTAATGTACAAATATTTAAGAATTTCTGCAGAGCCAAAAAATAATATTTTATTAATTAAATCAGATACCTTGTTTTCAATGTAATATTTTCCAATTTCCATTTTAATTAAACTTTCAAATGCAATTACATTATCTAATTTACAACACAAATGAAATGTTTCAATCCAAATCTGTAAATTTTTATTAGATAATTTTTCTTCATTCGATATTTCTTCTTGTAACAAACAAGATATGTTTTTTTCTAAACATTCATTATCAGATTTTTTTTTATTAATATTTAATTTATTTAATTTCTTTGATTTATTTTTCATATTATAATAAAACTTATTATAATATTTTTATAATCTTTTTTATAAATAAAATTCAAATAAAAAAAAAATATTTCTAAAAACAAAAAAAACAATATTTCTAAAAACAAAACTCACTCTATTATATAAAAATGTCTTCGTTTGATTCGGAACCATACAGTATTTTTATCGCGTTCTTAGAAACATTAAAGGCAAAAGAACCAAGTGGTGTTAAATGTGCTAGACTCGCATTTTTATTATCATCTCTTATGTATAATATATTAGGGTTTTTTAATGAAGTTTTTGTTCAATCGGACAACTTTTCAACGGAAGGAGTTTTGATATCTGAACCTTATTATGAAATGAAAATTCATTGGAATTTGGTTTTATATGGTTTATCACTTATCAATGAACAGTACTTACAATCAGATAAGGCTTTAGCAGATTATATTAAAAACAATATTCAATTTGTTATTGTGAATCCAGAAAAATATGAAAATGCGAAAATAGCCATCCAAAACTATTTATTTTACAGATATAAAGATGGTTGGAACACACCTTTTTCACCAACACTTTTACCAAATTATCCAGAAACAATCAAAATAGATGAAATCCAAGATATTGCTCATTTCCCAAATCCAAAAGGTTTTACACTTATTGAAGGACAAAATGTAGGAGGTGGATCCTGGAAAAGTGTTGTTGAACCATTTAAAATAGACCCTACCATTGTTCAACACTTTGAAAGTATGTATCAGGTTCTAAACTTCAACGCAGAGATCCAACAAACTTTTAATAAAAGTTTAAATCTAACTACATCTGAAAAAGTTATTGCTGAATTCTGGGAAGGTACTGAAAACCACGTTGCTCCACCATTATTTTGGGTTGTTTTTCTAACCTATTTGTTCAAATCATCGGAAACAAGTGAATATGAAACACAATGCAGATATTATAACTATTTTTGTAGTGGTCTATTTGCAACTAGCATAACAGTTTGGACTGTCAAGTTTGATATTATGCAAGCCAGACCAATTCAAACAATAAGAACAATAAAGGGAGTTCCTATAACATATCATAATGGAAAACAAACCATAAGCGATTTATGGAATTCATATGTATCAACTGTTCCACTTGGATTTCCAGACTATGTTTCTGGACACTCAACTTTTTCAAGTTATGCATCTTTTATCTTCAGAGAACTTTTTGGAGATGAGATATTCGAAAACGAAGTTCTATTAGATGAACAAGGCATGATGCTTTTAACAGATATGTTAGAAGGAACATCAGCCCCATACGACCTAAGAACATTGACTGTCCCAAAAGGAACAGTTTTATCAGATGGTACAGTCCTTCAAGAACCCGAACCACTTAACTTATTAACGTGGGCTCACGCAGCAAATCAATGTTCTTTATCAAGATTTTACGGTGGTATTCATTATTTAACGTCTTGTAAAATGGGCACGACAATGGGCAAATATATGTATGAAAACACCAATTTAGAGATGGGATTTACCCTAATCAAGAAAGGAACCTAGGGTTCCTTTCGAACCTCCTATTTTAGTGTGGAACTGGTTGTGAAGAGGTTTTTGAGAACTTGTTCATAATCAGAAAGGAACCTAGGTTCCTTTCGAACCTCCTATTTTAGTGTGGAACTGGTTATATGGAGGTTTTGTGAAACTCGCAATAAACCATTTTTATAAAACAGGAGGTTCGAAAGGAACCTGGGTTCCTTTCTGAAAAAATTGAAACTTATTACGCTTGGAACAAGTGTTTTTTATTTATTAATTATTTAATTTAATAAATTATTATATTAAAACCAAAACTTTTACGCTTAATTTATCCTAAACGCTACCAGATAACAAAAATGTTACAACTTACTTTAGATCAAATTCCAGAGTTTCTCAAGTCATCTCAACTCTTTGAAATGATGGATTTTAACGATTATGATTCAGAATTCGTTTATGTTCTTGAAGAAAATTTTAAAACAACTCTTTCTGTTGAAAACGACGATGATTTTGTTCATCTTTTGAAAACAAATGACTATTGGATGGTTAAAGATGTTCCTTTTACTATGTATGACTATGTACGATCTGTACCAGACTACAAAGAATGGAAAAAAAATTTGTTGATGTCAAATCCAAGATTGAATCTTAGTGATTTTGATGAAATTTACAAGGCTGAGACGAAGTGTGTTTATATTGCAGACCAAGATTTTATTGAAGAAAGTAATTATGAGTCTGAATACGATGATTTTTTCAGAAAATTTAATGATTTCCAGAACCAAACAGCCTATATGGCTCTTACAGGAAATTTGACAGGACTCAAATACTATGTCGAAAGACAAATAAATCCAATAGACAATTTACCTGTTGCAATGGCTATTTATAGTAAAAACACAGTTGCATTTAATTATTTAATGGATTGTGGATATCCTATACTGGATGAGTATGTTGCTTTAATGGCCGCTTATTCCAATGATGTCTCAGTTTTAAAAAGACTTTATGAAGAGGGATTTATTTACGCTAATGATGTAGATATGTATCCTGCTGAATTATTAGCATTAACTCTTTTTAATAATTCTATTGAAGCAACTAATTTTCTACATGAAAAAGGTTTCGTACTTACGATGATTGGAAGAGATTTATGTATTTCTAAAGAAAATCAAGAAGTATATGAATTAGTATTTGGAAATAATCAAGACATGTTAATTTATGGAATGATTAGTGCTAGGTCAATACCTAGTTTAAAGATGATTAAATACTTTCATAAAAAAGGTGTTGAATTGGGACCAATGACAATGCGTACAAATGTAATCACAGACCTTGATTGTTTGAAATATGTGCATGAGAATGGTTGTCCCTTTGATATCAACACTGTTTATCAAACAATTGCATACTCTGATATCGATTGCGTAAAATATGTGATTGAAAACGGAGGGTTCTGTGGTACTGATTTACTTGAATTTGCTGCAGAAAATGATTTTCCTGAATGCATAAAATACCTAAGAACATTAAATTATCAATGGAACATAAATGTATCAGTTGCTGCAACTAAAAACGAAGATTTAGATGTTTTGAAATATATTCATAAAAACGGATGTCCTTGGGATATTCGAACATCAATGGCTGCTGCAGAAAATCAAAATATGGAAATTTTGAAGTATTGTCATGAAAATGGTTGTCCTTGGGATGAATCAGTTGTTAATACTGCCGCCAAAAAAGGGTGTATAGAAACACTAAAATATGCAATTGATAATGGTTGTCCTCACAATAATTCAGTGATTGACTATGCAATGTGTTCATTTACAATAAAACCATTGAAATTTCTTTATCAACGAGGTTATACTTGGACAGAAAATTCTTTAAGATCGGCGTTTGATGCTTGTAATATAGAAAATTTTATATTTGCTCTTTCTAGAAATTGTCCATACAAAGAAGAATTATTTTTAGAAATAAAAAATTCTACTGAACCAAATAAAAAAGAATTTTTTAGAACTTTGAAAGAGGAAATAATCAGAGTAAAACAAATCTCAGACAAAAAAACTGATTCTTTAAAAAGAAAATCAGACGAAATGTCTTAAAAAAATCATAAAAAATTTGCAAAAACAACCAACCCTATTATAATTTATTTTTTATCTAATCATCTTCCAATAAATCAATTTGAATTGAAACGACTCCTCTTGGTGTTCCATCAATTGGTTCAACTCTAACACAAATTATATATTGTTGTGTTTTTCTAATAATATTTGGTTCAACACCATATGACCTTGAAAGATTATTTATAAGTAAAGACATATATGCAGGTCTTACATTTTGATTCGGTCCGATTGTGTTGTCTAAAAATTTTTGGTAAGTATTTTCTTTTATTGAATCATACCAAACGGTTCCATCTGGAAGAGTAGCAATTATCCTTGCTGAATCAAACCCTCCTGAATTAATATTTTTTACTATTTGATCAAACATTTTTTTGCATTCATTCCAAAAATATTCGCTGTAAGTGCTTAGAAAAAGGAATGTTGTTACACCAGGATTAGGATAATCTGGTGAATAATAACCTGAAACAGCCAAATCGACATAGGAATTCAAAATATTTTTTTTAATTTCAATATCACTCATCTTATATTTAGTTTATAAATTTTTTTCATTATTATTCATCTAATTTAATTGAAAAAGCATATATACCTAAAGGCTCTATTGTGTCTGGACCAACTCTAGCAGCAACAGTATATAATTTTTCACCTGTTCTTTGTAAAACAGTTTCATAAGCAATTTGAGTTGGACTTGTTAAGACAGACATAAACGCACCTCTATTATTTTGATTTGGAGCAATGGTTCCATCTAAAAACTTTTGGTAAGTATTTTCTGCTTTAGAATCATACCAAACTGTTCCATCTGGTAAAGTAGTAATCAAACTACAAAGATTTAGTCCATTTGAATTTATGTTTTTAATGTTTTCGTCAAACATGTTTTTTGCTTCAGTCCAACTAGGTTCATCTAATTTGCTTAAAAAATTTGCAATTACAACAACATAAGGAGGATAGGTAGGAGTATAATAACCTTCAGCAGACAAAGCGACATAACTTAATAAAATTTCTTGTTTCGAAGCCATTTATATATTAATTAATTAATATATTTTTTTTTACACCATTCTATATAAAATACGATGAATTACTATTTTACATAATGAAAAATTAAATTTATTTGTACTTAAAAAAATGTTTTATGAAAAAATAAAGTAAAAAAATATTTTTTAGTTAAAAAATATAAAAATATAAAAAAAAAAAATATAAAAATAAAAAAATATAAAAATAAAAAAAATAAAAAAAATGTTTCAAGATAATACATATAAAATAATGATTATAGAATATGTTGATATGTTAAGATTTAGTTTAGCAGATATTGGAAAATCAATGCTCATATTTTTTTTATTTCATTTACCAACATTTGAATTATAAAAAATAAGAATTATTAGAATTATTATCTAATAAAAAATTATATTATGCCTTCACTTGTGTTTTCGCAAGATTCACTTATTGGAAAATTTGTAGTAGATGAAACTAGGTTAGCAGTAGAGTTCGTTGTATCTGAAACAGGAATAGAAAATTTAGATTTGTATTTAAGTGGTGTTCCATTTGGAACAGTTGTTGCCGGAATTGAGATTAAAAATCCTTTTGGAGGTGGTTTATTATTTGGTGCATTGTATTATGTTGAAAACTTTCCAAAAATTAAGTTCAGAACTGACTATGTTAATATAATTTCCAATGATACAATTGGATTTGTTGTATTGAACTTTGCATATCTAGGAGTTATTCCATTATTTAGCAATGGTATTTTTGGAGGAGATAAGTTGACATACCAATTTTCTTTCCCATATGTTGAAGTTTTAGCAGGCAACCCATTGACTGTTATACCTACGGATATAACAACTCTTCCAATTATAGAAGTATATCCTAATCCAGAACCTTGTTTTTTAGGAGAAACGAATGTTTTAACTGAAACTGGTTATGAACCAGTTCAAAACCTTAAAGATGGGGATGAAATAATTGTTTTGAACAATGGACAAAAAACAATTCAAAAAATTAAAAAAATAATTAAGTTTATTGGAAATACAACAGATTTATATTGTATTCCTTGTAATTCAATTGATGAAACAACACCAAATAATGATTTATATATTACTGGAGGACACGCAATTATTTATGAAAATAGTTTGAGACATGTTAAATGTTTGTTTGAATCAGGAAAAATAGATTTTATTCAAAAATATCAAGAAACTATTTCCGAACCATTAGAAAAAACATACTATCATATTATTTTAGATAACTGGTTTGACAATACAATTATTGCAGAAGGTATTGAGATGGAATCTTATTATGAGAATTCAATTGTAAATAAAAAAGTTTTAGAATGGAAATGTACAACTACCGATTGTATTTACAATGTAAAAAATATTTAGAATAAAAGTTTAAATTTATTATTAAAAAATAATTTTTTATTATTCAATATTTGAATTGATACCCATAATAAATGTTGAAATTCTTTCGTGAAGTGTTAAATCAAAATTTTTTTTCCCATTTATTTCTAATACAGAATTCCATAAATGAATATAACAAATATCTTTTGTTTCTGTGTATTCAAAATAGTTTCTAATTTTTTGAGTACCAATAATACTTGCTATCATTGAAAAAGTTGTATATTTTACACCTTGTAAAATTTCTTTACATCTTGATAAACAAAACATATCAAGAACACTGTTAAAATTGTCATTATCATTTTCCAAATAATTGATTTTAATAATTTTACAGGTTTTATTGTTTTTCAATGCAATATTTTCAATTAAACCTTTCATATGATTTTTCCAAGTAAAATCTTCACTTACTATTAAAAATGTTGGTTCATTTTCATTTAAGATGATAGAACCCACATCTTCTAATAATTTATTTGTCATTATATCAAATTCATTAAGTTTGCTTATATGAGTATATTCTTGATACCCAGTTTCACTGACTTTATCTGTTTTTCTTAAATGGATACCGTATGCTTTCTCACATTCAACTGGAATATTTTCTAATATTTCTTGAGATGGTTTTATAATTTTTTTTGCACACGAAATATATTTTTCTGAAAGACTTTCAATAGTCATGTCATTCACAAATTTTTTCAAAAACATTAGAACTTTGTATGGAGACAATGTTGTGGAAGGATTCGGTGCATCAATAAAATATTCGATTGGAATATTAGATACATCATCTCTTTTATTAAAAACATTAACATCTTGAAAATTAAAATATTTTAAATTGTAATAATTCATTCCCCAAGCAGTTGGATAAGTGTTATTGTTAAAAAAAACATTTGGTTTAACTCCCAGAATCTCACAAATTACACAAAACCCTAATAAATCTGTTAGTTTATCACCTAATCCATTTCTCAAGTAAATCTCAGCATTTTTTCCTAAAAAATGGTTCATTATATAATAATAAAATAAATTTATATCAAAATATAAATTTATTTCATCATCAACATAAATTCAATAAATAATTATAAAAATACCAATGCTGAAATATTATCTTAACAATATTTATAAATAATGAGTCAATTAACAACAAGTAAGATTGTTTTAAAAGGTGGTTTAAGTGATGGTTCTTTAGCGACACAAGATGGTAATGGTCGTTTAAATTTGCGTTGGAACAGTACAAGTTCGAATCCAACAAAATTTATTAAATCGAATGAACCAGCATTTTGTTTAAATATGGGAGTTGCAACAGATCCTTATTTTCAAGTTCAATATTCACAACCAGGTATAGTTGGTGAAAACATAAATTTTCAAAACCATTTATCAATAAAACAGAATGGAAATGTTGGAATTGGAACAACAAATCCAACTGAGAAACTTGATGTAAATGGAACTTTAAAAGCAACAGATATTATTCTTACTTCTGAAAATAATGTTCTAACATCAATAACAAAAAGTTTAGATGAATTAGTTGTAAATAAAGTTAAAGAGTATATCGATAATAATCTAAAGACTATTATAGACAGCCAAGAACCAACACAAATAACAGACCAAAATATTTATAACAAAGTAAAGCACGCTTGTTCAAGTGGTCAAATGATTATTAATGGGTCTTCAAGTAGTTGCAGTGGAAGTTTCTTTTATACTAGAGAAGAAGACCTAAAATATGGTTTATTTCTAACAGCATCCCATTGTGTAATAGAAATAGTAAATACAACAGTTTATAAAACGACTCAATTTTATATTACAAATCCAATAAATAATAATTGGGTTTCCATTGATACGAATCAAATTTTTTATGATGGAGTCGCTGATATAGCAATCATTAGAACATATATTGATTTAAGTATCTACCCTCAGTATGCTTTAAAAATTGCATCAGTGGAGCCAAAAACAGGTGATTTATGTTTTATTTGTGGTGACCCACTTGGTGCTGATACTGACTCAATGTCTCAAGGAGTTATAAGAGATGCTCATTACTTTGATATGAATGGTAATCAAAGTGTTGATACATTATTTATCACAAACTCGGGTTTTGGAGGTAATTCAGGAAGTCCGATTTTAAATACATCTGGTGAAATTATTGGAGTTTTTACTTTTGGGTTTAATTCGTATGAAACATTAGGAGGTGGTGCCAACTGGTATACCTTAACCAAATCATTAGAAATCCTTTTAACTTGGCAAAACAATAAATCTAAAAAATATTTAGGAATAGAATGGATAGCACCTTATGCATTTGACTTAGCGGTTTTATACGATTCTGCTAAATCATTTCCTAACCAAGGTGCCTTAATAACAGTTGTTGCTGTAGATTCTCCATTTTATAAAATTCTATCAATTAATGACTTATTACTTTCTGCAACAATTGATGGAGAAACAATAGACTTTGGTTTGTTAGAAAATCAAAGAACACCTGGAGTGTTGTACTACAAATA
>JACCEC011967147.1_pt1 | contig 14015 bp, 7 predicted proteins | sample 7450121 | NCBI WGS metagenome assembly JACCEC01 (sample SAMN15323455, study PRJNA562643) | freshwater metagenome | isolation source: river surface water | place: USA:Blue River Watershed | collected 2017-08-18 | reverse complement strand
TATCTCCACCATGTGCATATTGCTTTATAGGTTCATATCCAAGATCATCATATAATGTTCCATTAGAATACATGTTTTGTAATTCTGTTGGATTACCACCAATTTTAGCCCCATCTTCAGCTTGTAAAAAGTTTGTTCCTACACCTTGAGGAGCACCTAGTTGACCAGGTTCTACTTTATTATTTTCTGGTCTTGCATAGTTACCTTTTTGTATTTCTACAGGATTGTTTGTATTAGCTTGTTTAACTAATCCACTTACTTGAGCAGCTGTATCAGCTTTAGCAATTTGATTCTTTTGCTCTTTCATTTGACCAATACCATTAATGATATCTGGAGCAGCATTCAATACACCAAGACCAGCAGCTTTACCTGCAGCACCTAATCCTTGTTTAGTACCTAGATTTTTTATACCAGATTTAAATCCTCCAGAGAATACATCTTTACCAGCTTTCATTATGTCAGCAGACTTGTTTCCTTCACCACCAAATAAATCAGCAGCTAAGTTACCTATACCACCACTTTTCTGTCCTATGTTTTTTAATGCTCCAGCAATAGCACCAAATTGAGCTTTAGGAATCATTACATATCCACCATTCTTCATTTCAAATCCAGCATCAATTGCACCTTGAACATCTTCAGAAATTCCTCCATCTTCACCACCACCCATAGCTTCTCCTGCAATATCTCCAGCCATAGATATAAAGTTAGATAAACCATCTGATTGCTTAGGAGCAGCCATTGGGTCTGCAATTTTTCCTGACTTTCTACCTTCTTTATAATCTTCTACATTCATACCAAGATTTGTTGCATCAGCATTGTTCATGGCATCTGTAAAACTTAATGGTTTAAATGCACCATTCTGAGCAATAGGAGGATTACTGAAGTCAGTTAACTGTGTTAATTGTTTATTAACCATGGACTTACCCATAGCAGCCTTTTTAAGTTGCTTACCATGAACTTTCATGAATGCTTCTTCTGTAGGATACTTCTTATAGAATTCCTTTTCAGACTTAACACCAGCAATCTTTAGGATTTGATCTTTCATATTAATCTATTGTATGATTTATTTATATTTGTTTAACCAAGCACCTGTTGGATACTCAGTAACTTTTTTACCTTTAAATTTGTAATCTTTACCAGGCTTCATTAGTTTGGTATCTCCTGTATCACTTACTCCTAATACATCATAGTCTACACCTTTCATGGTAATGTCATTGCTTGGAATGATTGTTACTTCTCCTGGGTGAGCCCATTGTCCCATAGGATCTACTATACCCCCTTGTTTATATTCAGGGGATTCATAAGGCATTAATCCTTCTGGAGGAGCTCCAGTTGGTCCTTGATTTCCTAATCCTTTTTTATGATTAAGATATAGTTGTTGATTGTATGCTCTTATTTCTTCATTAGTAAGTTGTTTAGATGTGCCTGTGGGTTTAGCAACTTCTTGATAACCTTTTAACCAATGTGGTTCTGAACTATATACCTTCACTTTATCATAAGGAAGTTCTGTTATAACCTTTCCTGTTTGTTCATCAATTGGTCTATATGCCCAATGTCTTCCTTTAACTTGTTGACCAGTGATAGGATTAATATCTCCTCTTCTAACTAATGGTTGCTCTGTAGCATATATGTATCCTTTACCTTCTTTTGGTAAGTAATCCCATGCAGGCTCACCTTTTGCAAATGAAGGAAATGATGTAGGTCTATCTGCCATAGCATCTCTAAAGTTATCAAAAGTTTTACTTTGAAACTCAGGAGTTAATGACTTAGGTCTAACATATCCAGAACTCATAAAATCTTGGTAGCTAGCTTCATCTGCTATTCTATATCCCATATTAGGATTCATTAATTTCTCAGCCCAAGGATTAACTTTATAGGCTTTTTTAGCTAATGCTTTTGCACCTTTACCAATTAACTTACTAGCCCCTACTCCCATCTCCATAGCAATCATAGGTTCAACTATGTTCTCCATAGCTTTGGCTGTATGTTTAGAGCTAGCTAGTTTATTTAAAAGCTTATAAGAATCTTCTATTCTTTGTAGTTTCTCTTTATCTAATCTTTCTGCTTCACCTGCTTTAGGAGTGTATTGAGAGATGGTAGCCTTAGGCTTATTCATCTTCTTTAACTTCTCTTCAGCTTCTTTCTTTAATTCCTTACTAATATTTCTACCATCTTGACTAATGTTCTTAGGTTTCCAATCTAATCCTTCTTGGTAGAATTTCATCTCCATACCATTCTGTGCACTAGCCTTTGTCTTCTTTGCATATTTACCATTGCTAGGAGCAGCATCTCGTGTACGTGCGTATGTGAATCCTACAGCACCTGGAATAGAACCACCCATAGCAAACTGTCCTCCCCATGCAGGAGAGTAGTTTCTACCTTTAGTATTATATCCTAATCCTACAAATTCAGGACCTACAGATGCTTGTGCATCATTGTAGTTCTCCTGAACAGGACCACCATCGTTATATTTGTCTAACCACTTAGCCATTATTTGTAAGAGATTTGAGCAGGTGTAATTATGAATTGAGATACCAAATGTGCTTCAGAGCTATTGTCAAGGATGTGTCTCACTTTAAGGTCTTTAGCTCTTAATGGTTCTTTCTTGAATGAACGTTTAGTATAATCCATATTTGACTGATTCACAACCTTGTCTATTGATAATGATTCACAACTAGTATTAAACAAAGGTACAGTTTTATCTTTAACTAATCCCCAGAAAGTATTATATTGATAGAAATTATCTGACTTAGTATATGTAATAGTTTTACTTTCTAAGTTATATATTGGGTAAGTCATGTATTGACTTAGGTTATTCTTAGGCTTAGGAACAAGCTCAAGGATACCTGTAGACTGTTGTCCATTATACAATATAGCCTTATTAAAATATTGATTATCAGTCTCAATTCTAGCATTATCATTGTATACACCATCTGGGATAGGTAAGTATTTATACGCTTTGGTGTAGTCTTTTACGTTCTGAAGAATTTCATCATATGATTGATAAGAGAAAGGATATTCAATTATATAAGGTTCAGTGTATCCATAAAACTTGTTATAAATCAATGTGTTAGTAAGATGTCTCCATGTAGATCCTGTATTATAAATCTTACAACGAATAGCAGCAATTTGATCAGGATATGCAGTGGTGATAGGAATATATTCATTAACATCACATCTATCTTCTGATTGTAATGTAATTGCTATAATGCTATCTTCTACAGTATAACTAACACCATTAATGAGACTTTGCTTAGATACGTGTGTACCTAAGACATTACCCTCATTATCCTTTACTAAGAAAGGACCTAGCACCTTACTACCAGCCTTTGTTAATTTTACTATTACTGTTTTAGCCATTTTTTTTAATTAGAATTGTATAAAATTACGTACAATTAATTGCAGTATTTTTAGTAGTAGAATTAAACGATCCAGTTCCGTTATTATCAATAACTTGAACAGAGAAAATATCACTACCTCCAGTTGTGTTTCTCAACCCACTTGATCCATCATAAGGACTTGTGCTACTTGTTAACGTTAACGTTTGGGTAGTACCCATAGACCTATAGGAACTATAAGAAAATCCATACCCTGCTCTTATCTGATAACCGTTTCCGCTACCTCCAGTCCACGTAGCTACAACTTTGCCCTGATATGTACCTACATTATCACATAAAACTGTCAAGGTAAGTTCTATTGGAGGTAGGGTAGTTGTAGAAGTTGTTGTATCAGGACACAAAGTTCCAGAATAAGCTTGTATATAATAGTTAGGAGGACCAGGATTAGTTGCTGATACATTAGATATGTAATAATATCTTTGTGTGATTGGGCTATACACTGTTTCACTTAAAGTAAATGTACCTTGCACATAATTAGTACTCGTAACTATTTCTCCATTAGAACAATCATATATATAATACCATTCTGGAACAACAGCTGTAGTACTTGTCGTAGTTGAAGAAACAGGAATAGTAGTGCTAGTACTTGTACTTGTAGATGTGCTTGTACTAGTACTTGTAGTAGTGCTAGTGGTAGTGCTTGTAGATGTACTTGTACTTGTACTAGTTGTAGAAGTTGTTGCAGGAAGTTCAATCATTGCACGAGCTTCAAGATCACATCCTTCATTCAATCCTGAATAGAAGAAGTTGTTCTCAGCTATATAGAAGTTAGGAATATAGCTATGGAAGCTAGTCCATGTTCTTGTATTAAAGTTAAAAGATAATGTCCAAGATTTATTACAGAAATAAGTAGGATCTGTAAGAGAAATATATTGTTTATATGCTTCAGGTCCAACTGTATTCATTATATAAAACTTCTCTTCAGTTGCATCATATTGAATACCAAGACCTGGGTTTGGAATATAATCAAGTTTAGTAATTATCACTCTATCAAACTTACTATCGTATACACCATGTAAACCTATACCATTATAATTATTGTCTATATCTACAGTTGGGAAATAACGTAAGATTTCAAATGCTAAATGATCTGTAAAGAATCTGTTTAATCCAGAACCAAATCCAGAAAGATCTGTAGCCTGTGTACCATTAATTAAGAACACTTGACCTCTCTTAGCATCAATTGTGATTTGTCCTTGAGGAATCTTTAATAACATTTTATTCTGAGAACCAACATATCCAAGGTCTGTCTCAGCAAAATCAATTGGAGGAGCACTAAACATGTTAGGGTTTCCTACATATGCAGCTTGAGGATTACTTGTATTGATTGTCAATAAGTTATTATACATGAATGTCTTATTCTCAAATCTAGCTAGAATTGCTCTGTTTTGAATACCATCTAATGAAATGATGTCACCATAGTTTTGAGGAAAATCAAATCTAGACAAAGGTCTGTATATCAACCAGTTATTTACATTAGTATTAGGATCTGAGTTTTGTGTATCAGAATAGATAGCTCTGAATGGAAAATTTGTAGAACATTCATCAGGAGTCCAATCTACAGGTAAATGAGAGAAGAAGTTTTCCTTGTTCTGTTTGGAATATGTTATATTGTAATAATATGTGTTATCTTGTGCTATAGGCACAACAAACTCTTGTAACCACTCATCAGGAATACCAGAACTTACATGAGGATAGAAGTCACCTTCTTGTGTATTGAATGCTTGACGTAAGTCTAGGTTAATTGAACTTTCTACGTAGAAGAAAGGAATACCATATGCAAACAAATACATTTTACCATCATAGATAGCATTATCACTTACAGTACCAATTGTACTTGTAACACCACTAGCCCAAGCTGTTGTAGTAGATGTTGTTGTATTAGATATTGTTGTATTGTTAGGACAGTCAAAATTGTGAGCTTTATATGAGATAGCATTTGCTAAAGATGCTTCTTTAACAGTGTAGTTATTTAGAATAGATCTAGCTGAATACCAGTATTGTGGATAAGCTACATTACCTAATTCATCGTAGAATACATCTGTATCATCTGGAGAATTAACTCTGTTATCAATAAAGAAAGGAAGTTTGATCTTATAAGCAAACTTACCAATGAATGTATCTCCACCAAATACAGTTGCTGTTGTAGCAACGTTTGTGCTAAATAGCACTTGAAATCCTGTATCGATTGTTTCGTAAGAATACATCTGACCCCATTGACCAGCAACTATATTCTTTAACGAAGCATAATATCCCACAACAGTAGAATCTACCTGTTGTTCTGGATCACCACACGTATTAGCTTGAGATATAGTAAATCTTGATCTATCTGACATACCACTACCTGATAAACTTGGAGTTGCATCAGGATAAGGTAGAGGTGTTACACTAGATAATGTTTTTAAATATACAGAAGATTCTCTGTTCCAGTTATTTACACTATTATCATCTCCTACAGACTGAACACCAGGAATTAGATATTGATAGATATCAAGCTCTCTTTGCTTAACACCTTGACCATTTGAAATACTATTAGCATAATCGTAACTACCTATAGAGTTGAATGAATATGCATAGTTCTTTCTAGTAATACCATTAATATAGATTTGTAAGTAAGCTTGATAAGCTGTAAACATAGCTGTTGCATCAAAGGTAGAAGTACCACCTTTAGCAATCTTATAACTTGAGTCTAAAGCCTGCTGTTGAGCCTCTAATGTAAGAAGTTTATATTTAGCATGTTTCTCCACTTTAACAAAGTGTCCTTTACTTCTACCATATGTTACATTCTCTAACTTCAATATATTTCCTAAATATGGCTGACCAAAAGAAGTCTCTGGTGAGTTAAACACCATTCTATATCTAGATGCATCTGTAGCAAATGCAGAAAGATTTGAAGGATAACAAGCAGAGTTTGTAGAAGTAGAACCTGCTGTAATAGTGTACAATCTAGAACCTGTAAACCATACAGGAGTTGTAAGAGAGTTGATTGTTACAGGTGATTCTGTATAATGTACAGTGATAGTTTGTGGATTGTTATTAATATCAGTGTAGTTAAACCCAGCACTTGTTCTAGTAACAAACGTTAACACTTGTTTTTGTACAGTTAATGTATATGACCTACTAGTCATATTAGTAATAGTAACTCCTCCATCCTGTGTTGTAGGAATTGATACAGAACATAAATAATATGTTCCAGCAGTATCATATACAATAGAAGTTACATCTCCTGTAAATACACTTGTATATTGTATAGTTACATCTGGTGTAGTTGTTATAATTCTAAACGTAATTGCTTGAGAGTTATAAGCATTATTGTCTTGTAATAAGAATGGATCTTCACGAAGATCATTAAATGGATAGTTAGGAAAATAGTAATTTGTAGGAGATTCACTATCATCTCTGTTGTACAAACCTATATTTCTTAACATACCTTTACCAACAATAGATTTATTGTTAGCTCTATCACCTCTTACAATCTTAAATCCAACAATTGCATTCTTCTGAGCTTGAGTTAAAGTAGAAGCAGCAATTAATGCCTGAACTTGTGCAATACTAATTTTTACACCAATAGGATAAATTGCTCTATTTGTTATTACAGGATTTAAATAGTTTTGTGCAGGAGTTTCAAATATAGGACAAACAGATACATCTGGAAATTTATGATGTCTAATTTTCTGACCAGCTAAAGTTCCCCACACATCTGTATTACAAGGATATTCTTCTACAGACTCCCAATAAGAAAAGTTACCATACTGATATGGTCCTTGATAAGTTGATGCTGAAGAATACCCTGGACTTGTTCCTAAAATAGTTGCTGTATTGTATATCTTCCAATAAGGAGCTTGTGTTCCTGGTCCAATAAAGTCAGCATTTGCATTAACACCTGTTTTGTAAACAATAGTTAAATCATTAGGAACTGGTGCTCTACCAGGAATATGAAAACCATCTGTTTGTTTACCATTATCCAATAAGAATACTATCTCAAAAGCATAAACTTCATCTCTTAAATATCCTCTGTATTTAGAAGCTAAAAGTTCATCTGAGTAGTTTTTGTTTGCTGGAATTCTATAAGTTTCCCATTGAAGTGTAATTTGATTAGCAATCTTTTGATAACTTGTTTTATCAAAAGTCTCAAGTCCTGTCCATACAAGAACATCCTGTACAGAAGTTATATCTTGAGCAACATCATAATAAGGAAACTTCTCAAATATATCAGCTATAGCTAATCTAATATTTGTATCGTTTTGACCAGTATAAGATATAACCTTGCTAGCACCATCAATAAAATATGTACCTACCAACTCTACAGATGTAATAGCATTTACTGTTTTGATAACAGCAATATTATAATATTTAAAGTAACCAGTTAAATCAAGGTTACTTACATTTACATTAATAGATCTACCTACAACGTAATCAAAACTTAATGTAGTGATATCAGGATTAGAAATAGGAATAGGATTAGTAACAGAGTAGTATGATGTGTAGCCAATACCACTAGCATTACAATATTGTATAGCAAACTGATATGTACCTGCTTGTAGTGCCCCTCCAGTTAATACTTCTGTAGGATTTAATTCAGGAATGTTAAAGTTTGGTTGTATCTTAATTTTATTACAATCCAATGTACCCACCTCAGTTATAATATCACAGATATCTCCTTCAATAACTGTAACCCAAGGAATATTATCTATATTTAAAAATCTTCTTTCATTTAAACCATCTGTCCAATATATTTCTGTATCACAATTAGTTATCTTGTGTACAGCTTTATGTATAGGACTGTTTATATTAAAATTTAAACAATCTGCATTTACTAATGTATGGTATACACAATCATTATTGTCCATATATCCAATCTCAGATTTTCCATCACCATCATTTACTAAGAAGAATATATGTTTATTTTTTTCAGCAATAAAGTGTTCACCAATTAATACATAACCTTCAGGAAAATTTAGACACAACTCATTACCTGGCTCATTCTGATAGTTTACAGAGTTTGAGTCAAAGTTTTCTACAGATGCATTTAGAGCATAGCTAAGCTGTCCCTTCTCAATCTGATTGATAGATGAGTCCATGTTCAATCCAGTTCTACCTAATGCAAACTCTTGTCTAATATTTCCTTGTTCTTGTGGTTCTGCCATAGTTATTAGTTATTACGTCTCCAGCCATATCTGTTTATTCTGTTAGGTAACTCGTACATATTAAACCTGTTCAAGTCATTCTTTATTCTACGCTGTTTCTCCCAAGCTGTTTGTTTCTTGATTTCAATATCAGCCATGATAAATGCCTCTTCAGACAACTGTTTGTAGTATGCTAGCTTTGATTGTATTTGAGCAAATGTCTCATCAGTCAACTGATTAGATAACATTTCAAACACCTTATATTTGATAAATGCTTCTACATATTCTCTAATACGATAGTTATCAGGAATCATTTGATTACCAACATTATCATATTCTGTAGCATAGAATATTAAGTGCACTGTTCCATTTCTAAAGTTTGTAACAAACTTATTATCTCTAATATCAAAGCTATCTGGTGCAGAAGAGCCAAAGTTTGCACATTGTAAGTCGCAATGAGCTTGTACAGAGATGTTACCTGGTTTTAATAAGTATTCTCTTTTAAACTCTTGTACCACAGAATTGTTTGTTTTGTACACAGCCTGAATATACTCAGGCATACACTCACCACCACAGTTATTTGTAGTACAAGTTGGGTTGGTACAAGTTTGGTTAGTCACTACTGGAGTGATCTGAATAGTTGCTGTAGAAGCAGCTTGTGCATAGAATGAATTTGCTGATTGATAAGGAAATCCATTCACGCTTGTACATAACCATGCCTCTCTTACAGCAAAGAAGTTATCTGGAAGTCTAGCTTCAAAATCTTCTATGTATAAGATTGTTTCTGTAATAGCATAAGTTGTTCTACCTAACTTGTTTAAACATTTGTTTAAATAAGTAGGGAACAACAAATCATCTACAGCACCTGTATCAAAGTAAGATTTTAATTCTTCTTTAACAGTAGCATATACAGGCTGAGGAGAAACAAAGTTGTATTTGTAATAGTATGACATCTAGTTTATTTTTTCCATTCACGATAAATATGTTGATATTTGTCGTTGGTTTTAATGTAGTGTGAGAGTAATCTTGAAGTTGTACGAGAGGGTTTAAAATACCAAAGATCTGCATTCTTAAACCTTGCAGAATCTTTGAACCACATCCAGCCAAAGAAATAACCTTCTGTGTGGTAATTAAAGTTGTATATAATTTTACCCTTTTCTTTAGTTCTTTTCCAGTCAACAGGTAAGTTGATGTATTCCTTACCATCTACCCCTTTCTTCTTTCTTCTTTTCTTTTTATTAATAGAGAACTCACCAAATCCAAAAGGAAGCTTAGCCTTTTCTCCATTCTCTAAAATATAGTCTTTAAATGACTCATTAAAAGAGTAGACAATATTTCTCCACTGATCAAACGTTAATTTAATTGTGGAATTCTTCTTGCAAAAATTATTGTAGTTTTCTCTGCTGGAACTTCTCCAGTCTACTTTTGTACGCATTAACTATTATTTGAGGCATTAGGAGCTTGTCCATCAATACCATTGTCAGTAATATCTGTTTTTACGTTAAAGTATGTTTGTAATAGTTTTTGAGATGCAAGTTCTAACACTTGCTTTTCTAAGTAACCAGGTAATCCATATTCCTTATCTAAAGGATTCATGCAATACTCATCGTTTGTAGGTTCTGTTCCAACACAACCATACATGATTTCGTTAGGAACATCTTCTTCAAAGAATGCAGATATTCTAACTGCTTTTAAATCAGGATTGCTGATATATAAATAACCACCATTAGCTATCCAATAGTATTGTTCATTCTTGATGATAGGAAGTTGTAATAAGTTTACATATCTATTGATAGTAATCTCTTTAAACTTAGTTCCAATACCACTCATAGCATTTATAGAATAAACACCTTGAATCAAATATTGATAGTTACCTTCACTGATACGAGGAAGTTTATACTTACTTCTTGCAACTGTACAAGGATCTGTATAGTCACAACAATCAGAAATAGGAACTTCTATCATCTCTAAGCAAGGGATGGTAGTAAACAAAGTATCAGTAGCCCAAAGCTTTCTGAGATTTGTTTCTCTTTTGATTAGTAATAAAGCATTGTTTTTAATCTCAGACATGACAGCTCTGTCTGTTATCAAACTATCTGTTGATAACAATTTATGCATTGAACGCACATCTGAAACTAACTTACGTAATGTTGCCATTATAAATATTGTTTAAATATATTTGTCATGCCATTTTCTAATTCAATTAGGAATCCTGTAACTTCTGCTTTAGAGCAAACATGCCCCATCTTATCGTCCCATAGACTCTTTGCCTTAGAAAAGGCAGGAATTTGATAAAACTTAATGCCATTAAAATCATGGCTAACTTCGTGGTGTTTATCACCTGTGAAGATGTAGTAGTTCTCACAGAACGACCAACCATCTTTAAATTCCATTGGGAATATACCAGCTAACTTAGCAGGCTTGATTGCATCACCATGGTTAAACATCATTGCTGATCTACCATAGCTTACATACTTTCTATACTTAGGAGAGTCATCGATTACTACTCTTGGCTCATCTCTGAAGTACATCTTCAACCAATTCACCATATGCCAACCTACAAACTCATCATGGTTACCAGCCACATAAACTACCTCTACAGCCTCAGCATGAGACAATAACATAGAGATCATTAAGATCTCGTGGTCACAGATATACTTAAATGAAGTTTGATAGGTGTGTGTATTTTGCTGAGGAGTTCCTTTTGTAGTGGCATTTGTATACTCACTATTGAACTCATCAGAACCTATAATGTATGTAATTTTTTCTAAATTGTTAGCTAGTCTTGCTTGAGAGGCAATAACATCAACCTTGTACATAATCTCAGCTAATCTGTTAGCTATATTGTTATTGCCATCAATGTCATATTTGTTAAGGTGAGCATCTTGCTTGTTGATAATCAACATTGCCTGAGGCTTCTGTAAATCTATCTGTGGTGTTGCAATTGCTTGACACACAGGCTCATACGTATTTAAAAAATCTACAAATGAGTCTTGGAATACTTGCTCGTTAGATTTCTTACCTAACCAAGCTTTAACCTGCCAATGAGGTTGTTCTGCATTCCCCCAGAAGTTTTGTACATATTTAGTTATCTCCCACTTCTCTGTGTCAATTTTACACTTCTCAATTAATTCTTCTAAGCTCTTAACTTCTTCACTAAGGTTAGCTGTAACTTGTCCAGTTCCCTTAGATATATCCTCTACAAATGAAATAATAACATCTTCTAACTCTGATATGTAAACCCCAACCTCTGCATCTTCTTCAGCTTTTTCTCTACTTCTTAACTCTTTTAGTAACTCTTCAATCTCGTTCTCTGTAATCCCTAGCTTTTCAGCATAAAATTTTTTACTTTTTTTCCAGCTAAGTAAGGACTGTAGCTGATCTAGCAAAGACTGGTTATTTGACATATACGTCTTGGTTTAGTTAAAATTGATGTAAAGATAGGAATTAATTTGATATTAACAAAATTTTTGTTAACTAATTTGATTATTGATCATAACTAATTTAGTTAGTTTTTTAAACAAAAACCCCCACCATAGAGATGGCAGGGGAACGACCTGGAAACCAACAACCAGGGTTTTTGAATATTATACGCATCCACATAATGGATCTGAAGTCCAATCATACACTTGTGTGTATCCTGTAGGATATGTTGTTGTTGTTCCTGCAACTACCAAACAGTCTCCATACACAGTTGAACTGTATCCTTTTCCAGAATATCCTGTACCTACAATAAAGTAGTTGTCATAACATCCTGAGAATAATGTATACGTTAGAGGACATGAAGTAAGAGCTGTTGCAGTTATTGATATAGTTCCAGCATTGCTAGGAGATGTTGCAGCTGCAACTGTATAGTAATTACCAAGATCATCTACAACTATTTGTCCTACAGAAAAACTTAATGTAGAATAAGCATAAACAACAGAGTAACTTGTATTTCCATTATCACAACGTGTTAAAACATAAGCAGCAGCACAACTAAATGAATCAGGTGTTTCTACATTTATAATTCCACAACTTCCATTGTAGTAAGGAGTGAATAAACTTGAACCTGAACAGAAGCTAGGAGCACCTGTAGGACCATAAGCTGGACAACAAGTAGAACAAGAAGTAACATCATCATTGTAACTACCACAAGATCCATTAGCTCTAACATAACGATATGTACAGCTACCTCCATTGTTTATACAATATTGATCTAATATTGTCCCAGCAGCAGGACAACATGTAGCACAATCAGAATAAGTGGTTACTCTTGTACCACAAGAACCGTTAGCTACAGTTCTGTATCTATCACAAGTAGAACCATAATTAACACAAGAATCATTAGAAATAAATGTACCGTCTGCAGGACAACACGCTGCACAGTTAGATGTATCATCGTTGTATGTTCCACAGCTACCATTAGCTCTAACGACTCTGTATGTACAACTTCCACCTGTTCCTGGATTAAGACATCCAACTACACTAATTACAGTTCCAGCAGGAAGACAAGTTGTTGATGTAGTTGTAGTAGTACACCCAGCATTTATAGATTTCAAAACAGACCTTCCTTCTGTATCTTTAAATACAATGAATCTTTCAGAGTTACCAGGTTGATTATTATAAAACTTACTACCAGAAACAGCTTCAAATGAACCACTAAATGCATTAGATGCTGAATCGTATGTGGTTGTACTAGCTAAGTAACTTCCATTACCTCCACTAAAATTATTTATTGTAATATCTTGGAATGCACCATCACAAACAGAACTAATACTACAATTAACAGGAGGTAATGTAGTTGTAGTTGTAGGACAAGCAGATACTGTAAATGGTTTAGCTAACTTATTTGAAGGATTATTTTTATCTCTTAAAGCCACCCAAAAAGTTCCAGTTGCTAGTCCACTATATGTTCTAATAGAAGATACATCAGTGAAACTACCAGATTCTGCTGCCCCTTGAGTTAAATAAGTAACATCTGTAGCTTGATATACACCACTGCCACCTGTAAACGAAGTAATTGTAATTGCTCCATCAGAACCAGTTGAACATCCACCACTGCCACCAAAATCAACAGGGGCAAGTGTAGTTGTTGTACTAGTAGATGTACTAGTGGTTGTGCTTCCACAATTAATAGAAGTAATTTGAGTTGTAGAATTGAATGTACCAGTGCCATTGTTATCAATTACTTGAACTACAAATACATCGCTACCACCAGTTGTATTTCTTAAACCACTTGTACCATCGTAAGGATTTGTACTGCTTGTTAATGTTAAAGTTTGAGCTATGCCCATAGATCTGTAAGAACTAAAAGAAAATCCATATCCAGCTCTTATTTGGTAACCATTTCCACTACCACCAGACCATGTTGCCACTACCTTCCCTTGATATGTTCCAACGTTATCACACAACACTGTTAACGTAAGTGTTAATGGTGGTAAAGTGGTGGTGGTGGTGGTTGTATCAGGACATAAGGTTCCACCATAATATTGTATGTAATAATTAGGAG
>JACCEC011706316.1_pt1 | contig 14016 bp, 10 predicted proteins | sample 7450121 | NCBI WGS metagenome assembly JACCEC01 (sample SAMN15323455, study PRJNA562643) | freshwater metagenome | isolation source: river surface water | place: USA:Blue River Watershed | collected 2017-08-18 | reverse complement strand
TTCGCCAGAGCAGCCACTAGGCTCAAGCCAATGGCAATCATCCACACAATTTTGTATGAGCCTGTGACATCAAAAAGATAGCCACCTAAATAGGCTCCCATGAAGCCACCAATTTGATGTGAGAAGAAAGCAAAGCCTGAGAGCATGGAAAGATATTTCACGCCAAAAATATGCGCCACGATGCCATTGGTCAGAGGTACGGTTGATAACCACAAGAAGCCCATGAATGCCGCGAACAAATAAGCAGTCCATGGACTGGGGGGCATCAAAATAAATGCACCAATCACCAGCGCACGTGAGCCATAAATGCCCGTCAAAATTAAGTGCTTAGGAAATTTCTGTCCTAGCTTACCCGCAAAGTAAGTGCCAAAGATATTAAACAGGCCAACTAGTGCCAAAGAGATGGTGGCCACTTCTGGGCGGCCCACTTCGGGATAGAGGGTCGACATGTCTTTTAGATAAGGTGCTAGATGAGCGCCAATGAAAACCACCTGAAAACCGCACACGAAATAACCCGCAATCAATAGTTGAAAGCTACGTTGCTTAAAGGCTTCTTGGATGGCCTGAACAATGGTTTGATCCTGCGTGGCAAGGGCTGGCGCGTAATTTTTTTCTTGCAAAAGAGAGCTTAAGGGAATGATGCAGCAAGTCAAAGCGGCCAAAATCAACAAGGCATTCTGAATACCAAACATCGTGAGCAATTCTTGTTCGACTGGAATCATCAAAAACTGCCCAAATGAGCCCATGGCAGCCGCAATGCCCATCGCCCATACCCGTTTTTCAGGGGGGCAATTTCGTCCAATCACACCATAGACGACGCTGTAGGTGGTGCATGAGAGAGCCAAGCCTAACATCACGCCTGTGGTCAAGATGAAGCCCAAGCTAGAGTTCGACAACGCCGAACCCAATAATCCTAAAGCGTACAGCACGCCGCCAAGAATCATAATTCTGTATGCGCCAAAGCGATCCGCTAAGCCACCAAACACAGGTTGAGTCATGCCCCACACCAAATTTTGTAAGGCGATGGTCAGGGCAAAAGTTTCTCGACCCCATCCATTGGCTTGAGTCACAGGTAAATTGAAGAGGCCAAAACCGTGACGAATGCCCAGAGCAATGGTGATCACCATGCCTCCCGCCAACAGAACCTTATTTAGGTTAAGAGCTGTTCGCGAGTGGCTCATATGATTCCTTTGTTTTGTAATTGTGCAATCTCAGTATCACTCAAATGCAAACGCTCTTTCAGAATTTCTTGGGTGTGCTCACCCAGTAAAGGTGGCGGACGTTTTTCCACCACGGGTGTTTCGCTCAAGTTCATGGGGCTGCGCACCAAATTCACAAGACCTGCGCTGGGGTGGGGCATTTGCATCTGTATGCCTCTGGCCACCACTTGTTCATTGGCAAAAACTTCTTGAAAGTTATTGATCGGTCCACAAGGCACACCGGCTTGCTCTAAAGCATCAATCCATTCTTTCTTGGTTTTCTTGGCCACCATGGCTTGTAACAATGGCACCAACACTTCACGATGTCTGACTCGTTCTGGGTTGGTGGCAAAGCGAGCATCATCGGCCAAATATTCTTCCTGACCCGCTTCTACAAAATGACGGTACTGACCATCGTTACCGCAAGCCACGATGATCCAACCGTCTGAGGCTTTAAAGGTTTGATAGGGAACAATGTTGGGGCTGGCATTCCCCCAGCTCTTGGGTGGTACGCCGCTAGCCAAATAATTACTCGCCACATTCGCCATCGTGGCAATTTGGACATCCAGAAGTGCCAAATCAATGTATTGACCCACTCCAGTTCTGTCACGATGGACTACGGCCGCCAAAATTGCTGAGGTGGCATACATGCCCGTGAAAATATCCGCAATCGCAACACCTGCTTTTTGTGGTCCACCCCCGGGTAAATCCTCTTTTTCTCCGGTGACACTCATAAAACCGCCCATGCCTTGCACGATGAAGTCATAACCAGCGCGGTGAGCATAGGGTCCAGTTTGACCAAAACCGGTGATGGAACAATAGATTAGATCCTTTTTAAGGGCTTTGAGGCTCTCATAATCCAAGCCATATTTCTTTAATTGGCCCACTTTGTAGTTTTCAATCACCACATCGGTCTCTAAAACCATCTTTTTGATGATTTCTTGACCTTCTAGAGTCGAAATATCCAAAGTCATGGACCTTTTATTGCGATTAATCGCCAAATAATAGGCCGCTTCCGTGGTGTCTTTTCCCTCTGAATCTTTCAAAAAAGGAGGGCCCCATTGACGGGTGTCGTCCCCTGATTTGGGTCTTTCAACCTTGATAACATCGGCTCCGAGGTCTGCCAGGTTCTGCCCACACCATGGGCCTGCCAGGACTCTACTGAGGTCTAAAACGCGAAGGTGATTAAGTGCTCCCATGGATGTCATTTTCGCATGTGGATACAATTCTTCGCCATGGCAACGAAAAAAACAGATCAATACAGCGAATCGTCGATCAAAGTCCTGAAGGGACTTGAACCCGTTAAACAGCGTCCCGGTATGTACACCCGGACCGATAATCCCTTGCACATGATCCAAGAGGTCATTGATAACGCATCGGACGAAGCCTTGGGCGGCCATGGTCAGCACATTGTGGTGACTTTGCACACCGATGGCAGTGTCAGCGTTGAAGATGATGGTCGTGGTATTCCGGTGGGGATGCATCCCGAAGAAAAACGCCCCGTGGTGGAACTGGTGTTCACACAATTGCATGCGGGTGGTAAGTTTGAAAAAGGCTCTGGTGGTGCTTACGCTTTCTCAGGTGGCTTGCACGGTGTGGGTGTGTCTGTCACCAACGCATTGTCTAAGCGCATGGAAGTCACCGTTTGGCGTGATAAACAAATTTCCACCTTGGCTTTTGAGGCTGGCTTTGTGGTTGAGCCTCTCAAAACAAAGATTGCTCCGATGGGCGACCGTCCCAACGGCACGCGCGTTCGAGCTTGGCCCGATGCCAAGTATTTTGACAGCGCCCAAATTCCTTTGGCCGAGTTACAACGCTTGTTGCGTTCAAAGGCAGTTCTCTTGCCAGGTGTCAAAGTCACCCTCATTCAAGAGAGGGGTGGCGAACCTCAGTCTTGGTTGTATACCCAAGGTTTAAGAGGGTATCTCGATGAGGCGATGGCTCAAACCGGCCACAGTCCAGTCGTGATTCCAGCATTTGATGGAGAACATTTTGCCGACCCCAACCGTCCTGGCGAAGATTCTTTTGCAGAAGGTGAAGGGGCCAGTTGGGTGGTGGCCTGGACCGAAGAGGGTCCTCCCGTGCGCGAGAGTTATGTGAACTTGATTCCAACTCCTGCTGGCGGTACTCACGAAAGCGGTTTGCGTGATGGCTTATTTAATGCTGTGAAGAGCTTCATTGATATTCATGCCTTGCAACCGAAGGGCGTCAAACTGATGCCAGAAGACGTGTTTGCCAGAGCCTCCTTTGTCTTGTCAGCCAAAGTCTTGGACCCTCAATTCCAAGGCCAGATCAAAGAGCGTTTGAACTCACGGGATGCAGTGCGTTTGGTCTCAGGTTTTGTCAAATCTGCCTTAGACCTTTGGCTCAATCAACACGTGGATTACGGCAAAAAATTGGCTGAGTTGGTGATTAAGCAAGCGCAAGCCAGAACGCGTGCTGGTCAGAAAGTAGAAAAGAAAAAATCATCGGGTGTGGCCGTCTTACCAGGCAAATTGACTGATTGCGAGAGTGAAGACATCGCCATGAACGAACTTTTCTTGGTCGAAGGTGATTCAGCGGGCGGTTCAGCCAAGATGGGTCGCAACAAAGAATATCAGGCAATCTTGCCTTTGCGCGGTAAGGTTCTCAATACTTGGGAAGCAGAACGAGATCGTTTGTTTGCCAACAATGAGGTCCATGACATTGCCGTCGCCATTGGTGTGGACCCACACGGAGCCAATGATGAGCCTGATTTGAGCAATTTGCGTTACGGCAAGATTTGCATCTTGTCTGATGCCGACGTCGATGGCGCACACATCCAAGTATTGCTGTTGACCTTGTTCTATAAGCACTTCCCTAAATTGATGGAGCGCGGACATGTGTACATTGCACGCCCACCATTGTTCCGAGTAGATGCGCCTGCGCGCGGTAAAAAGCCTGCGCAAAAACTATATGCCTTGGACGAAGGTGAGTTACGAGCCATTGAAGATAAATTGCGCAAAGATGGTCTGCGCGAGGGCAGTTGGCAAATCAGTCGCTTTAAAGGTTTGGGTGAGATGAATGCCGAACAATTGTGGGATACCACTTTGAATCCTGATACGCGTCGCTTATTACCCGTCACGGAGGGCGCTTTGGGTGAAATCGAAACAGTCAAAACCATGGATATGTTGATGGGTAAATCTGAGTCTGGTGCACGCAAGACATGGCTTGAAGAGCGTGGCAACGAAGTAGAAGCAGATATTTAACGAACCCACTCGTAGAAAAAGACATCATGAGTAAGAAAAAAACACCTCCTTCACAAGAACCTGATTTATTTGCCGATATGTCGGATGATTCATCACAAGAGCTTGTCAGTGCTGCTCCTCGAGTGGTGCCCAATACAGCCGATGTTGATTCATTGACGCTGGCCACTTATGCAGAGCGCGCTTACCTTGATTACGCCATCAGCGTGGTCAAAGGTCGTGCGCTACCTGAAGTGGCCGATGGCCAAAAGCCCGTTCAGCGTCGCATCTTGTTTGCGATGAATGAAATGAACTTGCGCGCTGATGCCAAGCCTGTGAAAAGTGCTCGTGTGGTTGGTGATGTCTTGGGTAAGTTTCACCCGCATGGTGACCAGTCTGCTTATGACGCATTGGTGCGTTTGGCACAAGATTTTTCATTGCGTTATCCCTTGATTGATGGTCAGGGTAACTTTGGCTCACGCGATGGTGATGGTGCTGCGGCGATGCGTTACACCGAGGCACGATTGACCAAAATTGCCAGTTTGCTTTTAGATGAGATTGATGAGGGAACCGTTGATTTCATTCCCAACTATGACGGTTCTATGCAAGAGCCCAAACTCTTGCCAGCTCGCTTGCCTTTTGTTTTATTGAATGGTGCTTCGGGTATTGCCGTGGGTATGGCCACTGAAGTGCCATCACACAATCTGAAAGAAGTTGCGAGTGCCACGATTGCACTCATGAAAAATCCAAAGATTTCTCATGATGAACTGATGACTCATGTGCCAGGCCCTGATTTCCCCGGGGGTGCACAAATCATTTCATCAGCATCAGAGATTTCACAAATCTATCAAACCGGTCGTGGTAGCTTAAAAGTCAGAGCGCGTTGGGTCGTAGAGGACATGGCGCGTGGTCAGTGGAAGTTGGTTGTGACAGAAATGCCGCCGGGCACATCCACACAAAAAGTTCTTCAAGAAATTGAAGAATTGACCAATCCAAAAGTCAAAGTGGGCAAAAAAACTTTGACAGCTGAACAAAATAATTTAAAGCAAACCATCTTGGCTTTATTGGATTCAGTTCGTGACGAATCCAGCAAGGATGCACCGGTGCGTTTGGTGTTTGAACCCAAAACGAAAAACATTGATGTCAATGAATTTGTCACCACTTTATTGGCGCACACCTCGCTAGAGTCCAATGCTCCCATCAATTTGGTGATGATTGGCAATGATGGCCGTCCTCGTCAAAAAGGTTTGACAGAAATTTTGCGTGAGTGGATTGAGTTCCGTGTCTCAACTGTGACGCGTCGGACTCAGCATCGCTTCGCCAAAGTGAATGACAGAATTCATATTCTTGAAGGCCGTCAATTGGTCCTTCTGAATATCGACAAAGTCATCAAAATCATTCGTGGCAGCGATGAGCCCAAGGCAGACTTGATGACCGCGTTCAAATTATCTGAGCGCCAAGCAGAAGACATTCTAGAAATTCGTTTGCGTCAATTGGCTCGTTTAGAAGCCATCAAGATTGAGCAAGAACTCAAAGAACTCAAAACTGAAAAAGACGACTTAGAAGGTCTTTTGGGCAGTGATGCCAATATGCGTAAGCGCATCATCAAAGAGATTGAAGCCGATATGAAGGCTTTTGGTGATGAGCGTCGCACCATGATTCAGGAAGAGAAAAAAGCCGTGGCGGAAGCCAAGGTCATCGATGAGCCTGTGACGGTGGTAATTTCTCAGCGTGGTTGGGTGCGTGCGCGTCAGGGTCATGATCACGATCCTCAGCAATTCAGTTTCAAAGCTGGCGATGGCATGTATGGCACGTTTGAGTGCCGAACCACCGATGTGGTTCTCGGCTTCGGTAGCAATGGTCGTGTTTACACCGTGCCAGTGGCTGAGTTACCCGGTGCCAGGGGTGATGGTTCACCACTCACTGGTTTTGTGAATTTGGCAGCAGGCACTCAGATGGTGGCCTATTACGCCGGCCACAATGATGATTTGCTCTTGTTATCCATGAGATCGGGCAATGGTTTCTTGGCCAATGTGGCAGATATGACCACGCGTAACAAAGCAGGTAAATCATTTGTGGGTGTGGATGCCAAGTTTGCACCTGGTGATGCACCATTGGCACCTGCCAAAGTCCATGAAGGCATGAAGCAAGTAGCTTGTTTATCAGAGAACGGTCGCCTATTGGTCTTCTCATTGGATGACCTCAAGCGTTTACCAACCGGTGGTAAGGGTGTCATCTTGATGGATTTAGATAAGAATGAACGTTTGCAATCAGCGATTGCAGTGGGTTCTGGTGGTGCGGTGATTGCTGGTTTGGGTCGAGCAGGTAAGCCCACTGAAGCCAGTTTGGATGCCAAAACACTCAAAGCCTTTACAGCCAACCGTGCTCGCAAAGGTCATGCATTGGAGCCCAAGCTGAAAGATGCCAAGCTCACGCCGGTGCTTGAGGCATAAAACTTAAAACCCCTGCATGCAGGGGTTTTTATTTATTCAACTTCAGCAATCAGTTCAATTTCAACGCAAGCACCTAGCGGGATTTGTGCCACACCGAAGGCGCTGCGTGCATGTTTGCCAGCATCACCAAACACTTCAAACAATAACTCTGAGCAGCCATTGGTCACGAGATGATGCTCGGTGTATTCCTGAGTAGAGTTCACCAAACTCATCACTTTCACAATGCGTTTCACACGATCTAAATTTCCAAGATGTGCTTGAAGAGTCGCCATTAAATCAATTGCAATGCTGCGCGCTGCTAACTTACCTTCATCTGTGCTCATGTTCAAGCCCAACTTACCCACCCATGGTTTGCCATCTTTCTTGGCAATGTGACCCGACAAAAATAGGGTGTTGCCTGTTTGCGCAGACATCACATACGCCGCAGCAGGTGATCCTGCGCTGGGTAAATCAATTTGAAGTTCTTTTAAGCGTTGAGCAATCTTAGACATCGTATTCTCCAGAAGAATTTGTCATTGTATTGCGAGCCTTACCGAAGAGGTAGAACTCATTAAATTGCTGATGGCAGGTCCATGATTGCGTGAGATTCTCAGTGAGTGAATTCTCAAATGATTCTGACTATTTACTAGGTTCAACCCTGAAAATATTGGCAAAAATATCAAAAATTTATGATTTGTAAGCCCATTTTGGCCACTCATCCGCTATACTCCCACCGAAGAATTTTTGATCTAACTCAATATTTGGTCACTATGAAAAAACTACTAACTGTTGCTGTTGCCGCCATGACTTTGGCCGGTACTGTAAATGCCCAAGCTCTCAAGGGCGATATCAAAGCTGCTGAAACCAAAGTAGCCATGTGTATTGGTTGCCATGCTATTCCAGGATACCGCATTAGCTATCCAGAAATTTATACGGTGCCTTTGATTGGTGGCCAAAATGCCGCTTACATCGTGGCTGCACTTCAAGCCTACAAAAAAGGCGAGCGCAAGCACCCAACCATGCGTGGTATCGCAGGTACTTTGACTGATCAAGACATGGCTGATATTGCTGAGTACTATGCTGCTCAAACTTCTGCCACGCCCATCAATAAATTGAAATAAGCAGGGGAAGTCGACATGAAACGTATTTTGTTAGCAATCGCCACGGCTTCTATTGCCATGACTGCTCAAGCAGCTGATTTAAAAAAAGGTCAAGAATTATTGGTTAAAGGGAATTGTGCAGCTTGTCACGGTGAAGGCATGAACAAGCCTGTGACACCTGAGTATCCAAAGTTGGCTGGTCAGCATGCTGATTATTTGTACGCTGCTTTGAAGGCTTATAAGGTCACGAACAATCCAAACATTGGCCGCAACAATGCAATCATGGCCGGTCAAGTAGCTCAGTTTTCTGACAAAGAGTTAAAAGACATGGCTGCTTACATCGCTAGCTTGCCTGGAACATTGGTGATGAAGAAGTAATTCTTCTCAAGTCATCCAAAAAATGCCGCTTCAAGCGGCATTTTTCATTGGGCGCCACTTTTCATTGGTGCAGTTTTTTATCAGCCCTTTATTTAACGTGCCGCGAGTTGTCCTTGTAAGAAATGCTCTTTCATAAGCTTTTCTGATAAATCAGGGTCGCGTGCGAGGAGGGCGCTCAAGATCTTGCGGTGTTCTAAGAGCGAGCTTTCCATGCGACCACGTTTACTCAATGAATCTCGGCGTTGAAGTTTTAAGACCTTTTTTAAATCATCAATGGTGCGTTTCATCCAAGGATTATTCGAAATTTCTTGGATTTTTTCGTGAAACGACTGATTAATGATAAAAAACTCATCCAAATTGCGATCGGCTGCCGCTCGTTCTAATTTCAGATGAATCGAGTCCAAAGCTTCCAATTGACGTTCACTGGCCTTGGTGGCGGCTTCACGGCAAGCTTGGCCTTCGAGAAGGGCCAAAACCGTAAAAATTTGGTTTAAGTCAGATTTGCTCACTTCGGTGACATAAGCACCTCGGCGCATCTTCATGGTAATCAAGCCTTCGGCTGCCAATACCTTGATGGCTTCACGCATGGGCGTGCGACTGATGCCATAAGCGGCAGCAATGGCTTGTTCATCGATCCAGGACCCAGGGGCAAGTTCGTGCGAAAAGATACTATTTCTTAACCTTTCGGCCACTTCCTCGTACAATGGTCTTGGTGCTAATGATATTTTTGAATTCATAATTATGAATTCATTTTGACATTTTTGTCAGGTACGTGTCAAGCCCAAAGGGTTCAATAACTGTAATTTCTTAATTGTGTCTGTGGAGAGAAAATGAGTAAAACCACCCAGAGCTCATGGCCTGAATTTTCAACCCCCAATCTTGAGGCGTGGGAAAAGTCAGCAGCTAAATCGGCACCGAATGGTGATGTCAATGCCTTGGGTTGGCAAACTCCGGATGACATTCAACTCAAAGCACTCTACACAGCAGCGGATACCGAAGGTTTGCCATTCGCCAATACCTTGCCAGGATTTGAACCTTTTGTGCGCGGACCTCAAGCTACCATGTATTCAGTGCGTCCTTGGACCATTCGTCAATATGCGGGCTTCTCAACGGCTGAAGAATCGAATGCGTTCTATCGCAAAGCTTTGGCCGCTGGTGGTCAAGGGGTATCCGTGGCTTTTGACTTGGCCACCCACCGTGGTTACGACTCGGATCATCCACGTGTCACAGGTGACGTCGGTAAAGCGGGTGTGGCGATTGATTCCGTAGAAGATATGAAGATTTTGTTCAATGAGATTCCCTTGGACAAAGTATCTGTTTCAATGACCATGAACGGAGCGGTATTGCCGATTTTGGCGGGCTATGTGGTGGCCGCTGAAGAGCAAGGTGTGTCGCAAGAGCAACTCTCAGGCACGATCCAAAATGATATTTTGAAAGAGTTCATGGTGCGTAATACTTATATTTACCCGCCAGAGCCCTCGATGCGCATCATCGGCGACATCATTGAGTACACCTCACAAAAGATGCCGAAGTTCAATTCGATTTCGATTTCGGGTTATCACATTCAAGAAGCCGGAGCCAACCAAGCTTTGGAATTGGCATTCACGATTGCTGACGGTAAGGAATATGTCAAAACGGCTTTAAGCAAAGGCTTGGATGTTGATAATTTTGCGGGTCGTCTGTCTTTCTTCTTTGCCATTGGCATGAACTTCTATTTAGAAGTAGCGAAGTTGAGAGCGGCCCGTTTGTTGTGGTGGCGTGTCATGAAAGAGTTCAATCCTAAGAACCCTAAATCATTGATGTTAAGAACGCATTGTCAAACTTCGGGTTGGTCATTGACTGAGCAAGATCCTTATAACAACGTGGTAAGAACCACGATTGAAGCGATGGCAGCGGTCTTTGGTGGCACACAATCTTTGCACACCAACTCATTTGATGAGGCGATTGCTTTGCCAACTGAGTTTTCATCGCGCATTGCCCGCAATACGCAATTGATCATTCAAGAAGAAACCCACATCACCAGTGTGATTGATCCTTGGGCGGGTTCTTACATGATGGAAAAACTCACGCAAGACATGGCCGATAAAGCTTGGGAGATTATTCAAGAGGTCGAAGGCATGGGCGGCATGACCAAAGCGGTCGAAAGTGGTTGGGCCAAACTCAAAATTGAAGCCGCCGCGGCTGAAAAACAAGCATGCATTGACTCTGGTAAAGATGTGATCGTAGGTGTCAATAAATATAAATTGGCGAAAGAAGATTCAATTGATATTTTGGACATTGATAACAACAAGGTCAGAGATTCACAAATTGCTCGCTTAAAAGAAGTCAGAGCCAAGCGTGATGGTCAAAAAGTAAAGGCAGCATTGGATGCATTGACTGCGGCGGCAGAAAATAACAATGGCAATCTTTTGGCGTTGGCCATCGATGCGATTCGTTTGCGTGCCACAGTCGGCGAAGTGTCTGATGCATTGGAAAAAGTTTACGGGCGCCATCGCGCCGATACTCAAAAGGTGACTGGTGTGTATGCAGCGGCTTATGACTCAGCAGAAGGCTGGGAAAAACTCAAAACTGAAATCGCAGAATTTGCCAAAGAATCTGGACGTCACCCCCGTGTGATGATTGCTAAGCTTGGACAAGATGGTCATGATCGTGGCGCCAAAGTAGTGGCAACAGCATTTGCCGATTTGGGCTTTGATGTGGACATGGGACCTTTATTCCAAACCCCTGAAGAGTGTGCCCGCCAAGCGATTGAAAATGACGTTCACGCTGTGGGTATTTCAACTTTGGCAGCAGGCCACAAAACTTTGGTACCGGCCATCATTCAAGAACTTAAAAAGCAAGGTGCTGATGACATCATCGTGTTCGTGGGTGGTGTGATTCCGCGTCAAGACTATGAGTTCTTATATGAAGCGGGTGTGAAAGGTATTTATGGTCCAGGCACGCCGATTCCAGCTTCTGCTAAAGATGTTCTAGAGCAAATTCGATTGGCCCAAAAGTAATCTGAATCTGTGAACGCCGAAGATCAAGCCCTCGTTGATGCCATTTGTGGTCCTGGTGCAAGTCCAGGACCTGTGCAACGTCGTGCCATGGCAAAAGCCATCACTCTGTTGGAGTCCACTCGCGCTGATCATCGCTTAAGAGCAGATGAGGTGCTCAATGCCGTGTTGCCACACAGTGGTAAATCTTTCCGTTTAGGTATTTCTGGCGTTCCTGGCGTGGGTAAGTCCACTTTCATTGAGGCCTTGGGTCTTGCTTTGATTCAACAAGGACATCGTGTTGCAGTTTTGGCCATTGATCCTTCTTCTTCAGTGTCTGGCGGTTCAATCTTGGGCGATAAAACTCGCATGGAGTTTTTGTCAGTCAATGAAAAGGCTTTTATTCGACCCACGCCTTCATCGGGTAATTTAGGCGGTGTGGCAGAAAAAACCCGTGAAGCCATGTTGGTCGCTGAAGCTGCAGGCCACGATGTGGTGATTGTGGAAACGGTCGGTGTGGGGCAAAGCGAAACGGCGGTGGCCAACATGACGGACATGTTTGTTCTTTTGCAACTTCCTAATGCGGGCGATGATTTACAAGCCATCAAAAAAGGTGTGATGGAGCTGGCTGATTTGGTGGTGATCAACAAAGTGGATTTGGATCCTGATGCAGCCACGCGCGCGCAAGTTCAAATCATGAGTTCTTTGCGCTTATTTAGCATGCATGGCAATCCTGATCATGCCCATCATGATCAAACCTTGTGGCATCCCAAGGTCATGCGCATGAGTGCTTTGAAAGCGGAAGGCATTGATGAGTTTTGGAACACGGTGATGTCATTCAAAGACATTCAAACCCAATATGGTCATTTGGAATCCAGAAGAAAACACCAAGCGCAAGCTTGGATGTGGGAAAGAATTGAAGCGGGCTTGAAGCAAAACTTCAGAGCCAATCCAGCGGTACAGAAATTATTGCCAGAACTATCAGAAGCAGTGAATCAAGGGACGGTGGCTGCCTCTGTGGCTGCCAGACGTTTATTGGATTTAATGAAATAACTTATTCAGTCACTAATTAGATATTTGTAATCAGGGAGAGTGTTCCATGCATGACATCATTAAACAGCTAGAAGCCAAGCGTGAACAAGCGCGCTTAGGCGGAGGCCAAAAGCGTATCAACGCGCAACACGGCAAGGGCAAGTTGACTGCTCGTGAGCGCATTGAGCTATTGCTTGACGAAGGTTCCTTTGAAGAGTGGGACATGTTTGTGGAACACCGCTGCACTGACTTTGGCATGGCCAATGAGTCAGTTCCTGGGGATGGTGTGGTGACTGGTTACGGCATGATCAACGGTCGTTTGACCTTTGTCTATTCACAAGACTTCACGGTGTTTGGCGGTTCATTGTCCGAAGCGCACGCTGAGAAAATTTGTAAAGTCATGGATCAAGCCATGAAAGTCGGTGCCCCAGTGATTGGTTTGAATGACTCTGGTGGTGCGCGTATTCAAGAGGGTGTGGCTTCTTTGGGCGGGTATGCGGAAATCTTCCAGCGCAACGTTTCTGCCTCAGGCGTGATTCCTCAAATTTCTTTGATCATGGGCCCCAGTGCAGGTGGTGCCGTGTATTCACCGGCATTGACTGACTTTATTTTCATGGTCAAAGACAGTTCATACATGTTTGTGACAGGTCCTGAAGTGGTTAAAACTGTGACGCATGAAGAAGTGACTGCTGAAGAGTTGGGTGGAGCAATCACGCATTCCACCAAATCAGGTGTGTGTGATCGTGCCTTTGACAACGATGTCGAAGCCATTTTGATGTTGCGTCGTTTCTTCAATTATTTGCCACTATCCAATAAAGAAAAGCCACCGGTTCGTAAGGGGGCGGATACGGCTGAGCGTTTAGATTACTCTTTGGACACTTTGGTACCAGACAATCCAAACAAACCGTATGACATGCATGAGTTGATTGTTAAAACGGTGGATGATGGCGACTTCTTCGAGATTCAACCGGATTACGCCAAAAATATCATCATTGGTTTTGCACGTATTGAAGGTCAGACTGTGGGTATCGTGGCGAACCAACCGTTGGTATTGGCTGGTTGTTTAGACATCAAGTCTTCTATCAAAGCGGCGCGTTTTGTGCGTTTCTGCGATGCCTTCAATATTCCTGTGGTGACTTTTGTCGATGTGCCTGGATTCATGCCAGGAACTTCCCAAGAGTACGGTGGCATCATTAAGCACGGTGCCAAATTGTTGTATGCCTATGCCGAATGTACTGTGCCAAAAATCACAGTGATTACACGCAAAGCCTATGGTGGTGCGTATGACGTGATGGCCTCTAAACATTTGCGAGGCGATGTGAACTTTGCTTGGCCTTCTGCTGAGATTGCGGTGATGGGACCGAAGGGTGCTGTAGAAATTATCTTCCGTGAAGAAAAGGGTGATCCTGCCAAGTTGGCTGAACGTGAAGCGGAGTACAAGGCTAAATTTGCCAATCCGTTCGTGGCGGGTCGTCGTGGTTACATCGATGATGTGATCATGCCTCATGAAACTCGTAAGCGCGTGGCGCGTTCTTTGGCGATGCTCAAAGACAAGGATCTAGAAAATCCATGGCGCAAACACGGCAACATTCCCCTCTAATCGATTAGGAAAAGAACATGTTTAAGAAGATTCTGATTGCTAACCGTGGTGAGATTGCTTGCCGCGTGATTAAAACAGCCCGCAAGATGGGCATTAA
>JACCEC013104549.1_pt1 | contig 14018 bp, 13 predicted proteins | sample 7450121 | NCBI WGS metagenome assembly JACCEC01 (sample SAMN15323455, study PRJNA562643) | freshwater metagenome | isolation source: river surface water | place: USA:Blue River Watershed | collected 2017-08-18 | reverse complement strand
GACTTGGCGGTGTTGGCAGGCATCGCGTCTGAGGATACGGCGTCTGCTGATTTTTCCACAGCAGGTTCTGGCATGGCTGGCTCGACGCCGGCCACTAACTGCTCTGCCTGTTCTGCCCGTTGCTGACCGTCGGCTAGTGTCTGGTTGCGCACGGCCAGTTGCTGCTGCATCTGGTCGATGTTTTTTTCCAGGTCGGCGATGCGTGAATTTGCATCTGCCAGTGCTTTTTCGCGCGCGATCTGTGACAGCTCGCGATGCTGGTCTTCCTGCGACTTAACTGAATCCGTCTTGCGCGGCGCGGGAGACTCCAGCTTCAGCCGGTCGCGGGCATCCTCCGTCGCTTTGACCTGAGACTCTCTTATGCCGATCTTTCCGCTGCTGCTGCGGTTGCCAGTCGCCGTCAAAGGCGCAGCTTCACCGGCATTGTGAGCAGCAGGACGCGCTGCCGAACGCGCAAGCGCATCCCGATAACGCTGATAATCCGCAGTCTGCAAAGCGACTTCATGATGTGCGTCCGCTGCCGACGTGCTCTTGATCGTCTGCTCATCGGGCACACGGAGTACGCTACCCGCCTTCATTCTGTGGATGTTCCTGCCGTCAAATGCGCCGGGATTGGCATGCAAGTAAGCGACCAGCGCCTGCTCAAGCGTCGCACCGGATGGCAATGCTTCACGCGCGACTTTGTAAAGTGTGTCGCCGCGACGAACCACGAGGGTTTGCGTCGCGTGGCCCTGCGCGGGATCGGTCATTTGGCCAGCGGTCTTGTCACCCGCTTTGTCGCTGGCCTTGTTCTGCATCGTGCTTGCGCGGGTCGCAGATGAATCCTGTACCGCTGAAGGGGCAGATATGACAGGAGCTTCAATGGCTGCGCTGCGCGTATCATCGCCGATAAGCGGCGGATCAAGCAGCAGCGCATATTGACGAACCGTGCGGTTGCCTGCAGCATTGACTTCAATCAGCAGCATCAAAAAAGGATCACTGACCGGAAGATCGGAGCTCACGCGTATCAGTGTACGGTCACCTTTTTTTTCTACACTCAGCCGCAGCGCACGCTGCAGCGCGCCGTAATCAAGGCCAACTTCCGCAAACATGTCCGCTGGTGCGAGGCGAACCATCAGGGTTTCCGATTCTGCTGCCGAGATGGACGTGATGTCGATCACCGCATCCAGCTTTTGTCCGAGCGCGGAGCGGACAGTTGCCTCGCCAAGTGCGACAGCAGTGGCCAGACATGGCGAGAGCGCTACCAGCGTGACCGATAGCACCGCCGGCAACAGCGTTAGCGGCAGTGCAAAAAAGCGCTTGGGGAAAGGCATGAGTCGTAGCGTAGGGAAATGCCGAAGGAGATGAATGCACGATGAACGCGAAATATCACGAGCTCAAGCATTCGAAGAATCTGAACATATCATTCGCTCGAGGTTGCAGCAAGTCGCAATGCAAGCTCAGGCCATGAAAAAACCCACCTGTTTTCCACTGAAAGGAAAACAGGCGGGTTTAGTTGTGCATTGACAACTGCACTAATTATTGACGAACTGTAAGCAAACGATCAGCATCATTTTTCTTGTTGAGCGATTCTGCATCAGGCATCGAGCAGAATTCGCAGCATGCGGCGCAGCGGCTCGGCAGCGCCCCACAGCAGCTGATCGCCAACAGTGAATGCTGAAATATACTCGCCACCCATCTGCATCTTGCGCACACGACCCACCGGGATCGTCAGCTTGCCCGTGGTTGCTGCAGGCGTCAGCTCATGCATCGATGCCTCGCGCGTGTTGGGCACGAATTTAACCCACTGATTATCGCTGGCAATGATGTCATTGATCTCGTCGAGCGGAACATCTTTCTTCAGCTTGATGGTTAGTGCCTGTGAATGGCAGCGCATCGCGCCAATACGCCCACACAGGCCGTCGACAGCGATCGCAGGCTTTGCGCCCACACCAAACGATTCACCGCGGCCGAGGATCTTGTTGGTCTCAGCGCCGCCTTTCCACTCTTCACGCGACTGACCATTCCCCAGATCTTTGTCGATCCATGGGATCAGGTTACCGCCGAGCGGAACACCGAAATGTTTTGTTTCATCAGCAGTCAGTGCATGCTGCTTGGCGAGCACCTTGCGATCAATTTCCAGAATCGCGGATGCCGGATCGTCAAGCAGCCCCTTCACTTCGGCGTTGATGCTGCCAAACTGCGTCAGCAGTTCGCGCATGTGCTGAGCACCGCCACCGGAAGCGGCCTGATAAGTCATCGAGGTCATCCAGTCAACCAGATCATGCTTGAACAAGCCACCCAGACCCATCAGCATGCACGACACCGTGCAATTGCCACCGATGTAATTCTTCACGCCCTTGGACAGCGCGACTTTGATCACATCGAGATTGACGGGATCGAGCACAATGATCGCATCATCTTTCATGCGCAGCGTCGAGGCCGCATCGATCCAGTAGCCATTCCAGCCAGCGGCGCGCAGCTTTGGATAAATCTCGGTGGTGTAGTCGCCGCCCTGGCAGGTCAGGATGATGTCGCTCTTCTTCAGTGACTCGATATCGTTCGCATCTTTCAGCGTACTTTCATTCTTCGCCATCGCGGGCGCTTTGCCACCAGCGTTCGACGTTGAAAAAAACACGGGCTCAATATGCGAGAAATCATGCTCTTCCTGCATGCGCTGCATCAGTACTGAGCCAACCATGCCACGCCAACCTACCAGACCTACGAGTTTCATTACTGTTCCTTCGATTATTGCAAAGACAAGGGATACAAGGGATCCCGGACCACGCCACCATGAAGACTGAGAGGCCGCCAGACCATCAATCTGTCATCCCGGCAAAAGCGAGAGTCCAGCGTCTTCAAAAGTTTATGCAAGTGCTTTCACGACCGCGTCACCCATCTCCGCTGTGCCGACCTTGGTTGTACCCGCCTCGTGAATATCCGGCGTGCGCAAGCCTTGCGCGAGCACCTTTTTCACGGCGGTTTCAATACGGTCTGCCTCGGCAGGCAGATTCAGAGAAAAACGCAGCATCATCGCTGCGGACAAAATGGTAGCGAGAGGATTGGCAATACCCTTGCCGGCGATGTCAGGTGCCGAACCATGAGACGGCTCGTACAAGCCCTTGCTGTTTGCATCCAGCGACGCCGACGGCAGCATGCCGATGGAGCCGGTCAGCATCGCTGCTGCATCCGAGAGAATGTCGCCAAACATATTGCCAGTGACGATCACGTCGAATTTTTTCGGCGCACGCACCAGCTGCATCGCTGCGTTATCGACATACATGTGATCCAGCTCAACATCGGGGTATTCTGTGTGCACATCAGTGACGATGTCTTTCCAGAACTGGAAAGTCTCCAGCACATTGGCCTTGTCCACACTGGTCAGGCGCTTGCTGCGCTTGCGCGCAGCCTGAAAAGCAACATGGGCAATGCGACGGATCTCAGGCTCGGCGTAACGCATCGTGTCAAAACCTTCGCGGGCCCCTTTGAAAAGACCATCAGGCGCCTCGCGCACGCCACGCGGCTGACCAAAATAAATATCGCCATTCAGTTCGCGCACGATCAGGATATCCAGACCGGATACTACCTCCGGTTTGAGTGTGGATGCGCCCACCAGCTCAGGGTACAGAATCGCCGGACGGAAGTTCGCGAACAGCGTCAGATGCTTGCGCAGTCCGAGAATCGCCTGCTCGGGTCTCAGCGAACGCTCCAGGGTGTCGTATTTCCAGTCACCGACTGCACCGAACAGAATGGCATCGGCTTCTTTTGCCAGCTTCAGCGTGCCCTCGGGCAGCGGATGTCCGTGGGCTTCGTAACCGGCGCCACCTACCGGCGCGGTCTCCATCTCGAATTTCTGGCCGAGTGAATTCAAGACCTTGACGGCCTGTTCAACGATCTCGGTGCCGATGCCGTCGCCCGGCAGGATTGCGATTTTCATGATGATTGAGGTCAGGTTTAAATCGTGTTGGCCAGCCACGGGAAGCGGCTGATATGGCGCTCTTCGTATTCACGGATTACATCCGCCTTTTGCAGCGTGAGACCGATATCATCGAGACCATTCAACAGACAATGCTTGCGGAATGAATCGATCTCGAAATGGAATACCGAGCTGCCATTAGCGGTCGATACGGTCTGCTTCGCCAGATCGATCACCAGGCGATAGCCGGGGAAGGCCTTTACTTCATTGAACAGCTGATCCACCTCAGCTTCGTTCAGACGAACCGGCAGCAAGCCATTCTTGAAGCAGTTATTGAAAAAGATGTCAGCGAAACTAGGCGCGATCACTGCGCGAAAACCATACTGATCCAGCGCCCACGGCGCATGCTCACGCGAGGAGCCGCAACCAAAGTTCTTGCGGGCCAGCAGAACGGATGCGCCCTGATAGCGAGACTGATTCAGTACGAAATCCGGATTCAGCGGACGCTTGCTGTTGTCCATGCCCGGCTCACCATGATCCAAATAGCGCCATTCATCGAACAGGATGGGGCCAAAGCCGGTGCGCTTGATCGACTTCAGAAATTGCTTGGGAATGATGGCATCGGTATCAACATTCGCGCGATCCAGTGGCGCCACCAGTCCATCGAGTACAGTGAATTTATTCATGATGTTTATTTTTTGCCTGCTTCCTGAACTTTTTCGCCCAGCTTTTCAACGTCTTTGCCAATGCCCTGAATCGTGTTGCAGCCAGCGAGCGCGAAACTCAGTGATAGAAGGATGACAGCGATTGTTTTCATAGTGTGCTCCCTTGATTCGGACACGGTGCGTTACAAACCACGCACATCGACGAAGTGACCTGCAACACCTGCGGCAGCAGCCATTGCCGGACTGACCAGATGCGTGCGTCCGCCAGCGCCCTGACGTCCTTCGAAATTTCGGTTGGAGGTCGATGCGCAACGCTCGCCCGGCTCCAGACGGTCGGCATTCATCGCCAGACACATTGAGCAGCCCGGTTCGCGCCATTCAAAACCGGCGTCCTTGAAAATCTTGTCCAGTCCTTCACGCTCAGCCTGCTCTTTCACCAGACCGGAGCCCGGCACCACCATCGCCAGCTTGACGTTCGACGCGCGATGCTTGCCGCGCACCACAGCCGCTGCCGCACGCAAATCTTCAATGCGCGAGTTGGTGCAGGAACCGATAAAGACTTTATCGATGCGGATGTCCGTAATCGCCGTATTGGGCTTGAGGTTCATGTAGACCAGCGCCTTTTCCATTGCGTCGCGCTTCACAGGATCCTTTTCCTTGTCGGGGTCGGGCACGCGTGCATCGACTGGCACGACCATCTCGGGCGACGTACCCCAGGTAACCTGGGGAAGAATCTCGGCCGCATCGATCATCACCACGGCATCGAATTTTGCGTCGGGGTCGGACTGCAGGGTGCGCCAATACGCGACAGCCTGATCCCAGTGAGGACCGACCGGCGCGAACGGGCGGCCTTTGACGTAATTGATTGTCGTGTCATCGACTGCCACCATGCCGGCACGCGCGCCTGCTTCGATTGCCATATTGCAGACAGTCATACGACCTTCCATTGTCAGCGAGCGAATTGCCGAGCCAGCAAACTCGATTGCGTAACCCGTGCCACCTGCCGTGCCAATCTTGCCGATGATGGCCAGCACGATATCTTTGGCGGTAACGCCCGCACCGAGCTTGCCCTCGACCTGAATCAGCATCGCTTTGGATTTTTTTGCCAGCAGCGTCTGCGTTGCCAGCACATGCTCGACCTCGGAAGTGCCGATGCCATGCGCGAGACAGGCAAATGCGCCATGGGTGGAAGTATGCGAATCGCCGCAGACCACGGTCATGCCGGGCAGCGTCGCGCCCTGCTCCGGGCCGATCACGTGCACGATGCCCTGACGTTTGTCCGTCATGTTGAAGTAGGTAAGCGCGTATTCCTTCGCATTCTGGTCCAGCGTTTCGACCTGTAGCCGTGATACCGGATCAGCAATGCCACCGGCACGGTTGGTGGTTGGGACGTTGTGGTCGGCGACCACCAGATTCGCGGACTTGCGCCAGGGCTGACGATTGGCCAGCTTGAGCCCTTCAAAAGCCTGTGGACTGGTCACCTCGTGAATCAGGTGCCGATCAATGTAAAGAATGGAGGTGCCGTCCTCGGCGGTATGAACCACGTGGGACTGCCAGAGTTTGTCGTAGAGGGTTTGGGCCATGGCGGTGGAGCACATTACGTGCGCAAATTCCGGGGAAAAACCTCGAAATTATGCCACACTGCCACCTTCCCCTAGGTCAGAAAAACTGCCCCGACCGCCCCGTCGATTCCAGCAGTCGCAGCAATCACCCGCGCTTTGCGTCAACCTAATGCCGGTCGCCGCGTATATTTGTTGTAAGCCCCGTTTTGCCGAGAAACACGTCTCTGGCCGATGAGATGGCATTGTTCATATTGGCCCAGGCTTTTCCGAGTTTGGAGCCAGACTTGGGGAACAGGCTGCCATCATCCTCCGTACCGACTTTGGAGGCCTTACTGTAGATAACCCGATTGTTGTAACCCCAAATGTCTTTGGGGGACTGGTGGTTTGATTTCATTTGCTGCACAACGTTAGAGAAGCTGCGCAGTAATTTGCTGATCCCCATGTTCGACCTCCCCACGCTTCGACAATATACGGTGCCCGTCGGCAGACTCACTATACGCGCGACCGAGCTGCTTGAGGTTTGCAGGTATTCAAGAGATCGCTTGTCGATGGGCTATACGGCGTGGCGGATTCGCAAAACCCCTAACCAGACTTGTGCGCCTGCTGGTAGAGCGGCATCACCTTTTCGGAATAATTCGTCAGGTCTTTCACACGGTCGGCCCGGGACGGGTGGGTGGACATGAATTTTGGTGACTCGCTGCCGCCGGTTTGGCCCATTTTCTGCCACAGCGTGATTGCCGCACGCGGATCGTAGCCAGCGCGCGCAGCGAGCTCAACGCCGATGCGGTCAGCCTCGGTTTCGTGTGCGCGCGAGTTGGGCAAGCCGAGCAAGCCCTGATAAGCGTACTCCATACCCTTTTGCCCGATCTGACCTACCCCGGCCACCGCTGCCACGATCGAGATGCCGATACCTGCAATCGCCTGCTCGGATGCGCGCTCGCGTGAATGTTCGCGCAGCGCATGCGCGATCTCGTGCCCCATCACGGCGGCCAGTTCATCATCGGTGATCTTGAGTTTTTCAATCAGGCCTGTGTAGACCGCGATCTTCCCGCCCGGCATGCACCAGGCATTGACCTCGCTGGACGTGAGCACATTGACTTCCCACTTCCAGCCCAGCGCATCCTTGCGAAAAGCTGGCGTCTGTTTGATCAGCTTGTCGGCGATCGTTTTCACGCGTTCATACTGGGCGATATTCGCATTGAGCTTGTCTTTTTTCTGGGCTTCAGCCAGCACCTGAGCATATTGTTTGTTTGCGCTCTGTTCTATGGCTTCGGCCGAGACCGCCATACGCTGCGTGCGGTCGACCCCCACTGCACCCGCCTGCGTGGTTTGCACGGTCTGGCAAGCACCCAAAGGAAGCACTAACAGTGCTGCTAACAGTCCGCGATACAGCATGAATCTCATGGTTTTCTCCCTGCTTCTGCTTGCCAGCGATAACTCAGGATCGCCGCGAGCAGCCCCAGCAAGGCCATGAGCGCGGCAATCAGATAGACCGGACGGGCGCCCAATGTATCCCAGCAGGCTGACAGCAGCAAGCCGCCCAGCGTGCCGCCCAGTCCGTAAGAGATGCTGATGAACAGCGCTTGTCCGCGCGCCTGCAAGGGCCCTGCAAACCAGCGCTGGAGTGTCGCGACCGATGCCGAATGGTGCACGCCAAAGGTCGCTGCGTGCAGAACCTGCGCGACCAGCAGCACGAGCAGCGACTGTGCGCCAAAGCCGATCATGAGAAAGCGTACTACGGCGATTGCCAGACTGAACAGCATCAGTGGGCGGACGCCAAAACGCCGGAATAACGGCGCCTGATAAAAGAAAAACACGATCTCCACCAGCACGCCCAGTGACCACATAAGACCAATCACGGTCTTGCTGTAGCCGATGTCAGATAAATAGAGTGAGTAGTAGACATACAGCGATGAATGCGCTGCCACCATCATGAAGGTAGACGCAAAGAAGGCCAGCACAGACCGTTGCCGTAACAAGCTGCGCACCGAGGGCACGTCGTGCGTATGATGTGCCGGAGCTTCTTCGCTCATGTTGAGCGTGACGCCGCAGACCATCAGCAGCAGTATCAGCGCGATCCAAGGCATCAGCATGATGCCCTGCCAGTCCAGCAGCTGGCCCGACATCATGACCGCTGCAATAAAACCGACTGAGCCCCAGAGTCTCAGCCGGCCGTAGTGGGTGAGATCGCCGCGCATGGCAGATAACATCAGCGCCTCAGAGATCGGCCCTTGCGCGCTGGTGAACAGATTCACCGTAACCATCAGCGCGAAGAAAAAGCCGAAGCTCTCGCCCCAGAACATGCCGCAGAAAGCCATCGCCGCCGCCACCGACGTGAAGCGCAGCACCTTAACCCGCTGTCGCGTGTGATCTGCCACCCAGCCCCACAAATTAGGGCCGAAGATACGCATGACCTGCATCAGTGACATCAGCACACCGATCTGCGCAGGACTGATGCCTTTGTCCTCAAAATACAGGCTAGCGTAAGGAGAGAAAACGCCCACGTAGCCGTAATACGCAAAGAAGAACAGCGCGAAGTTGAGGGACTGGGCGGGTTTGGAGACAGGGGTCACAAGTGTTTGCTGAAATCGCTGAGTCCCGGCATGCGCCAGAGTGATGGAAGAGCGAATGACCGGCGGCCGGACGATCGCCGGAGTATCGTGGCTTTACGATTGTGTATACGAATGGCTGACATCGCCGCACTGCGCGCGATGGCGTAATGCATGATCCATCAGCACCAGCGCGAGCATTGCCTCGGCAATCGGTGTCGCACGTATGCCGACGCAGGGATCATGGCGACCAAAGGTCTCGACCATCACCGGATTGCCATCACGGTCTATGGAGCGGCGTGGCGTGCGTATGCTGGAAGTCGGCTTGATTGCGATCGATACGGTGATGTCCTGTCCCGACGAGATGCCGCCGAGCACTCCACCGGCATTGTTGCCGACAAAACCATCCGCTGTGATCTCGTCGCCATGCTCGGTGCCTTTTTGCGCAACTGACCGAAAACCGGCGCCGATCTCCACGCCCTTCACCGCATTGATGCCCATCATCGCATAGGCGATATCAGCATCGAGTTTGTCAAACAACGGCTCGCCCAAACCCACCGGTACGTTCTGCGCAACCACATCGATCCTTGCACCGCAGGAATCGCCTGCCTTGCGCAGATCGTCCATATATGACTCAAGCTGCGGAATGATGTCGGCGTTGGCAGCAAAAAAAGGATTGTCCGGAACATGGTCCCAGGACTGGAAAGGAATCGGTATGTCACCGAGCTGACTCATGCAGCCATGAAAGTTCATGCCGAATTGCAGCTTCAGCCATTTGCGCGCAACGGCCGCTGCACCCACGACCGGCGCGGTCAGGCGCGCTGAGGAACGGCCACCGCCGCGCGGATCGCGAATGCCATATTTGTGCCAGTAGGTGTAGTCCGCATGGCCGGGGCGAAACCGGTCGACGATATTGCCGTAATCCTGGCTACGCTGGTCTTCATTACGGATCAGCAGCGCAATTGGCGTGCCCGTGGTCTTGCCCTCATAGACGCCAGAGAGAATTTCGACTGTGTCAGATTCCTTGCGCTGGGTAACGTGACGAGAGGTGCCAGGCTTGCGGCGATCCAGTTCTGGCTGGATATCCGCTTCCGACAACGGCATGCCCGGCGGGCAGCCATCGATCACGCAACCGATGGCGGGACCATGAGATTCGCCGAAGGTAGTGACGCAGAAGAGCTTGCCTATCGTATTGCCGGACATGGTGAGAAGAATGAGGTGTGCGAAAAACCATCATTCTACCAGCGGCGGCCTCCTGAAGAGACCTGTCAGCCATGCCCACAACGCGCGCGGATACTCCGGCTGCTTCAGGCACAGCGCGATCAGCACTGCCAGATTGAGCATGGCCGTGGTCGCGAAAATCTCGGGCACGGACAAGCCTGCCTGCAGCAGCACCATCGCCAGCAGCGCCGCCACCACCATGAACAGCGCGTTGAGGATATTCATGCCGCCAATGATCCGCGACAGATGCGTACGCTCGGCGCGCGTCTGTATCAAAGTGAACAAGGGAACGACGAATATACCGCCGGCCATACCCAGCATCAGGCAATCGAGCAGTATGCGGAACTGTTCGCCGAGCAGCAGCTGACCCGCGGTCAGCAGCGCTGGCATGGTGCCGAGACTGGCGAGATACAAATCGATGCCGAACACGCTCAACCCCAGTGAACCAAGCGGTACCAGCCCCAGTTGCAGGCGCCCGCCAGACAGACGCTCGCAGAGCAGCGAACCGGCACCTATGCCGAGCGAAAATGCCGTCAGCAGCACCGCGAAAATTTCGGGCGCACCGTGCAGTACGTCGCGTGAATACACCGGAAACTGAGCGAGCACAATCGCGCCGAAAAACCAGAACCAGGAATTAGCGAGCATAGCGGCAAACACATCGGGCTGGCGGGCAGCAAAGCGCAGGTTACCCAAGACTTCAGGGAAGGGGTTGCGGCTGACCACCAGATCAGGGACAGGTGCCGGGGTCGGCGGCACCGCCAGCGTGAACAGCAGCCCGAAGATGGCGACCAGCACGGTGGACCAGATGATCATGTGCACGCCGATCGCCCCCCAGCTGACCAGACCCGCACCAATCAGCTGGCCGGTGAGTATCCCGACGAATGTGCCCATCTGTACCATGCCATTGCCGCCCACCAGTTCACGTTCGACTAGATGCTGCGGCAAATAGGAATGCTTGACCGGACCGAACAGCGTTGAATGCAATCCCATGCCGACCACCGCCAGTACCAGCACCCACAACTGGTGCGTATACCAGCCGACCGCTGCCACCAGCATGATGACGATCTCCAGCACTTTGACGAAACGCATCAGCCTTGCTTTATCGATCTTGTCGGCCAGCTCGCCGGCGGTAGCCGACGCAAGCATGAAAGGCAGAATGAACAGACCGGCGATCAGATTGTTCAGCAGGCCGACATTCATTGATGTCCATGCCGCAGCATCGAAGGTGATCACGGTCACCAGTGCGGTCTTGAACAGATTGTCATTAAAGGCGCCAAGGAACTGAGCGCCGAAAAATGGAGCAAAACGGCGCTGTGTCAGCAGCGCGAACTGGCCTGAACTCACTCGGCAAATTCCTTATTCTTGTTTCTGAATCTCAGCGACATCGATCCCCAACTATTCTTCTGTGGCTTCTGACGGCCAGTCACGGATATACGCCTTGAGCATCTTGTTCTCGAAGCTCTGTTCTTCAAACACTGCCTTGGCCACATCATAAAATGACATCACGCCCAGCAGCACCTTGCCATCCAGAACAGGCACATAGCGCGCATGACGCTCCAGCATCACGCGGCGAACCTCGTTGATTTCAGTATCGGGGGAGATCGTCAGCATGTCACGATCCATATGATCACCGACCGTGCCAGCCACTGTTCCACGATGACGGTGCACCGCTGTCATCACTTCCCGAAAACTGAGCAAACCGACCAGCGAACCACCCTGCATCACCACCAGCGAGCCAATATCCTTTTCGCTCATGGTATCGATCGCATCGATCAGTGCCGTCTCCGGCGTGACGGTAAAAAGGATGTTGCCCTTGACTTTGAGGATTTCGGAAACTTTCATCGGTCGCCCCCAGAGATGTCTTTTTATGAAAGGACTGTAGCCCAGCCCATTCAAAAAAGCCAGAGGTCTCGCGATCCGCGTAGAAGCGGCCTGCGCTGGCAGCCTATAATCGACCATTGCTCTTCCACCCAGCCAATAAACAGCCTCGGAGAAATTCCCCCGATGAGTGAGCCCAAGTACCCTGGTTTCGACACCCTGTCGCTGCATGCGGGTAGCGCACCCGACCCGGCCACAGGAGCCCGCGCGACCCCGATCTATTTGTCCACCTCGTTCGTGTTCCGCGATTCGGACCATGCGGCATCGCTGTTCAATATGGAACGGTCCGGGCATGTGTACTCGCGCATTTCGAATCCGACCACTGCCGTACTGGAGGAGCGTATCGCAGCACTAGAAGGCGGAGTCGCCGGACTGGCGGTCGCCAGTGGGCAAGCGGCTCTGCACCTTGGGCTGGCCACCATTGCGGGCGCGGGTTCGCATGTGCTGGCCTCGCGCGCGCTATACGGCGGCTCGCAAAACCTGCTCGGCTACACAATGAAACGCTTTGGCATTGAAACCACCTTCATCGATCCGCGTGACATGGATGCCTGGCGCAAGAATATTCGCCCGAACACGAAAATACTGTTTGCCGAGACGTTGGGAAATCCCGGACTGGATGTGCTCGACATTCCGACCGTCGCCGCCATCGCACATGAGCATCATTTGCCGCTGATGGTTGACTCCACATTCACCACGCCCTACCTGCTCAAGCCACTCGATCATGGCGCCGATCTGGTATTTCATTCGGCGACCAAATTCCTGTGCGGCCATGGCACGGCCGTCGGTGGCTTGCTAGTTGATGGCGGCACCTTCGACTGGCAGACTGCGTATGAAAAGACAGGCCGCTTTGCGGAACTGTGCGAGCCGTATGACGGTTTCCACGGCATGGTATTTGCCGAGGAATCGACAGTGGGTGCCTTTTCACTGCGCGCGCGCCGCGAAGGTCTGCGCGATTTTGGCGCAGTAATGAGTCCTTACAATGCGTTCACCATCTTGCAAGGCGTAGAGACGCTGAGTCTGCGAATGGAAAAGCATGTCTCCAATGCGCGCAAGATCGTTGAATTCCTGGCTTCGCATCCGGCCATTGAGTCTGTCTCCTACCCGGAACTTCCCGATCACCCTGATCATGCGCTTGCGAAAAAACTGCTGCCAAGAGGCTGTGGTGCAGTGTTCTCTTTTGCGATCAGGGGCGACCGCGCAGCGGGCCAACGCTTCGTCGAATCTCTCAGCCTGTTCTCGCATCTCGCCAACGTGGGTGATGCCAAATCATTGGTCATTCATCCCGCATCCACCACGCATTTCCGCGTACCGACCGAACAACTTGCCGCCTCAGGCATCACCGAAGGCACGATGCGTTTATCCATTGGTCTTGAAGATGCGGATGATCTGATTGATGACCTCAAGCGCGGCCTGAAAGCAGCGCAAAAGGGAGCGTGAACAATGATCATCAATCTTACTTCCGATACCGCGTATTCCTACACAGGCGGCAAGACTTTTGATCCTGGATTGCCGACGGCGGTATTTATTCATGGCGCGCAGAATGATCATTCTGTGTGGGCATTGCAGACACGCTATTTCGCGCATCACGGGTTCTCAGTACTGGCAGTAGACCTGCCGGGACACGGCCGCAGTGCAGGCGCACCACTCAAAAGCGTGGAAGCCATGGCCGACTGGCTGACCAGCGTACTGGCGGCGACCGGCGTGCAAAAGGCCATACTGATCGGCCACAGCATGGGATCCCTGATCGCACTCGAAACGGCATTACGCGCGAAAGATATCGTCTGTGGTGTCGCGCTCGTTGGAACGGCTTATCCGATGAAAGTCTCTGCGCAATTACTCGAAGCATCGGAGCACCGCGAACAGGATGCCATCGACATGGTGAATATCTGGTCGCACTCCGGCATCGCGCAAAAACCCTCGGCGCCGGGCCCGGGCTTTTATGTCCCCGGCGGCGCGCGCCGGCTGATGCAACATGTCGCGAGAGGCAATCCGGCGAAAGTCTTCTTTACGGACTTCTCTGCCTGCAATGCTTACGCCAATGGCGAAGCCGCCGCCCTCGCGTTACATTGCCCTGCGATGCTGCTCCTGGGCCGCAAGGACCTCATGACGCCGCCCAAAGCCACTGCCGCATTACGCTCGGCCTTGCCCGATGCACACGTCGTGCAAATTGAGGGCAGTGGCCATTCGCTGATGGCAGAGCAGCCAGATCAGGTACTAGAGGCGCTATTTGCCTTCGCTGCCGAAGCAG
>JACCEC011899073.1_pt1 | contig 14022 bp, 12 predicted proteins | sample 7450121 | NCBI WGS metagenome assembly JACCEC01 (sample SAMN15323455, study PRJNA562643) | freshwater metagenome | isolation source: river surface water | place: USA:Blue River Watershed | collected 2017-08-18 | reverse complement strand
GTACCGATGAGGACTTCTTGCAGTCGCAGCCAGACCCCCATGCGGCGTTCGGACGATTTCTTGTCCAGCGTGCGAACCCAACTCATGTCGCGGTTGCGGTTGACTTGAACGCCTTTTCGCAGGTCTTTGAAGCCCGCCATCGGGTCCTTTGGGAAAAGCCGCCACAGTCCTGGGGTCTTTTGGGCTTCAGCGCGGTTGATTTGCAGTCCGACCAGTTCTTTTTGCAAATCGTAGTAGCACAGACCATCGCCGTTGTGCAGCACGGCAGTTTTGTCGTAAGGCTGAACTTCCAGCCAATTCGGTCCTGTACCCATCACTTCACCCAGCCCGATGCCTGGGTTCTTGGGTGAATCAAACGCACCGATGTCCTCTTTGCGGCCTTGCACAAAGTAGTCGGTGAACTCGCGGTTGAAGTTTTGTTCGGGGTTGGGGGTGAAGAACAGCGTGGTGTTGCCGCTGGACGCGCGGCTCAGTGGTGGGCGCTCGGGATCGGTCGAGTATTGGCGTGCCTCTATGAGCTCGTCGATCAACACGCGGTAGTGGCCGGTGATGTTTTTCACATAGGCCATGTCTTTGTAACGGCCTTCTATTTTGAAGCTGCGCACGCCTGCATCGACCAAAGCCGCGAGGTTCTCGCTTTGGTTGTTGTCTTTCATCGACAACACATGCTTGTCATGCGCGATGAAGCGGCCTTGGGCGTCGGTCACGTGGTAGGGCAGACGGCAGGCTTGGCTGCAGTCGCCGCGGTTGGCACTGCGGCCCGTGTGGGCATGGCTGATGAAGCACTGCCCACTGTAGGCCACACACAAAGCGCCATGCACAAAGAACTCCAGTTTGCAGCGCTCGACATCCAACACCTCATGGATGGCTTTGATTTGTGGCAGGGTCAGTTCGCGTGCCAGCACGATTTGTGAGAAACCGACGTCCTGCAAAAAGCGGGCTTTTTCAGGCGTGCGAATGTCGGTTTGTGTGCTGGCATGCAGTTGAATGGGCGGCAAGTCGATTTCCAACAAGCCCATGTCTTGCACGATCAACACATCTGCACCCGCGTGGTACACATCCCAGGCCATTTTTTGCGCAGCTTCAAGCTCATCGTCACGCAAGATGGTGTTGAGGGTAATGAAGATCTTGCTGTTGAAGCGGTGCGCCTCTTTGCACAAACGCTCGATGTCTTGCAACGTGTTGGTCGCGCTGGCCCGCGCCCCGAAGGCGGGGGCGCCGATGTACACCGCATCTGCGCCGTGGTGAATGGCCGCGATGCCAATGTCGGCATCACGCGCGGGGGCCAGCAGTTCGAGTTGGTGGTTGAGCAAGGACATGGGTGAATTATCGAGAAAAACAAAAGCGGCCCGAAGGCCGCTGTGTGCTGGGGCGAATAAGGCTTACTCGACCTTGGCTTTGGCGCGCAATTCTTGTTGGAAGGCGGCCATGCGTTGTTGGGTCATTTGCTGCACGATCTGTGGTTTCACGTCTTCGAGCTTGGGCAACTGCGCCTCACGCACATCGTCCAAACGAATGATGTGGAAACCAAACTGGCTTTGCACGGGGGCAGACACTTGGCCCTTGTTCAAAGCCACCATCGCGTCAGAGAACTCTTTGACATAGTTACCAGGCGCTGCCCAATCAAGGTCGCCGCCATTGGCGCCCGAGCCTGGGTCTTTGGATTGCTTTTTGGCGATGTCTTCAAACTTGCCGCCTTATTTCAAGCTGGCGAGGATGGCATCGGCCTGCGCTTGCGTTTCCACCAAAATGTGGCGCGCGCGGTACTCTTTGCCGCCGTTGGCAGCCACGAATTTGTCGTACTCGGCTTGCACGTCCGCATCGGTCACGGCCGAGGTCTTTTGAAATTCGTTGAACAACTCGCGAATCAAAATGGTTTGACGGGCCAACTCGATTTGAGTTTTGTACTCAGGCGTTGCGTCCAACCCGCGCTTTTGCGCTTCTTGCATGAAGATTCCGCGGGCAATCACTTCTTCTTTGATTTGGGCTTCGACATCGGGTGTGATGGGACGACCTGAGCGCGCGACTTGCTGAGCCAGGGCTTCCACGCGCGTCGTGGGCACAGCCTTGCCATTCACGATGGCAATGTTTTGCGCCTGAACGCTCAAGCTCAAAGAGGCCAAAGCAGCGGTAGCAACGGCGGTCCAAATCATTTGTTTTTTCATGTCGGGTCTCAGGGGGTTTCGATGACTTCAATGGCCAAGGCATGCAAGCCTTGATCGATAAATTCTTGCAACGCATCATACACAAGGCGATGACGCGAAACCCGAGATTTACCTGTGAAAACTGGGCTTTCAATTCGAACGCGAAAATGTGTGCCTTGGCCACTGTCATTGGCGCCAACATGTCCGGCATGGGCCGCGCTTTCGTCCAAAACCTCCACAAAAAGGGGGCTCAGACGCTCTTGTAATCTGTCTGTCAGGGCTTGTGCCGTGATGTTCACAAGGGATCCTCGGGTTGATCTTTGATGAAACGACTCATGTAGACGCCTTGGGCGAGCACAAACACCAGCATCAAGCCCAATCCGCCAAAGAGCTTGAAGCTCACCCATGTGTCGGTGTCGAAGTTATTGGCCACCCAAATGTTGAGGCATCCCATTAGGGCAAAAAAACAGGCCCAACTGTGCAGCAACACCTCCCAAGCATGGGCGGGTAATGCCACTTGGGCGCCCATCAGCTGCTGGATGAAGTTGCGCTTGAACACATACAAGCCTGCCCACAAGGCCGCGCCCATCAGCCAATACAAGACGGTCGGCTTCCATTTGATGAAGGTCTCGTCTTGGGTGAGGAGGGTGGCGCCACCGAACACCACGATCACACCTAAGCTGACCCATTGCATGGGCTCCACCACGCCGTTTTTGCGCCAGAGGTAGCCAATTTGCAACACGGTGGCCGCAATCGCCACGGCGGTGGCAGCCATGATGCCCCAGGTTTTGAAAGTGACAAAAAACAGGATGATGGGAAAGAAGTCGAGCAGTAATTTCATATAGCGCTTATTTGTTTGGCACGAAGTCTAACGAAGCCGAGTTCATGCAATAGCGCAGACCTGTCGGCGCGGGGCCATCGTTGAACACATGACCCAAGTGCGCGCCACACTGGCGACACACTGTTTCGACCCGCACCATGCCATGGCTGGTGTCACGGTGTTCGGCAATGGCCTGCGCACTTGCCGCGGTATGAAAGCTGGGCCAGCCGCAACCGGCGTCAAACTTGCTGGACGCATCAAAAAGTTTGGCGTCACAACAAATGCAGTGGTAGCTGCCAGGTGCCCAATGGTCTTCATACTTGCCCGTGAAGGGACGCTCGGTGGCGGCTTTGCGGGTGACCTCGTAGGCCACGGGCTCGGCATTTTTGGCGGCGAGCAGGGCGCGCCATTCTTGTTCTGTTTTTTGGAGGGTCATGAAGAGCAGCTGATTTCGATGGATGAGGCCCATTCTGGCGCAAGGCCAGCCCAGGTTTCGTAAGAGGGGTGTTCGTCAAACGGTTGCTGCAACACCTGCAACAAGTCTTGCACCATGGCGAAGTCGCCTTGCTTGGCTTGGCGAATGGCCAGCTCCCCCAAATGGTTGCGCAAAATGTATTTGGGATTGGTGCGCAACATGGCGTCACCTGCTGAGATTCGGTTGGCTGCGCCCATGCGCGCCAGGTAACGCGTGCACCACACATCAAACGCGTCGCGGCGCATGAAGAGGTCGCGCACAGGCTCAAACGCATGGGTGCTGTTGGCGGACTCGCGCACAGCAACGCTCAAGCGACGCCAAAATACGGTGTAATCCACATGGTCTTGCTGCAGGGCTTGCAGCAGGTCTTCCACCAACGCACGGTCCGCCTCGTGTGCGTCGCATAGTCCAAGCTTGTCGCGCATGCGCTGATCCAGCGCCTCGGGGAAACGCTGCTTGTATGACTCCAGGGCAGCCAAGGCAGGGGCTTGTTCTTGGATGAGCGGCATCATGGCTTGCCCCAGACAAAACAAGTTCCAGTAGGCAATTTGTGGCTGACGCGCGTAGGCGTAGCGGCCTGAGGTGTCGGAATGGTTGCAAATGTGGTTGGCGTCAAACCCGTCCAAATATTGAAAAGGCCCGTAGTCGAGCGTGAGGCCAAGCACACTCATGTTGTCGGTGTTCATCACACCGTGACAAAAACCCACCGCTTGTCACTGTGCCATCAAGGCTGCCGTACGTTGGGTCACTTCTTGCAACAGCGCCACATAACGCGCCGCCCCTTGTATGTCTTGCAGCTCGGGAAAATGTGTCGACAGCACATGCTCCGCCAAGGCTCGCAGTTCATCGATTTGGCCGTTCGATGAAAAATGTTCAAAGTGCCCAAAGCGCACAAAACTCGGTGCCACACGCGTGACGACGGCAGCCGTTTCCACCGCTTCACGCCGCACATGGGCAGGCGAACCTGTCACACACAAAGCACGGGTGGTTGGGATGCCCAAGCCCTGCATGGCCTCGCTGGCTAAAAATTCGCGAATACTCGAACGCAAAACAGCACGGCCATCGCCACGGCGTGAGTAGGGGGTAGGGCCCGCGCCTTTGAGTTGCAGCTCTTGCAGGCCATCAGGGGTTGGCAGCGCACCCAGGTTCAAGGCCCGACCATCGCCCAGCTGACCCGCCCACTGTCCAAATTGATGACCGCTGTAGACACTGGCATAGGGAAAGGCTCCGGCCAAGCGACGGTTGCCACTCAACACCTCAAGCGACTCTGGGTCTGACCAAAGTCCTTCTGGCAGAGCCAACTCAGCACGCAATGCGTCGTTGCACCCCACCCAATGAACTGAAGGCAAGGGTGTGGGATCCGTCGGCGTGGCAAATGTCTCGCCCAACGCAGCAAAGCCTGTGTTCGATGGTGAAAGCCAGGGTGCGCGACTGGTGGGGAGCTGAGAGGGGTCAAACATGGCTTGAATTGTCTCGGGTTATCCATAGTCTGGTTTTTTGTGGGCTATCCTGAAAAAAGACCAAGACTTGGCACAATACAAAAAAGCACGGTCGTGCGAAAAGAATTCAAAAACAGGAGACGTCATGCTAGGCCTCATGCAAAACCAACCACTGTTGATCTCGGGGTTGATTGACTTTGCGGACAAACACCACGGTGATGCCGAAGTGGTGTCTCGGCGTGTGGAGGGTGATATCCATCGCTACACCTGGTCCGACGTTGCGCGCCGCGCACGCCAGGTCGCCAACGCACTCGATGGTCTGAACTTGGCCTTCAGCGACCGCGTGGCCACCTTGGCTTGGAACGGCTATCGGCACCTCGAGCTTTACTTTGGTGTCAGTGGCAGCGGTCGCGTGCTCCACACCATCAACCCCCGTTTGCACCCAGAACAAATTGCATGGATTGCCAACCATGCCGAAGACCAAGTCTTGTGCTTTGACATGAGCTTTTTGCCCATCATTCAGGCCGTCCACAGCAAATGCACCACGATTCGACATTGGGTGGCCCTGTGCGAGGCGGACAAATTACCCAGCGACAGCGGCATTCCCAACCTCATCAGCTACGAAGCATGGATGGGGCACCAAAGCGCCACCTACACATGGCCTGTGTTTGACGAAAACACAGCGTCAAGCATGTGCTACACCAGCGGCACCACGGGCAACCCCAAAGCGGCGTTGTACAGCCACCGCTCCACGACTTTGCATGCCTACGCTGCCGCCTTGCCCGATGTGATGTGCATTTCGGCACGCGATGCCATCTTGCCCGTGGTGCCCATGTTTCACGTCAACGCCTGGGGCATCCCCTACAGCGCAGCACTCACGGGCGCCAAGCTGGTGTTTCCTGGCCCGGGCATGGACGGCAAATCGGTCTACGAGATGATTGAAAACGAAGGCGTCACCTATGCCGCGGGGGTGCCGACGGTGTGGCAAATGTTGCTCACCTACATGAAACCCAACGGCTTGAAGTTTTCCACCCTGAAACGCACCGTCATTGGTGGCTCCGCCTGTCCCCCCGCGATGATTGATGCCTTCCGCGACGACTACGGCGTAGATGTATTGCACGCCTGGGGCATGACCGAACTCAGCCCACTGGGGACGCTGTGCACCCTCAAAAACAAACACCTCAAGCTGCCCGAAGACGCACAAATGAAACTGCGCTTGAAGCAAGGGCGTGCCATTTATGGTGTGGACATGAAGATCGTCAACGATGCCGGACAAGAACAGCCGCACGACGGGAAAGCTTATGGCGACTTGCTGGTCAAAGGTCCTTGGGTCATCACCAATTACTACAAAGGCGAAGGTGAAACCTTGGTCACCGACGAAGCGGGGGAGCGTTGGTTTCCCACCGGCGACGTGGCCACCATCGATGCCGATGGTTTCATGCAAATCACCGACCGCAGCAAAGACGTCATCAAATCTGGCGGTGAATGGATCAGCTCCATCGACATCGAAAACATTGCTGTGGCGCATCCCGCCGTGGCCATGGCGGCCTGCATTGGGGTGAAGCATCCCAAATGGGACGAGCGCCCCATCGTGGTGGTGGTGAAAAAACCGGATGCCACACTCAGCCGCGATGAGCTGTTGGCGTTTTACGAAGGCAAAACAGCCAAATGGCAAATTCCAGATGACGTGGTGTTTGTCAATGCCATTCCCCTCGGTGCCACCGGAAAGATGCTGAAAACCCAACTTCGTGAACAACTCAAAGACTACGTGCTGCCACAAGGCCACTAAATTTTCAAAGGACTTTCGATGAGTGCAGATTACCAAGTTCACGGCGATGTGGCCGTGATCACCTTGAACAACCCACCCGTCAATGGCATGGGCTACGACACCCGACTCGCTGTGGTGCATGGCGTGGAAAAAGCGGTAGCAGACCCTGCGGTCAAAGCCATCGTCATCACGGGGCATGGCAAAGCGTTTTCTGGCGGGGCTGACATTCGTGAATTTGGCACGCCCAAAGCCATTCAAGAACCCAATTTACTCAGTGTGATTGCCTTGATGGAGAACTGCAGCAAACCGGTGGTGGCGGCGATGCACACCTTGGTCATGGGCGGTGGTTTGGAGTTGGCCTTGGGCTGCCATTACCGCATCGTGGCCCCCGGCACTAACGTGGCGTTGCCCGAGGTCAAGCTCGGTTTGATCCCCGGCGCAGGCGGCACCCAACGCTTGCCCCGTGCATTGGGTGTAGAACCCGCCTTGAACATGATCGTGAGCGGCGAGTCGATCAAGAGCGACATGCTGTTCATGCTGCCTGGGCAAAAGCTGTTTGACCAAATGTCGCAATCGCCACAAAGCCTGCTCGACGAGGCGTTGGCCTTGGCCCGAGAAATGGCCGAGGTACGCCCCTTGCCCAAAGTGCGCGACTTGCCTTGCAAGCACCCGCAAGGCGATGCTTACTTTCAGTTCGCGCGCAACATGGTCAAGGGCATGGCCAAAAACTACCCCGCACCGCCCAAAGCCGTGGACGCGGTAGAAGCTGCCACGAAAAAGAGCTTCACCGAAGGCATGGCGTTTGAGCGCGAGAACTTCATCAACTTGATGTGGACACCCGAATGCCGAGCCTTGCGACATTTGTTTGGTGCGCAACGTGCTGCGTCCAAAATTCCCGACGTGCCCAGCGACACCCCGCTGCGCGAGATCAAACAAGTGGCCATCATCGGCGCGGGCACGATGGGTGGTGGCATTGCCATGAACTTTTTGAATGCCGGCATCGCTGTGACGATGCTGGAAACCCGCCAAGAAGCCCTCGACCGCGGCATTGCCACCCTTCAAAAGAACTACGAAGACCGCATCAAAAAAGGCAAGCTCAAACAAGATGCCTACGCCAAACGCATGGCGCTGCTCACCACGACATTGAACTACGACGACATCAGCCACGCAGATTTGGTGATTGAAGCGGTGTTCGAAGACATGGACGTGAAAGCCGCTGTCTTCAAGCAACTCGACGCCGTCATGAAGCCGGGCGCCATTTTGGCGTCCAACACCTCGACCTTGGACCTGAACACAATCGCCCGCTTCACCCAAAGGCCGCAAGACGTGGTCGGCATGCATTTCTTCAGCCCGGCCAACGTGATGAAGTTGCTCGAGGTGGTGCGCGGCAAAGACACGGCCCACGATGTGTTGGCCACGGTCATGGATGTGGCCAAAAAAATCAAAAAAATCGCCGTGGTGTCCGGGGTCTGCGATGGCTTCATTGGCAACCGCATGATCGAGCAATATGGCCGTCAAGCGGGCTTCTTGCTAGACGAGGGTTGCACCCCCGCGCAAGTGGACCGCGCGGCTGAAAAATTTGGATGGGCGATGGGGCCCTTCCGCATGAGCGATTTGGCAGGCAACGACATTGGCTGGGCTATCCGCAAACGTCGCTACCAAGAGCAGCCTCAGATGCGTTACAGCAAAACAGCTGACTTGCTGTGTGAACTGGGGCGTTTTGGCCAAAAAACTGGCGCGGGTTGGTATGACTACAAACCCGGCAAACGCGATGCCATCCCCAACAAAGAGGTCGAAGCGATGATTGCCGAGCACCGAAAAAGCATGGGCATCACCCCCCGCAAAATCAGCGACGAAGAAATCGTGCAACGCCTCGTGTTCTCGCTCATCAACGAAGCGGCACATATTTTGGAAGAAGGCATTGCCAGCAAAGCCAGTGACATCGACATGGTCTACATCAGTGGCTACGGCTTTCCCATCTACCGAGGTGGCCCGATGAACTATGCCGACCAGCTCGGACTGTTCAATGTCGTCCAAGCGATGAACCGATTTGCCACCAACCCGCACGACGACGCTGCGTTTTGGAAGCCAGCGCCTTTGTTGGCCAAGCTCGCCGCCGAAGGCAAGACCTTCAATTGATTTGCATTTAAGGAATACCCATGACCGACGCTGTCATTGTCTCCACCGCCCGCACCCCGCTTGCCAAAAGCTGGAAGGGCTCTTTCAACATGACGCATGGCGCCACCTTGGGCGGCCATGTGGTCAAGCACGCCATCGCACGCGCCGGCATTGACGCCGCGGAAGTCGACGACGTCATCATGGGCTGCGCCTTGCCCGAAGGCGCGACTGGCACCAACATCGCTCGCCAAATTGCCCTCATGGCCGATTGCCCGGTGTCGGTGTCGGGCATGACCATCAACCGGTTTTGCTCGTCGGGTTTGCAAACCATTGCCACGGCCGCCCAACGCATCATCGCAGGCGAGGGCGATGTGTATGTGGCGGGTGGTGTGGAAAGCATCTCTTGCGTGCAACAAGAAATGAACCAACACATGCTGATGGACTTGGCGCTCAACAAAAAGAAGCCAGAGATCTACTGGAACATGCTGCAAACTGCCGAGAACGTGGCCAAGCGCTACAACATTGGCCGAGACGCCATGGACGCCTACGGCGCACTGAGCCAACAGCGTGCCTTTGCCGCCCAGTCTGCAGGCTTGTTTGAGGCAGAAATTGCCGCCATCACGGTCAAAGCGGGCATGGCAGACAAGGTCATGGGCTTGATGACCCAACAAGTCACCGTTAGCAAGGATGAGGGTATCCGCGAGGGCTCCACCGCCGACGCCTTGGCCAACCTCAAGTCCGCCATGCCCGGTGGCTTGATTTCTGCGGGGAACGCGAGCCAATTTTCAGACGGCGCGGGCGCTTGTGTGGTGATGAGCGAAGCGCTCGCCAGCAAACGTGGACTTCAACCTCTGGGCCGTTTTCTCGGCTTTGCGGTGGCGGGGTGCGAACCCGACGAAATGGGCATTGGCCCTGTGTACGCCGTTCCAAAAGTGCTCAAGCGCTTGGGTCTGAATGTGAATGACATTGACCTGTGGGAACTCAACGAAGCTTTTGCTGTGCAAGTGCTCTATTGCCGCGACAAGCTCGGCATTCCAGACGAGCGACTCAACGTCAACGGAGGCGCCATCGCCTTGGGTCACCCCTATGGCGTGAGCGGTCAGCGTTTGACAGGGCACGCCTTGATCGAAGGCAAGCGTCGCGGTGCCAAGCGAGTGTGCGTGACCATGTGCATTGGCGGGGGCATGGGCGCTGCAGGTATCTTTGAAGTGCTGTAACACGAGGAGCTCACTATGCAAGAAAGCTTTGGCGCCTACATTCCCTTTGTTGACCATCTGGGTTTTGAGATGGTGTTCTTTGACGAAGGCCAATCCGAGCTGCGCTACACGCCTGAAGAAGCGCACATGAACTCCTTCAACGTCACCCATGGGGGCGCCTTGATGACGCTGCTCGACGTCACCATGGCCACGGCAGCGCGCAGCGTCGACAAAGGCATGGGCGCGGTGACCATCGAGATGAAAACTTCCTTCATGCAGCCAGCAAATGGCACGCTGACAGGCAAAGGACGTTTGATTCATCGCACCCGCAACATGGCGTTTACCGAAGCCACGATTTTTGACGCCCAAGGCAACGCTTGCGCGCACGCCACGGGGACGTTCAAGCTCGTCATCCGCGCGGCAACTCCTGAAATTTCGACAGACTAACCAAAGGCCCCCATGTCAGACATCATTCTTCACCACTACCCCATGTCGCCTTTTGCTGAAAAGGTCAGGCTCATGCTGGGATTTAAAAAACTGGCTTGGAAAAGCGTCACCATCCCCATGTACATGCCCAAGCCTGATGTGGTGGCATTGACAGGTGGGCATCGCCGTACCCCCTTTATGCAAATCGCTGCGGATGTGTACTGCGATTCCAGTTTGATCGCCGATGTGCTTGAGCACCTGGCCCCAACGCCCACGCTTTACCCCGATGCAGTCAAAGGAGCCGCTCGCATCGTCTCGCACTGGGTCGATACCGTGGTCTTTCCCACGGCCATGGCCTACAACTTTCAACCCGCAGGTGCGGCCCATGTGCTGGCCTCTTGGTCCCCCGAAGATGTGAAAGTCTTTGTGCAAGACCGCACCAACATGCGCGGTGGCGCCCCGCGCATGTTGGCCGCCGATGCCATTGGCATGTACAAAAGCTACTTGCGTCGCTTGTCACACATGCTGGAGCAAGGGCCTTTCTTGTTGGGGGATGCCCCTTCCGTGGCCGACTTTTCTGCCTACCACCCCACTTGGTACACCTTGCGCCAGGTGCCCAACTTGGCCGGTATTTTTGATGCGACACCCAATGTGCGCGAATGGTTGCTGCGCATGGAAAAGTTTGGCCATGGCACACACAGCGATCTGTCGTCCACGCAAGCCATTCAAATAGCGCACGACAGCCAACCCATCGACATGTCTCAAGAAACCTTTGTCGATCACCACGGCATTGCTTTGGGCAGCTCAGTGGTCATCACCGCTGAGTCTTTTGGCTTGGAGCCCACCGCAGGTGAATTGGTTGCGGCCACGCGCACGCGCTACACCGTCCGTCGCCATGACCCACGGGCTGGCACGGTCCAAGTGCACTTTCCACGCGTCGGATTTATTCTGAAAAAAGCAGAGTAGGCCGCACCCGCTATCGGTGAAAGTGCCCCTCAAAGCAATGACGCACCTCATGCCCGAGCACCACATGGTTCGGGTTGGGTCCCGTCACCACTTTGCATTCGCGCGTGGCCGTGATCCAAACCGCGCACGCCACAGGTTTGGGTAACCACAAGTGGCCGCGCGTGGGACTGGCCTTCAAACAATAGTCGGCCACATCCTCGCGAACTTCCCAGGTCAAACGCACCTCATTCATCTGCCGCGCTTGCACTGGCACAGGCGTGAACTCTTTGTATTCGACCTCACCAATGACGGCGCACCCCGACAAACCCAGGGCTGCGCACAGCCCCACGATGCGGTTGTATTGAAGGGTGAATGGTCGCGACATCCGAGGATCGTAGAAATCCCACATGCAGGATGCAATGTCCTCCTAAGTCATCATTCAATTCACCGCTGGGGTGCACAAGTATTCAGTCCACCATTCGCATCACAAATTTTGAATACTTAGAAATTCAAATCAGACACAAGCGCCGGACAGTCCTTGGCAAAAGTTTTGACAGGGAACCATTCACTATGTGAGTGACACCTTCAAATTTGCTTGTGGCAAACTTCCACGCTTTGCCAAAAACACAGAATCAATGCAAAAAATTACCCGGCAACTCGCCAACGAAATCAAGATCTCCGAAGCCCAAGTGCGTTCCGCCGTGGAGCTGCTCGATGGTGGCGCCACTGTGCCATTCATTGCCCGCTACCGCAAAGAAGTGACGGGCGGTTTAGACGACATTCAACTGCGCGAACTCGAAGCGCGCCTGAGCTACCTGCGCGAGTTGGAAGACCGCCGCGCAGCAGTCATCAAAAGCATTCAAGAACAAGGCAAGCTCACGCCCGAACTGCTGGCGGCCATCGAAGCAGCCCCCACCAAGCAAGAGCTGGAAGACATTTACTTGCCCTTCAAGCCCAAGCGCCGTACCAAGGGCATGATTGCCAAAGAAGCAGGCTTGGAACCCCTGGCCGACAAGCTGTTTGCCGACCCCACGCTCAACCCCAATGTGGAGGCCGAAGCCTTCGTCCTTCCCGCGGGGAAGATTGAAGGCGCCGACTTCACCACCGTGGCCGCGGTGCTCGACGGCGTGCGCGATTTGTTGAGCGAACGCTGGGCCGAAGACGCGGCACTGGTGCAAAGCTTGCGCGAATGGCTGTGGGCCGAAGGTTTGTTTCGCAGCAAGCTCGCGGCAGGCAAAGACGAAAACAACCCCGACGTGGCGAAGTTTCGCGACTACTTTGACTACGACGAACCCATTGGCCGCGTGCCCTCGCACCGTGCCTTGGCCGTGTTTCGTGGCCGTGCGTTGGAAATGCTCGATGCCAAACTGGTGCTTCCCGTCGAGCCCGAACCCGGCAAGCCCAGCTTGGCCGAAGGCAAGATTGCTTTGCACCTCGGCTGGAGCCATTCCGGCAGGGCAGGGGATGACCTGATTCGCAAATGCGTGGCATGGACCTGGCGCGTCAAGCTCAGCCTCTCCACCGAGCGCGACTTGTTCACACGCTTGCGCGAAGAAGCCGAGAAGGTCGCCATCAAGGTGTTTGCTGACAACTTGCGCGACTTGCTGCTGGCCGCACCTGCGGGTCCACGCGTGGTGATGGGCCTCGACCCCGGCATTCGCACCGGCGTGAAAGTGGCCGTGGTCGATGCCACTGGCAAATTGGTGGAAACAGCCACCGTTTACCCACACGAGCCCCGCAAAGATTGGGATGGCTCGCTCTACACCTTGGCCAAGCTGGCCGAGAAACACGGTGTGAACCTGATTGCCATTGGCAACGGCACTGCCAGCCGCGAGACCGACAAGCTGGCCGGCGAGTTGATCAAACTTATGGCCAAGCACGACGCAGCCAAAGTGATTGACCAAGTGGTGGTCAGCGAAGCCGGTGCGTCGGTGTACAGCGCCAGTGAGTACGCCAGCCAAGAAATGCCCGATGTGGACGTGAGCCTGCGCGGCGCGGCCAGCATTGCGCGCCGCTTGCAAGACCCGCTGGCCGAGCTGGTCAAGATTGACCCCAAATCCATCGGCGTGGGCCAGTACCAACACGATGTGAACCAGAGCGAACTCGCACGCACCCTCGAAGCCGTGGTGGAAGACTGTGTGAACAAAGTAGGGGTCGACCTCAATACCGCCAGCGTGCCGTTGCTTACCCGTGTGTCGGGTCTGAGCACCACCACAGCCAAAGCCGTGGTGCGTTGGCGTGAAGCCAATGGTGCGTTTGCCAACCGCCAGCAGTTGCTCAAGGTCACGGGCCTAGGTGCGAAAACGTTTGAGCAAAGCGCAGGCTTCTTGCGCATCCGCGATGGTGACAACCCGCTGGACATGACCGCGGTTCACCCTGAAACCTACCCAGTGGTCGAGCGCATCATGGCGCAAACAGGCAAGCCTGTGGCCGAGCTGATGGGCCGAGCGGACATGCTCAAAACCTTGAAGCCCGAACTGTTTGCCAACGAGACCGTGGGCGTGATCACCGTCAAAGACATCTTGAGCGAACTCGAAAAACCAGGCCGCGACCCACGCCCCGACTTCAAAGTGGCCAAGCTGCAAGACGGCGTGGAAGACATCAAAGACCTCAAGGTGGACATGGTGCTCGAAGGCACGGTCAGCAACGTGGCCGCTTTTGGCGCGTTTGTCGATTTGGGCGTGCACCAAG
>JACCEC010844472.1_pt1 | contig 14032 bp, 10 predicted proteins | sample 7450121 | NCBI WGS metagenome assembly JACCEC01 (sample SAMN15323455, study PRJNA562643) | freshwater metagenome | isolation source: river surface water | place: USA:Blue River Watershed | collected 2017-08-18 | reverse complement strand
CTTCCGCCGGACCGGCGGCGCCGACCTTCACGCGACGCGCCACGAGCGCGGCTTCGGCCTCGCGGGCCGCGAGGATCTCTTCCGCGGCGGCGGCCCGTATCTCCGCGGCGCGGAGCTGGGCGTAGGCGCGGACGACGGACGCGCCGACGGCCAGGCCGACGACGCGACGCGCTTCCTCGGCCTGGAGCAACTGGGCGCGCGCGCCCTCTTCGGCGCGGCGGAGCCGGCCCCAGAAATCGAGCTCGAACGAGGTCGCCAGCGCGGCGCGTTGGTTGGTGCGGACGCGCCCGTTCAAGGCGAGGTTGGGATTGAAGCCGCCTTCGCTGATCTTGAACTGCTGCGAGCTGGCGACGCCGTCGACCTGCGGCAGCGAGGCGCCTTCGACCTCGCCGAGGACGGCGCCGGCTTCGGCGACGCGCGCGACGGCCACGCGGAGGTCCGTGTTGGCCGCGAAGGCCTTGGCGACGAGCGCGTCGAGCTCGGGATCGGCGAACGACTTCCACCACTCGGCGCCGATGGCGGCGCCGCCCTTCCCCGCTTCGGGATAAGCGGCGGCGGCAGGCGTCACGGGACGCTCGTAATCAGGACCGAGGGCGCAGCCGGCGAGCAGGCCGGCGACGAGGAAAATGGAGCAGGAAGGCTTCATGGCTGGACGACGGCCTTCTCCTTGCGGCCGGAAAGGAGGTGGAAGAACCACGGGATGAAGAGCGTGGCCACGAAGGTGTCGAGGAGCATGCCCCCGAGCACGCCCGTGCCCATCGACTGGCGCGCCGCCGCGCCCGCGCCGCCCGCGAAGGCGAGCGGGACGACCCCGAGCACGAAGGCCATCGACGTCATGACGAGCGGCCGGATGCGCATGCGGGCCGCCTCGACCGCGGCCTCGGCCGCGGACCGGCCGGCGCGCCGCGCGCTCTCGGCGAACTCGACGATGAGGATCGCGTTCTTGGCCGCGAGGCCGATGAGCGTGACCAGGCCGATCTGGAAGTAGATGTCGTTGGGCATGCCGCGCGTGAAGATGGCGAGCAGCGCCCCGAGCAAGGCGAACGGCACCGTGAGCAGCACGCCGAGCGGCAAGGCGAGGTCTTCGTAGAGCGCCGCGAGGATCAGGAACACCATGAGCAGCGCCAGGAGGAAGGCGGGCAAGGCGGAGGTCGCCGCGCGCTTCTCCTGCAGGGCCTGCGCGGTCCAGTCGATGCCGTAGCCCACGGGAAGGAGGTCCTCGGCGATCCGCTCGACGAGCGCGATGGCCTCGCCCGAGCTCACGCCGGGGGACGCCGAGCAGATGAGGCGCGCGGACAGGAAGCCCATGTGGCGTTCGAGCTGCTCGGGGCCGGCCGAAGGCTTGAACTTCACGAAGGTCGAGAGCGGGATCATCTCGCCGTTGCCGGCGCGGACGTGCACGCGGCCCGCCGCGGCGGCGTCCATGCGGTCGGCGGCCTCGGACTGCACGAGGACGCGATAGGTGCGGCCGGCCAAGGTGAAGTCGTTGGCGTAGACGACGCCGATGGTGGCCTGCAGCGCCTCATGCAGCTCCGGCAGCGACACGCCGAGCGTCGAGGCCCGGACCTCGTCGACTTCGGCCAGCACCTGCGGGACGGAGGGCCGGAGGAAGACGCGGATGCCGGTGAGCTCGGGACGGGCGCGCAGGGCGGCCTCGAGCTTCTCGATGTTGGCCGCGAGCCGGGCGGGATCGTCGTCCTCCTTGGCCTGGAGGTAGAACTCGAAGCCGCCGGAGGTGCCGATGCCGCGGATGGCGGGCGGGTTCACCACGAGGCACATGCCGTCGGGCTGCGACATGCCGATCGCGTTGAGCTGGCGCGCGAGGGCCTCGCCGCCCGGGGGACGTTGCCCGAAGTCCTTCAGGGGAAGGAAGATCGTGCCGGAGTTCGTGCGCTCGCCGCCGCCGAGGAGGTCGAAGCCGCTGATGGCGAAGGTATGCCGGACGGACGGGTTCGCGCGCAGCTTGGGCGTGAGGTCGTCCATGAAGGCCTTCGTCCGGCCGATCCCGGCGCCGTCCGGGAGCGCCACCATCGCGAGGAGATAGCCCTGGTCCTCGGGCGGCAGGAAGCTGCGGGGGAGCGTCGTGACGAGCGCGACGTTGGCGACGACGATGCCCGCGAAGCCGCCGGCGGCCGCGCGCGGGTGGTCGAGCAGCCAGCGGACCACGCGGCCGTGCCAGGCGGCGACCTGACCGAAGCCGCGGCCGAAGCCGTCGACGAGCCAGGCCAGCCGGCCGCCGTCGCCGGGGGCGTGCGGCCTGAGCATGAGCGCGCAGAGCGTCGGGGTGAGGGTGAGCGCGACGAAGCCGGAGAGGATGACCGAGAGGGCCACGGTGACGGCGAACTGGCGGTAGAGCACGCCCGCGATGCCGCCGAGGAAGGCGACGGGCAGGAACACGCACACGAGCACGCAGACGATGGCGACGATCGCGCCCGCGACCTCGCGCACCGACTCCCGGGCCGCGTCGAAGGGGCTCATCCCGCGCTCGCGCATGAGCCGCTCGGTGTTCTCGAGGACGACGATGGCGTCGTCGACCACGATGCCGATGGCGATGACCATCGCGAACAACGTCAGGATGTTGATCCCGTAGCCCATGACCCACAGGCCGGCGCAGGCGCCGATCAGCGAGACGGGCACGGCGATCATGGGGATGAGCGTCGCGCGCCAGGAACCGAGGAAAAGGAAGACGACGATCGCGACCAGGAACGCGGCCTCGAAGAGCGTGTTGCGGACCTCGCCGATGGCGGAGCGCACGAAGCGCGTGGTGTCGAAGGGGATCGCGTAGGCGACGTCCGGCGGGAACTGCCGCGAGAGCTCGTCCATGCGCCGCACGATGCGGTCGGCGGTGTCGAGCGCGTTGGAACCGGTCTGCAGGAACACGCGGATGCCGGCGACGGGCTTGCCGTCGAGCATGCTCAGCTGCTCGTAGCTCTGGGAGCCGAGCTCGATGCGGGCGACGTCGCGGAGGCGCAGGGCGCCTTCGCCGGCGCCGGCGCGCAGCACGATCTCGCCGAACTGCTCCGGCGTGGCGAGGCGGCCGCGGGCCACGACGGGCACCACGAAGGCGGCGTCGACCGACGGCTCCTGGCCGAGGCGGCCGACGGCGTACTGGGTGTTCGTCGCGCGGATGGCGCGCACGACCTCGGCCGAGCTCACGCCGAGCGCGGCCATGCGGTCCGGCCGCAGCCATACGCGCATGGCGTAGTCGCGGGCGCCGAAGACGCCGATGTCGCCGACGCCGGGGAGCCGCTTGAGCTCCTCGACGACGGTCGACGAGGCGTAGTTGCTGAGGAAGACGGAGTCGCGCGTGGCGTTCGGGGAGACGATCGAGACCGACATGAGGATGTCGTTCGAGCGCTTCTTGGTGATGACGCCGAGACGGCGGACCTCCTCCGGCAGACGGGGCTCGGCGAGCTTGACGCGGTTGGCCACGAGGATGGTGGCCATGTCCGGGTCGACGCCGTTCTCGAAGGTGACGGTGATGCTGAGGGCGCCGCTCGAGGAGGCGTTGGAGGAATAGTAGAGCAGGCCTTCGACGCCGTTGATCTGCTCCTCGAGCGGGGCGGCGACGTTGTTGACCAGCGCCTCGGGCGAGGCGCCCGGATAGCTCGCGACGACGGTCACGGTCGGCGGCGCGATCTGCGGATACTGCGAAAGCGGCAGGTTCACCAGCGCGAGGCCGCCGATGAGCACGATCACGAGCGAGAGGACCGCCGAGAAGATCGGCCGGCGGATGAAGAAGTCCCAGCCCATCTACTTCTTGGCCGGGGCGACGACGACCGGGGAGCCCGGGCGCAGCTTGTGCAGCTGGTTGAGGATGACGCGGTCGCCGGCTCGCAGGCCCGCGAGGATGACGATGTCCGCGCCCTGGGTCTCGCCCAAGGTCACGGTCCGGGCCTCGGCGCGGTCGCCGGCGCCGATGACGAAGACCGAACGGCCCGAGGGAGCCTGCACCAGCGCCTGCTGGGGGACGAGATAGGCGTCCTTGGCCTTGCCGCCGGTGATGCGCACGCGCACGAACTGGCCGGCGAGCAACGCGTCGTCCGCGTTGGCGAAACGCGCGCGGAGCTGGACGGTGCCGAGACGGGTGTCGACCTGCGTGGCGGCGAAGTCGACCTTGCCGCGCGCGGGATGCGCGGAGCCGTCCGGGCGGAGCAACGCGACGTCGGCGCCCTGCGCGCCCGCGGCGCCGGCGGGGAAGAGCCGGTGGAAATCGGCTTCGGCCAGGCCGAAACGCGCCCAGACCTCGTCGGCGCGGACGACGGTCGTGAGCAGGCCGTCGGGTCCGTTCGGATTGACGAGGGCGCCTTCCGTGCGGAGACGACGGCCGGCGACGCCGGCGATGGGCGAGCGGACCTCGCAATAATCGAGGTCCAGCCTGGCGAGCTCGGCGCGGGCGGCGGCGGCCTCGCGGGCACCGACGGCGGCGGCCGCCAGCGACTGCGCGTCCTCGGCCTCCTTGCGGCTCGCGGCCTTCTGCTTGAGGAGCGCGGCCTGACGGGCGGCCTCGGCGGTCGCCTGCTCCGCGCGCGCGGTCTCCTGGGCCAACTGGGCGCGGGCGAGCGCGTGGGCGGCGGCATACGGCGCCGGATCGATCCGGAAAAGCAGGTCGCCCGCCTTCACCTTGGCGCCTTCGGCGTAGTCGACGGTCTGCAGGATGCCGGTCACGCGCGCGCGGACCTCCACTTCCCGGACACCTTCCACCTGCGCGGGGGCGACGGCCTGCTGGGCCAGGTCGGCCGGGGCGACGGTGATGATGGCGACGGGCAACGGCCCGGCGGCCGGCGGGGCGCTCTCCTGGCGGCAGCCGACCAAGGCCAGCAAGGCGGCTCCGAGCAGAAGGCGCTCGACAGTCAGGGGTTTACATACAGTCATGTATGTAAATCTAGACACCCCGACATGGCTCGCAAGACCAAAGCCGAAGCGGCTCAGACCCGTGACCGCATCGTCGTCTGCGCCCGCGAGGTGTTCAGCCGCCGCGGGGTCACGAATACGTCGCTCGAGGAGGTCGCCAAGGAGGCGGGCGTGACCCGCGGGGCGGTCTATTGGCACTTCCGTGACAAGGCCGATCTGTTCATGGCGGTCCGGCAGCTGACCGGGATCCTGCTCCGCTTCCCGGAAGAGGGCGCCGGCGACCCTCTGCGTCGCCTCGAACTCGGCCTGCAATCGGCGCTGAACCGCCTGGCCGAGGAGAAAGCCGCCCAGGAGACCTACGAGGTGATGCTCTGGAAATGCGAATACATCGGGGCCTTCGCCGGGGTGCGCCAGGACCTGATGACCGCCGGCGGCCAGTTCCTCGACGACACGACCGCCCTCTACGCGGCGGCGAAAAAGGCGAAACTGACCCCTCCGGGACTCGAACCGCGCCTGGCCGCGCAGGAGACCTTCTGCTTCTACGCCGGCCTGCTGAAGCTCTGGCTGGCCGACGAGTCCGGCCGCGCCCTCCGCGGCGACGTCCGCCGGCTCATCGCCGCGCACGTCGCGAGCCGCCGACGCGCTTCCGCCCAGAAGGCGGTTTGACTGGTCCTGCCCTGCGGATTAGAAATCTCCCCGTGAAGGCCATCCCCGCCCTGCTCGCTTTCCTGACCGCCATCGCGGCCGTGGCGGCGCCCGCGCCGGACGCCCCGCAGTCGTTGCCGATCCTCTACGACCAACCGGGCGACCGCTACATCCTGCGCATCGACAACCGTCGCTACCAGATGCCTTACCCGACGAAGGACGGCGTCGCGCGGCTGATGTCCGCCGCCAACTACCCGCGGACCAAGCTGCTCTTCGACGAATACAAGCGGGCCCTCGAGGAACGCGCGAAGGCGGAATCCGCCATCCGCAGCGCCCAGGCCAATGTCACACGCGAGAACGAGCGCGTCGCCCGGCTCAACCGCAGCCTGGACTCGCTGCGCAACCAGCTCGCCCTGCTCCGCACGCTGCCCAACGTCGACCTCAACGAGATCCTGTTCCTGCAGAACCAGATCCGCGCCACCGCCGCCTCGCTCGCATCCGCCGAAGCGCAGGAAGCCAAGGCCGTCGCCGCGCTCGACCGCACCCAAGGCTCCGTCGAAGCGACCTTGCGCCGCGCCGACAAGGCCCGCGACGACTACGTCGCCGCGCTGACCGAATACGAGAAGCCGCTCGCCGAGATCCGCGCGCTGGCGATGTCCGTCGGGTCGGCCCTCTGAACTTCCCCATGCGCCCCGCCTCCGCCCTCCTCATCGCCCTCCTCTGCGCGGGCGCCTCGCTGCCCGCCCAGACGGCCAAGCCCGCCGCCAAGGCCGCGCCGAAATCCGTCGACCGCTACGCGTTGCGCGCCGACGAGAAGGTCGCCTGGCACGACGTCCGGGAGACGGACCTCGAGGGCCGCGCCTTCCCGGACGCCGAACGCAAGGGCTACTTCGACCGCCTGCCCGCCGAGGCCGACGGCAAGGTGACGCCCGCGGTCTGGGGCCTCAGCCGCGACAGCGCGGGGCTGATGTTCCGCTTCCGCACGGACGCCACGACGATCTACGCCCATTACAAGGTCACCAAGCCGCTGCTCGCGATGCCGCACATGCCCGCGACGGGCGTCAGCGGCCTAGACCTCTACGCCCGCGACAAGGACGGCAAGTGGCGCTGGGTGCAGGTCGCCCGCCCGGGCGCGCAGGAGATGAAGATCCGCCTCGCCGAGAACCTCGACGCGGGCGAACGCGAATACGCGGTCTACCTGCCGCTCTACAACGGCGTCGAGTTCCTCCACGTCGGCGTGCCGGAGGGCAAGCAGCTCGTCGGCCTGAAGCCCCGCGCGAAGCCGGTGGTGTTCTACGGCACCTCGATCACGCACGGCGCCTGCGCCAGCCGCCCCGGCATGGTCCACACGGGCATCCTCGGCCGACGCCTCGACGTGCCGGTGGTGAACCTCGGCTTCTCGGGCAACGGGCGCATGGACAAGGAGGTGGGCGACTTCCTCGTGCGTATCGACGCCGCCGCCTACGTCATCGATTGCCTGCCGAACATGAGCGGCAAGGAAGTCGCGCAGAAATGCGTGCCGCTCGTGAAGCAGCTCCGCGCCGCCCGCCCCGACACCCCGATCCTCCTCGTCGAGGACCGACGGAACACCGATTCCTGGATCATCGCCGGACGCCGCAAGCACCATGACGAGAATCACGCGGCGCTGAAGGCGGCCTACGAACAGCTCGTGAAGGAAGGCGTCAAAGGCCTGTCCTATGTGCCCGGCGACCACCTCTACGGCGACGACGGCGATGGCGCCACGGACGGCTCGCACGCGAGCGACCTGGGCTTCTTCCGCCAGGCCGACATCTTCGAGCCCTTCCTCAAGGCCGCCCTCGGCCGCTGATTTTCCGTCCGCTCCGCTGGCGGACGGGCCCGATCCCCACACCCTGACCGCCGATGAACCGCAGCTACCGCTACTACGACCTGATCCTCGGCGCGTTCGTCGCGGTGCTCCTCTGCTCCAACCTCATCGGCCCCGCCAAGGTCGTGCAGCTCGACCTGCCGTTCTTCGGACCGACCGACTTCGGCGCGGGCAACCTCTTCTTCCCGCTCTCCTATATCTTCGGTGACATCCTCACGGAAGTCTACGGCTACGCGCTCGCGCGTCGCGTGATCTGGTCCGGTTTCGCGGCGATGCTCTTCGCCACGGTCATGACGTGGGTCGTGCTCGCCATGCCGGCCAGCCCGAACGAACCCTTCAGCGCGCAGCTGCAGCCCGCGCTCGAGACGTGCTTCGGCGGCGGCTGGCGCATCGCGCTCGGCTCGATCATCGCCTTCTGCGTCGGCGACTTCCTCAACTCGTACGTGCTCGCGAAGATGAAAGTGCGCATGGGCGGCAAGCATCCCTGGGCGCGCTTCATCGGCTCGACGGTCGTCGGCCAGGGCGTCGACAGCCTGATCTTCTACCCGCTCGCCTTCCTCGGCATCTGGAGCCCCACGACCTTGGTCGCGGTCATGTGCGCCAACTGGCTCTTCAAGGTGCTCGTCGAAGCGATCATGACCCCCGTGACGACCGTCGTCTGCGCGAAGCTCAAGCAGGCCGAAGGTGTCGACGCGTTCGACACCGACACCGATTTCACACCGTTCAGCCTCCGCCGCTGACCGCCCGCACCCCCGCTTGGACGGCTTTATCGGCCTCCAAACGGGCTTTCTGTCATATTATCAGGGTTTTCCGAGGAATCCGTTGACATCACCCCCCGGGACCCGCACAACACCCTCAGTCAATTTCACTCAGGTAAGAGCCTCCCTTATAAAGGACGCATCAGTCGCGAGGGCGACTAACGGAATCAGGATTAATACTCTCCGTACCCGACCCCAGAGTCCCGTAGCTAGGACTCTGGACTTATTTGCCCCGGAAACGGGAAAGCAGGCCGCACCACCCGTGCGGCCTGTTCAGTTTTTCCGTACCCATGGCCGAACTCAGCGCATGGGACGGCGATCTGCAGGCATTACATCCCGACTTTTCGGGCAAGCTCACGAAGCTCGCGTTCCAAGGCTCCATCGACGACGTTGTCACCAAGCTTCTCCCTTAGCCGGCGAAGTACCGGCCCTGCCACGTTGGCCTTCTCCTGAGCCAGGCCCTGGGCCCTCATGCCGGCTCGACGATAAGCCTCGTTATCGCCATCGGCGACCGCCTGTCGCACATCCTCCCAAGCGATGAAGATCTGGTGATTGATGCCGGAGATCTGCTTGAGGAAGGAACGGACCGTAGAGTCCTCCACCTGAGCAGCCGCAACCGACATCCTCACTTTGATCATCTCTGCATTGTTCAAATAGCGGCGCGCTGATTGAGCCCACTCGTCCGGCACCATATTGGGATCGCGCAACCCCTTGACCAATGGGGTAATGGCCGCGTTCCAATCCGCCTGAAGCAGTTCGAATTTAACAATCTGCATGAAGTCGGCCTTGGAAAGCTTACCCGTGGCTTCGTAGGCGTAACCATACACATCAAGCAACGGATCTTCTCGACTTGATTCGCGCACGACTTCGAGCGGGGGCACCACGCTCACGCTTCGAACCTCGGCCCGCCTAGGGGTTACCTTAGGCTTATCCTCAAGCGCGACGACAATGATACCAATCAAGCCGATACCTAAGATAACTAGAATCAATGGTCTTTGCATAAAGCACTCTCCCCCTAACCGAGGGCCTAGGCAACGTTGATTCGTAAGGCGTCTGAAACAAAGAAGGCGGAGACAGCTTAAGCTGAATCCGCCTTCTTGAAGTCGTCACTTCTGGGGTTCAGGAGCGGCGATCACTCGATCCACCTGTGGTAAGGCTTAAGGGAGCACTTGTACCAAGTACCGCTAGGACCAGAGCCTTGAAAAACGCCCCATCCATAGCAACGCTGCTCAAAGCCGCCGATCAACTCAACGAAACGACAAGACCCCATGCGAGGAGTCGCGGCGAAGATAAGCGGGGCCGGAGAGCATCGTGCGTGAACATGCTCAGGAGTTGCCGCAACAGGGCCAAGCTCGGAAGCGGTGAGACTTACGGCGCCCAGCAAGAGTAAGGACAGGAGTTTCATGGCACGTTCATCTTAACCGAATCAGCCTGGATACAACTTTATTTTATAAATACAAAATAATAAATCGCCTGATCCAATCGGCTTCCTTGGCCAAGTCAGCCATCAGTAGGCACTGGCAGCAATATCCTGCCATCCCAGCCGCGGGGCGCCGGCCTTCTTCTGCAGGCGGGGGGTGGCGGGTCAAAGGCCGGCACGCACTCACTTGCTAAGGTCAGCCTACTGCCAGAGGGCCCCGGCAACCCCTCGGCCAAAGAGGAAGGCCTCCTTGTACTGGAACCAGCAATCCACTAGAAGAGATCTATGAAGACTGTCCAAGTATCCCGCGCCGGAGCCGTCATTGGCCAGTTTGAGCCTGCGGAGGTCAGGCAAGGTCTCATCACAGGCAAGTTCCTCGCTACCGACCACTATTGGACTCCGGGGATGAAGGGCTGGATGCCCTTATCGCAGTTTAAAGAAGGCTCGGCTGGAAGCATAACCTCATCGGCATCCAAGCCGAAGGCCGGCAGGAAGCTTACCGGATGGCTCTTCTGGAGGGCCTCGCTCGTCCCTGATAAGATGGGATATGCCGATTGGATTAACCGCTTCGTGGTGGCATTCCTCTGCGTGTTCTACCTGTTGCTTTTCTGGTTACTGCTAAAGTACGATGCCGAGGGCGCCAAGGTTAGCGTCAAGATTGAGACACCGGCCCGAGCCATTGCACAAGAGGCAAGGACAGTCCTCCGAATTAAGGGTTCCAAGCCTTCTGTGGTATTAGAGCGGCCGGCGCCGCCCGTAGCCGTGAGCCGAGCTTCGAGTTTTGAAGAGATAAAGGCCGCAGCCGAACAGGGCGACATGATGGCGCAATTTACGATGGGAGACTACTACTCCATTCCTGTCGGCAGGATAGTGCAGGACGATTTTGAGGCTTCGCGCTGGTATCTGAAGGCGGCAAAGCACGGAGTGTTGGAGGCTCAAAAGAAAGTGATGACCCGATACTATTTCGGCAAAGGATTGGAGAATAATGTAATTGAAGCTTATGCTTGGTCGCTGGTTGCCGGCGAAAGAGACGACGATGCCAGAAAGTCTGCGTGGAATTTATTCGTTCACCGTATGCATCCTGATGACATGGAGGCGGGGAGGCTGCGGGCGGAGCGGCTCATGGCGGAAATCGAAGCAGAGAAGAACTTGGGCCAGAATCGCCTAGGCAAGTAATCGGGCTATGGAGAGTTCCCTTTGACGCCTGCGGGGCCTGGCGGCTCCTTGGCGGAACTAAAACGCCATCTTGAACCTCGTCGGGGGGTTGTCTAATGGAAGTGCATGGACCACTGGACACCCGACCATCCTCTCTTCCTTAACCCTTCTTCCCTTGAATATGTCAAGGCCAAGGCCGAGAAGGGCGACCGTGATGCGCAACGAGAGTTGGGGTATCATTTCTACTCCGCCTTTGTCCCTTCTGCCTCCGATTTCGAACAGATGGAAGAGCCCCAAAAGTCGTTCTGGAAGAGTACTGTGGATGATAATCTTGAGGCTGCTAAATGGTTTGAGATGGCCGCGCTGCAGGGGGATGCCCAAGCCCAATTTGAGCTTTCTGAATGCTTCAGTGGGTATCGTGGGCTGAATGCTGATTACGCAAAGGCGGCGAAATGGTGTCGCTTGTCGGCCGAGCAGGGTCTTCCGGATGCCCAATTTAAACTAGGCGGGCTATACTGTCGTGGAGTGGGCGTGCAGGAGGACCAAAAGGAGGCGTCAGCTTGGCATCTTAAGGCAGCCCAAAACAACCATGCAGATGGACAGTATACGGTGGGGCGTGGCCTTCTCGATGAGAAGCAGTCTGTTTTACCGCAGACAGGGGCTGCACATTGGATTCGTGCTGCTGCCTATCAAGGTCATGACCGAGCCTTAATCGATTTGGGAAATTGCCATCTTAACGCAGTTGGCGTTTTTAAAGATGAAGTCGAAGGATACGCATGTTATAATCTGGCATGCGTCGGTTTTCTGTTCCTCGAGGCTCGTAGCCTTCTCGCCGAACTTGAAGAAAAGCTCCCCTACGATGTTCGCCTGAAGGGCCAGCAGCGAACGAAAGAGCTACAAAAGGAGATAAAGGAGAACAAGGATGCTATTTGGGCGGCTAAATCCAAGAAGCGCTGGGCGCAGAGGGAGGCGGTACTTAAAGGTAAGCCTGACGGCATTAATTCGCCGTCCGCCACGGAAGCGGTGGCGCCGCCATTGCCGGTGCAAGCAGCCAAGCCCGCAGCTACCGGGTTCTTCTTCTGCTGGGCATTCTCAACCGCGGCTATTCTCACCTTCTTTTGTTTGATTGGCTACTTGAACAGCGGAGAGCACGGGCTTGCCGTGCAGCTTGGGAGGGGGCTAATCTTGGCGCCGCTCGGTGGTCTCGTCGTTGGCGGTATCTGGAAGATGCTGTCCAAGTAGAGGGAGGGACTTGGACGCCTGCGGGGCCTGGCGGCCCCTTGGCGTGGTTCTAATCGGTTACCCGGAGGCAGGATAGTCCAGACGTGGTTTTGTGTCCGGCTAAACACGCTGGGAGAAGCCGCGGTGTCTAACGACCCCATATCCCCCACCCTTTGGGAAAGAGATTCCTTAACCCGGGGGAGGGGCTATCGCCCAATCGGGGCTTCCGGGAAGTCGATGAATTTTACCTCAATTGTGCAGCCGGGTAAGTCGCTGTAGATGCGCTGGTCGAGGCCACAGGTCTCGCCCGGAGCGAGGCGAACTGCCATCATCGTTGGAAAGGTCTGTTTGGATGAAATTAGTGACCCGGAACTCGACCGGAGTCTTATTTCAAGGGCTGGCGTCCCGCTGACACTTCCGACGTTCTTAACCTCGCCCGTTATCCTGTAGTAATGAAGAGTTTCGCCGCCTTCACTCTGGCTGCCGCCCACAACTGTGTACCTTGCGCCATTCGAAAGTCGTGACGTAGATTCATCCCGACGAGCTGCACTGCCTCCCAGTTGAACGTTGATTCCTGACTTAACGAAAATTTTGTCTCGAACTACCTCCGCAAGCTCCAGCCCTCGGGCTTTCTGTGCTTCGGTTGCATGCTCTTCAAGATGTTCGGATATCAACTTTGACTCGAATACGCGCTGGGGATGGCCGTATGCTAACTTGCTAAACGCATATGCCTTCGACATGCTATTCTTTGCGCCGGCGTTTAGATAAAAGAATTCAGCGAGGCGATATAGCGCCTCTGGGTCGCCGAGCTCTGCGGCTCTGGTGAAAAGACCCTCTGCTTGCTCCTTGTCTGTGCTGGTACCTTTTCCGTCCTGAAAACACAGAGCCAAGGCTATTAGGCTTTTGGCATCACCTGATGCAACCTTCTCTTGGAGGCTTTTAAAAGCCGCTTCTTGTTCGGGGTCGATTTTGGGGCGAAGGAGGACGCTAAATATAAGGATTAGCAGACAAACGAAGAAAGCAGTGGCTCCGAGAGTCACCCAGAGGCTGCGATTAGATTGCTTGGGTTTACCTGCAGGCACCGAGGGCGCCGGACTACGCCGTTGCGTATCCACGTCCGGCTTCATTGTGATTGGTGGCGGAGTGAGCAAGGCTTCCACCTTCGACCATCCGGCCATGCCGGTTGTCCAATAGTCATCGGTTGGCATAATGACCTTTGCACGGACTAGGGCAGGGATGTCCGCCTTGGGGTATTCCCCGATGACCACACCAGCACGAGCTACTTTAATCATTAATCTTCTTTAAGCAGGGTCTGCTTGATTACAAGCCCCCGTCATCCCTCGGGGACGGGGTGTGAATTCTTACCCTTTACGAGGCCTGCCGGGATGGCTAGCTTTAGCGTATGAACACATCAAAGTGGGTAGCCCTCCTATACCTTGCTCTCACTCCGTTAGCCACGTTCGGCTGGACCATCTTTCCGGACGACCGGATGCAGCCTGACAAGGCTAGCCCCGAACTCGTGGCCATGTTCGAGGAGTTCAAGGCATCAGCAGAGAAAGGCGATATCCACGCTCAATTCAAATTGGGCTTTTGTTACTATATCGGATGCGGCATACCCGCACGGGACTACAAACTTGCAGTTGAGTGGTATCGAAAGTCGGCCGAAGCCGGCTTGGCTGATGCCCAATATGAATTTAGTGGCTGCTTCGGAGGATTGTATACCTCTGAAATCCTACCAAAGAATGACGAGTTAGCGAAAAAATGGCTAATGAAGGCAGCTGTACAGATGTATCCGAAGGCACTTTGCACTTTGGGTGTCTGTCATGAAAAAGGCTGGGACGGTTTTCTGAAAGACGAGATGGAGGCGTACGCGTACTACAATTTAGCGGCTTCACTTGGGAATAAACATGCGGCATTTAACCTTAAGGAAATTGAGTCAAAGATGACCTCCGAGCAACGTCTCGCAGGCCAGAAGCGCTCCAAGGAACTCCTTAAGGAGCTCGAATCAAAGAGGTAAGACATCGCCCGTTGCCCTGCCGGACTCCCATCGAGGGGGTGGTTAGCCCTCTGGGAGGGACGGGTCATCTTATGGCGCACTATGGGACTAGGAAAGTGGTCCTTGGCACCGAGTGG
>JACCEC010699954.1_pt1 | contig 14036 bp, 6 predicted proteins | sample 7450121 | NCBI WGS metagenome assembly JACCEC01 (sample SAMN15323455, study PRJNA562643) | freshwater metagenome | isolation source: river surface water | place: USA:Blue River Watershed | collected 2017-08-18 | reverse complement strand
GTTTATTTTGAAACTTAAAAAAATCTTATTTTTTACTTTTTGATCGGCATTTTTTCGGACCATCCCAAAAAAATGCCGATCATTTTTATAGTTGGACCCACAAATAAATATTTTTTTATTATAGTTTTTGAAATTTTTAAATTTTCGAAAAAATCTTATTTGTTACGTTTTGATCGGCATTTTTTTGGACCATCCCAAAAAAATGCCGATCATTTTTCGAGTTGGAACCTTAAATAAATTAATACGAAGTTATCGTCTATTCGAACTCGCCGGAAATGTCTCATAATTTTAAATCTATGTGGACAACAGGTGCTACCTTAAAACGGTAGGATTTTTTTTTTTGCAGAATATATTTGATCCCAATTCAATCTCAATTCACAATTTAAATATCTTATCCACAAAACCACTCACAATTTTATTACAAAAACATTTTGCTTCAGCTGACTCCACAAAAAAATGACGATAATTTTTTTTGTCTTCACCATTTTTTGACGATCCATCCCAAAAATAACGCTGGTCATAATTTTAAATCTCCTGTTTGTTAGGTAATTAGTCAATTGAATCAAATTAACCCTTACCCTAACTCATATATTTGATAGTCTCTCTAATCTTTGACCAATCGCAGATGTCTCATAATTTTAATATCTTATCCATGAAACATCTCATAATTTAAGTATCATGTGCACAAAACAACAACATTCATTTGACTCCTCGTGGTCAGCTGGTTTAATCATTCTTTTTTTCGATGGTTCGAACTCGCCGGCAATGTCTCATAATTTTAAATCTCTGTGGTCAACAGGTAAATGCTACCTTCAAAAGGTAGGAAAATTTGTATTTACGATCTTTGCCAAATCGCAGATGTCTTATAATTTTAATATCTTATGTCTCATAATTTTTATATCTCTATTCACAAAACTTCTTCTGCATTCAGCTAATTGAGATTGCCTCATAGTCAGCTTATTTGCAACTTTTTGCTCCTATGACAAAATGCTGTCAGCTGATTGCGTGTGTTGCCCACCTAATGACACAGTGCAGCTGGCAACTTCTCGGTATGTACTTGTGATCGAATCAGAAATCTTTGTATTGTTTCTAATGGATTAAAGCTCCTAAATTTGAAAATCTGTTCAATCTAGGTCAGTTTCCTCAACCAAACGTTTTGTATTTGGCTTGCACACTGGAGACGATGTCTATTTGCAGCAGTTGCTCCCCTGACAAAATGTGGTCAGCATTGCTCACCTAATGACACAGTCTTGCATCTGCTCGGTATGTACTTGTGATGGAATATGAAATCTTTTATCTGTTTAAAATTGGACTATTGCATTAAAGCTCATAAATTTGAAAATCTGTTCAATCTAGGTCGGTTTCCTCAACCAAACGTTTGCATTCCTGACGCACTGGAGTCGACGTCTAATGCAGCAACCTCCCTTAGAACGCCCTTAGCAGACGTAGACTCAGATCAGGCGCTGTACTAGGAAGGTTGCTGCATTTATTTCGTCAGACAACATGTGGTCAGCTGATTGCATTTGTTGCTCTCCTGACACAGTCCAGCAGGCCTCTCCTCAGTCTGCACTTGCTGGTACGCCCCCCAGAAAAGGCACCATTGCATATGTAAAATGTCGTTGTTGTGGTAGTAAGGTTTGCAGTTTTTGTGTTAGTGGTCTGGAGGAAACTGTAGCCAAGTGCAACAAAAAATTCCCCCCGGACAATCCCTCAATTGCTGCCCTCAAGTCCATGTCCTTTAGCTTGAAAAGTCATGATCAACCAGTAATCAATTTTGGAATTTGCTGTGCATTCAGTTGTTCTATCCCAACTGGCACCAAGAGTACAATTGTCACTCCATCTCGGGCGCCTGAGATTTCAATTTCCGACCCTGATGATACTGAGTTCATACTGGTGAGCAATGAAGCTGCCAACAAAAAACGTCGCCGACTGCTTAACAACAACAACAACAACGACTATTCGGCTGCCAATTTCCTAACTGCTTACTACCAAAACAAGACTCCACCTGCCTCCATGAAACCAGCCAACACTTCTACCATACTTCGATGTCTCTACAAATGTCGTCGCAAGTCCAGGAGACCAAGGTACATCAGGAATCATTTTCAAGGAGCTCTCATTTTCCCTCCATTTGGATTATTGGTGGAGGCAGATGCAACGAACCATCACTTAAGTTGTGACCACATGGCCTTGGCAGAATCAGATGTGGACTCCACCAAAGCAGTGGTTCATGGAGTTATTTCCGATGATAATGCCAAGATGGTTGTACACTATCTCGAGGCCAACCATAAGTCCATCTGTCGCATCAATGCTCTCAGGGAGCGCATTTTGCTGAATGTAACGTCCCCTGAAGACATTTCAAAAAATAAGAATTTTGTGGTGGATGTATTCGTTGTGGACCAAGTAAAGAAATGTTCTGAATTTGAAGACTGGAAAGGTACTACTCATTTTGATCCAGAATATATTGCTGGCCTAGAGCACTTTGGCCAAGATGATATTGCGTACGTGTCCAATGCTTTTATGAATGGGTCATTGTATTTTAAACTATGGCCTTTTAGAAAATGTTATCTCAGACTGAAACTTTCCCAACAACAGGCCTGATTGCAACATCACCATTATTCTTGGCAACTTTACAATGGAGGGGGATGCAAAAGCACCAAAGCTGCTTCTTCTTCGTCCAAGTGGTATGCTCTGCAACGAACTATTCACCAAATCGGAAATTGATACCTTTGCTCAGGATATTTATCTTCATGTTAGGTCTTTGGCTGGCAAAAGAGGGTTTGAAATTAGGCGAACATGCGGGTCTTCAGGGAAAGTCTCTCATGAGAGTGATAAGGACTTGTTGAGGTTCTTGAGCTACCATAAAGGGATCATTCCTCGCTATGCTCATGGTTGCTTAATAATCAGGGCAGAGAGCAATTATTTCATTTGTTATAAAAGAGCGACTCCAACGTTGGAAAAGAAACAATTTGTCATGTGGAGTTACTGTCCTCCTAAAGATGGTGGCCAATTTGACATGACAGACGCCTGCATTGCCAAGTTTCCTCCAATAGCTGAGATGATTTACCTCAAAACATTTGCTTTATCTGTCCTTGTGAGCCTGAATAGTCACAGACGGAACCGAAAGGAACCTGCTGTTGCTATGGGTCCTTTGAAGTATGAGCTTGAAAGTTTAGAGCGGGCAAGGTATGTTTTCAAAGAATCGGATCCTGGTGTATCTATGTATATGTTCCTTCGATGCTTCAACAGCTTCAATCACTATAGCATGGTAGCTTATCCCGTAGGAATGCATTACGATTATTTTCATCGTGGGAAGGAAAGTTTGGAGAACAAGATCTTGTTCTGTTTGAATCCCAACTTTGCGAGAGGGTTCGGAAGGGGTGGTTGCCTAGTTGGTAGTTCCTATGTTTATGGTTTGCTGGATTGGTAGATGTAGTATGTATAAATTGGTTGTTGCCCTCAAGTCCATGTCATTCAGCTTTTGAAGTCTTGAATCACCAATAGTCGATTATGGAATCAATTATTGGTTGTTCGCGACTTCAAAAGAAGAACGACATGGACTTGAGGGCAACAAACCTCAAGTCCATGTCATTCAACCCTCGAAGTCGTGAATGACCAATAATAGATTAGGGAATCTATTATTTGTTGTTCGCGACTTCGAGGGTTGAATGACATGTACTTGAGGGCAACAATTATTAGTTTTTGAAAGGTGATGTAGATTAAAAAGGAGGTTAGGGTTAGGGTTATTAAGGTCCCCCCAGATTTTTTTCAGTTTTAACCTCAAAAAAATCTTATTTCTCACATTTTGATAGTCCTTTTTTGGACAATCCCAATAAAATGTTTGGTTGTGAATTTTTTGAAACTTTAAAAAACCTTATTCTATTCATTTTGATCGTCCTTTTTTTGGAGCATCCCAAAAAATGCCGATCATTTTTCGAGTTGGAACGTCAAATAAATAATTTGTTTAATTCAGGTTTTGTATGTTTCGAAACCTTAAAAAATCTTATGTTTTACATTTTGATCGGCATTTTTTTGGACAATCCCAAAAAAATGCCGATCATTTTTCAAGTTGGAACCTGAAATAAATAAATGTTTTATTTCAGGTTTCGAATTTCTTGAAACTCTAAAAAATCTTATTTTGTACATTTTGATCGGCATTTTTTTGGACCATCCCAAAAAAATGCCGATCATTTTTTCGAGTTGGAAACTAAAAAAAAAATTGTTTTATTTTAGGTTTTGTATTTTTTGAAACTTTAAAAAATCTAATTTTTTACGTTTTGATCGGCATTTTTTTGGACCATCCCAAAAAAATGCCGATCATTTTTCGAGTTGGAACCTTAAATAAATTGATACAAAAAAAACCTTATTTTCTACTTTCCAACTATATTGAGCTCATAAATTTTTCACGGAGACTTTAAATGTATGGTAATTCTCATGTCGTACAATTTGTTATCCTAGGAGTATGACCGAGCAAAAAAATTTAATTTTTGTTAGCTTGCAAATGATCGTCATATGTTTTCTGCAAACCTTAAAAATGATCGGCATTTTTTTGTGATGGTCCAAAAAAAGGACGATCAAAATGAACGTCATATTTTTGGATCTATATTTTCCAACGCTTTTGAGCTCATAAATTTTTCATGAAGACTTTCAATGTATGGTATTTCTCCTGTTGTACAATTTGTAAACATACGAGTCATCTTAATTTTTTTTTGATTCTCTGAAAATTTCGACCATCACTTTTCAATACAAGTATTACCCGCACTGAACAAAGTATGTCAATTGATTTTTATTGATGTTTTGGCATCCTTGATTATCCGCAACTTATTCCTCTTATCACATTTTGAAGTCTCTACATCAGGACATCTCATAAATTAGTGATTACGGTTGTTCTTTATAATTTTCACCAAGATGACGACGACTGAAGCGCTTGAGTTCCAAGAAATGTTTTTTTGTTGCAGCAAATTAGGCTGTTTACTGTTGCATTGCAACAGCACTGACGACGTCCATCACTTCAATCCATTTTTGATGATGCCAATCAACATGAGAGTGCATCTTAACCTTTCTAAATTGGTTCCAGTGGACACCGAAGATGCCCTAGATCAGAATGCATTATGGAAGATGGTAAATTGTTATGATCCCATGCACTCCCCACTGTCCGGTACTTTCTCAGGTGTGTTGGCTTCATTTCAAGTGGGCGGCTCAAGTGTCAACACAAATCTATCACCTGTATATGGAAGTTTGGATGGATTGAATTTGGTGGCTATTCCTGTCGATCGGGTTACAATGGGAAATGCCTTGAAGTGGTTAGGCGGAGATGAGGTTATGATCGACGATTCTTCATCTGTACAGGACTTATGCATCAAGTTTCTTCGTCTCCTTAATGAAATGGACATTCCAAACGGAAGTGTTGATCATTTGACAGACTTCATCCGGCGTAGAACATGGGATGAAACCCGCCTTTGGGGAGGCACCATGGCAGAGTTTTGGGAATTGGTCACATCCACGGAAGATGAAAAGGAGAAGTGGAGAATTCTTCGTGTCTTCATCGATTCCAACATGTCATGGCAAACAAGGGTAGCATTTTTTGCGATAGATGCTCTTCATAGAGCAGCAGTGGGGAACATGGCATTCAATGGTTTATATATACCAGGTTCAGATTTGAAGTTAAGAGAAGCTGTCAACACCTATGTTAAAAAATTGGTACCTGTTGATGAGAGCCACCCGTATTTATCTATCCAAACAGATGGCGGCACATTGCATTCAATCGAGTGCAGTGTCAAACTATGTTATTGTGTCCCAAACATGATGGGGGATGACTTCTTGATCAGGATGCAACACACCTCCACTTCATTACAAGGCAGTCAGGGCAAGTTGACAGGTCACACTATTATCCATCTGTTAGGTAGTTTTCTGGGTCACTTTCATAGGACAGTCACATCTAAGGTGTTGAAGTACCTTTATTATCCGGGAGATAGCTCCAAAGGCATAGAAGCCACTCTACGAGGTATTCCAATGGACCACAACGGATCCTTCAAAAATGCTTTTCGAGATATACTGATAAATGATAGTCTGTGTGACTCAGATTCTTGGGAAGACATGGCCAAGAGAATCGAGGCATACAAAAAGAAATTTGACTGGAAAGATGAAGCAGTCTTCAGTGGTGTCTACATTGCCATATGGTTGGACAATTTTACCAAGGTAGCCTACGAAACCCTCAAGGATTTAATTCAAAAATTTCCGGAGTTCACCAAAATTGACCACTCTCTGAAGTTAGGGTTAATACTTGATATGTCGCTATCACAATTTCAGAGGATGTTCCAACACTCAGCAAGTGGGGGATACCCCAAAGAAGGGTCATTGGAATCATTCAGACTGGATGCACACCAGTTACCAATAAAAGAGCCCATGGTTCTGAGTGTTTTTTATAAACGTAGAGAGAAACATGACATTTACCACGGAGATCCATACAAGAAGCCCACAGGAGGAATGATGCTGTCAGGGGACAAAGTTGGGAATTTTCCTCCTTTTTTGCTGGAATTTGTTTGGCTCCTTATGTATGCACATTTTTCAGAAGACAGTTTCAACTCCATATTGAAATTATCGCAACCACCGTCCAACCCTCAAGTCATGACAACCAATGATCAAGCAAAGGATCTTGCCAGGCGTTACCTGAGGTGTGTCATTTTTACCATCTCGGCTTCCCAATTTTACAGTGCCAAGTACTGGCAACATGGTTATTTCCCCAGAGACAAATCAACAGGAGGATTACTTGTCAACAAAATGAACAAACCTACTCAATTGTTTTTTCTCACCATGAGCGCAATCAGGCATACATGCTCCTTCTTTCAGATGATTGGGATCAATCCTAAGCTTCCCGAGTTGACAGAGCCAATTCACGACTGGGTCCTCGAGAAAGAATTGAAACAATATGAAAAAATTGTCCAGGATCCAGTCGTCATGTACACCTTTTTCTTCTGTTACCAAGCTCATATGCAAGACAATCCTGGGAGGCAGCCGACATCATGGACCAAGGAAGATTCCTGTCGTGTCTTAGACATAGCGATCAGAAGCAGTACGGGGCGGACGGATATCACCACCTTTAGGAGCGACCATAGAGCCATACAGGATGAATGGATTGGTAACTTCACTCTCGGAGGACTCAACACTTTGTCTATGTCACCAGATCCTGTCATACTGAAGGAGATGTACGATCAAAAGGGATATCTGTTGGAAGTGTTGGGAGATGATAGGTATTCTCAACCGGAACCCCGTCAACCAACTAGCCTCGAACTGCGTCCCATCACCCATAGAATCTCTGAATTTGCACGTTGGAGCATCGATTATCCATCATTTTTTGAATTTCTCCTCAGCTCACTAGACCAGATAACGTTAAGTAAGGCCCTAGTTCCAAGCCCTCCTCAAGGAGTGGAGAGTGAAGTATCTTCGCAGAAGCTGTCTTCCAGTGGCAACGAACCTACTGTTGCCGCTTCTTCAACGCCCCCTGTCCAAGGTTCCGCTCATTCCCAAAGTGTAGAGAACGAACGAGCATCGCAGAAGCAGTCTTCTGGTGGCAATGAACTGACAGCTCCCCCTGCTTCAACGTCACCGTCTCAGGTTGCAACGGATTCCCAAGGTGTGGAGGACGCAGGTACCTCAACTGCCCAAGCTCCCCCTGCTCCCCCAGATTTAGAGAATGATGGATCGTCGCAGAAGCTGTCTTCCATTGGCGATTATGCCACAGGAGGTCCCACATCAGAAACACCACCTGCCATAGTTCCAAGCCCTCCTCAGGGAGTGGAGAGAGAAGTATCATCACAGAAGATGTCTTCAAGTGGCAATGAACCCACTGTTGCCCCTTCTTCAATGCCCCCTATCCAAGCTTCCGCTCTTTCCCAAAGTGTAGAGAACGAACGAGCATCGCAGAAGCAGTCTTCTGGTGGCAATGAACTGACAGCTCCCCCTGCTTCAACGTCACCGTCTCAGGTTGCAACGGATTCCCAAGGTGTGGAGGATGCAGGTGAAGGAGACTCATCAGTCAAGCAGCCATCCAGTGGCAATGATGCCACAGCAGGATCCGCCTCCGGAACATCGCCTGTCCATATTGCAACTGATTCCCAAGGCCTGGAGACTGATGTACCTGAAGAGTTATCGAAAGATGCCCAAGCTGAACCAGATTCCCAAGGAGTCAAGGTTGCAGGTGAAGTAGCGCAGCAAGACATTCAGAGTGACAGTCAAAAGCGCAAACAATCTTCCACTACCAAGGCTAAAACAGATGGAGCTCCTGCCGTGAAAAAACATAGGCAACTGGGATTTAAGTATTTCTCAAAGACAATAGGTACGATACTACCTAAGGTCATTGACCTTACCAATTCAGGTGATGAGGATGATGCCATGGAGGAAAAGATAGCTGGATTGGATGAGGACGCTAAAAATATGTGCCTTCGTGTGTTTTTCAAGTACTTGAAAAGTAACAGGACAAAACTAGTGCCAAAGGTACCCCCTAAAAAAGAGGAAAAAAAGACGGAAAAGGAAAACTCTAAGCCTATCGACGAAGCACCTCCTGACGAAAATAATGTCTCCACTGATGAAGCCAGAGAAGACAGTAGTGAATCTAAAAAAGCGCCAAAAAAGCAGAAAAGGTTCGGTTGTCCTTTAATTGAATATGAAGCAGGTTGTTCAGACAAACAGGCCTCCTCAGATGAACACACAGATGATACTGGTGACATCTCCCGGAACATGGAAGATTTCATAACTGGAGAATTACTTGAGGAGGAAGGTTATCTTGCGGATCATCGTCTGGTTGGCAGAAACGTCTCAGAAGCAACCGAAACTAATGCTCGCTCACTTGGGAAACAACTGTATCAGTTTCGAGGGAAAAGATTTAATCCTCCATTCCCAGCAACTGCCACAGGAGTAAAATCATTGAGACAACCACGGAGTGAATCTGACAGTGATTCCTCTAATGAAAATGAATTTGAGGACGGAGACAATAGTGATAGCCAACATAATTCAGGACAAGGGAAAACTTCGGAGGACGAAGAAGAGGACCAAGAAGTGGACAAAGAAGAGGTTGAAGAAGAGAACAAAGAAGGTGACGATGACGATACCCTTTCAAAAAAACCTACCATAGCAAATGACTTCGATCCCTCCAGCGACAGGGAATCTTCTGAATCTACTGGCAATGCTAATGATGTTTTTGATTCTGGGGATAATATTGGTACCGATTCACACAGGGAAGATTTCATTCATGATCAGAATGTAAATTTTGATCGAGGTAACCGAGGTGGTGAAGATGACCCTTTGGAATCTTCAAACAATGTTGACGACATATCTTGTGGTATTTCAAACATGCCTGACTACATGCAAACATTTCTTCGCGATAGTTTTGTACCAGACTATTCCCTGAATTCAAACATTGGTGACAGTAGTGTACAAGACCTTTCGCTGGATTCAAATGTAGATGACAGTTCTGTACCCAGACGCACATCAGCTAGGAAGAAACCTCCCAAGCGGAAACTAGGTCACTAATCATTCTGTATTAACTGCTCAAAAATCACAAACCCAATGTTTAACTAACGTATTACAAAAAGCAGTAAGCAATGTGTCAAAATAGACATACTGATAAAGGGATCTTCATCAGCTCATAATATTTTAAATTGGAACATCAACACTTGATTAAAAAGTTACTCCTCCACTCCGATTGGCAAAAAAATATAATTCAAAATCAAATATCTCCTCGTGACAAGGCAGTAATCTTTCAGGTAATTTTGATTCCATCTTTTAAATTCAATTGTTATGCAATATTTTTGCATTTCATGCCAACTTCATTGGGTACAATTTTCTGTTTTTCCAACCCAATAAATTCAAAGTGAGCACAAAGATGTCAAGTACAGTTAAATGTTTGCACGACATTATTGCATTTTGCAAGCACAAGGATCTTGTTCCTGCCAGGAACCCTTCCTTTACTCGACCAACTGAGAGTGATTTGTATAATTGGATTGAAGCTCAAAGCAAGGTTATCCTCCAAACAGTGATACCAAATATGTGTTGGGGATCCCATTCGAGTGAACAACCAAAACAAATCGTCAGGTTCTCTCAAATGCCTTCAAATCCCCAGGAATGCATAATCTTGTTGATGCTTTGGTCGTGTTGGAGTCAGGAATGTCACCAAGACATCATGAAATGTCTAGAGTATGGCTCAATGGAATTGAAATCCCATCACCTGGAGTGGGTTTGTTTACTTTCTATATGCATTGTAACAAATTTGCAATATTCAGCCTTCTCTCTACCTGTTGTAACAAAATTTACATTTGGAGGGAATCTCTTAATTGAGTCAATCTGCTTGAGACAAGTAGTATCCCACTCGACAGGTCTGCATCAACTGTTCGACAATTATTTTAGTGTGAGAAAAATAGTGATGACGTTTCGAGAGGGACTCCCTCAAAGCAAGCTGTTACCGATTGTGTTGCAGGAACCATCAGATGTGTATTCTTTAAGCAAGGATGGAAATGACCAATTTATCCTTGTGTCAATTGCAGAATGGTTCAAGAAATCTCATATTGTACCTCAACTTAAAAAAATGTTGGATTTGAGACCAATCCAATCCTTCTTCAAGAAAATCCAACAAGAAATGAGTAAGAAAGACAGCACCCTTGATACCTTCGTAAGAGAAATTGAAAAACATGCAGAAAAGGCGGCTCATCTCCTAGGCATCACTCATCCAAGTAGAACCGCCAGGCTTGTAACCTTCGTTATGAATGCCAGTCAGTTTATCAAAGAAAGAGAGAGAAGTCCTGTATCCAATGAAAAAGACATGTTACTACTTAGATCATACACGGCGAATCTCCGCCACAATATCTCCAACAGTTCTGCGGAGTATGAATTGAAAAGAATTATTGAAAACAATTACCTTTTTTCAGATGATTTGATTGCTGAATTCATAAACACAAAGTTCAATTTGGCCGACAAAGACTGGTGTTGGCATCTCAAGTTCGCCATGAAGCAAGGAAAAAATAGGATTCAAGACAGCGCACCCCAGTTTTCCACCAATTACATCTATCCCGAGAAAAATTCGAAAAATTCTCCATTAGAAAGAAAACCTAAGACATTAGCAAGTAATACCGACACACATTTCATTGACAAGAACCATGAACCAGCGAGCAGTTCAAGGCAAGGAATTTTTCCAAAGACATCCTCCTTGCAAAAGCATGTCACTTTCTCATCATCCTGTGTAGTGAATCCTCCCAAAAAGATAAGGCGCAAGTGTATCTAGTGCAAGTGTTTCCATCTTTCCAAAGGACCAAGTAGATATCATCAAATTATATAACAACATTATTCTTCCAGTTTTTTTATTAATATTTTGATTGACGAATCAAAACATCTTGTTTGCTCTACAATTCATTCTCACATTGAATCAAATCATCTTCTGCCATTCATAGGTGAACTTTTTCTAGCTCATAATTTTTGTTAAGTTTTAGATTTGCAATATCATCATTTTTGTCTCTCCTTATATGATTGCATTACCATCACCACAATGAACACCACCGTTCCACTATATCATGAAAATCACATAGCAGACAGTATATTCTCTCTGATTGCAGAGGGATATTGATCCTCTTCTGCCATTCACAGGTGAACTTGCTCGAGCTCATAATTTTTAAAAGTTTACATTTACAACATCATCATATTTACCCTCTTTCTAATTAATTGAAGTTCCATCACCATCATCAACACTACTATTCCACTCTGTCATGAAACAAACATGGCAGACAGTATATTCTCTCTGAGTGCAGAGGGATATTGGTTTGCGAGTGTATTTTGTACCAACATGATGTTTTGTCATTTGGGGAAGGAATTAATTTCTACCAGTCCTCAACGTTTGGTAAAACAGGGCAATCTCGAAATGAGCATGTCTCTCTGGCATCAACATGTTCTTGTCCCCACAACTAGGTTTGTCACGCAGCATCACAATATTCCTTCATTTGCCCAAAAGGCGCTTCAAGAACCAAACGTGTTGGATTCTCGTAATTGCGCTGTAGCGCTTCATGTTTGTCTCCTGCTTCATGCTTCAAGAGAAATAATTGAGTTTTGTAGACTTAATGATGTGGGTCAGATCACTCTTGAAGAGGTACGCAAATGGTTTGTTTTGATGTCAGAGATCACAAATAGTTCCCTATTCAAAGCAGCACCAGATATTTTGAAAGAAAACTTCCGGGAATTTCTTGAGTACGTCGTCCCGAACGAGCAAGATTCCATAGGAAAACAAGAGTACCCCTACTTTTGTCATGAAATTCTTTTCCTGCGAATTGCGCACATGATCTATTTCTATTGCAGAAACAACATAGAATCAGGATTCCCACATTCAAGATTTGCAAGCATTCAAGTGAATGGCAATGACATGACAAAATGGGAAGAACTGTCAGGGGAACTGTTTCAGCACACGTTCAGTCTCGACCGTACATCCTCAGATATTGATCACTTTTCATTCCTCAACTTGCCGTATGATAAGTTGGTAACCTGCATCGAGGAGAGTGATTCACCGTCCACCGCTCATATGCATGTCAATGTGTTACACGCAATTCACGAGGTAGTAGGAAAAAACTTTTACAAAAGTTTGCGTTCGGATTGGGAAATCGAAGCACCCATTCTCGAGTTGTTCATGCCGTTTTCAAAAACACGATTCGATGAAAAATACAAACCCGCATTTTTTAATCGAAAGAAACAACGCACTAACTACATGAAAAACAGAAATCACGCAAAAGCATACAAAAAGAAGCAAAAATACCCTTTTCAAAGGGACAAATTCATTATGGGATGCGAATCCTATTACTGGAAAAACATGTCTCCCAGTGGAAGAGCAATGGATGAATTTAAATTTGTCTATCCAGATTTGGAAGACAATCCAGATTCGGAAGAAATTTAAGAATTTGACAAAAATACAGAAACAGTAGAAGATCCGCTCTGACATTTCGAACATAATTGTTGAGGTGATCGCAACTGTCATCACCTAAAAATGTGTGTGTGAATTTAGCATGAAATTTCCCGTGTATTGTTTGTGGTTGTTATGTTTATTTGGACCATTAGTTGAACTTAGGGATATGGATCTTATGTGTGATGGTGGTATTTAGGTGTATGTAAAAAATAATTAGTGTCATAAATTTAAAGTATTGACATTGGGAAGCCTATTGCACTGAACTGGTAAAAATGCAGAATACGGGAGATTCATTGCCCGGATCAAGCACTCGTGATGAGTCCAGCGATACAGATGACCACATCATCGGTTATTACCCGCTGGGTTCAAAGGTATCATCATCAAAAAAAATTTGGGAAGCACTTGCAGACTCATGCAAGAGATCAATAGCATCCAAATTTAACATCAGCAGAGGAAACATTTCTATGGACTTGGATGCATACAGCTATGTAGTATCAGCCGAAAAAATAAACCCGGGAATGAAAGGAGCACTTAAAGAATTTTTACTATCAATCGGAGGTACGTCTTTAGGAAGATGCAGCTTTCCAACAAGAAGTACCGGTTCCAAAACAAAAGATAGCATTTTTGGATGTACAGGCAACGAGAGCCAACATTTGCCACATAGTTTGCAGGGTAATGAAATGTTGGTTATCGATGTTCCTGTAAAAATTGCAATACATACTTCGTGTCAGACAGCGCTAATAGAAAATCTGAATGCAAAAGGTTTTTACTACTTACCTTCTTCCAAGCATACTGGAGTATGCTTTAACCCTTACGCAGCAGCAAACAAACCCCCCTATGCAGTCATTGTTGATGCAATAATCGATTCCTGCCAAGTCACTAGCCTAGTCGAAGGCAATACAAAATCAACTAGCATCATTCACGTAGCTGATATGGGATTTCGATCACCTCTTTCAAATAATTACAAGGCGATATATAAGTTGTCTAATCAATGCAAGAAAATGGAGCAAGCAGGACTTATGGTTGAAATAACTCAATTTGACATTGCTTTTGGGTTCCAAGCCCCGCAAGACCATCTCATACAAGCTACATGCAAAGTGAATGAAAT
>JACCEC010697288.1_pt1 | contig 14041 bp, 10 predicted proteins | sample 7450121 | NCBI WGS metagenome assembly JACCEC01 (sample SAMN15323455, study PRJNA562643) | freshwater metagenome | isolation source: river surface water | place: USA:Blue River Watershed | collected 2017-08-18 | reverse complement strand
CCGAAGCGGTGGTGGCCGAGGCGCATACCGACGACCCGGTGGTGCTGGTGCAGGACTATCACTTCGCGCTGCTGCCGCGCATGGTGCGCGAGCGGCTGCCGAAGGCCACCATCATCATGTTCTGGCACATACCGTGGCCGAATCCCGAATCCTTTGGCATTTGCCCCTGGCGCGAGGAATTGCTCGAAGGCTTGCTCGGCAATACGCTGTTGGGCTTCCACACGCCTTTCCACTGCAAGAACTTCATCGAGACTGTCGACCGTTATCTCGAAACCCGCATCGAACATGAGGCATCGACCATTTCCTATGGCGGCGAGCTGACGCAGGTTGAGCCTTATCCGATCTCGATCGCGTGGCCCGAGACCGAAGTGCCGCTCGATGTCGTTCAATGCCGGCGCGACCTGCGCGACGAACTGGGGCTGCCGCATACGCATCAGCTGGCGCTGGGCGTCGACCGACTCGACTACACCAAGGGTATCGTCGAGCGCATACAGGCGGTCGAACGATTGCTGACGCTGCACCCGGAACTGGTCGGCCGTTTCTCGCTGCTGCAGGTGGCAGCGCCCAGCCGTTCGTCACTCGATGAATATCAGTCGCTGGAGGCGCGCGTGCGCAAGCTGGCTCTGCAGGTCAACCAGGATCATGCGAACCCGGTCGCGCCGCCTGTCCTGCTGCGCATCGAGCATTTCGATGAAGACCGGCTCGCCTGCTGCTACCGCGCCGCCGATGTCTGCATGGTGACCAGCCTGCACGATGGCATGAACCTGGTGGCCAAGGAGTTCATCGCTGCGCGTGACGATGAGCTGGGCGTGCTGATCCTGTCGCAATTCACCGGCGCGGCGCGCGAGCTGCATGAGGCATTGATCATCAATCCGTATCACATCGAACAGGGCGCGCAGGCCCTGTACCGCGCGCTGACCATGCCCGAGGCCGAGCAGCGCGAGCGCATGCGCAGCATGCGCAGCGTGGTACGCGACTTCAATGTCTATCGCTGGGCCGGGCTGATGTTGCTCGATGCGGCGCGGCTGCGGCGCCGGCAGCGCGTGTCCGAAAAAATCCATTCCCACAGCCGGCAAGAGCTGCGCCGGGCGGTATGAGACGCAGCGCATGACGGAAGTGTTTTCGCCCGCAGGCTTGCAAGCCCTGCGCGCCTTCATCGCGCAACCCCTGCTGTGCCTGTTCGATTTCGATGGCACGCTCGCGCCGCTGGTCGCCGATCCGGATGCCGTCTTGCTGCCGGCTGCGGTGCGGTCGCAACTGCAGGCATTGCAGCAGCGAGTGCCGGTCGGCATCGTCACCGGCCGCGCGCTGGCAGACCTGCGGCCGCGGCTGGCCTTCGTGCCGGACTACCTGATCGGCAACCACGGTCTTGAAGGCGTGCCCGCCGGGGCTGCTGATGCCGGAGATGCCGGGGCGGCGGCATCGCCTGCCGAACTGCTGGCGCAGGTGGCGCGCTGGAAGGCCCAGCTTGAACCCGTGGTCGCGCAGCTCGATCCCGGCATCGTCATCGAAGACAAGCATTACTCGCTGTCGCTGCATTACCTGCGCGCGCGCAATCGCGAGCAGGCGGCGCAGGCGCTGCGCGCGCGGATAGCGGAACTGTCACCGACGCCGCGCATCATCGCCGGCAAGCTGCTGTTCAATGTGCTGCCGGCCGAGGCCGGTGACAAGGGCAGTGCGGTGCAGGCCTTGCTGGCGGCGACCGGCCTGTCGCAGGCGCTGTATGTCGGTGACGATCAGACCGATGAAGATGTATTCCGACTGGCACAGCCCGGCTTGTTCACGATACATGTCGGCGCGGCGGCCGATAGCGCCGCGCAATGGTGCCTGCATGACTACCGCGAGGTGGCGCGCCTGCTTGACTGGCTGGTGGCCGAGCTTCCGTTGCAACGCCAGCTGCGCGTTTTCGGGAACGAGCGGCCATGAGCCATCTCGACCTCGCGCTGATCGGCAATTCACGCACCAGTGCGCTGGTCGACAAGACAGCCCGCATTGCCTGGTGGTGTTATCCGCATTTCGACAGCAACCCGCTGTGCTGCAGCTTGCTGCGTTCGGATGAGAACAATGCAGCGGCCGATGCCTTCGGTTTCATCGACATGCTGTTCGACGGCAGCCATACGGTGCGCCAGTTCTATCAGCGCAATTCGGCCATCCTGCAAACACGCTTGCAGGATGGCGAGGGCAATGTCATCGATGTCACCGATTTCGCGCCGCGCTTCTACCTGCATGGCCGCATGTTTGCGCCGGCAATGGTGGTGCGCGTGATTCGCCGCGTGGCCGGCCGGCCACGCATCGGCGTGCGCATACGGCCGGCGCTGAATTACGGACAGGCGCGCGCAGCCTCGCGCACCGGCGCCCACCATGTGACCTATTACGGCGGCTCGCAATCGATGCGCGTGACCACCGATGCGTCGGTGACGGCGCTGACCGAGGAAAGGCTGTTCTTCCTGCATGATTCCGTGACCTTTCTGATGGGGCCGGACGAGACCGTCGATGGCGCGCCGCGCGAACTGGGCCGCAGCTTCTACGAATCGACCGCGTCCTATTGGCATCGCTGGGTGCGCAACCTCGCGATACCTTTCGAATGGCAAGACGTGGTGATCCGCTCGGCGATCACGCTGAAGTTGAATGCCTTCGACGATACGGGTGCCATCATCGCCGCCTGCACGACCTCGATCCCGGAGTCGCCGAATTCGGGCCGCAACTGGGATTACCGTTACTGCTGGCTGCGCGATGCTTACTTCGTCGTCAATGCGCTCAACCAGCTCGGCGTGACGGCCACCATGCAGCACTACCTCGAATACATCCTCAACATCATTGCCGACTCGCGCGACATGCCGCTGCAGCCGGTGTACGGGATACGGCGCGAAACCGCACTGGAGGAATGGGTGGCGACTTCGCTGGATGGCTTTCGCGGCATGGGGCCGGTCCGGGTCGGTAATCTCGCATGGAGCCAGATACAGAATGATGTGTTCGGCGCGGCCGTGCTGGCCAGTACCCATGCCTTCTTCGACACGCGACTGGAGCGGCCGGCTGGCCGACAGATCTTCACCGACCTCGAACGGCTCGGCGAGCAGGCGATACAGTGTCACTCGAAGCCCGATGCCGGCATCTGGGAATTGCGCGGCAAGCGACGCTTGCACACCGTATCGTCGCTGATGTGCTGGGCTGCCTGCGACCGGCTGGCATCGATCGCGGCGCGCCTGCGCCTGCCGCAGCGCGCCCATCGCTGGGCGCAGCAAGCCGCCGCCATACGGAAAGCCCTCATCGACCATGCATGGAACCCCGCGCTGGGCAGCTTCGTGTCCACCTTTGGCGGCGAGAACCTCGATGCCAGCCTGCTGCTGATGGGCGAATTCCAGTTCCTCGCGCCGGATGATCCGCGCTTCGTCGGCACCTTGCGCGCGATCGAACGGCGCTTGCAGCGCGGCGACTTCCTGTTGCGTTATGACGAGGCCGATGACTTCGGCCGCCCCGATGCCGCATTCACGGTCTGCACGCTGTGGTGGATCCTGGCGCTGGCACGCAATGGCGAGAAGGCGCGGGCGCGCGAACTGTTCGAACGCGTGCTGTCGCGCCGCAACCATGTGGGCCTGCTGTCGGAAGATGTGTCGCTCGACGGCAAAGAATTGTGGGGCAACTTCCCGCAGACCTACAGCATGGTGGGCCTGATCCAGTGCGCAGCACGACTGTCGATCTCCTGGGAAGAAGCCTACTGACGGCGCCAGGATTCCCTGCTCCGCTGCAACTCGTCGCGAATGAGCGACGCAGCCTGATACACCATGACTGCAGCATCATGCTCTGCTTCGAGGGTGCGACTGTTTATGCTCGACTTCCGGCGCCTGCCCCGAAGGCGCGAGAGAGGAAGATCATGCGCATCAATCTCAAGGCCATCCTGTTGGGCGCGGCGCTGTTGTTGCCGCTGGCGGCTCATGCCGACGATCCTTATGTGAAGCTGGGTGTTGGCTGGACCAATTATGGCTACAGCGGCGTGCCGTCCGATAACGAGACAGGCGTCTCTATTGCTTACGGCGCGATGTACGACAAGATGTGGGGGCTGGAAGTCGGCTATGTCGATTTCGGCCGTGACAAGGCCAATGATTTCAAGGCCGAGACCATCTATCTGGCCGGCACGGGTAGCTTGCCGCTCAATCCTCAAGCCTCGCTGTATGGAAAATTGGGCGTAGCGGTGAAGCGCCACAAGAACGCAGGCAATTCCGATACCTTCACATCGGGCATGGTAGGTGTCGGCGCCAACTGGATGTTCACCAGGGAGTGGGGCGCATCGCTCGAATATGCGTATTACGGCAAATCGTCCGGCGTTTCGATCGGCCAGACCACGCTGGCGGCGACTTATCACTTCTGATCGCAAACAGTATCCATCAAGCTTGTCCCTGTCTTGCGCATGAGGCCCTGCCAGTTCATGCGCAAGACCATTTCAGCGCGCAGGAGTTCGGTCTTTCATCGGCCGCAGACGTTCGCGCGCCAACAATCATTTGGCCTTCGCAATTCGCTTGCGGAAAGCCTGTCATTTTTTAACAACCCCACCGTTACCAAGCGCGCAGCGCTTGCCTAGAATCCGCGCGTCCAATCCGGACTGCGCCGGCACTCCCGCCGGCTGTTCTCCACCTTTAGGAACAGGAAAATCATCATGCAGAAACCCTTGTTGGCCGCGCTGCTGGGCGTGGCGCTGGTCGTGCCGCTGGCCGCGCACGCCGAAGGCAGCTATGTGGGCATCAACGTCGGCGAATCCAAGTACCAGGACTTTCCGACATTGGGCGGTGACAGTTCGAAGACCGTGGTCGGCCTGACCTATGGGGTGAACATCAACCCGAATTTCGATATCGAGCTCGGCTACCTGCATCACGGCTCGGGCCAACGATCCGACACCGCGACGACCAGCTCGCTGAAGCTGACCACGCAATCGCTTTACCTGGCTGCTGTCGGCAAGCTGCCGGTAACCGATGGCTTCGGCGTGTATGCCAAGGGCGGCCTGTCGGTCAACCACAGCAAGGCCGATGGTGTCGACGCCGGCGTTCCGTCGAGCGACACCAAGACCAAGGCCGGCATCATCATCGGCGTTGGCGCCAGCTATCAGTTCACCAAGGAGTGGTCGGGCATCTTCGAATACAGCTATTTCGACAAACCCTCCGACGGCGATTTCAAGCTCAGCAACTGGAGCGTTGGCGCCCGCTATCACTTCTGATCGCGGTTCGAATGACGAAAAAGGCTGCGCATGCGCAGCCTTTTTTTATCCCCGTCGCACGCCCCGAACCCTTGCGACACGCTCAATGCAGCCAGGGCTTCAGCACTACCTTCACGCAGCCATCCTGTTTGTCGCGGAACATCTTGTACGCCTGCGGCGCATCGTCGAGCGGCAGCTTGTGTGTAATGAGCCGTTCCGGATCGAAGTCGCCGCGCCTCACGCGTTCCAGCAAGGGTTGCAGGTAGCGTTGCACATGGGTCTGCCCGGTCTTCAGCGTCAGCGCGCGGTTCATCACCGAGCCCATCGGCAGCTTGTCGACGAAACCGCCATAGACGCCCGGCACCGACACCGTGCCGCCGTTGCGGCAGTTGCGCAGCACCTCGCGCAAGACCATGGGCCGGTCCGACTCGAGCCGCATCATCTGCTTGATGCGATCGTAGGTCGCCATCACGCCGGTGCCGTGCGCTTCCATGCCGACGGCATCGATACAGGCATCCGGCCCGCGGCCACCGGTCATCTCGCGCAAGGCCTCGCCGATGTCGACTTCTTCGTAATTCAGCGTCTCGGCACGCGACCAGTCGCGCGCCATCGCCAGCCGTTCGGGGAAGCGATCGATAGCGATCACGCGCTCCGCACCCAGCAGCCAGGCGCTCTGCATCGCGAATTGCCCGACCGGCCCGCAACCCCAGACGGCGACCACGTCGCCACCGCGGATGTCGCAATTCTCGGCCGCCATGTAACCCGTGGGCAGCACATCGGACAGGAACAGCACCTTGTCGTCATCCAGCCCGTCGTCGATGCGCAGCGGCCCCGCATCGGCATACGGCACCCGCGCATATTGCGCCTGCCCGCCCGCATAGCCGCCGGTCAGGTGTGAGTAGCCGAACACGCCGGCCGGCGAATGGCCCCACATCTTTTCGGCCATCCATGCATTCGGGTTCGAGTTCTCGCACAGCGAGTGTTCATGCCGCTGGCAGAAGAAGCAGTTGCCACAGGCGATGGTGAACGGCACCACCACGCGATCGCCGACACGCAGGTTCTTCACGCCGGTGCCGACCTCGACCACTTCGCCCATGAATTCATGGCCAAGGATGTCGCCGGCTTCCATCGTCGGCACAAAGCCGTTGTACAAGTGCAGGTCGGAGCCGCAGATCGCCGTTGACGTGATCTTCACGATCGCATCGCGCGGGTTCAGGATGCGCGGGTCGGGCACATGCTCGATGCGCATGTCGCCCTTGCCATGCCAGACATTGGCCTTCATCCCCGCTCCCCGTGGTGCAAGGCGCGGCTAAGCAGGCTGCGGCGGCCGGCCGACTGGCCGACCGTGGTCGGTATCTCGCCGGTCTCGATCAGCTGCTTGAAGCGGCGCAGGTCATCCTCGATCTGTTGCGAAGGTTCTTCGCCGAACAGCTTCGCGATGCTGCTACCGGCCTTGCCCAGCGGCGGGCGGTAGCTGAGGTCGATCTCCACTCGTGTGCCACGCTCGCCGCCGACCGGCACGAAGCGAACCACGCCGGCATGATCGATCGCGGCGCCGGGCAGCGTGCGCCAGCCCAGTTGCTGCGCCGGTACGTCGCTGGCCAGCTCGGCCGTCCATTCCACGTGCTGACCCAGCGGCGCGCGCACCTTCCAGTGCGAGCGGGTCGCATCCAGCGCGCGCACTTCATCGACATGGTTCATGAAGCGCGGGAAGTTTTCGAAGTCGCGCCAGAAGTGGTAACAGGCTTCGGGACTCTGGTTGATCGTGATCGACTTTCTGATCCGGATCGCGCCGGTGGCATCGACCGTGTCGCGTCGGGCCAGGCTGTCGCGCAAGCCCTGCCGCTGCAGGCGGCCCTGTTCATACGCGGCCAGCATGTCGACTACCGTGACGCCGGCAATGGCCGCCGACGCGAACAACAGCCTTTGGCGCGCATTCGCTGCGCGGGCATCGCTGGCTACAGCGCTGGCAACAGTGCTGCGGCGGCCCGACAACCCGAGCAAGGCGAGGTCCATCGCATCGCCGGCAACCCGCATCCACAGCCAGCCCGGACGGTGCGGCCGCAGCAGGATGCCGGCGCCGTTGGCCAGCTCGCGCACACCCATCGCGCGCATGGCGCGCAGGGTGCGCGCCGTCGCAAACAGCCCGGCCGAGCGCGCGACCGTAGCCGGCATCAGCAGGCTGGCCGCACCGGCCGCCAGGCTGAACCAGCCCAGTGACGAACCCAGCTTGGCGGCCGCGGTCGGCGGCTGGGTCCAGGGGTTGCCCGCCATCGGCATGGCCTGCTCCGGTGATGAATGTGCGGATTAGGCCGGGGGCCGGCGATGCAAGTTCCGGCAGCGGCTGCGGCGTGGCGCAAGCCGGCGATGCAGATCAACAGCAGTGAAGAACGGCGGTGAACTCAGGCGAGGTCGGCAGGAAATCCCGGCGTCGCATGCCGCGCGCCATTCTTGCCTATGCAGAAGATATCCACGCCGGGCGTGCGCGCGGCCAGATCCACGGAGGCGCGCAGGCCGAGCACCATCATGGCCGTCGACAGGCCATCAGCCTGCATGCCGGTCGGCGCCAGCACGGTCACGCTGGCCAGCTCGCGTGGCGAGTCGCCGGTGGCCGGGTCGACGATATGGTGCTTCGAAAAGTCCGCGCTGAAGCGCGTTTCGTAATCGCCGGAGGTCGCCATGCAGCGGCTATCGGCAGCCAGCACCCGCGCATACGCATCGGCATCGCGCGGGTCGCGCACTGCCAGCGTCCATGGCTGGCCATCGTCGCGCCGCCCGACGGTCGCGAACTCGCCGGTATCGAGCAGCGCATGGGCGATGCCATGCTGCCTGAGCGCGGCCAGCGCCACATCGACGCCATAGCCCTGCGCGAGGCCGTTGAGCGTGACGGCCATGCCGGGCGCATCGAAGCGAAGCAGCGTCGGATCGACGGCCAGCTTGCGCCAGCCGATGTGCGCCAGTTCCGCATGCGTGTCGCGGCCGGCCGAGGCGGCATCCCACAGCGGCTGCACCGTGATGTCGAATGCACCCCCGGTTTGCTGCGACAGTGCCTGCGCATGCTGCAGTACTGCAAGCACGCGTCCATCGGGTCGTGCAAGGCGGCCGTCACGGTTGAGGCGGCTGATTTCACTGTCCGGTCGGTACAGGCTCATCAGGCGGTCAATGTCGCGCACGGCGGCCAGCGCGGCCTGCAGGGCCTGGCGCGCGACGGCCTCATCGTCGTGCAGCACTTTGACGGACACGGTGGTGCCGAAGGCGAGATCGGCAGCGGCGAATTCGCGCAAGCCCGCGTTCTCGTATGCGGGCTTCAGCCACAGCGCGCCAGCGCCCAGGCCGGCCGCGCCGGCAAAGGCGGTACCGAGCGCTGCTTTCAGGATCGTGCGCCGGCGGGTGCTCGGCGCCGCGTGCTGTTGCATCGACGGCTTCATGCGACTTCCTTGTCGGACGCGGCGCCGGTGGCGGCACCCGTCGGAATGACGCGCAGCGGTATCGTCACGCCGCGTTTGGCTTGCAGGATGCGCGGCGCGCACTGGGTGTCGCTGTGATAGATGACCACGCAATCCATGCACTGGAAGCAGTCGTCATACGCGATCGTGCCGTTCGGGCGGATCGCCTGGTAGTCGCAGCGGTGACGGCAGGTCTGGCAGGGCGTGCCGCATTCGGCGCGGCGCGCCAGCCATTTGAACAGGCGTAGCTTGCCCAGCACCGCGAGCCCGGCGCCGAACGGGCACAGGTAGCGACAGAAAAACTTGTAGACCACGGCGCTGGCCACCAGCAGGCCGGCGGCGTAGGCGACGAAGGGCCAGGAGCGCACGAAGTACAGCGTGATGGCGGTCTTGAAGGGCTCGATCTCGACCAGCTTGTCGGCCAGCTGCGGCGCAAACAGCGCCGACACCAGCACGCCGGCCAGCAGCACATATTTGATCCACTTCAGCTTCGCATCGACGGCGGTGCGCAGGCGGATCTGCGGCACGCGCAGCAAGCGCGCAAGGCGTGACACCAGCTCCTGCAGCGCGCCGAACGGACACAGCCAGCCGCAGAAGGTGGCGCGGCCCCAGATGAAGAAGGTGATCGCGACGAAGCCCCACAGGCAGACCGTCATCGGGTCGTACAGGAAGAAAGCGAGGCTGCGGCCTTCTTTCAGCGATTGCAGCAGGCCGGTCATGTTCACGATCGACAGCTGGCCCTGCGCGTACCAGCCGATGAAGCCGACCGTGAAGATCAGGAAGCCGACGCGGATCAGGGTGAAGCGGCGCGCCTGCGCGGTCAGCCATTTTTGCTGCGTCAGCAGCAGCGTCAGCAGCAGCAAGGCTGCGCCGAGCATGGCCAGCTCCGGCATGCGCTGCTGCCAGATGCCGATCCAGGTCTTGTCGCTGCTGTCGGGCACGTCGTAGAAGCGCTCGGGCAATTGCAGCTGGAAGGGCAGGGCGGCGCGGATGATCTCCGGGTACACCATGCCTTTTTCGCGCTTCACGTTGACAAAGAATTCCAGCGGCTTGGACAGGTCCAAGCCGGATTGCGCGATCACGCGCAGCACCTTCATGTTCTCGGGCAGGACCGGCGTGCCATCGGCCAGGTGCAGTTCGAGGTCGAGGTCGCGCATTTCCAGCGGCAGGCCGCCCTGCTTCAGCGTCAGGCGCTCGGGCGAGGTGCCGGGAATGAAATCTTCCGGCGTCAGCGAATAGCGGCCACCCCACATCACGAGGATGGCATGGTCGCCTTTCTCGAGGCGGCCCTGCAGCTTTTCCCAGCTCGGGCCATCAAGCAGGTTCTTGCCGATGCTGGGCACCGAGACCAGCGTGCTGTAGAGGTCGATGAACAGGCCTTCGGGGTCGGCGCTGCCGTCCGCGTCCAGACCTTCGCCACTGGTGCCGGCAAAGGCTTTCTCGACTTCGCTGTTGGCCAGCGCCAGGTGGCTGACCAGATTCTTGCCGAACAAATCCGTCGGCGTGTGCTTCTCGAACAGGCCGGGCTTGAGGCGGGCGATCTGGGCCGGGTCATGGCCGCCGGCGAAGCCCAGCTTCTTGCGCGCGACCACCAGCGATGCCGAGATCAGCGACTGGTTCAGGATGCGCAGCGATGCCGTGGCCTTGGAGACGCCGTCGATACGGACGTTGTTGCCATCCATCTTCGCGCTCTTGCGGGTGCCGGCTGCCACGATGCTGATGTTCTGCGTCAGCGACAAGTCCTTGTACTGGGCAACGAAGTTGTCCAGCGGTGCGCTGCCATAGCCGCCGACGAACACCGGCTCGTGCTGGTCGAGCACCTGCACGTCGAGGAACTTGCCCTTGGGATCAAGCGCCACCAGCAGGTTCATCGGCACGCCGGCAAAGCCGGGCAGCGACACGAAGTCGATCGATTCGAAGACATAGCCGACCAGTTCGGTCGACGTCATCTCTTGCTTCAGGATGGGCCAGACCGGCAGCTCGGCATCCTTGCTGCCGATGATCAGCGGGGAGGGGAATTTGCGTGCCAGCGTCTCTTGCGTCATGACGCCGGCCTGTGCGCTGCCCACACAGAGGCAGGCGCACAGGAGGAGCAGCGCAGACAGCAGCCGGCGCATTGCGTACGGCAGGGTCAGGGCTTGATGGAGCGCACGCCGTGCTTCGAGAACAGCGCGGCCATCTCACCGGAGTCGAACATGTCGTTGACGGCTTTCTGCAGCAGCTGCGCCAGTTCGGTGTTTTCCTTCTTCACTGCCAGGCCGACCACCCAGCCGTTGCGCGGCAGGCGCGAGAAGGGCGCATCGGTCACTTCGAAGCGCTGGTCGCCGCGGATCACGGACTCGATCTCGGAGCGGCTGGCGACGACGGCGTCGAGTTCGCCTTCCTTCAGCTTCTGCAGCGCCTCGACAGGCGTCAGATAGATGTTCACGTTCTCGCGCAGGCTGGGCTCGCCGAGCAGCACCATCGCCGAGATCGACACTTTTTCTGCGCCGAGCTTCTTGCCTTCCAGCGATTCGATGCCGTTCAGGTCAGGAATGGCCTTGACGTTGCGCACCAGCTTTACGGTGTCGCGGTAATAGGGTGCGAAGATTTCGACCTTGTCGTTCTTGAGCATCACGCTACGGTCGACTGGCACATGCAGCATCACGTCAGCCGGGCCGAAGCCGAGGAAGTGGCCTTTCCAGACCATGTTGCGCAGGTCGTCGCCGATGTCATCGCCGGCCGGGAACGGCAGCAGCGACAGTTTCAGGTTCAGTTTCTTGGCCAGTGCGTCGGCCAGGTCATGGTCGATGCCGCCGCCCTTGCCCGAGAAAGGGGCGAAGTCTTCATAGACGGCGACCGACAGCTTGCCGCTGGTGCGGATCTTTTCCATGTCTTCGCTGTCGGCGGCGACGGCCGGCAGGGTGATGGCAAAGCTGAGGCTGATGGAAGCAAGGAGTGCAGCCAGCAGGCCGCGGGAGGTGTTACGGATCATTCGTGTCCCCGATGCGCGTTGTGGGTCGCGCTTATGAAAATTGGGATGATACTGGTTGCCGGTAAATGTAGCAGCGGTGCGGCAGCAGCGTTACGGCAACGGCGGCCCTGCGTCGCGCAGGTGCCGCCAGTGATGCCCGGGTATTACTGGTTGGTGCGGCGGGTCTCCAGGTAGGCCTTGACCGCCCACACGGCTTCCTGTTGCAGGATGCCTTCGAACGGCGGCATGTAGACAGCGCCGTTACGCACGCGGCCCTTGCGGACGGTGGTCGCGAAGTACTCGTCGATCTCGGCGTAGCAGGCCTTCTTGCGGTCAGCGTCCGACAGGCCGGTGCAATCCTTGTCGATCATGCGCAGGTCGGGAGCGATGCCGCCCGAGATGGCGTCGATGCCGTGGCAACGTGCGCAGTTCTGTGCATAGGCCGAGGTGCCGACCTTGATCGCTTCCTTGTTGCCCGCGTACGGGTTGGTCGCCTTCCACTGCTCGCCCAGCGGCGGCAGGGATTTGGTGTCGACCGCCTGCGGCGTCACGTCGCCGTGGGCGAAAGCCGACGAGGACAAGGCCAGGATAGCCGCGCAAGTGAAGCCGCGGACGGCGGAACGGATGAAGGTGCTCATTGCTAAGTCTCCGGTAGGTTTGATGAAAGCTGTTCCAAGGCCACGGGCCGCTTCGCCGGCCGGCTGGGCGGCGGCGGGTGCGACGGGCACTTGCTGAAGCGGAATTTCAATCGCAAGTGCCATGCCAAGCCTTTACTGCAGGCAAAGGCTGCCCTAAAAACTTGTTTTGCGTCATAACGGAACAAGTGCTACATTCCTCCAGACAATAACGATAAAAAAAGAAACACTCGGTAGTCTGGGGATGAGACATGGCACAGGTAACACCCCTGGGGAACGATAGCGCCCCAGTCAAAGAGGCAGTTTCACGTTTGATATTGCCGGAGCGACAGTTTTCATCGCCCGGCATGTTTCATGCGTCTGAGCAGGCTGCCATGATCGAAGAATCCCACCGTCGGTCGGTGTCCTACGGCCTCACGCCGAACACCGAGCCTGACTATTCCCCCATCCTGCGCGGCGACCTGGTCACCAAGATCGACCAGAACCGCGGCCTGTCAGCCTATGCGCTGCCGGTGATGGAGACCCTGTATGAACAGATCGTCAACACCCACAGCATGGTGGTGCTCACCGATGCGCAGGGCACGATCCTGCATACGCTGGGCGACGACGATTTTCTGGAAAAGGCCGATCGCGTGGCGCTGTGCGCCGGCGTCGCCTGGTCCGAGCAGAGCAAGGGCACCAATGCAATCGGCACCGCCATCGCCGAGCAGACGCCGACCCTGGTGCATGCGGACCAGCACTTCCTGACGATTAACCATTTTCTGACCTGTTCGGCCGCGCCCATCATTGACCATCAGGGACGCCTGATCGGCGTGCTCGACGTGACCGGCGACCAGCGCAGCTTCCACAAGCACACGATGGCGCTGGTGCGCATGTCTGCGCAGATGATCGAGAACCAGTTGTTCTCGGCCGCGTTCGACGATGCGATCACGCTGCACTTCCACAGCCGCCCCGAATTCATCGGCACGCTGATGGAAGGCATTGCGTCGTTCTCGATGTCGGGTCGCTTCCTGTCGGCTAACCGCAGCGGCCTGTTCCAGTTGGGCTTGCCGCTGTCGGCGCTACAGACGCATACCTTCAGCTCCCTGTTCGGGATGCCGGTGTCGGCCTTGTTCGATCACTACCGTACCGCTGCGCCGACCCTGCTCGACCTGTGCCTGCACACCGGCGTGCGCGTGTCGGCGCGTGCCGAACTGCGCACGCAGAATCTGTTCATCCAGACCGGCCCCGTCGAAAAAGAAGAGGCGCGCGCGCGCGCCGACGCCGCGTCGCGCAAGGCCGATACGACCGACGCCAATGGCAAGCACCGCCTGTCCAGCCTGCATTACCTCGATACCGGCGACGAGAAGGTGTCGGCGCTGATCCGCAAGGTGAACCTGGTGATGGGCCGCGACATTCCCATCCTCGTCACGGGCGAAACCGGGACCGGCAAGGAGCTGCTGGCGCAGGCCGTGCACAATGATTCGCCGCGTTCCGGCGGTCCCTTCGTGGCGGTCAACTGCGCGTCGATACCCGAGACCCTGATCGAATCCGAACTGTTCGGCTACGAAGATGGCGCCTTCACCGGCGCGCGCAAGAAGGGCAGCACCGGCAAGATCCTGCAGGCCAATGGCGGCACGCTCTTCCTCGACGAGATCGGCGACATGCCGCTGAGCCTGCAGGCCCGCTTGCTGCGCGTGCTGCAGGAACGATTGGTGATGCCGCTGGGTTCGAACAAATCGATTCCGGTCAACGTCGCGCTGATCTGTGCGACCAACCGCAACCTGCGCGACATGATCGCCAAGGGCGAGTTCCGCGAAGACCTGTACTACCGACTGAATGG
>JACCEC011647377.1_pt1 | contig 14042 bp, 12 predicted proteins | sample 7450121 | NCBI WGS metagenome assembly JACCEC01 (sample SAMN15323455, study PRJNA562643) | freshwater metagenome | isolation source: river surface water | place: USA:Blue River Watershed | collected 2017-08-18 | reverse complement strand
CACTTTTTTAGAACCAATCAACCCTGCCCAAAGGGGAGGCCTTGTAAAGGGTTAAAAATCAATTTGTTATACTATTTTAAATAAGTACTTACACATTACTGAGGGAAAAAATATTGTTATGGAATTTAAAGAAAAACAAGCCATTTATATCCAAATTGCTGATTTTGTTTGTGAGCAAATTTTATTAAAAAAATGGCAAATTGGCGATAAAATATTGAGTATTAGGGATTTAGCTATTAGTATTGAAGTTAATCCTAATACCGTCATGCGCACTTACGAATTTTTGCAACAGCAAGAAATTCTTGTCAATAAACGTGGCATTGGTTTTTTTGTGGCAGAAGATGCCCCCGAAAAAATTGTAACCTTGCGCCGTAAACAGTTTGTTGAAAACGAATTGCCCCAACTTTTCAAAACCATGTATTTATTGCAAATGGATTGTGATATGTTGCAAAAAGAATATCAGCAATTTATTGAAACTAATTTTAAAAATTCGTAAATAATCAATACAATGAATTGGAAATTAAGCACTAAAATATTAGCAAGCATTTTTATTTTTATGATTGTCAATGTCATTTTGACTGCCTATATTTTGCGAGCAAAAGCAGCAAAAGAAGATTTGACGCAAAAATATAGGCATAAAAACGAGGTTCGGCAACCTTTTAAACACCTTGTTTTTATCCAAAAATTTGATAGCCTTGTTAATCCGTACGATATTGGGGCGATTGGGGGCGAAGTGGTTTTTGTAGAAGGCAATGTTGCGAGCGCAGTCACGCACGCTAACAATAAAAATTCGGGTGTGCTTGTGAGTTATCGGTTGGTGTCGGATACGCTTTTTGTGGAGTTATCGCGCCAAAATTCGGGTGTATATAGTGATTTTGAGATGGATATTTGCGCCCCTAATTTGGCAACTATTCAAACGCATTTTGTTGATTTAACGCTTTCAAGCATAAAAACAACCGATTTACAGCTACAAAGTTGGGGTTTAGGCAAAATAATTTTAGTCAATCAAAAAAGTAATTTAACGAATATTTTTGCCACTATGCACGAAAAAACAGCTTTAAATATAGATACTTCTTTTCATGTTTTGCAAAAAGTTGATGTAAATTTGCACGAACAAGCAAAATTATTTTTGCCTAATGTGACGATAGAAAAATTCACGTTTAAGGGTGAAGCACAAACGCAGATAGAAGCACCGAGTAAGTTTTTTAAGTGAGTCAAATTGATTGATAATTTAGTTTTTAAAATTTCTATGTTTTTTATAAATTTGACTTTTAATAAATTATGTATATTGTAAAATAATCAATTATTATAATTCACCATCAAAAACTCCCCCTCAGTACCTGCTTACTGAGGGGGAGTTTTTGCTTTTTAAAGGATTTAAAATTAAATATGTTAAAAGTGAAATTAAAAAAAATGGTTGGGGAAATCCTATGTTTTCCCCAACCATTTAAAAAATTGAATGTCAATTATAAAAATTCTAAAATTATAAATTTTTCTTTTTCAATTCTTTAACCGCATAATCAGCAGCGCGAGCCGTCAACGCCATGTAAGTCAACGAAGGATTTACGCACGATGCCGAAGTCATGCAAGCCCCGTCCGTCACAAACACATTTTTACAAGCGTGGATTTGATTCCATTCGTTCAGCACACTCGTTTTAGGGTCTTTACCCATGCGCGCTGTCCCCATTTCGTGGATAGCCATACCGGGCCAACTACCCCAATTATACGTTTTGACGTTTTTCACCCCTGCGGCTTCGAGCATCTCGGCTGCGTCACTCATCATATCTTTACGCATATTCATTTCGTTTTGTTTAAATTCTGCGTCAAATTCTACGATAGGCAACCCCCATTTATCTTTTTTATCGCGGTTGAGCGTCATTTTATTTTCGTGATAAGGCAAACACTCCCCAAAACCCATGATACCCATTGACCATTGACCGGGGTGCGTCATCGCCTCTTTGAAATCAGCCCCAAAACCCATTTCCGCGATGCCCCGCGACCAGCCCGACCGACTCGCGCCACCTTGATAGCCAAAACCGCGCAAATAATCGCGTTTTTCGCCGTTCAAATTGCGGAAACGCGGCACATATACGCCATTCGGACGGCGACCAAAATAATATTTGTCATCAAACCCTTCGACCTCGCCATTTGCGCCACAACGGAAATGATGGTCCATCAAATTGTGACCCAATTCGCCCGAATCGTTGCCCATGCCATTCGGAAAACGATTGGAAGTAGAGTGCATCAAAATGGAGGTAGAAGCTATGGCAGAAGCACATACAAATACAATTTTTGAATAATATTCGCGTACTTCCATCGTTTTAGCGTCAATCACGCGCACGCCTTTTGCTTTCTGTTTTTTCTCATCAAACATAATTTCAGACACCACCGAATCGGGGCGAACCGTCAAACGTTTGGTGGCTTCGGCATAAGGCAGCGTAGAAGATTGAGTTGAAAAATACGCCGAGTAAGGGCAGCCGCGCCAACACGCATTGCGATACTGACAGTTGGAACGCCCTTTGTGCGGCTCGGTCAAGTTCGCCACGCGCCCAATCGTCATGACGCGATTTGGAAATGCTTTTTCGATGCGTTTACGTACTTCTTTTTCAACAATGTTTAAATCCATGGGTTTCAAAAAATCGGAATCGGGCAATTGTGGCAAACCCAATTTTTCGCCCGAAATGCCCACATGACGCTCTACATACGAATACCAAGATTCAATATCTTTGTAACGAATGGGCCAATCAATCGCAAGTCCTTCTTTGGCGTTTGCCTCAAAATCAATATCCGACCAACGATAAGATTGACGACCCCACATAATAGATTTTCCACCTACGATATTAGGGCGAAACCAATCAAAACGTTTTTTTTCTGCATATAACGAGTCCACATCTTGCATCCATTGCCCTTTCACTTCCTCGCTGCTCACGTAGTCTCGCGCTAAAATTGGATTTTTTTCCAAAAAATCTACTGTCGGACGCGCCCGATGCTCAAATTCCCATGGCTTTTTTGGGGCGTGTTCGTAGTCTTCAATGTGTTTGAACTCGCGCCCACGCTCCAACATCAACACTTTCAACCCTTTTTCGGTCAATTCTTTTGCTGCCCAGCCACCCGTTACGCCCGAACCAATGACAATCGCATCATACGTATTTTTTTTAATAGCTTCTGTATTCAGATTCATTGTTTTATATATTTTTTTATAAAAAATACCCCCCTCAGTAAGTAATGCTAAAAATCAAATTAGTTTTCTATTTTAGAAAAATTTTAGCTAAAGCTACTTAACTGCATTTTTGGAAAAATATTTTTTATTATTTTTTAATATGATGAAAATAAAAATAAAACATGATTAAAAAAATCATGTATAAATTATTGATAAACGATTAGTTAACCCATGCTTTTGTATTTTTGTCAATAGTAACATTACCATCATAGCGAGTCGGAACCCACTCGTAGCGGAGGGCTTGAGTTGCACCGATTTCGGACGTAAAATAACCGAGCATCGTCAATTCTTTGAGGGTGCGCCAAAAATTGAAACCTTCTTTTTGCTTCATACCTTCGGCTTCAAAGGTTTTCAAAATTTCGGTTCTTGCTTTCGTATCTAATTGCGTAAATGATTGATTATGAGCGGTTTTTGCATTAGCTTCAATTTTAGCAAGTCCTTCCATGAACGCAGTTTGTTGAGGCTTTTTATAACAATCGTTTATCATCAATAAAATAAATTTGTGTACGTCTGCGGCTTTCGCGCCAGGGGTGGTGGTGGTCGGGATAATCGTTTCGGCAACCTCCGCCAACAATGCTTCATCGGTCGCGCTTACCCAAAGGGGACGCTTTTCGGAAGGTATCCAAGTGGGGTCGTTGAGCGAGCGAGCGAGCGCGGGCGAGATAACCAAGCCGCCGAGCATCGTTGCCGCCATTTTGATGACTTCTCTTCGGTTCATACTGAATTTTTTGATTAGTTGTTTAGATTTTTACTTCGTGTATTTTTTACAAAAACTTTTTCAAAGGTAGTGTATATTTTGAAAAAGTTGTTTTTTTCAACATAAAATTTTTTGTTAAAAAACATCAAAGATAATAAATAACTGCGCTTAAAATATACTAAATAGTTGATTGTTAGGAAAAAATTAGCCGATTAAGTCCATTTTTTAACAGCTACTGAGGGGGGGGTATTTTTATAAAAAAATGATTTTCAATGTTTTATAAAATTATTGAACTGTTGTTTCCACCATAATTTCATTAGTCAAAATTTTATGAATGGGGCATTTATTGGCAATATTTAATAGGCTTTTGCGCTGCGTATCGTCCAAATTACCTTCAAACGATAATTGTCGCGCAATGTGTGTAACTTGTTTGCCGTCCTCGTTTTTGCTGATTGAGAGGCTCAATTCAAGGTTAATTTTTTCTAAATCCCACCCTTTTCGGTCTGCATACATGCGCAAAGTTGCCGCCGTACAAGTTGCCAACGCCGATAATAAAAAATTGGAAGGGCTAAATCCTGCATCTTGTCCGCCGTTTTCGGTAGGTTCATCGCCCAAAAAGGTGTGATTACCTGCGGTTAAGGTAGTGGTGTAAGGAGTACGCCCAATGCTTGCGTATAACGTTGCTTTATCTGACATGATTTTTTTTATTTTAAAAAATAATATTTGTAAATATTTGATTATTAATTTATTGTAAAAATTATAAATTCATATTTTTAAAATTTAGTTTGTGCAACCCCAATATAAATAAAAAAAATTAACCAACAAAACTAAATGATTGTAAGTGCTGAAAAATTTTCATTCATTAATTTTTGAATATCATTTTCTTTAATATCAGGGTTTGCGCCTTTATGCGAAGCGACCAACGCCCCAAGCGCACACGCATATTGCAAAGCGTTTGCGGTTGATGCACCTTCATATAGCATTTTTAAAAAGCCCGCTAAAAACGCATCGCCACTACCGACTGTATCTTGCACCACAACTTTGAAGCCTTTTACTGTGTGTAAACCATTTTCATCATAACAAACTGCGCCATTTGCACCTTTTGTTACAACTAACTTATATAAATGAAATTTATTATAAATAAATTCCATTTTTTGCTGTTCCGTATTTTCTGAAAGTGCATACCAAGCGGCGATAATTGCTAATTCTTCATCGTTCATTTTCACAATATCAGCCTGTTCTAAAAGCAATGCTACCAAATTTTTATCATAAAAAGGAGGACGGAAATTAACATCAAATACCTTTAAAGATGCCGCAGACAATAAATACAATAATGTATGCAAATTATTTTGTTGCCTACAAGCCAATGTACCAAATACTAACGCATAAGATTTTGATATAATATTTTTTAATTGCGGCGAAGGCTCAATAAAATCCCATGCAATAGGCTGCACAATATCGTAAGTATTTTCGCCACTAAGCGAAGCCTTCACTTTTACAATGCCTGTACGATGTTCAGAATCTGTTTGTATCCAAGTTGTTGAGCAGTTTTTAGCGGCTAAAAAATGTTTAATTTCCTGCCCTAAATTATCGCACCCCACTCGACTAATCATTACTGAGGGGATACCCAAACTTTGTAGCCCAATCGCCACGTTCATCGGTGCGCCACCCGGCAACCGACCCGAAGGAAAATCGTCCCAAAGAACTTCCCCAAAACAGCAAATAAATTCTTTATTTTTCATTGGTTATCAATTTTTTATGCAATAAAAATTTATTAAAAATATTAAAACTTAATGCTTGCTTACCGCATTTTAAGAATTGATTGTGTATAATTCTTTGGCAAATATACTTTTTTGTTTAAACGATTAAATTTTTTTGACCATAATTTTAGCAAAACAAAAAAGATTACCTTTGCCTAAAAATTAGCTTTCAATAATTTTGTGAATTTTACTTTTTCTAATTACAAATATAGTTTTGTTTTTCTTTTAAAAGAGCAAATAAAATACCGTTATAAACGATTTTCAAAGTAAAAAACACAAAAAAGAAAGAAACGATTTTTTTCTAAAAAATATTAAATAAAAAAATATGTTAGCAGCTATTTTAGAAAATTGGCAACAAAAAACGATAGAACGCCAAAAACAATATAAGACCTTTTTACAACGTGTTGACTCTAAAAAAGCCCTCAAACTACTTACCGACCTACATGAGGAGGCTTTCTCTCAAATTGATTGTTTATCGTGTGCAAATTGTTGTAAAGGTTATTCCCCTCGTTTCAAACAGCCTGACCTCAAACGTATTTCAAAATTTTTAAAGATGAAAGAAGCTGATTTTGTCGCTGCTTACCTACGGCGTGACGAAGATGGCGATTTTGTGGTAACATCGGCTCCCTGCCCGTTTTTAAATAGTGATTATTTTTGTTCAATTTATGAGGTTCGTCCGTCCGATTGTGCGCGATTTCCTTACACTGATGAAGCAGTTTTATTGAAAAAAATAAATATAACACTCAAAAATAGTACGTTTTGCCCTGCGGTTTATTATGTATTAGAGCGTTTAAAAAGCGCGATGGACGAAAAAACAAAGCACTTGTAATAATAGACGAAAAAATGAATGATATTTATCATGGTGTAAAATGAGGGTAGTCATTTTTTATTGATTTGGAATGATACTAAATTTGCACTTGTAAGCCGCAGGATATTGCGGTTTTTTTTCGGATAAAAACATGAATAAATGTTCATGTATTGATAAATTAAAAACGATAAAAATTCTAAAAAAAAAATTCCTATGAAAATTGAACAAATCTATACGGGCTGTTTGGCGGAAGCTGCTTATTACATTGAAAGTGACGGAGAAGCGGCAATTATTGACCCTTTGCGCGAATCGCAACCTTACCTCGACCGCGCGAAGGAAGATAACGCACAAATTAAATATGTTTTTGAAACCCACTTTCACGCCGATTTTGTGAGTGGTCACTTGGATTTATCGAAAAAAACGGGTGCAGCAATCGTTTTTGGTCCTACAGCACAACCGAATTTCCCTGCTTATATTGCAGCAGACGGCGAGGAGTTGCGTTTGGGTAAAGTGACTATCAAAATTTTGCACACACCCGGACACACCATGGAATCGTCTTCGTTTTTGCTCAAAGACGAAAATGGCAAAGAAGTAGCTGTTTTTACGGGTGATACCTTGTTTATTGGAGATGTGGGTCGCCCTGATTTGGCAGTAAAAACAGACCTTTCAGAAGAAGATTTGGCGGCGCATTTGTTCGACTCTTTGCGCGAAAAAATCATGACTTTACCAGAGGAGGTAGTCGTTTATCCGGGGCATGGTGCAGGCTCGGCGTGTGGTAAAAAAATGGCGAAAGAAACCGTTTCGACTATTGGCGCACAAAAAGCGGCTAACTACGCCCTTCGCGCCGACATGACGAAAGAGGAGTTTGTAAAAGAAGTGTTGACAGGTTTGGTTGCCCCCCCTCAGTATTTCCCTAAAAATGCGGTGATGAACAAAATGGGCTATGAAAGTTTTGACGATATTTTAGAACGTGGGGTAGTAGCACGGTCGGCAGCAGCGTTTGAAGCCTTGGCAAACGAGCAAGAAGCCTTGATTTTAGATGTGCGTACTGAACAAGAATTTGTGCAAGGCTTTATTCCAAACTCGGTTTTCATTGGTTTAGATGGGTCTTTTGCGGCATGGGTTGGCGCACTTATTACGGATTTGAAACAACCGATTTTATTAGTTTGCCCTGCGGGTCGTGAGGAAGAAGCCGTAACACGTCTTTCGCGTGTAGGTTACGACAATACATTGGGCTACCTTTCGGGAGGCGTGGCAGCATGGCAAGCAGCAGGTAAAGAAGTGGATACTATCACAAGTGTTACTGCTGAAGAATTTGCGCAAAAACAAACAACAGGCTCATTTACAACCCTTGATGTACGCAAAAAAAGCGAATATGATGCTGAACACGTTGTTGGGGCAGTAAATTTCCCACTTGATTTTATCAACAAAAATATGACTCAAATCGGCAATGAAACACCGTATTTGGTGCATTGTGCAGGGGGGTATCGCTCGGTGATTGCGATTTCTATTCTCAAAGCTCGTGGTTTTGAACAGTTAACGAATGTAGAAGGCGGCTTTAAAGCTATTCAAACCGCAGGCAAAGTGGAAATTACAGAATACGTCTGTCAAGCTACCGCACTATAAATTTTGTAATTAAATTGTTAGAATGAGCGTTTTTAGGTTTTAAAAACAATTAAAAAATAAAAAGGATAATAGTATTTTTATTTGCTCATTTTTAGCAAAATAAAAGTTAAAATAAAACCCTCGATTTTCTGAAAGAGAAAATGGGGGTTTTTATTTGCTAATTATTGATATTAAACAAAATACAGAACTATTAGAATAAGTAACAAATAATATTTTTTTCTGAAAAAATTACCCCCCTCAGTACCTGCTTACTGAGGGGGGTAATTTTTTCAGAAAATAAAAAATATGCTATTCGCGTGGGCGACCTTGTCCGCGTTGCTTGCGAAAATCCTCCATTTTTTTGCGGAACTCGGCGCGAGTCATGCGCTCACCTTTCGAGGGGGCTTTGAGGTCGCCTGATTTCACTTTTCTAAAATCTACATTTTTAGCGGTCATCACAATTTCACCCTCATTCACATCTACTTTTAAAATCATACCACTTAGACCGCCAAAAGATTGAGGTCCTGCACTTAACAAAATATTTTCGGTGTACCAAACTGCAATTTGTTGTTTGCGCCCCATTAACGAGTCGGTTCGCATCGCTTTTTTACAGTCGAAACCTGCGATATTTTGCGTTTCTCCGTCCACTAATTGCCAATTTGGAGTGGTTAATGAATCTTCAATCAAATAAGTAGTATTCATCATATCTCGCTGTTCAATTTGTTTATTTGTAGCGAAATTGCGGTAAATTTCAGCTTGCATACGCATCATCATGCGCATACCGCCGCCATTATCACCGCCTTCGCCGCTTTCGGCTTCCTCGACAGGAACATATAAACATTCTTTATCTTTGAAATACAATTCCATTTGTGTAGTCCTAAATTCGGGCATTTGTGCTTTTGCTTGTGGGTTACGCACCAATTTATGAAGATTCATTTTTTCCTCAAAAGAAATGACCCCCTCAGTACCCTTATTTTTTTGCGCAAAAATACTCATTGCTACACTTTGTAATACAAGAAAAACAAAAATTTTTTTCATACTTTTTAGTATTTTTATTATTAAAAATTTGATAATAAATAGTTTATAAAATAAAAAAAATGATAAAATGAATAATGGAAAATTTTAACTATTGTTTTAAACGTTTAGACGAAAGTTTTTGATATTAGCTTAATGAAACCATGAAAAAAGAGACTATCCCAACTGTAAAAAGGTTGGAAAAGTCTCTTTAAAAATACAACAAAATTTGTTGATTTTCTTCTTTTTAGGAAATTACCACCGGGTCGGGATAGTTGAAACGAAATACATTATCCATTTGCTCATCGCCATTAGTCGAAACTTTGAGGTCGTTGATGTAACCCGTATGAATATCAATCACCCAACCATGCACATAAGGCAATTTTCGGCGTTGCCACGAGTTTTGAATGATAGAAGTTTTTGTTAAGTTGTAAACTTGCTCTATGACATTCAATTCCACAAATCTATCTACTCGCTTTTCTTCGTCTTCGATTGCGTCTAATTCGTGTTTGTGCAACCTATAAACATCTTTAATATGGCGTAACCAATTATCAATCAATCCAAACTGTCTGTTTGACATCGCCGCTTTGACCCCACCACAGCCATAATGACCCGCAACAATCACATGACGCACTTCCAATACATTGACTGCATAATCCAATACACTCAACAAATTCATGTCGGTATGCACCACCATATTTGCAATATTGCGCTGCACGAATACTTCGCCCGGTTTGGTGTTGGTCATTTCGTTGGGCGGGATACGGCTATCCGAACAACCAATATATAAAATTGGCGGCTTTTGTCCCTGCGATAAAACATCAAAATAATGCTCATCTTGGGCAGTTTTTTCTGCCACCCATTGTTTATTATTTTCAAATAATTGTTTGTAAAATTCCATAATAGATTAGGTGTTAAATTGTTAATGTAAAAAATATTGATGTAAAATTTTTATCAAAAGTTGTGCAACTTACCCCCCTCAGTACCCTCGCTTTTTAATGTGCAGCCACTGCTTTCTGAATGTCGGGAATACCTTTTAGTTCGACTTTAATATTTCGTTCATGCGCGGTTTCTGCGAAATTGTGTATCAATTCGAGTGCATCGTAATCAAAAACTTCCGTACCTGTGCCGTCAATCGTAACAAAACTACCTTCTGGAAAATTATCTATCGTTAATTGAATAGCAGCTTTATTTAAAAAAGAAATATGTCCGCTAAGATGTAAATAAATATGGTGGTCGCCGTTGTCGAAACTTTTGCTATCGTAAAAATAAGGGCGTTTGTAATTGGCTTGCAAAATAAAAAATACACCAACTGCTAACCCAATGCAAATACCTACCAACAAATCGGTAAATAGAATGGCAATAATCGTAGTGATAAAGGGCAAAAATTGTAGCCACCCCAATTGATACATACCTTTTATCAAAGCAGGTTTGGTTAATTTGAAACCCACCATAAATAAAACAGCCGATAAACAAGAAAGCGGAATTAAGCCTAAAAGATTAGGTATCAATAAAATACAAATAGCCATAATCAACCCATGATAAATAGCCGACATTTTAGTTTCGCCACCTGCATTTACATTTGCCGAACTCCGCACAATTACGGAAGTGATGGGCAAGCCACCAATCAAGCCACTTAGGATATTGCCCATACCTTGGGCTTTGAGTTCGCGGTTTTGAGGGCTATGTCGTTTGTGAGGGTCGAGTTTGTCAATTGCCTCCAAAGAAAGTAGCGTTTCTAAACTTGCAATAATTGCTAATGTGAAAGCCGTTTTATAGATGAGCGGATTGCCTAATCCTGCCCAATTCGGGGTAGTGAAAGCACTCACAAAACCTTGACTAAAATCAGGCATTTTAACCAAGTGTTCGGGCGCGATAAGCCACTCGCCGCCCCAAGTGCGAAACCAAATATTGAGTAAAACCCCTACAATTACGGCGAAAAGCGCAGCAGGAACGCGTTTGAAGAAAGTAAATTTTTTTAAAAAGGGTTGTTCCCACAAAATCAAAATAGTGAGGGATACGGCAGCAATCGTAAAAGACCCTTCATGGATTTTGCTAAAAGCATGAAGAATCGCCGAAAATGTATTTTCATTATCGGGTTCAAAAAATGCGTCCCAACCAAAAGCCTCTTTATCAACCCCAAAAAAATGGGGTATCTGTTTGAGAATCAACATCAAACCAATGGCAGCCAACATACCTTTGATGACCGAAGACGGAAAATAAAGCCCAATGATACCTGCTTTGATATATCCTAAAGCCAATTGTAACACCCCTGCCAACACTACCGCTACTAAAAATTGGTCGTAGCTGCCAATATCGTGAATAGCATGAAGCACAATCACCGCCAAACCTGCTGCGGGTCCACTTACACTTAATTGCGACCCACTCAAAAAGCCAATCACTACGCCACCAATTACGCCCGCAATCAAACCGCCAAAGGGCGGCGCGCCCGAAGCCAAAGCGATGCCCAAACACAAAGGCAAGGCTACCAAAAAAACTACCATACCTGCCAGTAAATCTTGACTTGTGTGTTTAAGATAGTCTTTGAAATTTTCTTTAACAACAGGGGGGGGTTCTTGATAAGTTTCTAAAAAAGTGCGGTCGTGAATGTGGTCATCTTTTACATTTTTTAGCGGATTTTTAGGGGATTTTTGGTTTGCCATTACGGTCGTTCTTTGGCGTTTGTTTTCTGAAATATAATTATTTTTTTGATACTGTTTCATAAAAAATTGGTTTTAAATTTTACGTTAAGACTAAACTTTTTTAACGTGCAAAATAACTAAAAAAAGGGTAAAAAATGAAATTTGACGACCTTAAAATTTGCTTAAAATATTAAAACACTAAAAAATTATTTTTTATAAAACATTGATTATAAGCAATTTATAATTTTTTATCAAAAAAGTAAACATTTAACGTAAAACACTATTATTTATACAAACAGATAGCTTTGCTATTTGTTCAAATAGTAATACTATTTTTTAAAATAAAAATTAAGGCTGCTTTGATAGTAAGTATATCAAAGCAGCCTTAAAATTATTTTTTATAAAAAAAGTGTAATATCTACTACAAGAAAATATGCGTTTGGATAGTAAACTGACCTGCCGAACCGTTGCGCTCAATCGCGTTAGCAGTATTCAATTTATAAACAGGACGAGTAGCATACTCTGCGGTAATTTTTGCAAAGTGACCGTTGATGAAATAGTTGACACCTAAACCAAATTGACCAGATGCTTTGCCAATACGCTCAAAATCTTTATAAGTGTAAGTTGCATAAGGCATTACTTGGTGTCCAGATTTTAATTTAGGCAATAAATAACCTGCTTGTGCATAAACGATGTTACCTGTACCGATTGTAGGTTGTGCATTACCACCACCAGACCAAGAGTATCCATTAGCAGCAGCAGCAGCAGTAGCAGTAGCTGTGTGTTCGTTCAAGATACCGATGTTACGAAGGTAACGAGGTCCAAAGTTCATATTATAATAAGTCAATAAGACACTAATAGCTGTACCTTTTGCTTTGTCCAAAGGCATATCAAGGAATACATCAGCACCGATAACGGTATGTGCATATTTAGCAGTATCAGTTACTACGCCACCTGGGTTAGCAGTGCGGATACGAGCTGCTGTAGCATCAGCATGATGATAAAAACCTACACCAAAGTTTAAGATTTTTTTAGTACCCAAATAAGTACCTACTACAAAAGGCAATAAGTTAGATTCTTTATCCCAAAGCATATATTTGAAATAACCTTGAATAGAGGTTTTTTCATTCCAAGCGTTTACAGTGACAACACTATCTTTGTGAAAGGCAGTAGTCGCACCCGGTGCAACACCATTCACAAAAGGCTTGTTAAGTGCCACGCGATAATCTAATTTGCCTAACTGACCTTTTGCATAGATACCAAACTGACGCGCAAATTGGTCTGTAGTTTCGATTGTGGACCAGTTGAAAATAGGCGCATCCATCGTCATAAAGTTTAACGTAGAGTTGCTTGTCAAACGAGAAACACCATTCCAATAGTGCAAACCTGCACCAATGTGCAATTTACCTTGCTCAACTGCAAACTCCGTCCAAGCATCGTGGATATACACTTGTGGACGCTTGCCTAAGTTACTCGGACCAGGTGAAGCCGCCGCAGAAACACCCATTGCACTTGCACCACCGTTGATAAACGATTGATTGTTAATACCCCAATGCGACAAAATTAAGAAACGAGGGCTAATTTGAGAATACACCAAAAAACGAGAACGGCGGATAGCTACGTCAAACGTCCATTTACCAGAGATGTCATTACCGTTTACATCTACTGTACCAGGATTGTTTTGTGTACCTGTTGTCCATATCTGATGCCAAGTTAAAAAACGAATGTACTTCGAGCCGCTTTCATTGAGTTTCAATGTCATCGGTTTGTAAGAGTGGTCAATAGCGGGTGCAGGGGCAGGTTGTGCAGCAGGGGCTTGTGCAGTTGCCAAAGTTGCAGCACCAACAAATGCAGCACCTAATAAAAATTTTTGTACGAAGTTTTGTTGCATAATTTCTTCTTTTTAGAATTTGTTAAAATTGACTTTTAGAAAAACTACCTTTCGCCAAATTATATGTGGCTTTCAAATCTGACGCTAAGTTATAGAGTTATTTAGATATGTAGATTACTTTTTTCAAAAAAAATTTTATTTTTTTTTCAAAAACAACATTTTTAGTAAGAAAATGGCAATTTTTCCATAAAAAATACGCTTTTTCAGCTAAATTCCGTCAAAAAGTCCTCTTTTAATTTTTAAAAAATGAATAGTCAAAGTAGTATATGATGCCGTTTTTGCTTAGGCTGATTATCAAGCATTGCAAAATAAAATTGCGTTTAGAACGCCTTGACTACTTAGTTTGCTAAAATTGATACTGTTTTTAACTCCTTACAATGCGTTGACAAAGTATGAAAATATATT
>JACCEC012202367.1_pt1 | contig 14044 bp, 12 predicted proteins | sample 7450121 | NCBI WGS metagenome assembly JACCEC01 (sample SAMN15323455, study PRJNA562643) | freshwater metagenome | isolation source: river surface water | place: USA:Blue River Watershed | collected 2017-08-18 | reverse complement strand
GACTCTCAAATTCTGAAAAAGTCAACTGTTTTGCACTTACATATTTTGGAGAAGGTGCACGATTTTTTGAGGTGTTTTGCATATTTCCTTGCACTTAATTATACAAATATACTTCTTATCTCTTATTGGCAAAGGTTTTGTGGTTTTTCAGCAGACCCTAATTATTTCCTTTTGTAAGTTCCAAAAACTTTAAAATCGTTTTCCAAACTTCGGGAATTCCGTCGTGATTTATAGCGCTACAAGTTGCTGTAGTTGGTGTCCATCCTGATTTTTTTGCAGGTAATAAATGCAAAGCCCGATTGAATTCTACTTTTGCCAAATTTGCCTTTTTAATATTTTCGCCATCAGCTTTGTTGATGACAATGGCATCGGCCATTTCCATAATTCCACGTTTTATGCCTTGCAATTCGTCTCCAGCACCAGAAATTTTTAATAATAAAAAGAAATCAACCATACTATGAACGGCAGTTTCGCTTTGACCAACGCCAACCGTTTCAATAAGTATGATGTTAAAACCTGCAGCTTCGCAAAGAGTAATTGTTTCACGGGTTTTTCTTGCTACACCGCCCAACGTTTCTCCCGAAGCCGATGATCTAATGTAAGCATTCGGGTCTTTTACTAATTCTTGCATTCGGGTTTTATCACCAAGAATGCTACCGTGAGAAATTATGCTAGAGGGGTCAACTGCAAGAACGGCCACTTTTTGCCCTAATGAAGTCAAATGTTTGCCTAAAGCTTCTATAAAAGTACTTTTTCCCACACCTGGTACTCCGGTGATTCCTATTCGAACTGATTTGTTGGCATGAGTCAAACAAGTGTTAATTACTTCATTGGCTCTAGCCAAATGATCAGTATTCGTACTTTCGACCATGGTAATTGCTCGGCTTAAATAGGGGATGTTTCCTTTTAAAATACCGTCTATTAACTCTTTTGCGGAAGGTTGTTTTTTTCTAAATTTCTGGATTTGTATAGCGGCATCAGAACTGATAATTTCAGGTGCTGAAATTCCATCTTTTTCGTGAAGCGCTGAATGTTTTTTCTTTTCGTTTTTCAAACTTTAAAATCGTTTGAGTAAAATTAGTAAATTTTGACGAAAATGGTAATGTAATTTTTTTAAACTAGTTTATTTATTTTAGCATATTGAAGTAAAATAATGGTTTTCGCATCTTTGATTTCACCTGATGCAATCATATGATAAGCTTCATCAAAAGGTATTTCAATTACTTCAATTTCTTCATGCTCGTGTTCCAATCCACCTCCATCGTTCACCTTCATAGTAGCATCATATTCTCCTATGAACAGATGTAAAATTTCGGTTACAGCTCCTGGCGAAACATAAGTTTCTAGTATTTTTTGAACTGATTTTATACGATATCCAGTTTCTTCTTCTGTTTCACGAATGATGCATTGTTCCGGATGGTCTTGATCGAGTAGACCAGCGCAAACTTCGATCATCATTCCTGTTTCATTTCCGTTGAGATAGGATGGCAATCGAAATTGACGTGTTAGAATGATTGTTTTTTGTTCCCGATTATAGAGTAAGATTCCAGCTCCATTTCCTCTATCATACACTTCTCTTTTTTGAGTAATCCATACACCATCTTTTCTTAAATAATCGAAAGTGACTTTGTTCAGAAGATACCAATTATTTGATAGTAAATCAGTTTGTTTTATTTTAATTTTTGGGTGGTTCATTTGTTGTAGTTCTTATAAAAAACGTCCCGAATTATTGGGACGTTAAGTTTTTATTTTAAAATAGTTTGCTTTCTGTCTGGTCCAACAGAAACAATTTTTATAGGAACTTCAATATAGTCTTCTATAAATCTGATATATTCTTTCAACTCTATTGGTAATTGATCGTAAGAAGTCATTCCTGTTAAATCAGCTTGCCATCCTTTCAATTCTTTGTAGATTGGAGTGACGTTTTCGGTTTCAATATTATAAGGGAAATGTGATATAGCTTTGCCATTATAATTGTATTGTGTACACACTTTTAGAGTTGGGAATCCAGAAAGAACGTCTCCTTTCATCATCATTAATTGAGTTACTCCATTGATTTGAACTGCATATTTCAAAGCCACTAAATCTAACCAGCCACAACGACGTTTTCTTCCAGTAACTGAACCATATTCGTTTCCTACTCTTGCCATGGTATCTCCGTCTTCGTCGTGGAGCTCTGTTGGAAAAGGGCCGCTTCCTACACGAGTTACATAGGCTTTGAAAATTCCATACACTTCATTGATTTTGTTTGGAGCGATTCCTAATCCGGTACAAGCACCTGCTGCTGTTGTGTTCGATGAAGTTACAAACGGATAAGTTCCAAAATCAACATCAAGTAACGAACCTTGGGCGCCTTCACAAAGTATTGATTTATTCTCTTTTAGTGCTTGATTGATGTATTCTTCACTGTCTATAAAATCTATTTTTTTCAATTCTTCGATAGATTCAAAGAATTCTTTTTCCATTTCTGCCAGATTGTATTGAACGCTAACATCGTAAAATTTGATCATTTCTTCGTGTTTGTCAGCCAGAGCACGATATTTTTCGTTGAAATCTTCTAGTTCTATATCTCCCACACGAATTCCGTTTCTACCTGTTTTATCCATATAAGTTGGCCCAATTCCTTTGAGTGTAGAACCAATTTTTGCTTTTCCTTTTGATGCTTCAGAGGCAGCATCTAGCAATCGGTGTGTAGGTAAAATCAAGTGTGCTTTTCTTGAAATGATTAATTTACTTTTGATATCGATTTCAAATTTATCTAATGCTTCGATTTCTTTTTGAAAAACAACAGGGTCAATAACCACACCATTTCCTATAATATTTACAGCTGTTTTATGAAAAATTCCAGAAGGGATGGTTCTTAAAACGTGTTTGATTCCGTCAAATTCTAATGTATGCCCAGCATTTGGTCCTCCTTGAAAACGAGCAATAATATCATATTTAGATGTAAGTACGTCAACAATTTTTCCTTTTCCTTCATCTCCCCATTGTAATCCTAATAATAAATCTGCGGTCATTCTATTTTTTGTTTGTAGTTGTTTTAAATTTCGTTCTTTCTTTTTCTTCCGTATAAATATAAGGAGTGATTTGTAATTTCTATCCCAAAAATTTCTTCCATTGTTTTTTTGATAGTTTGAATTCTTGGATCACAAAATTCGATTACTTCACCAGTATCTGTCATAATAATGTGATCGTGTTGCTTATCGAAATAGGATTTTTCGTAATGAGCTTGATTTTGCCCAAACTGATGTTTTCGTACTAAACCAGATTCTAATAAAAGATCAATAGTGTTGTAAAGAGTGGCTCTGCTCACACGGTAGTTTTTATTTTTCATTTTGATATACAGATTTTCAATATCAAAATGTTCTTCACTATCATATATTTCTTGAAGTATAGCATAACGCTCAGGCGTTTTGCGATGTCCTTTGTTCTCAAGATAGAGTGTAAAAACATTTTTTACAATTTCTTGATTACTACTATTATCAACTGAAATTTGTGTCATATTTGCAAAGATAAAAAAAATATTAGCCCTATTAGCCCCTAAATGGTAATTTAATTTTTATATTCACGAGTAACTTTATCTACTCCATCAATTTGCTTGATATTATCTATTAATTTTTTCAAAATAGTATTATTTTGAACGATTACTGCTATTTGCCCGTTAAAAATTCCTGCTTCACCACTCAATGAAATACTTTGAATGTTCACATTCATATTATCCGAGATTACCTTTGTAAGTTTGTTTGTTAGACCAATTGTATCCATGCCAGTTATATGTAAAATAGCTTTGAATTCTTGTTGAGAAGAATCTATCCATTTTGCCTGTAATATACGATAAGCATAATTAGATTGAAGGCTTATGGCATTGGGGCAGTCTCTTTTGTGGACTTTAATTCCTTCATTTATAGTGATAAAACCAAAAACTTCATCACCAGGTATAGGATTGCAGCAAGTAGATAATTTATAATCTAATTTGTCTTGATCAGCACCAAAAACTAATAAGTCATAATTGCTGTTAAGTACTTGTTTGTGAATGTCTTCACTGGCAGTAATAGTATTTCTCTTGATTTTATTCTTGAAAAAATTAATAAAAGTGTTGCTTTTTTGTGCGGAGTAATCTTTTAACTGTTGATTTTCGATAGCACCAACTCCCACTCGATAAAACAAATCTAAACTTGTTTTTAATTTGAAATAATTTACTAATTCGTTGACAACTGATTCGCTCAAAGTGATTTTTAAGTGTTTTAGTTTTCGAGTAAGTATTTCTTTACCTTCTTCTGCAATTTTTTTTGTATTCTCGTTGAGAACGTTTTTTATTTTATTTTTTGCTCTTGAAGTGGTTACATAATCCAGCCAGTTCAGGGTTGGTTTTTGATATTGCGAAGTGATAATTTCTATTTGATCACCGCTTTTTAATTCGTGATTTAATGGGACTAATTTCCCGTTTACACGAGTTCCACGGGTTCGAATTCCTATTTCTGAGTGAATACTAAACGCAAAATCAAGTGATGTGGCACCTTTTGGCAATGATTTTATTTCTCCTTTTGGTGTAAACACAAAGATTTCTTTTGAATATAGATTCATTTTAAAATCTTCTACAAAATCTACTGCATTGGTTTCAGGGTTTTCAAGGGCCTCTTTTAGCAAATTGAGCCAATTGTCTAAACTACTATCCTCTGAGCTTCCTTGTTTGTATTTATAATGTGCTGCATAACCTTTTTCGGCAATTTCATCCATTCTTTCACTTCGAACCTGTACCTCGACCCAGCGTCCTTTTGGCCCCATTACGGTAATATGTAAAGCTTCATATCCCGTAGTTTTTGGAGAAGAAATCCAGTCACGCAAACGGCTCGGACTTGGTCTGTAATGATCTGTAACTATTGAATAAATCTTCCAAGCCAAGAATTTTTCTTCATTTGGATTTGATTTGTAAACTATTCGCAAAGCAAATTTATCATAGACTTCATCGAAGCCTACCCCTTGTGCTTTCATTTTTCTATATATCGAATAGATAGATTTGGGTCTTCCTTTGATGATATAGTCTAGTTTTTCAGCATCTAAAGCTTTTTTTAAAACTTCCGATATGTCTTTTATATAGACATCTTGCTCTTCTTTAGTTTCCTTAATTTTACTTACAATATCATTGTATGTATCAGGTTCTGTGTATTTTAATCCTAAATCTTCGAGTTTGTTTTTGATTTTATATAAGCCCAAACGATGAGCCAATGGAGCATAAATATATAAAGTTTCGGAGGCTATCTTGATTTGTTTTTGATCTTCCATATTGTCCAACGTTTGCATATTATGCAATCTGTCGGCAATTTTTATCAGAATTACTCGCACATCATCGTGAAGAGTAAAAAGCATTTTTCTAAAATTTTCGGCCTGCATCGAAACGTTCATTTCTTTTTGAACTTTCGATATTTTTGTCAATCCTTCGACTAACTGAGCTAATTTTGGGTTGAACATTTTTTCGATATCTTCCACAGTAATTGGAGTATCTTCAACGACATCGTGCAGCAAGGAAGCAGCAATAGCAGTAGCCCCCAAGCCTATTTCAGAAGCTACAATTTTGGCCACAGCAATGGGATGAAAAAAATAGGCTTCTCCCGATTTTCTGCGCTGATCTTTATGCGCATCCATAGCAACATCAAATGCTTTTCTGATGAGTTTTTTGTCTTCGGCAGTTAAAGTTTGGTAACTTATTCGAAGTAACTCTTTGTATTCTTGGGCAATGGCTTTGTTTTCCTTTTCAAAATCTATTTCTAACATTTCAGAATTGTTGATTTTTTAAAAATAGACATAACAAATGATATATACAAGCCGTGTTTGAAATTATATTTGAAAATTTACTTGCTAACTCTATTAAAATCCAAATCTTGAAAATCGTAACTAAAGTCAGTTAATTCCGAAATAGGTTTCATTTTTAAGCCATAGGATTCTCCTTTTTCATTCATCTCAAATAGTAAAAAAGCGTCAGCATTAAAACTACGAGTATCCAATTTTACTACAAAAGTATTTTCTTTATAAAAGAAAACTTCTCCCGCAAGTTGTGACGAACGTGTAGATTTAAAAAACAGTTTTCCTTTTTTTTCTAAAAGCTCAACTTTGCCAAACCAATTGTCAACATACAAGCCCGTATATTTTTTATAATCAATTTTTAGTTTGTCTTTTTGATTCTTTGCTACTGTGGCCCAAACTTCATAGGTGGTTTTGTCGGCTGTGGCTATGTTCTCTTTTTCCTGTTTGCTGTATATTTCAACATAATTGGTGTGTGGAATACCGAGATAACTGTCTTTAATGGTGTTGGTAATGGCCGAAAAAGCTGCTCCAGATTGCTGATTGGTCAATACAACAATTCCTAAATTAAGTTCTGGAAATAAAGTGGTTTGAGTCACTATTCCTTCAAGACCTCCAGTGTGGGTCACTTGTTTATAACCTTTGACATCACTCAAAAACCAACCTAATCCATAACCGCTAAAGTGTGTATTGTAAGGTGGTTTTGTAGTAACAGGAATTATAGTTTGCAACTGCCACATCTCATCTTGTTCCTTTTTAGAAAACAATTGATACTGTTTTCCGAGACCGTATTTTCCTTTTTCTAAGTGCATAATCATCCATTTGCTCAAATCATACACACTCGAATATATTCCAGCCGCGGCATCGAAAGTTTGATTTTTATATCGTGAAATCACTTTTAGTTTTCCATCGGTTGGAACGTGTGGTGCAATGATATTCGTAGTGTCCTTAAGCCGTAAGAAAGAAGCGGCACTGCTGTTCATTTCTAATGGTTTCATAATTCGTGTTTCGATAAAATCGCACCAAGATTGTCCACTTGCTTTCTCGATGACTTCACCAGCCACAATATATAATAAGTTATCATAGTCGTATTTTGTTCTAAAAGCTGAAACCGGTTTCAGATACTGTAAATTATGAATAATATCATCCGGTTTGAAGTCGCTACCATCAGGCCAAATCATCAAATCGCCTGCTCCTAGTCCCAATCCGCTCCGGTGTGTCACCAAATCCCGAATGGTAAATTCATTGCTAACATACTCATTGTACATTTTGAAATCAGGAAGGTATTGTTTCACTTTATCGTCCCAGTTGATTTTTTTTTCATCGACCAACATCGCTATAGCAGCAGTCGTAAAAGCTTTACTGTTGGAAGCAATTCCAAAAAGCGTATTCGCATCTACTTTTTCGTTAGTCAAAATCGATTTTACGCCATATCCTTTAGAAAGAACCACTTTCCCGTCTTTGACAATGGCTACGGCTATTCCGGGAACATCAAAACTTTTTAAGGTATTTTCGACTAATTCATCTACTTGTTTTTCGCTAATTTGAGCGAATGTGTTACAAGTAATAAGCAGTAATAATAAGACAATTTTTCTCATATATTTTTTTATTTTAATTTTCTAATTCACGCAATTTAAACTCTAAAATCCTCTTTGTCTTTTTGCTTCAAATATTAATATGGCTGCTGAAACCGAAACGTTCATACTGTCGATTTCACCTTGCATTGGTATGATGATGTTTTGTGTGGAGGCATCTCGCCATTCTTGGGTCAGTCCGGTAGCTTCTGTACCTACAACCAAAGCGGTTGGAGTGGTGTAATCTTCGGTGTGATAGGAAGTCGAGTTTTGTAAGGTGGCGCAATAAATATTGATTTGTCGTTCTTTCAAAAAAGCAATAATTTCAGTTGATGTTCCTGTGGCTATTTGGTTGGTAAACAAACAGCCTACGCTGGAGCGAACAATATTGGGATTGTACAAATCACTTTTCGGATTGGCAATAATCACAGCATCAAGATTAGCAGCATCGGCAGTTCGCAATAAAGCACCAATATTTCCTGGTTTTTCTGGTGCTTCAGCCACAAGAATCAACGGATTTTCGGATAATTTTAAATCGGATAATTGCAAAGATTTGGTTTTGGCTACAGCCAAAATACCTTCGGTGGTATCGCGATAGGCTAGTTTTTGATAGACTTCTTTCGAGATTTCGATTAATTCGGCACTTTTGGTTAGTTGATGCAATTCGTTTTCCACTATTAATTCTGGCAAAAACAAAATCGTTTCCATCTCATAACCACCTTTTAATGCGAGTTCGATTTCTCTTTTGCCTTCAATCAAAAAAGTACCCGATTGTTTGCGGGCTTTTGCTTTTTCCTGTAACAGCAGCAAAGATTTTATAAATGGATTTTGAATAGAAGTGATTTGTTTCATCTGTTTATAATATTTGTTTTTTATTGGAAGATGGAACGCCTATAATCATATTGGTGTGTGTCAATGATAATTGTCATGGGTGTTTCATTTATTATTTATTGGGTAAAGCGTCAAAGTTACAAATGATTTGTCTTTTTTTTTATCTATTTTTGAAGCATATATTTTTTTAGCAATTCATTTTGAAAAATTATTCGGTAAGACCATACAAAAAAAAAAATTATAATAATTGGAATGCGTTTATTGGCCAAGCCAAAAATGCCAGTTTCCTATTTCATCGTGATTTTATGGATTATCATTCTGATAGATTTCAGGATTATTCTTTGATAGTTTTGGATGGCGAAAAATGGGTTGCGGTTCTTCCTGCCAATGTGGTTGGTAATAAAGTTTTTTCACATCAAGGATTGACTTATGGCGGAGTTGTTTATAATGAGAAATTGAAATTAACTTCGGTTATTGAAGTTTTTAAAACTATTTTGTCGTTTTTGAATGAAAATAAAATTGAGAAATTACAGTTAAAGTTATTGCCCTCTATTTATCATCAAAAGCCAGCCGAAGAATTGCATTATGCTTTGTTTTTGGCGGAAGCCCAATTGATACGAAGAGATACTTTGGCAGTTTTGGATTTGTACCAGAAAAATAGTTTGTCTAAATTGAGAAAAAGAAGCATTCAAAAAGGAATTTCGAATGATTTTGAGATAAAAGAAGTTCACGATTTTGCCGATTTTTGGAACGAAATTTTAATTCCAAATTTAGCCCAAAAACACCAAGCCAAACCGGTTCACAGTTTAGAAGAAATCACAAAGTTGAAAGCCTTATTTCCTGAAAATATCCGACAATTTAATGTGTATCAAAACGGAATTATTGTGGCTGGAACGACTATTTTTGAAAGCGAGAATGTCGCTCATTGTCAATATATTTCTGGCAAAGAAGATAAAAATGAATTGGGAGGATTGGATGTATTATTTCAACATTTGATTAGTGAGGTTTTCAATAACAAACATTTTTTTGATTTTGGAATTTCCAACGAAAATCAAGGACGAAAACTGAATGAGGGTTTGTCTTATTGGAAAGAAAGCTTTGGTGCAAGTACTATTGTTCACGATTTTTATGAGGTGAATACTTTAATTATAGAAGAAAAATGAAGTATCAAAGTTTAATTTCCACCATTGACGAAACACACCAAACCTTGCAACAAAGTGCTGTAAAAAGAGTGAACAGTCACATCAGTTTGAGAAATTGGCTCATAAGATATTATATCGTAGAATTTGAACAAAATGGCGAAGATAGAGCCAAATATGGGGCGAAATTATTAAAAGAATTGGCTAGTAGTCTTAGGATAAAAGGGCTTGGAGAAACTAATTTGAAACAATGCCGAATTTTTTTTCAGTTATACCCTCAAATAAGTCAGACAGTGTCCGACTTTTTAGAAAACAATCCTGTAAAGAAATTCAACTAAAAGTATGTTAGAAACAACTCATATTGATTTTATTCACGAAGTAAAAAACCAAATAAAATCGGCTCAATATCGTGCTTTGCAAAAAGTAAATACAGAGCAAATTCAATTGTATTGGAATATTGGCAAAACTATTCTCGAAAGGCAACAGCAATATGGCTGGGGCAAGGGAATTGTAGAAATTTTAGCCACCGAATTGCAAAAAGAATTTATAGGAATTAATGGGTTTTCTGCTCGTAATTTGTGGTATATGCGAAATTTATATGAGCAGTATTACTGTAGCACTTTAATTCTGCAACCATTGGTTGCAGAAATTCCTTGGACACACAATATTCTTATTTTAGAGAAATGCAAGAACGAACACGAAAGGTTTTATTACATCAATATGACCAAAAAATTTCAGTGGTCAAAAACTTTATTAATCAACGCAATCGATAACAATCACTATGAAAATACTTTATTAAGCCAAACTAATTTTTCCGAAACTTTGGAGATTCAGATAGCCAAAAATGGAGATTTAATACTCAAAGATGAATATACTTTTGATTTTCTAAACTTATCCGAACCCTATTCTGAATCACAATTAGAACAAGCTATTTTATCTAATATCCGCAATTTTTTGATAGAATTGGGGGGCGATTTTTCGTTCATTGGCAATCAATTTCCAATAAAATATGACGATAAAATATTCGAGATTGATTTGTTGCTTTTTCATAGAGAATTGCAATGTTTGGTAGCAATAGATTTAAAAATTGATGAATTCAAGCCTGAAATGGCTGGTAAAATGAATTTTTATTTATCTACTTTGAATAAATTGGTCAAAAAGAAACACGAAAATCCAAGTATTGGAATTATTATTTGCAAATCTAAAAATAGAACTACTGTTGAGTTTGCCTTGCAAGATATTAACAAACCAATAGGTATTGCTACTTACACTTTAAACAAAGAACTGCCTAAAAACCTGAAAGCCTTTTTTCCGTCAAATCAAGAATTTGTTGACAAAATAGAAAGCATTACTGATTATATTAAAAAATCAAAATGATACAATTCCTAGATTTAAAAAAAATAAACGCCCCTTATGAAACCGCATTTCAAGAAAAATTGAAAGTGGTTTTAGCAAATGGTTGGTATATTTTGGGCAATGAAGTTGCAGCATTTGAAAGTAACTTTGCGAATTATTGCGGAACTAAATACTGCATTGGTGTTGGCAATGGTTTTGATGCTTTGGTGTTGATTTTCAAAGGTTATATTCAATTGGGGAAGCTGCAAAAAGGAGATGAAGTTATTGTCCCCGCCAATACTTATATTGCCAGTATTTTGGCTATTTTAGAAGCTGATTTGGTTCCAGTTTTGGTTGAACCAAAATTAGAAACCTACAATCCCAATCCCGATTTAATTTTAGAAAAAATCACAAGCAAAACAAAGGCAATTTTAGCAGTCCATCTTTACGGACAATTGGCGGAAATGAATGCAATAAATGAAATTGCTACTGTAAATAATTTGATTGTTATAGAAGATGCCGCTCAGGCCCACGGGGCAATTTCTGAACAACAAACAATAAACAACAAACAACAAACTACAAAGGCTTTTAGTTTTTACCCAGGAAAAAATCTCGGTGCTTTAGGTGATGGAGGAGCAGTTGTTACAAATGATTCAGAGTTGGCAAATGTTGTTCAATCTTTGCGGAATTATGGTTCCGAAGCGAAATATCAGAATGAATTTATTGGGGTCAATTCAAGATTGGACGAAATTCAAGCTGCTTTTTTGAATGTAAAATTACCTCATTTAGATGCCGATAATACTATTCGTAGAGCAATTGCCAAACGTTATTTAGCGGAAATTAAAAACGAGAAAATTGTGTTACCGTTCTGGGATTCGACAAACAATCACGTTTTCCATTTGTTTGTCATTCGAACCGAAAACCGCGAGAAATTGCAACAGTATTTATTAGAAAACGGAATTCAAACGGTGATTCATTATCCCATTCCACCCCATAAGCAAAAAGCTTTTGAGGCTTGGAATCATCTGTCTTTTCCAATTACCGAAAAGATTCACAATGAAGTTTTGAGTTTGCCCATAAGTCCGGTGTTGACAATGGAGGAAGTTGATTTTGTTGTTTCAATTTTAAATCAGTATTAAGTTGGGATTTATTAGAAAAATCACACAAACCAACCTATTTAAAATCACTTCTTTAAATAGTGTAAGTGTTCTGATTAAAATTGGAATTGGGCTGGTGACTTCAAAATTATTAGCTGTTTTTGTGGGGCCAAGTGGAATGGCTTTGGTAGGGAATTTTAGGAATTTTATGGCTGCTTTGGAAGGTGTTTCTACTTTGTCTTTTTCCTCGGGAATCGTTAAATATATTGGTGAAAATGACGATGACAAAAAAGAAATAGAAAAAATAATTTCTACTGTATTGTTGAGTTTTTTATTAATTGCATTTATTTTAAGTATCCTCATTTTTTCCTTTTCGGATTATTTATCGTTTAAAATATTTGGAAACGATCTACAATATTCCATAATATTTAAGGTTGTAGCTATTGTTTTGCCATGGAATGCTATATCAATTTTGTTTATATCAATTATTAATGGGCTAGGCGCATATCAAAAGGTGATTCTTGCCAATATTATCAGTAATGTGTTGGTTTTAGTTCTGTCGTTAGCACTTATTTATCAGTACAAAACAGGAGGTGCATTGCTTTCAATTGCGTTAATTCCAGTTATTTTAGTTTTTGTAAACGCCTATTTTTTACCTAAAGAATCACTTGTTTTTAAAAGTCTAAGCTTTAAAAAATATGATTTCAAAATTTTTAAAAACTTGTTTACCTTTTCTTTAATGATTTTGCCCTCGGCTATTTTAAGTCCATTTTTTAATCTACAAATAAGGAATTTTTTAATAGCTAGCGAAGGTATGGAATCAGGAGGCTTATGGGAAGCCATTTCTAGAATTGCCAATATTTACTTGGTTTTTGTAAGTACTTTAGTGAGTATTTATTTTTATCCTAAATTGATAAAAGCCAAACTATTGACTGAAACCAATGTTGTAATTTGGCGTTTTTATAAATCTATTTTTCCTGTTTTTGTTTTGGGTACAGTAATTATTTATTTTCTCCGATTCGTAATCGTAAAGTTATTGTTTACTTCTGCTTTTTTACCAGTTACGGAATTGTTTTTTTGGCAATTATTTGGAGATGTTTTAAAAGTTGCTGGCATGATTTTAGGATTTCAGCTCTTGGCCAAGAAAAAAATGTCAGCCTATATTGGTTTCGAAATGGTCTCTTTTGTGCTGTTATACGTTTTAAGCCTTCTTTGTATAAAGACATTGGGTTTAGAAGGCGTGGTGATCGCACAGGCATTAGAAAACTTTTTATATCTTGTGATGCTGATTGTTTATTTTAGAAACGATTTTTTTCGTAGCACTTAACTACTTTTTATGACGATTCAAAATACAAATACAGGTACAAACTCAGATTTTTTGGTAAGCATTTTTGTACCGGTGTTCAACGGTGAAAAATACCTATACGAAACATTATCATCAATAAAAAATCAAACTTATTCGAATATTGAAGTGTTGTTGGTAGATGATTCTTCTACCGATGGAAGCAAAATTATATTAGATAAATTCGCCAATGAAGACAATAGGTTCAAGGTTTTTGTAAAGAAAAACGGTGGAATGGTGTCTTGTTCTTGGAACTTTGTTTTGCCAAAAATAGAAGGAGATTTCACCTTTTATTCTTCACAGGATGATATTTTTTCTATAGATCTTGTCGAAAGAATGGTCAAAAAACAACAAGAAACCAATGCCGAAATAGTACTTCCCGATATGGAATATTACTATGAAGACGAAAAAAATAGCAAAAGAATTATAGGGTATAACGGAAATAGAAATCTAGTTTTAAATGGGAAAAATGCTTGCCAGGCATCGTTAAACTGGAAAATTCACGGTTTTGCATTAATGAAATCGAGTTTGATTGTGGAAGAAATTTTTCCCGAAGATGCTTTTGATAGTGATGATTTTATGACCCGAAAATTATTTTTAAAAAGTAATAAGGTGGCTTTTTGCGAAGGGACTTTTTATTATCGACAAGACAATCCCGCAGCAATAACCAAAACTTTTTCGAAGAAAAATTTTTATGTTTTAAATTCAACTTTGCGTTTGTACCACTTGCTTGAAGATAATAATTTTAATAAAAAGTATATTGTAGATGTACAGTTTTCGTTACTTCTTAGATATTTGCAGTTAACAGCTCTACATCTCATTTACAATTTTAATTCAGATGCCGATAAAGAGGACATTGTAAAATTCTTATCCGACTTTAATAAAAAACATTTAACCCATTCTTTTTATTCGTGTAATAGAAATTAT
>JACCEC010126214.1_pt1 | contig 14045 bp, 14 predicted proteins | sample 7450121 | NCBI WGS metagenome assembly JACCEC01 (sample SAMN15323455, study PRJNA562643) | freshwater metagenome | isolation source: river surface water | place: USA:Blue River Watershed | collected 2017-08-18 | reverse complement strand
GGCAACGACGTATCGTAAAAACGGATGAGTTCTCATCCGTTTTTCGTTTGCGCCCCGCATATCGTACGGAAAACTTCGTGCTTTACGTTCGACCCAATTCGCTAGGACATGCAAGGCTGGGCGTCGTCGTCGCCAAACGTCTTGCGCCGCGCGCCGTCACGCGCAACCTGGTGAAGCGGATCACGCGCGAAATCTTCCGCAAGGCTGAACTGAAGGCCGTCGATTGCATCGTGCGTCTGTCCCAGCCACTGGCCAAGCGGCCCAAGCCGGCATCGACGCGCAGCATGCGCGCCAACCTCGGCGCGGAACTCGCTCGCCTGATGCTGTCCCAGTCTGCGTTGCCGGCACCGGCAGCCACCAGCTCATGAAATCCCTGCTGCTGCTCCTTCTGCGCGCTTACAAGCTGGGCATCAGTCCGATGCTGGGACAGAACTGCCGCTTTTATCCAAGCTGCTCGGACTATGCGCAGCAAGCGGTGGCGACCCATGGTGCGCTGCGCGGCAGCTTGCTTGCCGGCCGTCGCCTCTGCAAGTGCCATCCCTGGCATGCCGGCGGGCTCGATCCCGTGCCACCGGCTGACCACACACCTTCCGCAATCGTGGCTTCGACGAAAGATTCGTCGCTGACACGGGCGCGTCACTGATTCACCGTAGACTCGATAACCATGGATATCAAACGTACCGTCTTGCTGGTCGTGTTCTCGCTGTCCCTGCTGATGTTGTGGGAAAACTGGAACCGCTATAACGGCAACCCCTCGATGTTCGCGGACCAACCGCAACCGGCAGCCCAGGTGGCACCCGCCGCCAAGGGCGATGCATCAGTGCCGCAAGCCAGCGCACCGCAGGCAAGCCCTGCTGCCACCGGTGCTGACGTACCGGCTGGCGCGCCGGTCGCGGCCAAGGGCGAAACGATCACCATCACCACCGACCTGCTGAAGGTCGAGGTCAATACCGCCGGCGGCGAGCTGACCCGCGTCGAGCTGCTGAACCACAAGGATTCGAAGAACGCCGACAAGCCGGTCGTACTGCTCGAGCACGGCGCGGCACGCACCTATGTCGGCCAGAGCGGCCTGATCGGTGGCAATTACCCGAATCACCGCACGATGTTCACTGCACGTGCCGGCAAGCGCGCACTGGACGGCGATGCGTCGCTGCAGCTGGTGCTGGATGCCGAGCAGGATGGCGTAAAACTGACCAAGACCTATACCTTCACGCGCGGCGAGTACGAGATCGGCCTCAAGCATGAAGTCGCCAACAGCAGCGCCGCAGCGATCAACCCGTCGGTCTATGTACAGCTGGTGCGTGACAACAGCGCGCTGGAAGGCGATTCGAAGTTCTACAGCACCTTCACGGGCCCGGCTCTGTATACCGATGCCGACAAGTTCCGCAAGGTGAGCTTCGAAGACATCGACAAGAACAAGAACCCGAAGCCTGCGCAGACGCCGGATGGCTGGATTGCGATGGTGCAGCATTACTTCGTGTCGGCCTACGCGCCGCTGGGCAAGGGCGAGCATGAGCTGTTCACCCGCAAGATCGACCAGAACCTGTATGCCGTCGGCGCGATCGTGCCGCTGGGCAGCGTGGCGCCGGGCGCAGCTGCCGCCAACGAAGGCAAGCTGTTCATCGGCCCGCAGGAATCGGCGCGCCTCGAAACGTTCGCGACCGATTTCGACCTGGTGAAAGACTATGGCTGGCTGACCATCGTCGCCAAGCCCATCTTCTGGCTGATGGACCAGATCCACAAGGTGATCGGCAACTGGGGCTGGACCATCATCGTGCTGACCATCATGATCAAGCTGGCCTTCTTCCCGCTGTCGGCGGCCAGCTATCGCAGCATGGCCAAGATGAAGCTGGTCACGCCGAAGATGACCGCGATCCGCGAGCGCTACAAGGGCGACCCGCAGCAGATGAATGCCGCGATGATGGAGCTGTACAAGACCGAGAAAATCAATCCGCTCGGCGGCTGTCTGCCCATCCTCGTGCAGATTCCGGTCTTCATCGCGCTCTACTGGGTGCTGCTGGCCAGCGTCGAGATGCGCCACGCGCCCTGGCTGGGCTGGATCCAGGATCTGGCCGCACCGGATCCCTGGTACATCCTGCCGGTCGTGATGGCCGTCTCCATGTTCGTGCAGACCAAGCTGAACCCGACACCGCCGGATCCGATACAGGCGAAGGTGATGATGTTCATGCCGATCGCCTTCTCGGTGATGTTCTTCTTCTTCCCGTCCGGTCTGGTGCTGTACTGGGTGGTGAACAATCTGCTGTCGATTGCGCAGCAATGGGCAATCACCAGACAATCGACCGAAGGCAAAGCATAAGACGCTGTGCCCGCAGCTTCAGAAAAAGTCCGTCGCCACCGGCCACGGACTTTTTTTTATTGAGGATAAAATCTGTCCATGCTTTCTGATTCCTCTCCCATCGCGGCGATCGCGACCGCGCCCGGCCGCGGCAGCATCGGCGTCGTCCGACTGTCCGGCAAGGGACTGATGTCGGTCGCGCGCGAAGTCTGCCGGCTCGGCGGCACACAAACACTGCAGCCCCGGCATGCGACTTATCTGGACTTTCTGCAGGCCGACGGCAGCGTGATCGATTCCGGGCTGGCGCTCTGGTTTCCCGCGCCGCATTCCTATACCGGCGAAGAAGTGCTGGAGCTGCAGGGACACGGCGGCCCGGTGGTGATGCAGATGCTGCTGAGCCGCTGTCTTGAGGCGGGGCAGTCGATCGGACTTCGGCTGGCGAATCCGGGCGAATTCACTTACCGCGCGTTCCAGAATGACAAAATGGATCTGGCTCAGGCCGAGGCCGTCTCCGATCTGATCGAGGCTTCCACCGAAGCGGCCGCAAAGCTCGCCACACAGTCGCTGTCGGGCGCGTTTTCACGGATCATTCACCAGCTGGTCGAACAGGTGATCAACCTGCGCATGCTGGTCGAAGCGACGCTGGACTTCCCGGAAGAAGAAATCGAATTCCTTGAAAAATCGGATGCGCGCGGCAAGCTGCACAGCATCCGCGAATCACTCGACAGCGTGATTGCGCAGGCCGGGCAAGGCGCGCTGCTGCGCGACGGACTGAAAGTCGTGCTTGCCGGCCAGCCGAATGTCGGCAAAAGCTCGCTGCTCAATGCGCTGGCCGGATCGGATGTCGCGATCGTCACGCCGATTGCCGGCACTACCCGCGACAAGATCACCGAGACTATTCAGGTCGAGGGCATACCGATCAATATCATCGATACCGCCGGCATCCGTAATGATGCTGACGCCGATGGCGAGGTCGAGCGCATCGGCATCTCGCGTACCTGGGCGGCGGTCGAGCAGGCCGATGTCGTGCTGCACATCCTCGATGCCAGCCGCGGGCCGACACGGGCCGATGAAGAGATCGTCAGCCGTCTGCCCACTGATGTACCGCTGCTGCGCATCTGGAACAAGATTGATTTGTCGGGTCACAAGCCCTCGGTCGATGTCGAGCCCGACGTGACCCACATTTATCTGTCGGCCTCAGAGAGACTCGGCATGGATTTGCTGCGCAGGGAATTGCTGCGCATCGCGGGCTGGCAGCAGACGGGCGAGTCGATTTATCTTGCGCGAGAGCGTCATCTGCTGGCACTGAGAGCCGCGCACGCGCACTTGCAGACAGCCGCTGAACTCGCGAACCAGCGTGACAGCGCACTGGATTTGTTTGCCGAAGAACTCAGACTCGCTCAGGAGCGTCTGGGCAGCATTACGGGCGCATTCACCTCCGATGATCTGCTGGGCGTGATTTTCAGCCGCTTCTGCATCGGCAAATAACACGACAGGTTTCGCCGAGCTTTCTCGCCGACGCGCGTTACCGGGCTGTCAGTTTCAGGAATTTTCCGACCAGCACGGCAGCCGGATAAAACACCTGCTCCTCCATCGCCGCGTGCGCTGCCAGCGCCTGGGCAAATTGCACGTCCTCCGGCTTGCCTTCTTTTTTCGCGGCCGCCTGCAACCGTCGCAGCGCGCCATGGATTTTTTCGTGCTTCCCCATCTTCAAGTCGCTTGAGAAGGATCAAGTATCATGTCGCCCGTGCGCTGCGCACAGAACGTAAATCCCCGGAGAAACTGAACGTGTCTAAGCATGTCCGAGCGCTGGCCGCGCTGAAACTGGCCACCCTGATCACCGCCGGCGCCGCCTGCGCCGCCTTTGCTGCGGATGCCGCCAAAGTCGAAAACCTGCGCGTGACGAATGCCTGCAAATACTGCGACCTGACCGATGCCGCGCTGTCCGGCGCCGATCTGCGCGGTGCCGACTTCCAGAATGCGAACCTGGCCGGTGCCAATCTGTCTAAGGCGGATCTGTCGCAGCGCCCGATGGAAAAACGCACGCTGTCGACCAATTTCGAAAGCGCGAACCTGAAAAAAACCAATCTGTCCGGCGCAAAGCTGAATGGCGCGAATTTCCTGAATGCCTTCCTGCGCGAGACCAATCTCGAAGGCGCTGATCTGACCGGCGCCAGCTTTGCGTCCGCCAACCTGAAAGGCGCGAACCTCAAAGGCGCAAAAATCGATGGCGTAAAGCTGGAAGAAGCCAAGCTCTGCAATACCGTGATGCCCGACGGCAGCGTCAACGATTCCGGCTGCTGATTTTCATTGCAGGCCAGCACCGCTTCATTTCTACTCTTCTTCCCACAACGAGGGCGGCTCTTTGCGAGGCGTCGCCCTCGTCGGTCGTGAGGTCTTCTTCACAGCGGGCTTCACTGCGCGCGGTGCAGGCTCGGCACTGAGTTTGTCAGCTGGATAGGGCTGCAAAAACGAAGCGATGCCGCCTTCCGCGGCGTGCAGCCATTCCTGATACTGCGAAGGCTCCAGCAGCACCAGCATGCGCTTCTCATCATCCGGACGATGGAAACGCCGCATCAGCGGATGTGCGTCGGCATTGATGGTCAACATCGTGAACGACACCAGCGGCCGGTCATCCGGACCGCCGGTTGGCCGCCATTCCCACAGCCCGGCAATGCCCAGCATCGAGTGATCGGCATGAGCGATCTTCCAGCGCACCGCCCGACCGGATTCATAGCTGGGCTCAAAGAAGGATTCTGCCGGCACGATGCACCTCTGATGCTTGCGCCAGGCATGACGAAACGAGGGCTTCTCTGCCACCGTCTCACTGCGCGCATTGTAGGTGTGACGTGACAGCGTGAGATCCGCCCACGAAGGCACCATGCCAAAGCAGGCGCTCACGCATTCAAGCTCGCCGCTGCCATCGTCCGCGAGTCTGACAATCGGCGCCTGATAGCCGGGGAAAGTCTCTTCCGGATATGCGCCGCTGCACTCCACCCCAAAAGATGCACTGATACCTTTGGGCGTCGGTGGCGTGTAATTGGCGCACATGCTCGCTTCAGGGTTTGGCGGACGCTGGTTTCAACGGATGCTTCACTTTACGAAAATCCGCCTTGCGGATCAGACCATGAATACCCTTGGTGCGATCCACGACTTGCGACACATTGAAATCCGTCGCCGCCGACAGATAGGCATAGGCCACTGCACGATCCATGCCCAGCACCTCATTCAGGAAGCGCACGGACTCACGCACCGCGTCTTTCATTGCTTCGTTTAAATCGGGATCGAGGCCGATCGTGATCCAGTAATCACGGGTCTCGCCAAAGGGCTTGCTCAGGCTGCCGGAAGCCGACGGTATGCGCGGATCGCCTTTCTTCAGCAGCGTGAAGCGGAAGGTCGCGCGCATCGAGTGCTCGAGCGCCGTCAGCGCCACTTCGCCATTGCCCTGCACCATGTGCGGATCACCGGCATAAAAATTCGCGCCCGGAACAAACACCGGCAAGTACACCGTCGTGCCCGCACCAAGATCTTTGACATCCATGTTGCCGCCGTAGACACCGGGCGGCACGGAGTGCACCGGCTCGGTAGTATCGGCAGCGACGCCCATCACGCCGATGAAAGGCGAAGTCGGAAACGTCACGGTCTGTCCGTGCGCATTCTTCATCACGCCTTCCCACTGGCCACGCGGGTTTTTTCTGATCGGCGTGAAGATAGACACATTGTTAAACTTCTCCGGTTCCGCAGCGCTCGCATCCGCGTCGGGCTTCGCGCGTTCGGGAAATTCACCGGGCAGTGCGCCTTTGCCATGACGATTCGAAATCACGCCATACGGCACGCGCGGTGTGACGGCCAGCACATCGACTTTCAGCACATCGCCGGGCTCGGCGCCCTGAATCGCCACTGGGCCGGTAACGATATGCGGCCCGTCTTTGGCAAAGTCATGCGCAAGGCTGGAACTCGTGATGGCAATTGCATCCTTCAGCACCATGCGCGCCGGCACACCATGCCTGCCAAAGTATTTGACCGGATCCCGGCCCTGATCTTCCAGAATGCCTTCGTGCGACACCGTATCGAAAACTACCGTAGCGCCGGAAGGAACGGTAAGCACCGGAGCGCTGGTCGCATTCGGCAGATAGCCCCACTGAATCGTGTCGAGGGTGGAGGGCACATAGAACACCTTGCCCAGACCTTTCATGGCCAGACGGCCGGGCTTGTCTGCGAGAGGCTGCAAAGGGAGATCGGACGAGGCTGCCAGCACAGAAGCGGGGGATGAAGCGATGGCTGCGGCCAGTGCGAGGCCGAGCAGGCGATTCTTGTTATTCATGATGTCCCGGAAAATGATCAGAAAAATTGCTGGAATAAATTATCCAGCATTTTTCTTCCGGGTTCAGTCCCTGTCTCTGTCCAAGTCATACGCAGGGGCGGCGCCCGGCAAACGACTCAGCGCTGAGTGCATAACACCCTCTAGTGATGAACCATCTGAATGATCAGTTTCATCCCGCAAGCATCGGCATAACGCCGCAAGGTATCCAGCGTTGGCGAGTGCGCCCGGCAAATGCCGGACCTTGCTCAATGGCTGATCATCCAGGGCCGCTTCGACGGAAATGCCTTGCTGCCATCCCGACCGGTAAGCGTGGTGGTCTTCTTTGAAGATGAGCAGCATCCGCAGCCGGCCGGATGACGGTGGCTGACATAATTCTTCGAGCTGTGCGGCTCATGGCGCGCGCGCTCATTGGTTTCCATCGCCTTGCGGGTCGTACCCTCCAGAAAGGCCAGTCCGGCGCTGGCCACGATCACGCGCGGCGACGCCGTTCCGCAGGCGGGGCAGTCTGCCGGATCATTCCTCGCAGAGATGCCGCGAATCGCATCGAAACCGCCGCAGCTGGGGCATTCGTAGTCGTAGGTGGGCATGAAAGATCCAATCTGATTATTGATCGTTTGCTGTCAGGGCAAAGCCTGACAGCATATCGGCTGGATTGATTTACTTGTCAGGCGACAGCGGCATCTGCACCGAGCCATCGATATGCTTGATGGGGCCGGCTGCGCTCGGATTGATGTCAAAGTCGAAGATCTGTGTCGGCAGCCACAGTGTCGCGCACGCGTTCGGTATGTCGACCACGCCGCTGATATGGCCCTGCACCGGGGCGGTGCCAAGAATCGAATACGCCTGCGCGCCCGAATAGCCGAACTTCTTCAGGTATTCGATCGCATTCAGACAGGCCTGGCGATAAGCGACATGCACATCCAGATAATGCTGTTTGCCCTGTTCATCGACCGAGATGCCCTCGAAGATGATGTAGTCGTTATAGGTCGGGGTGATCGGGCTGGGCTTGAAGATCGGGTTCTTGATGCCATACTTCGCCATGCCGCCCTTGATCAGGTTCACGCGCATGTGCACCCAACCGGCCATTTCAATCGCGCCGCAGAACGTGATCTCGCCATCGCCCTGCGAGAAATGCAGATCGCCGACCGACAGGCCCGCGCCGTCGACATAGACGGGGAAGAAAATCTTCGAGCCGCGCGACAGATCCTTGATATCGCAATTGCCGCCATGCTCGCGCGGCGGCACGGTGCGCGCGCCCTCCGCAGCCGCCTTGGCTTTGGCGTCGCCGGTGAGTTTGCCCATGTGCGCAGTGGAAGCAAAGGGCGGATTGGCCAGCGGCGGCACGCGGTCGGGCTGGGTCGCGATGAAATCAACCTCGCGCTCGTTCCACATATCGAGCATTTTTTTATCGGGCAGGCAGCCGATCAGGCCGGGATGAATCAGGCCCGCATACTGCACGCCCGGCACATGGCGCGAGCTGGTGAACATGCCATGAAAATCCCAGATCGATTTCTGCGCCTGCGGGAAGTGATCGGTCAGGAAGCCACCGCCGTTCTTCTTGCTGAAGAAACCGTTGAAACCCCACAGACTGTCGGGCTTGGCGCCGATGTCGAGCAGATCGACGACCAGCAAATCGCCCGGCTCTGCACCCTTGATGCCCACCGGGCCGGACAGATAGTGAACGGTCGAGAGATCAATATCGCGCACATCGTCTGCGCTGTCATTGTTCTTGATGAAGCCGCCGGTCCAGTCATAGGTTTCGAGAATGAACTCGTCGCCCGGTTTGACCCAGCAGGCCATCGGAATGTCCGGGTGCCAGCGGTTGTGCACCATTTCATTGGAGGTTGCCGGCTTGTTCAGGTCAACCTTGATTAATGTCTCAGCCATGGTATTTCCTTTTTTAATCAGCGTTCATGAATCGGGAAGCGGGTTCTTAAACAGACAGGTAGCGGCTGATGGTGGCCTCGTCCACATTCGCCCTTGTGTTTTCATAAGCGAAGCGACCCTTGTCGATCACAAAGAAACGATCAGCAATCTCCATCGTGAATGACAGCACCTGCTCGGAAACGATGATGGTCAGCTCGCGGATCTTGCGGATTTCTTTCAGGCTCTTTGCGATGTCCTTGATGATCGACGGCTGTATGCCCTCGGTCGGCTCATCGAGCAGCAGCACTTTGGGATTGGTTGCGAGTGCGCGCGCAATCGCCAGCTGCTGCTGCTGACCGCCCGACAAATTGCCGCCGCGCCGGCCCTTCATTTCATACAGCACCGGGAACAGCGCATACAGCTCGTCGGGCACCTTGCCATTCGCCGATGCCGGCAGGCCGGTCTGGATGTTTTCCAGCACCGTCATGCTGGGGAAGATCATCCGGCCCTGCGGCACATAGGCGATGCCATTGGCAACGCGATCATGGCTCTCCATGGCCGAGATGTCGGTGCCAGCTATGCTCACGCTGCCGCCGCGCGTGGGCAGGATGCCCATCAAGGTCTTGAACAGCGTGGTCTTGCCCATGCCATTACGGCCCATGACGGCGACGATTTCCTGTTTGCCGACACTGAAGCTCAGGTCATGAATGACCTGACTCTGGCCATATCCGGATGCGAGTTGGGTGACGTTGAACATGTTTGCCTCCGTGTGAACGCCAAAGCGTGTTAATGACCCAGATACACTTCAATGACCTTGGGATTGTTTTGCACCGCTTCCATGCTGCCGGCCGCGAGTAATTTGCCCTGATGAAGCACGGTGACCTTGTGCGCGATCGATTTCACGAATTCCATGTCGTGCTCGATCACGACCACCGATCGGCCCTGACTGATGCGAGCCAGCAGTTCAGCGGTTTTTTCGCGCTCGGAGACCGACATCCCGGCGACTGGCTCATCCAGCATCAGCAGCTCAGGTTCCTGCATCAGCAGCATGCCGATCTCCAGCCACTGCTTCTGGCCGTGCGAGAGCAGATCGGCGGTCATCTCCAGAAAATCGGTCAGGAAGATGTCTTGCGCGACCTGATGCACGCGATCGATCACGTCCTGCGTGCGCTTGAAGGTCAGCGCGCCAAATACGCCGCGGCCGCGCGGGAAAGACATTTCGAGGTTTTCAAATACCGTCAGCGCTTCATAGATCGACGGTGTCTGGAATTTGCGGCCGACACCGGAGTGCACGATCTGATGCTCCGAGAGTTTGGTCAGCTCGATATCCTTGAACTGAATGCTGCCCGAGGTCGCCTTGGTCTTGCCGCAGATGAGATCAAGCAGCGTGGTCTTGCCGGCACCGTTCGGGCCGATCACCACATGCACCTCATTGCGGTCCACATACAGATTCAGATCATCGACGGCCTTGAATCCGTCGAACGATACCGTCAGTCCTTCGATCGCCAGTACCGGACGGTTGGTGGTGATGCCACCGATAGCTGCGCTGCTCATTTGGTTGCCTCCAGACCGGTCATATGAATTTCCTTGCTTGCTGCATGACTGCTTGCGGCGGGGCGCACGATCGGCGCAGGCTTGCGCGCCGGGCCGCCCTTCAGCTTTTCCAGCAGCTTCTTGCCATGGCTTTCCCACAACCCGGCAATGCCGTTCGGGAAGTACATGACGACGCCGATGAACAGGCCGCCCATCAGGAACAGCCAGAGTTCAGGCAGCGTCTCAGAGAAATAGGTCTTGCCGTAGCTGACCAGCAGCGTGCCGTACACTGCACCCAGCAGCGACATACGGCCGCCGACTGCCGCGAAGATCACCATTTCGATCGAGGGCACGATGCCGACGAACGAGGGCGACATGAAGCCCACCTGCAGCGTGAACATCGCACCGCCAATGGCCGAGATGCCCGCAGCGGCCACAAAGGTGAACACCTTGAAGTTCGCCACGTCATAGCCGGAGAAGCGCACGCGCTCTTCTTTGTCGCGCATCGCCACCAGCAAGCGGCCCAGTTTGGAGGTCAGCACATAGCGTCCGAACAGGATGCAAGCGATCAGCAGCGCACAGCAGACGTAGTACAAAATCAGCTTCGCGTTATCGGTGCGAATATCCCAGCCGAGCAGGGTCTTCAGATCAGTGATGCCATTCACGCCACCGGTCCAGCCCTGACGGCCGATGATCAGGATCGTCAGAATCGCCGCAATCGCCTGCGTGACGATGGAGAAGTACACATCACCGACGCGCCGCTTGAACATCGCGATACCCACAATGAATGCCAGCACCATCGGCACCGCCATCACCAGGATGAGCGTGAGTGGCAGGCTCTTGAACGGCAGCCAGATCGCCGGCAGTTCGGTCAGCTGATTCCAGTCCATGAAATCAGGAATGCCGGGGGTCGATTGAATCTTGGTGCTCTCGGGGTCGGACGCTTCGAGCTTCAGGAAGGCCGCCATGCAATAGCCGCCGAGCCCGAAGAACACCCCCTGGCCGAGAGACAGGATGCCGCCATAGCCCCAGCACAGCACCAGACCGACGGCAACGAAGGCATACGACAGATATTTACCCACCATGTTCAGGCGAAACCCGTTCAACATCAGCGGGAAGATCACGAACAACAAGGCGCACAGCACGAGCAGACCGATGGTCCCCTCCCTGCCACCCAAGACTTTCTGGAATGCGGAGTTCATTTCGGGTCCTTTCTTGAGATTCAGTGATTACTTGCGGACCTTGACGGCGAACAGGCCTTGCGGACGCATCAGCAGGATCAGGATCACGATCGACAGCGTGAGCACCTTGGCGAGCGAGCCGGTCATGAAGAATTCGGTAGTCGACTGTGTCTGTGCAATTGCGAACGCCGAGACGATGGTGCCGATCAGGCTTTGCGCGCCGCCGAACACCACGGTGAGGAAGGTGTCGACGATGTACAGCGAACCGGAGGTCGGGCCGGTCGAACCAATGGTCGTAAATGCCGCACCGGCGACACCGGCCACGCCGCAGCCAAGCGCGAAGGTCGTGCGGTCGACTTTGCGGGTGTTGATGCCGACCGCGCCGGACATCATGCGGTTCTGCATGGTGGCGCGCACCTGCAGGCCCCAGCGTGAGCGGTACAGCAAGACGAAGATGGTGCCGGTCAGCACGGCGGTCATCGCCATGATGAACAGACCGTTCAATGGAATATCGACGCCCTCGAACGGTTGCACCGAGCCCATCAGCCAGTCGGGCAGCGTGGCGGTGACTTCTTTCGGGCCGAAGGTGGAGCGGAAAATCTGCTGCATGATCAGCGACAGGCCCCAGGTGGCCAGCAACGTGTCCAGCGGGCGCGTGTACAGATGCGAGATCATCAGGCGCTCGACCCAGTAGCCGACGAAATAGGCCACGGCAAACGCCAGCGCGATCGCGCCAAAAAAGTAATACGGTTGCAGCGAGGGTGCGTAATCCGTCGTCAGCTTGGACAGCAGATAGGTGGAATATGCGCCTATGGTCAGGAACTCGCCATGCGCCATATTGATCACGCCCATCTGGCCGAAAATGATCGCCAGCCCCAGCGCCATCAGCAGCAGCACGCAGAAGAACGACAGCCCGTTAAATCCCTGCATCATCAGGATGCCGCCAAATTCAGATAACCAGTCCATGTTGACTCCTCGTGTGCTGTGCGCTGTGTGCCTTGCTTCTCGGGTGCTTCTCGGGTACTTCTCAGGTGCTTCTCGGATGTTTCTCGTCCGGGTAAAACCAGTGAATTGCGCCACTGCGGCGCAATTCACTGTCGTGCTCATTTACCGATTACTTATTACTGATAGCCCTTCGGGAACGGGTTCGGCTCGATCAGGCCGGATTCATAGATCACCTTGAACTGGCCGTTCTTCTGCACTTCACCAATGCGGGTCTTGGACCACAGGTGATGGTTGTCATGCAGCTTCACGTAGCCTTCCGGCGCAGTCTTCAGCTCGATGCCCGGAGATGCGGCAACGACCTTGTCCACATCAAAGGAGCCGGCTTTTTCAACGGCTGCTTTCCACAGCCACGGCCCGAGGTAAGCGGCCTGAGTCACATCACCGATCACGGCATTCGGGCCGTACTTGGCCTTGAAAGCCTCGACGAACTTCTTGTTGTTCGGGTTATCGAGCGACTGGAAGTACTTCATTGACGAGTAGAAGCCCTCGGCGTTCTCGCCACCGATGCCCAGCATTTCATCTTCCGTGACCGACAGCGTCAGCACGACCTGGGTCTTGCCTGTCACGCCGGCAGCTTTCAGCTGCTTGAAGAAGGCAACGGTCGATCCACCGACCACGTCAACGAACACGACATCGGGCTTCTTCAGCTTGATCTTGTTGATCAGCGAGCCGAACTGCGTATTGCCGAGCGGGTAGTACTCTTCACCGACGACCTCGCCCTTGATGACGTTCTCGATGTGCTTGCGCGCGATCTTGTTGGAAGTACGCGGCCAGATATAGTCGGAGCCCACGAGGAAGAATTTCTTGGCCTTCTTTTCTTTCACGACCCAGTCCAGGCCGGCGAGGATCTGCTGCGTCGCTTCCTGACCGGTGTAGATCACGTTCTTTGACTGCTCGAGACCTTCGTAGAAGGTCGGGTAGTAGAGCAGGCCGTTTTCCTTTTCGACTACCGGCAGCACGGCCTTGCGCGAGGCCGAGGTCCAGCAGCCGAAGATGGTGGCGACGCGGTCATTGACCAGAAGCTTCTTGGCCTTTTCGGCGAAGGTCGGCCAGTCGGACGCGCCGTCTTCCTGGATCACCTTGATCTTGCGGCCGAGGACGCCGCCCATCGCATTGATCTGTTCGATCGCGAGGCGCTCGGCCTGGATTGCGCCGGTCTCGGAGATGGCCATCGTGCCGGTTGCCGAGTGCAGCTGGCCAACGATGACTTCGGTATCGGTGACGGCGAGCTTGGTAGTGTTGATCGCTGCAGTGGCCGGCGGAGCGGCGAGCGAAAAGCCGGGCAGGGTCACGGCGACCGCAGCAGCCATGCCCAGCAGGGCGTGGCGACGGCCGGCGGATTTGAGTTGTTCAGACATGCGATGTTCCTTTCACACGAAGGCGTTTCATAGATGACAGAGGAGACTGCCGCTGGCCTTGCACGTCCGTCGCTCGCTGTTGCGCGGCGCAGATCGGGCAGGGCTTGGGAGCGAGAGTAGGTTTTCGCGACGCGGCGCAGCAATACGCCGTTTGACGTAGCGACTACGCAGCCTGTGCGCCGCTCGCGCAGCGATCGCTGCGCGAGCGAGGAAAAACATGCACATGCCCGATCCCTGCGAGCGCTGCATGCCCCAACATGGCACGCGATGCGACAAGGGAGGCGCCGCTTCGAAGCCCCAGCTTGGGGCGCGGCACGCACCGCGCGGGTGCGTCGGCGCATCAGGCAGATGTACAAGGTCGCTGCGCGCATTGACTGTTGTTGGCTGACATTGCGCCTACGTCGAATGACGTAGGCGCGTGAAGCGCACAGTCCTGCGATTTGGCGCGAGCATGGTGTAAAACTTGCTCGGCAGAAGTCGCG
>JACCEC011343060.1_pt1 | contig 14046 bp, 12 predicted proteins | sample 7450121 | NCBI WGS metagenome assembly JACCEC01 (sample SAMN15323455, study PRJNA562643) | freshwater metagenome | isolation source: river surface water | place: USA:Blue River Watershed | collected 2017-08-18 | reverse complement strand
TGGCGTCGCTGCCCGCTGTGCCAATCAGTTGGTAACCCAAGGCCTTGGCCCATTGGCACGCGATCAAGCCCACACCGCCAGCAGCTGCATGGAACAAGATGAAGTCACCCTTGTGCAAGCCGCCTTGTGGCAGCGTGCGCTTGAGCAAATACTGTGCAGTCAAACCTTTGAGCATCATGGCTGCGCCAGTTTCAAACGAAATCGCGTCTGGCAATTTGCACACGCACTTGGCAGGCATCACGCGCTCTTCGCAGTAGCTGCCGGGTGGCTGGCTGGCGTAAGCGGCGCGGTCACCCACTTTGAGATGGGTCACACCCTCGCCCACGGCTTCGATGATGCCCGAAGCTTCCATGCCCAAATGCAATGGCATGGGCAGTGCGTACACGCCGCTGCGTTGGTAGACATCGATGAAGTTCAAACCAACCGCTTTGTGGCGAATGCGAATCTCGCCTGGGCCGGGTTGGCCCACGGTCACGTCAATGAGTTTGAGTTCTTCGGGGCCGCCGTTTTTTTCGATGATGACTGCTTTGGTCATGGGGTGATGCTCCAGATAGGGGGTGAAATTTTTCAGACGCTGAATCCTGCCATGAAAACAGTCGCACGGGTGTCGCCTGGGTTATTCAGCCTCGGTTAGAGTGCAGCCCATATGTCATTTGTTCCCCATTCCTTGACGCCGCGCACAGCGGCGCTTTTATTGGTCCCGCCGCTGCTGTGGGCAGGCAACGCCATCGTGGGGCGACTGGTCCATGAACTCATCCCACCTTTGACGCTGAATTTTTTCCGTTGGGTGCTGGCCTTTGTGTTGTTACTGCCTCTCGCCCATCAAGTGCTGCGACGCCACAGCCCGTTGTGGCCGCATTGGAAACACTATGGTTTACTGGGTCTGCTGGGCGTGGGCTGCTACAACAGTTTGCAGTACTTGGCTTTGCAAACTTCGACCCCCATCAATGTGACGCTGGTGGCTTCGAGCACACCCGTGTTCATGCTGGCGATGGGTGCGCTGTTCTTCAAGCAAGTCGTGCGCAAGCGTCAAATTTTTGGGGCGGTGCTGTCCATCGCAGGCGTGATGCTGGTTTTGTGCCGAGGTGACTGGCAAGCCTTGGCCAATGTGCATTTGGTGATGGGCGATGTGTTTGTGCTCATCGCCACGCTCTGCTGGGCTTGGTACAGCTGGCTGCTCTCTCACACGCAAGCGCCTGCGGAAGTACGAGGCAACTGGGCCTATTTTTTAATGGCGCAAATGGCGTTTGGCTTGGTCTGGTCTGGCGCGTTCACTGCGGTTGAATGGTCAGGCTACACAGGCTTGGTGGACACACACATCGACTGGGGATGGCCACTGATCGCAGCGCTGGTGTATGTGGCCTTTGGCCCATCACTTCTGGCTTACCGCTGTTGGGGCTTGGGCGTGCAAAGCGTGGGGCCCAATGTGGCGGGCTTCTTTGCCAACCTCACACCCATATTTGCCGCCACACTCTCTGCGCTGGCCTTGGGCGAGTTGCCCCAGATCTACCACGTGGCCGCATTTGTGATGATCATCGGCGGCATCGTGGTGTCATCACGCAAATAACTTAGAACGTGCCTGGGTACAGGCCACCATCGGTCAGGATGTTTTGCCCCGTGATGTAGCCCGCTTGCACCGAGCACAAGAACGCGCAGATATCGCCAAACTCTTGCACGTTGCCAAAGCGTCCCGCTGGAATTTGCGCTTGTTGCACGCTGCGAATGTCCGCCAAGCTCTTGCCTGTCTTCTCAGCGGCCACCTTATGTGTGGCCGCCAGTCGGTCGGTGTCAAATTTGCCTGGCAACAAGTTGTTGATGGTCACGTTGTTGGCTGCCAGCTTTTGCGTGCGTGCCACGCCTGCCACAAAACCTGTCAAGCCAGAACGCGCGCCATTGGACAAACCTAAGATGTCGATCGGTGCTTTCACCGCGCTAGAGGTGATGTTGACGATGCGACCAAAACCGCGCTCAGCCATGCCATCCACCGTGGCCTTGATGAGCTCTATGGGAGTGAGCATGTTGGCGTCCACCGCTTTGATCCAATCGTCGCGCTCCCAATTGCGGAAGTCACCAGGAGGCGGGCCACCCGCATTGGTGACGACGATGTCAAAGTTTTGACCAGGACCGCCTGCCACAGACCAAATGGCTTCACGTCCTTGTTCAGTGGTGATGTCGACCGCCACGGCAAGAATGGTGGTGCCCAGTTTGCGCAGCTCAGTGGCCGCAGCATCAAGCGCCTCTGCACCACGCGCCACGATGACCACATTCACGCCCTCGCGCGCGAGCGATTGTGCACAGCCAAAGCCCAAACCTTTGCTAGCACCGCCAACCAATGCCCATTTGCCTTTGAGTCCTAAATCCATCACTTCGCTCCATATTTAGAAACAATGAACACACCACTCACCACGAGCAGTGTTCCTACGCCAATCCACACATTCAACGGCTCATCCAACAGCAACACACCCTATGCGATGGTGGACATGGGGCCAATCATGCCCGTTTGTGCTGTCAGCGCTGCCCCGATGCGTTCAATCGCCATCATCACCATGAGCACAGGGGCGACGGTACAAGCCACGGCGTTGAGCACGCCAAGCCACAATACCTGCACAGGCACGTCTGCAGCAGACAACGGGCGCAGCACCACAAACTGCGCAATGCAACACACACATGCCACACTGGTCGCCCAGCCCACCAAACGCAAAGAACCAATACGCTGCACCAGCTGACCGCTGTAGAGCAAATACACCGCATAGCTCACCGCACTGCCAAACACCAAACTACCACCAAGGGCCACATTTGAGCCTGCAAACGACAGCTCGTGCGAGAACACCAGCAACACACCGCTGTAACTGATGGCCATCGCCAACATACGGATGGGGTGAATCGGCTTTTTGTAAACCGCCCACCCCAGCAACACCACCAGCGTGGGGTTGAGGTAGAGGATGAGTCGCTCCAAACTGGCCGTGATGTATTGCAAACCTAAGAAGTCTAGGTAACTCGACAGGTAGTAGCCCACAAAGCCAAGGCCCACGATGTCCATCACATCACGGCGTGTGAGGGGGTTCTCACGCGCCATGGCTTGGCGCTCAGCCCACAAGCCCATGGCAATAAAAAACGGCAGCGCAAACAACATGCGATACATGATGACTGTGACCGCATCGACCCCGTACAAATAAGACAGCTTGACGATGATGGCTTTGCCGCTGAATGCAATCGCACCCGCCGTAGCAAGCAAAAGCCCAGACAAAGCAGGGCGTGGTGAATGGGGCATGAGAGAAATAGTGGTTTTCACTGGAGAAAACCTGAGTTTATGTGAGGCCTTCGCACGGGCATGTCACAAACGCTCAGTACCATTAGGGGGTATGTCTTCCCTCGAACTCACCCTCTTGTATTTGTGCGCGGCTGTGGTCAGCGTGGTGGGTTGTCGCCTGTTGCATTTGCCTGCCATGTTGGGCTATTTGTTTGCGGGCGTGGTGATTGGCCCCAACGCTTTGGCACTGGCCAATGACTCGGTGGCTGTGGAGCACTTGGCCGAATTTGGCGTGGTGTTTTTGATGTTCGTCATCGGCCTAGAGTTCAACCTGCCCAAGCTCATGCGCATGCGCAAGCTGGTGTTTGGTTTGGGATTGGGCCAAGTGGTGCTGACGCTATTGGGGGCCTTGTTGTTCAACTTGGCACTGGGTTGGCTGCTCAAAGAATTGGGCTACATCTGGCGCCTCAGCTGGCAAGCGTCGATTGCACTGGGCAGTGCGCTGGCCATGTCAAGCACCGCCATTGTGGTCAAGCTCATGTCTGACCGTGTCGAGATGGAATCGCCCCACGGCCAACGCGTGATGGGCGTGCTGCTGTTTCAAGATTTAGCTGTGGTGCCGCTTTTGGTGCTCATCCCCGCACTCGCGGACATGGGTGAACACAATCTGTGGAAAGTGTTGTCCATCGCCATGCTCAAAGCTGCAGTGCTGGTGGGCCTGCTGCTGTGGGGTGGGCAGCGTGTCATGCGCAGCTGGTTGCAACTGGTGGCGCGGCGCAAGAGCGATGAGTTGTTCATGCTCAACCTCTTGTTCATGACACTGGGCTTGGCTTGGCTCACAGAACTCGCTGGCTTGTCTCTGGCCATGGGCGCGTTTTTGGCGGGCATGTTGATTGCCGAGACCGATTTCAAGCACAAGGTGGAGGCCGACATTCGCCCCTTCCACGATGTGCTGCTGGGCTTGTTCTTCATCACCATTGGCATGAAGCTGGATTGGGAAGTGCTGATCGACAGCTGGGGCTGGGTGCTGTTGCTTTCACTGGTGCCGTTGTTTCTGAAAGCGGCGTTGGTGTTTGTGCTGGCTCGTATCACGGGTGCACCTGCGGGCGTCAGTCTGCGCACCGCGCTGTACCTTGCGCAAGCGGGTGAATTCGGTTTTGTGTTGCTGTCGCTCGGTGTTCAAAACTCACTCATTCCTGCAGCATGGATGAGCCCGATCTTGGCATCGATGGTGTTGTCGATGATTGCCACGCCCTTCTTGGTGATGAATGCCGACCGCATCGTCAACCGTTTCATCAGCAACGATTGGCTGTTGCAGTCGCTGGCCCTCACAGGCATGGCACAGCGCACACTCAAGATTGAGCAGCACGTCATTGTGTGTGGCTACGGTAGAAGCGGCCACAACTTGGCCGATTTGTTGACGCTAGAAAACATCCCGTATGTGGCCCTCGACTCAGACCCAGAAAAAGTGCAAATGGGTCGCGACCACGGCCACCATGTCGAGCTGGGTGATGCCACCCGTTTCTCTAGCCTCATGTCGGCTGGTTTGGTGCGCGCGGCAGCCGTGGCAGTGACCTACCCTGACCTACCTTCAGCTCTGAAAGTTTTAGCGTGGGTGAAAGAACACGCGCCCCATGTGCCCGTGATCGTGCGCACCCATGACGACGAACATCTGGAAGACCTGCGTGCCGCAGGCGCTGCTGAAGTGGTGCCCGAAGTGATTGAAGGCAGCCTCATGCTGGCTAGCCAAACTTTGGCTCACATTGGCATTCCCTTGAAGCGCGTGATTCGCTTGGTGCAAGGCCAGCGTATGACACGCTATGCGCTGATGCGCGATGCGTTGAAACACAAAGAAGGTTTGGGCGATACCGAGACACGCTGATCAGAGCAGTCTTTCAAGGCTGTGCATCCGCCGCTAAATAATCACGCCACTCACGCAACAGCGTTGCAACCTCAGACAAAGCAAATCGACCTTGGGGCTGGTTCCAATACGCCGCATCTTCTGGTCCCACATGACTTGGATTGAACTGCATACCGTCGGGTTGTATGTCCACAGTGAATGCGTCACCATCGACAAACCATGGCGTGCGCGTGCCACCTTCCATCTGCGCCATCACCTGCAACACCTCATCGCAACGCGGCCACTCGGCCATGTCACTGGTGAGCCAACTGCACACAAACCGGTTGAGTGGATGCCGATGGTCCACCCTGCCATCTTCACCCACCCACTCGCACGCGGGGTAGTGCACAGGCTGCGCACCCGTGCCGGGCACAGGCGCTTGCGTTTGAATGAAGCAATGCAGTGGCATGAATCAGTGACGTTTGCTGTACACGGGGTAGGCCGTGACACGTGGTTCTAAGTAGCCTTCCACGCGCACACCACTGGGCGTGAGTGCGCTCCACTTTTCGCCGCGAATGGTTTTGGTGGGGCTGAACCAAGCGGCATTCACCTCGCTCACCACTTGCTCCGCTGTCCAGTCTTTGGGAAACATGGTGTTGAACATAGGGTTGCCGTTGCGGTCGGTCTTGGTGATCCATTGGCCTGCATGCTGTGGATCTGACATTTGCACATGGGCGCGGTACACGCCTGTGGCGTCGGGTGCAGAGGCCGTGCCTTCAATCACACGCACATCACCATTGAGCAAGGTGTGACCACCTGTTGGCTCACCCGTGTGACGCTTGTAGTCCGCACCGATGATGTGTTTGAAATCAATGGGCGAATCGCTCGCAGGCAGCACAGCCTCAGCACTGCGGGCTGTTTGAGGTGCGGCTTCTTGCGCAACTGCGACATGTTTGGTTGGCTCATGCGTTGTGGCATGTGTGGGGCTATTTGGTGTCTTGTACGAGAAGAACGCCGACAGCGCGACGATCACCACAACCAAGGCCATACGAATCACTTTATTCACCCATCACCTCACCTTCCCGACGTGGGTCAGCAGCGCTTACCCACACGTTTCGTCCATTCCTGTTTTGTTTGACCACGGCTTGCAAACCGCTGGTCAATGCGAGTTCGCGCACCTCATGGCCACGTTCACGCAAGGCCGCTAGCGTAGCAGGTGCAAAGCGCCCACCTTCGAGCACCAGTGGCCCGCCCACACTGCCAAAGTTAGGCAGCGCAATGGCTTGCTGCGGGCTCAGCCCCCAGTTCAGCACACCATACACAGTTTTGGCGGTGAAGTGGATGATCATCGCGCCACCAGGGCTGCCCACGCTCACCACCAACTGACCTGTGGCTTTGTCAAACACCAAGGTGGGTGACATGGACGAACGCGGGCGCTTGTTGGGCTGCACACGGTTGGCCACCAGGCGGCCCTGTGCATCGCGTGGCGCAAAGCTGAAATCGGTCAACTCGTTGTTGAGCAAAAAGCCTTTGACCATTTGGCGCGAACCAAACGCGTCTTCGATGGTGGTGGTCATGGCCAGTGCGTTGCCCTGCGCGTCAACGATGCTGATGTGTGAGGTGCCGTACTCGGGCTGGTCCGCCATCGGCGCAAAGCTGCTGCGCTGCGCACGCACAGGCACACCGGGCAAAACTTGCGGTTGAGCGATGGGACGAATGAGTTTGGCACGCTCACGCAAATAGGCTGAGGCCACCAAGCTTTGCCATTCGCCACTGGGGGCAGGCGCAAAGTCGGGGTCGGCCACGTATTGCGCGCGATCGGCAAACGCGAGGCGCGAAGCCTCGGTGTAGAGATGCAGCCAGCGTGGGTCGGGTGTGCCATCGACCGCCTCGGTAGGTGATGCCATCAACGAGGCGGGTGTGTGCTGCAACATGCCCAGTATTTGGCCCATCGCAATCGCCCCCGAACTGGGAGGTGGAAAACCACACACGCGATAAACGCGACTTGCCGCAGCATGGTCAAAGCACAACGGCGTACGTTCTTTTGCTTGGTAGTGGGCCAAGTCGCTCAGTGTCAAGCGACCGGGATTGGTGGGGTGCTGCTGTACTTTGCGCACCACGGCCTCGGCCACCTCACCACTGTAAAACGCCTGTACGCCCTCCGTGGCAATGCGTTGCAAGACGGTGGCTAATTCTGGGTTGCGCAACACATGACCCACCGGGTGTGGTTCGCCATTGGCTTGGTAGAAGTAAGCGCGTGCCGTTGGATCTGAACGCAAGTGCGCATCGGCCTTGAGCTGCGCATGCAAACGCGGGCTGATGGCAAAGCCTTGGGTGGCCAAGGTGATGGCTGGCTCAAACAACCTCGCCCACGGCAACTTGCCGTGTTGTGCATGGGCTTGCGCCAACATGCGCAACACACCAGGCGTGCCCACCGAGCGACCACCCACCAGCGCCGCATGAAACGCGAGTGGTTTGCCTTCGTTGTTGAGCAGCATGTCTTCTGTGGCTGCAGCAGGCGCAGTCTCGCGGCCATCGTAGGCTTGCACTTTGGGCGAGACACCAGCGCCCTCACTCGCTGCACTGTGCAATAAAAACGCACCGCCCCCCAGTCCACTCGATTGCGGCTCGACCAAGCCCAACACCATTTGCACGGCAATCGCTGCATCCACTGCCGAGCCACCAACCTTCAAAATATCAAAGCCAGCTTGCGTGGCCAAAGGGTTGGCGGCGGCCACGGCAAACTTGCTGCTGACCACATCGGCTTTGCGCGTGAAGCCTGTGGCGATTTCGGGTTGCAAAGGCGTGTCATTGATTGCATGGCATGACGCCAACAATATGAATACGGGTAGCAACAAAGCAGCTTGAAGAATACGTTTCATCAGGAACTCGATAAATAACCAAATCATCAAAATGACAATTTAGTTAAATCGCCACTAAAAATAAGGGACATTAAATACCTCTAAAGTACTAATTAAGTTGGTTTAGAATAAATTCGCGAATACAACTCATTAATAAAAGGATTACCAATGAAATCGCCCTTGAAATCTATCATCACCATCAGCTTTGCATCTGCTCTTTTGCTGTTGACTGGTTGCGCCACTGTCTTCAAAGGGACAGACCAGGTCTTGACTATCACCAGCGAGCCAGATGGCGCAACTGTGCGCATTGATGGCAAACCAGTCGGCGTGACACCTTTGTCAACCAAAGTGAAAAAGAACAGTGCCGACTCAATCATCGTTGAAAAAGACGGCTTCCGCGCAGAAACAATGCCTTTGGACAAGAAGTTCGACGGCGTAGCTCTGTTGAGTATTTTCTGGGACTTGGGTACCACTGATTTCATTACAGGTGCTGCATACGAATACCAACCAAGCACTTACCACTTCAAAATGAAGAAGGATGCCAAATGAGCTTTTAATTTCGGTCGCTTAGATCGAGATTTAGGAGAAGAGCTTTCTTCCTTTGTTCTGATTAATTTTTACAACCTTAAAAAGAAGCACCAAACAGAACTGATTGAAGCATTGAACATCATCTGCGCAGCTAGGCTAAGCTTGACGAAGCAAGATGCGGCAGAACTTGTAAAACCGATGCTTCAAAATAGTAAAACACCTTTGGATCTTTTAAAGCAAATCAATGATCATGAACAAAGCAAAAAACCCCGCTAAGCGGGGTTTTTTTTGGGTCATCACTGTGTTGTGTCTCGGTGAAGCATGCATGCATGCAGCAGCGGCAGAAACAACTCAGCGTACCTACTGGGATCGTTTAATGCATGCTGAAAAAGGCATCAGTCGTGTCCAATCACCCGAGTTTTTCCTCACACCACACGGTAGAACTGACTTGGATCTAGAACGCAAAGAGTTCATACGAACCCTTCGATCCAATGATGGAACAACACTAGCATGTCAATTTCCAGCCAGATACAAATGGCTCTCACGTCAAAGTACAGACGTACCATCTATTGATCTGACTCAATGTGCCGATTTACAAGCATTCAATAAAGGATTTCAAAAGAAAGACTTTTACATTGCATACGTTTCAGAATTTCTAGACGCACCAGCCTCAGCATTTGGCCACCTCATGCTCGTTTTTCACGATGGGCAAATGCCAATAGATTTAGCCGACACGATCCATTTTGCTGCCACGACCGATCGAGAAGGTGCCTTGCAATATGCCGCAAAAGGGCTAACAGGTGGATTTGAAGGCTACTTCATCAGAGAACCATTTTTTACAAAAAAGAAAGACTATCTACTCTTCGAACAGCGTGCGATTCACTTATACAAAATTGAACTCTCTGCCGATGAGCTAGAGAACATCGCATTTCATTTGTACGAACTCCGAAAGGCAAAGTTCAAGTATTACTTCATAGATGAGAACTGTGCGTTCCAACTTGCTGAATTAATAAATATCGCTGCACCTGACAAAAACTACAGCTTTGAAACCAATCAACCCGTCCTACCAATAGACGTGGTTCGTCTAAACGCTGAACGCGTGACATTTAAGCGTGTATTGCCCCCAACCATCGTTCGCGAAAAATATCTGTCGGAGCAACTGACTGACTCAGAAGAAAAACATGTCGCAGCCGTTATCAATCAAGCTGAAGGTGTCACCAACTCGGATTCGAACCAAGTCAAAGAGCTTTTGTATCTGCATTACCAATATGCATTTCGAAGAAAACGAAATCCATATCCCAACCATGCAGAGATCGAGTCACTTGACTTCAAAGAGTCCACTTTAAACATCGATATTGAGGACCAAAGTAAAAAAATCAAATCAAATATTTGGTCTGCTGGTGTCATGCGCTCTGGCAACACCCATGGCACAAGAGTCCGATGGGCACCACTTGGTGAGGAAGCCCCTGCGCAACAGCATACAAGTGAGTCACAACTCAATGTTCTAGAAACAACTGTTGATACTCACCAGAACCAACTTCAGCTCCAACGGCTGAAAGTTTTATCGATGAGTTCTACACCTAACAGCCTTAGCATGCATCGCCCCTGGTCATGGCGTATAGACATAGGACTCAGTCGCGACAACACGTACAAGCAGTTAAACGGGGAAGCAGAGATAGGCGTTGGGAAAACATGGATGCTGAAAAAGCTACGGATTGAATCTTGGTTAATCCCAGGCATAGAGCAAAGCGACCAAGCCAAGGCTTATATCAAACCTAAATTCACGATCTCAGGACTCATCACGCCCGAACTAAAAATTGGGTTAAGCACATTCAGAAAACAATACACAAACGAAAATTTCGACACGAAAGAGCTGTCTCTTCAATACAAAAATATCCAGTTCACCAAGCGCATAGCAGGCACCAACGAACACATACTGTTGATGCATTTTCCTTTTTAAGACATAAAAAAACGGCACCCAAGGGTGCCGTTTGATGTCGATATGAAACAAATCAATCCTCGACGAAGGCTTCCTCGCGTTTGTTCTTGATCGATGGCAACAGCACAATGACCAAGAGCATAGCCGCTGCAGCTAACAATCCAGCAGAGAGTGGACGCGTACCGAACACCGACCAATCACCGCGCGACAACAACAAGGCACGACGCAGGTTCTCTTCCATCATGGGGCCAAGGATGAAACCTAGCAGCAAAGGTGCAGGCTCTGCGCCAAGTTTGACGAACAGGTAACCAATGAAACCAAAGCCCGCCACCATCCAGATATCGAAGGTGTTGTTGTTGGTCGAATACACACCAATTGCGCAGAACAGCACGATGGCAGGGAACAAGAAGCGGTAAGGCACAGACAACAGCTTGATCCACATGCCAATCAATGGCAGGTTCAAGATCACAAGCATCAAGTTACCAATCCACATCGAAGCAATCAGACCCCAGAACAACTCTGGGTTACTGGTCATCACCTGTGGGCCGGGTTGGATGTTGTGAATCGTCATCGCACCCACCATCAAAGCCATCACAGCATTGGGCGGAATACCCAAAGTGAGCAATGGGATGAACGAGGTTTGTGCGCCCGCGTTGTTTGCAGCTTCAGGCGCTGCCACACCGCGGATATTGCCTTGGCCGAAGGGCACTTCGCCTGGGCGCAACTGGGTTTTCTTTTCAATGGTGTAGGCCGCAAACGCTGCCAACAACGCACCACCACCAGGCAACACACCCAGCAATGAACCCAATGAAGTGCCGCGAATCACGGCAGGCATCATGTTCTTGAAGTCCTCTTTGGTGGGGAACAAGCCTTCCACCTTGGCCGTGAACACTTCGCGGTCTTCTTCAGGACGCGAGAGGTTAGAAATAATTTCGCCGTAGCCAAACACGCCCATGGCGATGGTCACAAAACCCAAGCCATCGGTGAGTTCGGGGATGTCAAAGCTGAAACGTGCCACGCCAGAGTTGACGTCTGTACCGATCAAGCCCATCAAGAGGCCCAACACGATCATGGCAATCGCTTTGAGCAAAGAGCCCGAAGCCAACACCACCGCACCGACCAAGCCCAAAATCATGAGCGAGAAGTATTCGGCGGGACCAAACTTGAACGCGAGTTCTGTCAAAGGTGGCGCGAAAGCCGCCAAGATCAAAGTACCCACAGAACCGGCGAAGAACGAACCCAAACCAGCAGCCGCCAAAGCGGGGCCTGCACGGCCTTTGCGGGCCATTTGGTAGCCATCGATGGTGGTGACCACCGACGACGATTCACCAGGCAAGTTCACCAAGATCGCAGTGGTCGAACCACCGTATTGCGCGCCGTAGTAAATACCAGCCAACATGATGAGTGCCGACACAGGGGGCAACGCATAGGTGGCTGGCAACAACATGGCGATGGTCGCCACTGGGCCAATACCTGGCAACACACCGATGAGTGTGCCCAAGATACAGCCAGCCAAGGCGTACATCAGGTTGATTGGCGTGAAGGCCACACCAAAACCTAGTGAGAGGTTTGCAATCAAATCCATTTTTTATTTCTCCCCATCAACCTGTGATGAACGCAGGCCAAACTGGCATTTGCAATTTCAAAGCGACGATGAATGCCAAGTAGCTGCCGATGGCCAGCACAGTGGCCAAGGTCAACACTTCTTTGAGGTCAAAGGTCTCACCAGCTTTGCTGGCCACGATGACCAAGGCATAAATGCCAGCAATCAAGCCCATGGGTGGCAAACCGATGCTGGGCAAACCGCCCAACAAAATGCCAAAAATCAGGTTTGCACCCAAGATGTACACAATCGGTTTCCAAGCGAATTTGCCCACAGGCTCGCCATCTTCGGTGTGCTCCACCAACGAATAGAACGTGATGAACGCGCCCAACACCGCCAAGAAGATACCCAGCAGCAATGGGAAATAGCCAGGGCCCATGCGCGCACCCGTTCCAACGTTGTAGTTGGTTGCGCCCCAAGCGAACCCAGCACCGACCAATGTGAACATCAGGCCGGAGAAAAAGTCTTTTTGACTTTTGATCATTTCTTCTCCTCAATCCAAAGCAAATATGGCGTGAATTATGGTGTTGACCTAACAGCCCACCCGATGTGGGTTACACCTATTTTGAGGAGGGAATAAATCGGGGGTAAACCCCTAAATCACAGGTCTTTGATCGGTTTGAAAACACGCAACCATTTGGTGGCGGGCAAAGGCCAACGCGCTTGAATTGCCTCTGCGCGCGCCATCAATTCAGCACGCTTTGGCGTACTTGGCGTGCGCTGCGCCAGGACCACGGTGTTGCCCTCGCGTGTGGGTTTGAAGGCCCACAGCGCATCTGCACCAAAAGCAGCAGCCATTTTTTCTACGCTTTGCGCAAAGCTGGAACTGCGACCAAACAGATTCACCGTCATGCAGCCCTCGTCCGTCAACAAGCTGCGGCAGTCGGCATAAAACTCGGCGCTGTCCAGCACAGGGGATGCGGCTTCGTGGTCATACAAGTCCACTTGCAGCGCATCAATCTGACCTCGCCAATGGTCGTGCTTGGCCACCTCAGCCGCATCGCCCAACACCACTTGCAGCTTGGCACTGTCGGCGGGCAGCTTGAACCACAGGCGGCAGGCGGCCACCACTTGCGGGTTCAATTCAATCGCCGTGGTTTTCATGCGCAAGTGTTTGAACGAAAACTTGGTGAGCGACGCGGCCCCCAAACCCAGCTGCATCGCGTGCAGCTTGCCCACTTTGTCGATGTCTACAAACAAGAGCCACGCCATCATGCGTTGCACGTATTCAAGGTCAATGTCAAAAGGTTTCTCAATGCTCATTGAGCCTTGCACCCACGGCGTACCGAGGTGCAGGTAGCGGGTGTCGCCGTAGTCAGAGAAGTTGACTTCTGGGAGTTGGATTTTTTTCTTGGTTGCCATTGCTTTGTTTTCGTTCTTTATCCAGCCATGCCTTCGACCACAAAGCGCACGCGCTTGTTGCCCTGCCACTCATCCGCTTCTAATCGAAAGGCCAAATGCGCCAAAGGCGGCAAGGGGTCGACGCGACCAAACCAAATGCCATCCACGGGCTGGCCCTGGTGGCGCAATTTGAGCGCCAAATGTTTTTCGCCCACCAAGCGCTGGCCCAACACCTCGACCTCTTCGCTGAACGTGGGCGGCGCAAAACCTTGGCCCCACACTTCACGCGCCAAGGTATCGGCCAATTCGGGGCGGCGGTACTCGGGCAGCAAGGGGCCATCGGTTTCTAGGCGACGCTGCAAGGTGGCTTCATCGAGCCATTCTTGCGCGACTTGTTGCAGCGCTTCTTCAAAGCTGGCAAGGTTGTCTTCTTCCAAGGTACACCCTGCAGCCATGGCGTGACCGCCAAAGCGCAACAGCACGCCAGGGTGACGTTTGGCGACGAGGTCCAACGCATCGCGTAAATGAAAACCAGGAATAGAACGGCCTGAGCCTTTGAGTTCATGTTCCTTGCCCACAGCTTGGCTGGGCGCAAACACAAACGTGGGGCGATGGTGCAAGTCTTTGAGCTTGGCCGCCACGATACCTACCACGCCTTCGTGAAAATCGTGGTCGAAGACGCAC
>JACCEC011084120.1_pt1 | contig 14047 bp, 8 predicted proteins | sample 7450121 | NCBI WGS metagenome assembly JACCEC01 (sample SAMN15323455, study PRJNA562643) | freshwater metagenome | isolation source: river surface water | place: USA:Blue River Watershed | collected 2017-08-18 | reverse complement strand
GGCGTCTGGTGCTTTGCCTGTGCCTGGTCGCGGCACCGGTGGCGCAAGCGCAATGGGCTGAAATTGAGAAAGATGATGACATCGTGCACTCGTGGGACAAGGACTCGGTGCGTCGCGTCCACGTCTCCCGCTATGTCTGGACCCTGACCGACCTGCCCAAGGCGGTCAAGGGGCCGACGGGTGAAAATTACCAGTCCACCATGACACGCTGGCGTGTGCACTGCAAGACCGACATGTTTGTGCGCCTGTCGGTCAGTTATTTCGAAAAGCCCCAGGGCAAGGGGCGTGAAGTGAATGCGGAAGACGTGCAGGAATGGCGCACCCGCGAAGCCCCGATTCGTCCCGGTTCGTACCTGGCACTGCTCAAAAAAGAACTCTGCGATTCCAACACCTGACGCCAGAGCGCCTAGAGTCCCCTCCTCGTTGATTTGATCCGCCTGCCGGCCGCTGGGCCGGGGAGGGTCTGGGGGGAGGTTTCTGGTGAGTCGGGAGACAACCTGGCCGCTGACCGCGGTGGGTGTGGGGTGGGTGGTGGGAACCGCCTGGCATCTGGAGTGGGTGACACTGCAAGACTCGTCGGTCTATGCCGCCTGGGTTGTGGGCACCGGCCTGGTCGGGTGGGGCTGGATGCGCGGGCTGTCCTCGGTCAGGTGGAGTGCTCGTTACACCCGGTTTCATGCCCCGCTGCGGCAAGTGAGTTGGCTGGCCCTCGCTGCATCGCTGGCGATGGGCGTGGCCGGCTGGCGCGCGGCGCAGCAAGCCAGTCAGCGACTATCCCCGGCCCTGGAGGGCGTGGAGCTGGTGCTCGAGGGCATCGTGGCCCGTCTGCCGGCGTTGCACCCCGAGGGTATTCGGTTCTGGCTGGAGGTGGAGCGCGCCCAACGCACCGATACGACCGATCCATCGGTGGCTGTGCCGCCTTTGCTGGTGTTGAGTTGGTCGGTCATGTCCGAGGCAGGTGCCTCTGCAGCGCTTCCAGCGGTACGTGCAGGGGATCGCTGGCGACTGCCGGTTCGGCTCAAATCCCCGCATGGGGCACTCAACCCGCATGGGCCCGACCATGAGGCCTGGCTGTGGTCCCACGGTGTCATGGCGGTCGGGCAGGTACGAACCTCGACTCCCTCTCGGGAGCATGCACAACGGCTGGCGACGGACGTGGGTTACCCGATCGAACGGTGGCGACAAGCGTGTCGCGATCGGATCTGGCAGCAAGGGTTGGACCCTCGTTTGAGCGGCATCATTGCGGCCTTGCTGCTGGGGGATCAGGCAGCGTTGGACCCGCTGGATTGGGACATCTTTCGACGCACCGGAGTCGCCCACCTGATGAGCATTTCGGGTTTGCACATCACCTTGCTGGCTGCGGCCATGGGTGCTGTCATCACCTGCGGTTGGCGACGGGGGGGATGGCGGCGACGCCCCTGGTGTCTGCTGTGGCCGGCTACCGTCGCCGGCCGCTGGGGCGGGCTGCTGGTGGCCACGGGGTACGCCGTGTTCAGTGGCTGGGGACTGCCAGCCCAGCGCACGGTGTTGATGCTCGGGGTGTCGCTGTTGCTGCGTTCCGGGGGGCTGCGCTGGCCCTGGTGGGCTACCTGGTGTGGGGCGTGCGCGGTGGTGCTGGCCTGGGACCCCTGGGCCTGGTTGCAAGCCGGGTTCTGGTTGAGCTTTGTGGCGGTGGGCTTGTTGATGGCGTGGGAGGAGCGGCGACCCGCGCACCGCGACGAAGACGTCGCCTTCGGGCAGGAGGGGAAACCTTGGACACGTCTTGTCACCCGGGCTGTGCAGGCATGGGCAAACCTGTGGCGGGAGCAGTGGCGCATCACCCTGGGACTGGCGCCGTTGACGTTGCTGTTGTTTGGTGAAGTGTCGTGGGTCGGCGGTCTGGCCAATTTGTTGGCCATCCCCTGGGTCACCTTGTGCGTCACGCCCCTGGCCCTGTTGGGCGTGTTGGCGCCTGCGGCCTGGCATCTGGCCGCGTGGGCCCTGGATCTCCTGCGATGGGTTCTGACGGGCATGCTGGCGTGGGGGCTACCGACTTGGTCCGTGGCCGCATTCCCCGTCTGGGTGGCCGTGGCGGGTGTGCTGGGGGCGGGCTTGTGCTGTCTGCCTGCCCCGCTGTGGTTACGTGTTTGGGGCTTGCCTTTGCTGGTACCGGCCCTCGGTTGGCAAGCCACCCCCCCACCCGAGGGAGACGTGGAGGTGGTGGTTGCCGATGTGGGCCAGGGCCAGGCGGTGGTGGTGCGAACCGCGCATCATGTCTTGCTGTACGACGCCGGTCCTCGCTATTCGCACGACATGGACGCCGGTCAGCGGGTGGTGGTGCCGTTGTTGCAATCGTTCGATGCGCGACTGGACCGACTGGTGCTGAGCCACCGTGATGCAGATCACGCCGGTGGTGCGCAGTCCGTGCTGGCCCAGCACCCCCATGCGGACGTGCTGGGGTCGTTACCGTCACGCGCTGCGCTGGCCCAGCGCAAGGGCTACCGCGACTGCGAGGCCGGCCAGTCCTGGGTCTGGGATGGGGTGCTGTTTGAGGTGCTGCACCCGACGTCAGCGGGCCCGTCACGAGCGACGTCCAATGCCTGGAGCTGTGTGCTGCGCGTGCGCACGGCCAGCAGCAGTTTGTTGCTCACGGGGGATATCGAGGCCCGAGAGGAGGCAGAGCTGGTTCAGCGCCTGGGCGCGTCGTTGCAGACGGAGGTCATGCTGGTGCCGCACCATGGCAGTCGTACCTCGTCCACAGCGCTGTGGCTGGATGCGGTGAAGCCCCGGGTGGCTTGGGTGCAGGCGGGTTATCGCAATCGATTCGGTCATCCGGCGGCAGAGGTGATGGCGCGTTACGCGGCGCGCAATATCCGGGTGCTGGAGACGGCGCGCTGCGGCGCCATCCAGTGGTCCAGTGCCCAACCCGACCAGATGATCTGCGAGCGGGACAAGCGGCGTCGCTACTGGCATCACATGACGATGTGACGACGCCTGGGACAGCCCCATGACGGATGTGCTGAGTCAGAGGCTTTCCGGGGCAGGCAGTTCAGGGGGAGGGCACCGGTCTGAGCTGCTGTCCGTCGCTGGACGTTCAGGGGGCTTGCTTGACCCGTTGGGTGATGTGCGCCAAGGCCTCTTGCACCTGGTCGATCAGGATCAGGCACAGATCGCCCTCCTGTAGTCGATCCATGGCCGTGTCGATGGCCTTGAATTCACCATAAATTTCATCGACGTGCTGGGTGCGACTGGCGTTGCTGAGGCCTTCGCGCAACAACTTGAGCACCTCGCCATCCACGCGTCCGCGTTGACAGGCATCCTGGAACAGCACCACCTGGTCAAAGGCTTCGCCGATGATGCGAGTTTGTTCACGAATATCTTCATCGCGTCGATCGCCCGCCCCGCTGATGACCACGCTGCGGCGTTTGCCAGGCATGGCCATCACGGCCTGCACTAGGGCTTTGATGGCGTCCGGGTTGTGGCCGTAGTCGGCAATCACGGTGGCACCGCGGAAGTTGAACTCGTTGAAACGGCCTGGCACGGCGTGGCTGTCGCTGACAAAAGTGGCCAGCCCCTTGCAGATGCTGTCCCACCCGATGTTCAACGCCCAGGCGGCGCCGATCGAGGCCATGGCATTCTCGATCTGGAAATTGATTGCGCCCTTGCGGGTGAGAGGAATTTCGCTCAAGGGAATGCGGGTCTGGCGCGCGCCTTCCATGGCCACCACTTGGCCGTCTTCCACGAACAGCACCCGCTTGCCTTGGGCGCGGTGTGTGGCCATGACGGGGTGGTGCGCATCGAGTGCGAAGAAGGTCACTTGTCCCGGGCAGTTGCCCGCCATGGCCGCCACGATCGGATCGGCAGCGTTGAGCACGGCCATGCCGTCGGACGCCACGTTTTGCACAATGACGCGCTTGAGCACCGCCAGGTCTTCTACCGTGGTGATGTAGTTCAGTCCCAGATGGTCTCCCATGCCGATGTTGGTCACCACGGCCACCTGGCAGCGGTCAAAGGCCAGGCCTTCGCGCAGCATGCCGCCCCGGGCAGTTTCCAGCACAGCGGCGTCGACATCCGGGTGGAGCAAGACATTGCGTGCGCTGCGCGGTCCGCTGCAGTCGCCGGAATCCATCTGCCGTCCGTTCACAAACACACCATCGGTGTTGGTCATGCCCACGCGCAAGCCGCTGGTGTTGAGCAGATGAGAGGTGAGACGAACCGTGGTGGTCTTGCCGTTGGTGCCCGTCACGGCGACCACCGGGACGCGTCCGTCGTCTCCGGGAGGGAACAGCGTTTTCATGACGGCCTCGCCGACATCACGCCCTTTGCCGAACGAGGGGCTCAGGTGCATGCGCAAGCCCGGTGCGGCGTTCACTTCAACGATACCGCCATTTTGGACTTCGAGGGGACGCAACACCGTCTCACACACCACGTCCACGCCACAGATATCGAGGCCGACCATTTGGGCAGCGGCGACGGCGCTGGCGGCCACTTCCGGATGGACGTCATCTGTCACATCGGTGGCGGTGCCGCCGGTGGACAAGTTGGCATTGTTCCGCAGGATGACGCGGGTGCCCTTGGTGGGCACGCTGTCAGCGTCATAGCCTTGCTCTTTGAGGCGGGCCAGTGCCACCTCGTCAAAGCGAATCTTGGTGAGCGACGTCGCATGGCCTTCACCACGACGCGGGTCTGCATTGACAATCTCCACCAGCTGCTTGACGGTGTGCTTGCCATCGCCGGTGACGAGCGGGGGCTCGCGGCGAGCGGCGGCGACCAGTTTGTCACCCACCACCAGCAAGCGGTAGTCGCTGCCAGGCAGGTAGCGTTCCACCATCACTTCGGGTCGGTGGAGGTGTGCATTCTCAAAAGCAGCGCGCACCTCGGCTTCCGTGGTGATGTTCACCGTCACGCCGCGCCCCTGATTGCCATCGCGTGGCTTGACCACCACCGGACCACCAATTTCCTGTGCGGCCAGCCAGGCGTCCTCGGCACTGTGGACCGGGCGGCCCAGGGGCACGGGAACGCCAGCGGCATGCAAGAGCTTTTTGGCCAGGTCTTTGTCCTGGGCGATGAACTCAGCGATGGCACTGGTGCTGTCAATCTCGGCGGCCTGGATGCGGCGTTGCTTGCTGCCCCAGCCCAACTGAACCAGGCTGCCCTCTGTGAGGCGGCGGTAGGGAATGCCACGCGCCACGGCAGCATCCACGATGGAGCCGGTGGACGGGCCCAGGCGAATGTCTTCATCAAGCTCGCGCAGCAAGGCGACCGATTGATCCAGCTCGAAGGGCTGGTCTTGAAGAGCTGCCTGACACAGCTGATTGGCAAGCTCCAAGGCGCGAAGTCCTACTGGCTCCTCGGTGTACTCGACAACCACCTGAAACAGGCCGTCCTCGGGGGTGGGCGTGGTGCGACTGAAGGTGACAGGACATCCCGCCTGGATCTGCAGGTGCAGCGTGGCCGCCTCCAGCGCATGGGCCAGGGTCAGCGGTGTATTGCGTTCACTGGGGCGCAGAGCGCCGATGCCTGGAAACAGGTGCCGCAAACGGCTTTCGAACCTCGGGTGTGCCGACAACTGGTCCTCGGGCTGACAGCGCACGAGTGCCTCGATGGCCGTGTGACGGGTCCAGAGATTGGGGCCCCGCAAGGGGCGAATGCGAGAAACGTCCATCAGGCGCTGACCGTTGGGTTGGGTGAAGTGGCCGACGGCGTTTGACCGAAGTTCTTGAGGCCGGCACGAATGAGTTGCGGCGTGATGTCCAGCGCCCACGCGGCGGCCACGCTGGCCAGGAGGGTGGGGAGCTCGAGGCCCTCATTGAGCAGACGAGAGAACAAGGTCACGTCGAGATGAAAGAGGGCGGTTTCCTGCTCGCCTCGCGCCAGAATGACCTGACCGTCGCGGCAGGATACCACCCGGTGACCTTGCTGTCGGTGTTCCTTGAGCAAGGGTTGGTTGAAGTTGCGGGCGTAGTACACCACCTCGCCATCGCACAACTCGGCCAGCGACACGATCGCCGGTTCGTCGGCATTGAGCACGGCAGCGCCGGTGGCCAACACCACATCCACCTGGGTGCGCACCACGTTGCGCATTTTTTCCTCGTTGATGATGTCATGCTCGTCACGCAGCACATCGTCTGTGACAGGCATGTCGGTCACGATGGCAATGGCGCATCGGTCGTAGGGCAGACCATCTTCCAGGATGTGTCGAGGCGAGGTTTCAATGACCGCTGCATCGAGGGCGCGGTTGATCAACAGGCGCTCGGCAAAATCAAAGCCCCGCGCGTCGCGCGACTCGACTTGTCGCTGAGCCATGAACAAGCCTTGCTGGTTGGCCAGTCCGGTGCGTCGCCCAGACAGGTGCAGCAACCAGGCCGTGAGTTGGGCGATTTGCGGGGTTTGCTGGCTGCCGATCACGCCGACGATGGGAATACGCGCATGCTCTTGCGAGCCAAACAGGTGCTGCATGATGGCCTCGCCCACCGGACGGGGTTTGCCCACGGCGGGTTTGCGGTGCATCAAGAGACCCGGGCCGGCATTCACTTCGATGACAGCGCCGCCTTGCTCCAGCAGGGGGCGGGTGATGTCCTGCGCCACGATGTCGATGCCCGCGATATCGAGTCCGACCACCCGGGTGGCCAGGGTGGCAATGGCGGCCACATCGGGGTGGATGTCGTCGGTGACGTCGATGTTGAGATTGCCGTTGCGTTGCACGATCACGCGCTGTCCGAGCGTGGGGACGCTGGTGGGCTCCAGGCCCTGACGCTGGATTTCCAGCAAGTGAATGAGGTGGTCCGGGCCGTGGAAACGGACAGCCGCCAGGGGGTAGATTTCGATATCGCCCCGACGCGGGTCGTTGTTGACCTGGGTGTTGACCAGTTGTTCGATGGTCGAGACACCGTCGCCCGTGATCGACACGGTTTCGCCCCGGGTGGCGGCCACCACACGGTCGCCCACCACCAAGAGGCGATGTTCCTCGCCCCGCACATAGCGCTCGACCAGCACGTATTTGCTCTCGAGCCGCGCAGCGTGCCAGGCTGCTTCAACCGAGGATTGGGTTTGCAAATCGAGCGAGACGCCCCGGCCGCGGTTGCCGTCGTAGGGTTTGACCACCACGGGCAGGCCAATTTCCTGGGCAGCCACCCAGGCCGCTTCCGGGCTGTCGACCAACTGGCCTTCGGGCACCGGTACGCCACACTGAGAGAGCAGTTGCTTGGTCAGGTCCTTGTCGCTGGAAATGCTCTCGGCGATGGCGCTGGTACGGTCGGTCTCGGCCGTCCAGATGCGGCGCTGGCGCGAGCCATAGCCCAGTTGCACCAGGTTGCCTTCGGTGAGGCGGATGAAGGGAATTTTGCGTTCGGCCGCAGCGTCCACAATGCAGGCGGTGCTGGGTCCCAGGCAATACTTGTCCACGATTTTTTTCAACGCCTCGACCGCCGCGCTGACGTCAAACGGGCGGTCATTGATGGCGGCCATGACCAGCGCATGGGCGGTCAAGAAACTGCGCCGCCCCAGTTCTTCGTGTTCGGTGCGGACCACGACCTTGTAGACACCACGGCGGCTGATTTCGCGTGCCTTGCCAAATTCGGCTCGAGCGCCCGCCAGGATTTGCAACTCGATGCTGACGTGCTCCATGATGTGGCCCATCCAGGTACCACCGACCAGGCGCGTCAGAAAGCCTCCCCGGTGACCCACGCCGCAGTGGTGCTCCACCAGGCCTGGCAGCCAGGCGTTGATGCGGTCGTTGAAGCCGGGAATGGTGTTGGAGGGATGATCCTCCAGTTCGCCCAGATCGACCAAGGCCTCGATGATGGGGCGATAGGTCCAGATCGAGGGGCCGCGCAGGTAGTTGATGCGCAGGATCTTGATGTCAGGGAAGGTTTGATCAGCCATGGCGGGCACCGCACAAAGGCTGGGGGGAGCCGGCAGAAAGCAGACAGACCCTGCGTGTCACCGCGGCTACAATCTGGCGCGTTAAGGAACCGAGCGTCAAGTCAGGTTCCTCTCTTTTTTCTGACCGGTGCGTATGTTGAATGGGCACGGGTTGATTCCAACCATGAGTTCTTCCAATCTGCCGGATACCGCCTGGGCTGAAATGCCCCCTGGCTGGCAATCCGATGTGCAGCAACAGCTGTTGTCCGGTGAGAACGTTCGGGCCTGCCTCGAGGTTGACCTCGACGAGCGCCTGACCTTCGCGCGCGGACTCCTGATTGTGACAGACCGGCGCTTGCTCGCCTGTCAGCCCGAAGTCCCGGCCAACGGGGGCTCGATCGCTCGTGCCTGGCGGTCCTGGGACCTGGTGTCAGGCTTGCAGTTGCAGCACCATGACCATGCCGGTGTGGGTACCCTGAGCCTGACCGTGCCGGGACAGCGCCTGGCACACTGGCGCTTCACCCTGAGCCGCAACGTGGCAGCCATGCGCTTGCAAGAGGTGCTCAATCAGCGGTGTGAGCATCTCGACCAGGGTGAGGGCACTGCGCCGCAGCTCGCCCTGCGCTGCCCCACCTGCAAGCGCCCCCTGGACAACCCCGGCGCCGTGTGCTTGGCCTGCGACGGCGACTTGCACACCCCTCCGTCCACTTGGGGGCTGTTTCGCCTCTGGCGCTTTGCCAAACCGTACCAATCGCGTCTCTTGCTGGGTTTTGTGCTGACCCTGGCTTCCACGGCAGCCACCCTGGTGCCTCCGTACCTCACCATGCCGCTGATGGACGAAGTGCTGATTCCTTTCCAGAACGGTCGGCCGATCGACACCACCTTGGTCAGCTGGTACCTCGGGGGGTTGTTGGTGGCCTCCCTGGTTGCCTGGGGGCTGGGGTGGATGAAAACCTACATCCTGGCCCTGGTGTCCGAGCGCATCGGAGCGGATTTGCGCAGCACCGCGTTTGACCACCTGATGCGCTTGTCGCTCGAGTATTTCGGCGGGCGGCGGACCGGCGATTTGATGACCCGCATCGGCGCCGAAACCGATCGCCTGTGCCTGTTCCTCTCGCTGCACCTGATGGAGTTCGCCACCGACGTCATCATGATCGTCATGACGGCCATCATCCTTTTCACCATCGACCCGGGATTGGCGCTGGCCACGTTGTTGCCACTGCCCTTCATTGCCTGGCTGATTCACACGGTACGCGACCGCCTGCGCCTGGGTTTTGAAAAGATCGACCGGGTCTGGTCTGAACTGACCAACGTGCTGGCCGACACCATACCGGGCATTCGCGTGGTCAAAGCCTTTGCGCAGGAGGGTCGAGAATCGGCCCGCTTCCAGGAAGCCAATCGGCACAACCTGGCGGTGAATGACCGGATCAACTTCCTCTGGGGCTTGTTCTCGCCCACCGTGACGCTCATGACCGAAATCGGGCTCTTGGTGGTGTGGGCCTTTGGCATCTGGCAGGTGGCCAACCAGCGGGTGACGGTGGGTGTGCTCACCGCGTTTTTGGCGTACATCGGCCGCTTTTACATACGGCTGGATTCGATGAGCCGCATCGTCTCGCACACCCAGAAGGCGGCGGCGGGTGCCAAGCGTATTTTTGAAATCCTGGACCATGTCTCCAGCGTGCCCGAGCCCACCCACCCGGTGCACCTGGAGCGGGTGGAAGGGCGCATCGTGCTCAAGGATGCGGGCTTTCGGTACGGCAACCGTGCCGTCATCCGCGGACTCGACCTGGACATTCGCCCCGGCGAGATGGTTGGTCTGGTGGGGCAGAGCGGGTCGGGCAAGAGCACCTTGGTGAACCTGATCTGCCGCTTCTACGACCTGACCGAAGGCTCGATCCAGGTCGACGGCGTGGACATCCGGCATTTGCCGCTTGGCGAGTACCGCCGGCATATCGGTCTGGTGCTGCAGGAGCCGTATCTCTTTTTTGGCACCATCGCCGACAACATCGCTTACGGCAAACCCCAGGCGACGCGTGAGGAAATTGTCGCGGCTGCGCGAGCGGCGCATGCCCATGATTTCATCCTGCGCCTGCCCCAGGGCTACGATTCCTTGGTGGGCGAGCGGGGGCAAGGGCTGTCCGGTGGCGAGCGCCAGCGTATCTCGATTGCGCGTGCGCTCTTGATCAACCCGCGCATTCTGATTTTGGACGAAGCCACTTCCTCGGTGGACACCGAGACCGAACAGGAAATTCAGCGAGCATTGGACAACCTGGTGCAAGGGCGCACCACGATTGCCATTGCCCACCGCCTGTCTACCTTGCATCGTGCGGACCGTCTGGTGGTGCTCGAACAAGGCCGCATGGTGGAGGAGGGGCAGCACGATGAATTGATGGCGCGACAGGGTGCTTACTGGCGTTTGTACGAAGCCCAGGCCCGACAGGCCCAGGCCGACCAGGAAGCCATGCTGGGCGTGGGACGAACCAGCAAGGAGGACGCATGAGTCATGCCACTGATGTCACCGCTTCGGCGCTGAAGGGGGGGCAGTTGGCCGATGGCGAGCAGCCTGGCCGGGAGCCGTTTGAGTTGCAGCAAGATGCCATGGGCCAGTGGGTGTTGCGCTTGCACGATGGCACGGTGCACGAACGTGTGGTGCCCGTGCGCGCGTTTCCCATTGCGTCGCCCCGCGAAGGCATTGCCATCATGAGCCGCGAGGGGCGAGAAATTCTGTGGATTGACCAGCTTGACACCGTCCCCGAACCCCAGCGTTCGAGCGTAGAGTTGGCTTTGCAGGGCCGAGAGTTTTTGCCCGAGATTCTCTGCCTGTTGGGCGTGAGCAGCTTTGCCACCCCCAGTGTGTGGCGCGTCAAAACCAGCCGTGGGGACACCGAGTTGGTGCTCAAAGGCGAAGAGGATATCCGTCGCCTGACCGCCAACACCTTGATCGTGTCGGACGCCCATGGTGTTCAATACCTGATCCGCCATCTGGCGGGGATGGACCGGCACAGCCGCAAATTGCTTGACCGTTTTCTGTGAGTGTCGTGTGACGCGTCAGCGTGCAGCGTAGGGGTCGCAGCGCCTGAACAGATCGAGTTCAGCGTTGTAGCTCTGCGTTTGCACCCGCATCAGACCCAGTACCGAGTGATACAGATGGTCGTGCGACAAGGGCCGATCAAGGTCCTGTTTCAGGCACTCGTGACGTAGGCCACGCACCTGTTGGAACTGCTCAGACCACCAGGTGATCAGCGGTACATGCGTTTGGACGCGGGGTGCAATGGCAAAGGGCATGCCGTGCAGGTACAAATTGTTTTCCCCCAACGATTCGCCGTGGTCTGAGATATAGATCATGCCCGTGGGTCGTTGCACGGCTTGTTGGCGCAACCACTGGATCAGTTCGGTGAGGATGTGGTCGGTGTACACCAAGGAGTTGTCATAGGCGTTGACGATGGCCTCTTTAGAGCAGTCGGACAGGACGATGCTGGTGCATTCGGGCTGGAAGGGTTTGTGTGGCGCGCGGCTGCGTTTGAAATACGCGGGACCGTGGCTGCCCATCATGTGCAGCACCACCACGGTCCCAGCGCTTGGCTGGCGCGAATCGGTCGTCTGTGCATGAGCATGACGAAGTTGCTCCTGGAGCACCGGCAGCAAAACAGCATCCATGCATTCGCCTTTGTGGCATTCCGGTGTTTTGAGCTCTAACTGGGTGGTACGCACCGAGGTGATGCGGTCGCACAATCCCTTGCAGCCCGACTGGTTGTCAATCCACATCACTTGGTACCCGGCCCGCTTCAGCACATCCAGCAGGTTTTCGTATTCCGCCGTGCGTGCTTCGTGGCCCTCGCGACCAAGATGGGAGAACATGCAGGGCAGTGACGCAGCGGTGCTGGTGCCGCAGGAGGTGACGTGCCGGTAGCTCAAGACATCCAGGCGCTGTAACCCGGGGTTGGTGTTGCGCGCATACCCGTTGAGCGAGAAATTGCTGCTGCGTGCGGTCTCACCGAGAACGATGACCAACAGCGGTGGTTGCTTGCCCCAGGGTGGCTCGGGTTGAGAAGGGGTGCCTTTGACAAGACGGGAGGGCAGGGGCAGGATCTGGGCGTCTTCACCCAGGGGGCGTATTTGTTGATCCACCTGGGTGGGAATCAAGACCACTTCCGCCAGCGCATAAACGGTGTTGAGCGGATTGATCAAATAGCGCATTTGCGTATGGTTGCGCATCAGGGTTGAGAAGTCCTGAAAGCTCAAATAGGTCAACAGCAAGGTGCCAACCACCCCGCCCAGCAGCATGCCCAGGTTGTGCACCCCTTGCACCGGCCAGCGAGGCCACTCCAGGGGTCGGCGCCACATCCACCCCACCATGGGCAAGACAATCAGGCTCACGCTGAGCAAGACTGACAGACTCAGTTGATCCCGCGCCTCTCCCACATCGGTTTGCAACACATTGATGACCATGGGTGTGTCGATCAAGATGCCGTAGCTCAGCATGTAATGGGTGCTCAGCGCAGAGATCACCGCCAGTATCACCAAGCTCGGCCGCAGCAACCCACGCCAGGTTACGAGCGACAGGATTGACACGCACAGGCAAAACACCATGCCCGCCAGCACCAGGCCCATGACCACACCACGACCATCATGCAGATCGGGTAGCTGCCACAGGGCTTGCCACAACGCCAGATTGCCCACCACAGCCAGCCAGGCACTGCCGGCCAGTACAACGGACAACGGAGATCGGTGTGGGGAGGTCATGGTGATGAATTGTCCACCATCAGGGTGACCGATTGAAGCGAAAACTTGCCCGTGCCCGCGCATCCAGCGGAAACTGGCCTGGCGCGCTCTGGTGCCTGAGCACGCGAGTCGCTGATCGTGTTGATCAGCTGAAAAAGTTTTTCAGTTTCTCGGTCCAGCCACCCTCGGTGGGCGAATGCTTGTGGCCCCCTTTGCGCAGCGACTCGTCAAGTTCGCGCAACAGCTTGCGCTGGTGCTCGGTGAGTTTGACAGGGGTTTCAACCGTTACATGGCAGTACAGGTCGCCCGGGTAGCTGGAGCGCACGCCCTTGATGCCTTTGCCGCGCAAACGGAATTGCTTGCCGGTTTGCGTGCCCTCGGGCAAATCGATGGCCGCTTCACCTTGCAAAGTGGGCACCTGGATTTCGCCACCCAGCGCAGCCGTGGTGAAGCTCACGGGCACCGCACAGTGCAGATCGTCACCATCGCGCTCGAAAATTTCGTGCTGCTTGATGCGGATCTCGATGTAGAGATCGCCCGGCGGGCCACCGTTGGTCCCAGGCTCTCCGTTGCCGGTGCTGCGAATACGCATGCCACTGTCAATGCCAGCCGGGATTTTGACTTCCAGGGTTTTCTGGTGCTTGACCTTGCCCTGGCCATGGCAAGTGCCACAGGGGTCGGGAATGATTTTGCCCGTCCCGCGGCAGTGCGGACAGGTTTGTTGCACGCTGAAGAATCCCTGGCGCATCTGCACCGTGCCGCTGCCCTGGCAGGTGCCGCAGGTCTTGGCCGAAGTGCCAGGCTTGGCACCCGTGCCGTGGCAGGTGTCGCACGCATCCCAGCTGGGAATGCGGATCTGGGCGTCCTTGCCCAGTGCTGCTTCCTCCAGCGTGATGTCCATGGCATAACTCAGATCGTTGCCGCGGTAGACCTGACGACCCCCGCCGCCACCCGGGCGTCGGCCCTGGCCGAAAATGTCGCCGAAGATGTCGCCAAATGCATCGGCAAATCCACCAAAGCCTTGCTGGCCACCAGGACCGCCACGCATGTTGGGGTCCACGCCCGCGTGGCCGAACTGATCGTAGGCCGCCCGTTTCTCGGCGTCGGACAGCATCTCGTAGGCCTCTTTGGCCTCCTTGAATTTGACCTCGGCTTCTTTGCCCGACTCACCCTGGTTGCGGTCCGGGTGGTACTTCATGGCGAGCTTGCGGTACGCCTTCTTGATTTCGTCCTCGCCGGCGTTTTTGGGAACGCCCAGGACTTCGTAAAAGTCACGTTTGGCCATGATGATGGATCCTGTTGAAACGACGTCGCCGCGCCGGCTTGCGGACAAGCCCGGACGCGGCGAACGCGTGGGTCAAGGGGCTCAGCCTTTCTTCTTCACTTCCTTGACTTCGGCGTCGACGACATTGTCGTCTGCCGGCTTGGCTGCCCCACCTGCATCGGCGGCGCCAGCGCTGGCCCCGGCTGCCGCTTGCTGGGC
>JACCEC010720659.1_pt1 | contig 14047 bp, 12 predicted proteins | sample 7450121 | NCBI WGS metagenome assembly JACCEC01 (sample SAMN15323455, study PRJNA562643) | freshwater metagenome | isolation source: river surface water | place: USA:Blue River Watershed | collected 2017-08-18 | reverse complement strand
CTTCTTCTGGAATATCCATTACACGAATTTTGGAGCGCAATTCACCAAAACCATCATTCCACACATATTCAATAATTGCTTTATGAAATAACATTATAAGAATAAGAAACCTACGAAATAAGAAACCTACGGAATAAGAAACCTACGGTTTCTTATGAACTTCCCTTTATATTGAGAATATTTGTTTTTTGTCTTTTCTTTTTATTAAGTTGTTAAAAAATATATTTAATTTGTTAAAAAAATATTTAATTTGTTAAAAAAATATTTAATTTGTTAAAAAAATAATGAATTTCTTAAAAAAATAGTTTAATATAAAAAGGAAGTTCATAAGAAACCATTGGTTTCTTATAAATATTAATTTGTTAAAAATAATATGATTTAATATAAAAAGAGGAGGGCCTCCTGAAAGGAAGGAACCTTAGGTTCCCAATTTGTGTATTTTATATAACCAATTTTTGAGTTCTGATACATCTTTACCATTAATTTCTTCTAAAATATCATCAATATATAATTTATATATATCATTGCGATTATTTTCATTTAATATACCTATTTTAGATATAGCATTTTGTAATCTATTTTTAGTCATTTCTGCTTTTGCTTTATTTTGCCAATTTTTAAAAATATTTGGTTCTAATTCTGTTTTATTTTTTATTTTTTTTTCCTGTTTGCTTTCCATAAATTCAGCTATTTTTAATTTAATAATTATTTTTTCAGCTAAATATTTATTATCTTCTTTATCGAATATATTTTTATCAATTGCTTTCATATTTCGTAAAATAACTCCTTCAGCTTTATTTATTTCTAATTTCGGTAAACCAAAGATTTCAGGAATAGTTGAATTATAATGTATATTATGTTTTAAGGCATCTTCAAATTTTTCATAAATGGCTAATGGTTTAGCATATAAAATATTTACAGATTCAAATATATTACAAGATTCTTCATAATCCAAAAAATAACCATTTTCTTTATTATTTTTTTTTATATAAATATCAAAAGCATAAAAATGTAAATCTGGAGAATAATATACTTCTTTTTGAATAGCTTTATATTTTGATTTTATATTTGGATATATTCCACCAAATAATTCTCCAAATATAATAATTTCTTCTAAACCATCTATACTATATTTTTCATTTAACATTTTAATAATCATTTCAATTTTAGGTAGTGTTTGTGGTAACATTGCTTTATAATTAAAAAATGGATCATTATTTTCAATAAAAGATGAGCGTTTAAGATATTTTATAGAATTTGATTCTTGAAACCAATGAAATCCAAAATTAGAACCATGAACTTTTTCACAAACACACCAGTTATTTATTTTTTTATATTGCTCAATTAAATTTAAACTAAGGTGATTTACACCATTTATTTTATGATAAGGTATAAAATTCATTATAAATAAAAAACCTAGGGTTCTCTCCTATTAGGAATGAACTTTTCTTTTATATTCAAATAAGTTGTTTTCCGAACTTTTTTATAAATTTATTTTATATAAAATAAATTTATATATTCTATAATATTTTTTTTATAACTAATTTTTTATATCATTGTTCGGGAAATAAATATTGAATAAATATTTTCCCAGGTAAAATATACATTTTTTAAAAACGTTTTCCTTTATCTTTTACCAATAATGTAGCCAAAATACATTCCTACACCGAAAAAAAGAAGATCATTACAAAATTCACATTCAGGACCTTTACCGTAATTATATGTATTAAAACGTTTAAAACCAATCGTATATGGAATACGTGGCTTTATAAAATTTTTTGGAATAATTTTATAAATTTTATTCATTTTTAATCTATGTTTAAATATTTTTCTTTATATCTTTTTATATTAAATTATAATAAAAAATCATTTTTTATAATTTATAAAATAATTAATTTGTTTTAAAAAAATATTAATTTGTAAAAAAAAATAATTAATTTGTTAAAAAAATAGTATTTTTAGCTGGAGGTTCCTTACTTGACAATTCTATATGAAATACTTAAACCAACTTCTGGATCATTTCTTAAAATCTTAACCATTTGGTCTGATTTCATAGCATAATATTTAGCAACTGGGTCAGTAATACTCATTTTAGGGAATTTATTTTTAGTTGCTTGATATTTTTCTAATACTTCATTTTCTTCATCAGGAGAAAGAAGAACGTGTTTAGGTACGAAAATATGTTTCGTAATATTAAATGTCATTTTTTGTTGTTCAAAAAATTCTACATTTTTATATAATGGTTTGCTCTTTTCCTTTAATATACTTGTACTTTCTTTATCCTTAAGTAATATAATAATACCAATATTATCATCATTATATTGATTTACAATTTTTTGAACAACACTTTTCATATCATTTTTACCAAAAGCTTTATCTACATGGAAATAAACATAATACTTTTTGGGTTTATCGTCATTTTCAATATATAAATCAATATTTTTTTGGTCATATTGAATCGAAAATTGTTCAAAAGTAATTGCTAACATATGACCTGGAATCACATATCCACGATCACTAATCATTTCAAGTACGGTTTGACGAACTTTGTATAAATTCTTCTTTTCTTGAAAGTTCATTTTTGACAAAATATATTTATACTATATTATAGTATTATATCTTTTCTTTTTATATTACTTATTTAATAATTTATAAAAATCATTTTTTTTATATTTTTTTAATAAAATATTTATTTAACAAAATATTTATTCTAAAAATAAGTATCGTAAATAATAATAAATAATATAAATGATTTATAAAAAAAATGACGCTAAAGATATCTTAAACTATTATTTAAAAAAAATATAAATGTCCTTACATATTTCTTCTTAGGAAGATCACATAACCTTTGTGTTATGGCCAGTGACATGGGTCCTACGGGATGATAGCTTTCGGCATATATGTATGTGTATAGAAATCTCAAGTAATTGAAAAAGATTACGGTTGTTAGGGTCCGCCTAACAATGATTGGGACATTTTGTCTCTGCATACCTTGAAAAAGGAGGATAGTCGCGATTTTAGTACATTCAGGATTATTATTGATTCTAATATATGAATATCAAGCAAAAAAAAGTTGTAGAATCGGAGGTGTGCTCTTCGACACCAATAAATATTATTATTATATAATAATATTTAGATCCATTGTGATCGGTGATTAGTCCTAAAATTACCTACGTAAAAGTGTTTACACTTCACAAGTTAAAATAACTGTTTTGGAACGCCCAGAATAAGTGGTTTAAGATTGTATCTTTTTAATGAGTTTGGTTGGATTATATTAGATAAATAATAGTTCGTACTCGAGTTGTGCAATGTGGACATGCATACAATCATGTAAAGAGAGTGTTTACACTCTTCCTTGGGATTTGGGCTGTAATGGCTCCTTGGAAGGTTACCTGAACCTTCATTTCCGACTACCAATACAGGGGCGAGATTATTGATAATAATTTTGATATGCGTCTTTCTAACGCACTTAGAACTCTAATTGAGGAAGGTGGGACTGGACGAGCTAATTTTTCTTATGAAGATGAATATGGTGAACATTATTCTCATGTTGTTATTTCTAGATTTGGACTTAGACGTCAATTTAATGGAATACCTGAAATGACAGAAGAAGAAGTAATTCAACATTTATTAATTAGTGGTGTTGGGTCGTTTGTAAATAATGGATTAGAAACCTATTATTATCCACACGAAACTGGTATATATGTTGCAAACAGCATGGCTGTAATAAGACAACAAAGTTCCCTTTTTCCTATTCAAATAGGAATGGATATACCTGAATCTCATGACCGATATTTTAATGCTATTTTAGTTCAAGAATATAATGTACCAGAAAATGTACAATTACAATAAAAAATAATTACCTTTTAATTTACAATTACTTTTACTTTACTTTTTATTTTTAATTTACTTTTTACATTAGCATCAAGAAAGATGCATATTATAAATCATAATATTTTTTTAATAAAATAATTTATTGTAAAAAAAAGAGTATCGTAAATGATTTATATAAAAAAATTTACCATTTTTAATAAATATAACTATAAAGATTATTAATTTATTATTAAATATACATATTTACGATACTATTTTTTTTAAAAAAAGATGAGTGACCACATTCTTCCTCCTTCTTATGAAATGGCTATGAATGCTACTGCTCCTGAACATGTTCAAATAATAACTCTTTCACCATACTACACGTATGGTCAAGATGATGCTATGGATATGCTTCAATCTCAACGTCTTGGAATTCCTCTTGGAATTTATCAAGATTTCAAGAGAAATATTGTAAAAAATCCAGGTAACGAAATTCGTTATATTTTTTTGCTTGACGATTCAGGTTCAATGCTTGGAGCTCGATGGAATGAGTTAATCAATAATGTGCGTTTAATGGTCCATATTATTGGACATTTTACAACAATTGATGTATACTTTTTAAATCGTGAAGGACGTAAAAATATTCGCTCTTTTGCGGAAATTCAGGCGTGCTTTGCTTGTGATCCTTGTAATGGAACTCCTATGGTTGAAAAGCTAAAACATATATATAAGAGTAATATTTATTCTCACCAAATACTTTGTGTTTTTACTGATGGCGTTCCCAGTGATGGAAGCGTATCAAAGGTAATGGACATGGTACGTGCTAAAAATAGTGTTACTGGATGGGGTACAACATTTGTAATGTGTACTACTGACGATGCTATTGTTTCTGAGTATAATGCTTATGATACAGATGCTCCTCGTGGATGTTTTGAGTGTATTTTTGGTACTCGTTCAATTGGTATCCCACGTTTTGATGTGGTTGATGATTTTGAAAGTGAACGTAATGAAGTACTTGCGAAACGTGGTGCTGATTTTCGATTTGATAGAAATACATATGTTGCGAAATTATCATTAGGATCAATTGATCCTAAATATGATGATATGGATGAATCTGAAAAGGTTAATAGTGAAAATATATATGGTAAGAGTTAAGCTCTAAAGTATATATATGTGCGTATTATATATTATATTAAAATAAATAATAAAAGAAAAGTGGTGAAATCCCACATATTATAAATAAAAATAAAAAGCAATATTTATTCGTTTACTTTAATTAAAATTATTTATAGATTATTTTAGAAGAAATTTATTAAAAAAGAATGAATCAAAATATTATAGTATATGGTGATTTTACACTTGATTTAAAAAAATATCCAAGAAAAGGAACATCTAAAGAAAATACAGATATTATTATAATAACATTTTTAATGCATGAAGAGTATTTAACCAAATGTGCGAAATCATTAGATGATGCTATTAAATATTTTAATGGATGTAAAGAATATTTTTATACTTATCATACTCCAGATAATGTGATTAAACGATATAGTGCTAAAGAAATTATTCAATTACATACAATGATAACAAATCATCCATTAAAAAGTGCAAATGATTATTATAATTTTATGAGAAATTTTCAATATGCTGATCAATGTTATATTTCTTATTTAAAATGTCGTAATTTTTATATGGAACTGTTTAAATCAATAAAAAATGCGAAAGATGCTCATTTTGAACGACGTGATTATTTTTATAAAATAGTTCCACCTATGGAAATATATGGATTTATGAAAAATAATATAGTTGGTCAAATCTATAGCGCATATGAATTAATGGAATTATTTACTTTTACACATTATTTAAAAAATCATAAAATTATTAAAGAATTACCTATACCATCTTTTGTTGAAAAAATAAATGAAGAAGAAAATAATAAATATATGAAACGATTATATGAAATACCTAAAAAAAATATATATAAAGCTGAAGAAAATATAGAAAAAGAATTTCAAAATAAAAATGAATTTGTAAATAAAAATGAATTTGTAAATAAAAATGTATTTAGAAAAATTTTAAAAAATAAAAATATTAAGAAAAATCAAGAAGATTTAGAAGAAGAAGATTTAGAAGAAGATTTAGAAGAAGATTTAGAAGAAGAGGAAGAAGAAGATTTAGAAGAAGAGGAAGAAGAAGATTGTGAAGCTTGTAATATTCAACCTAATTTATCACAATTAACTTTTGAAAATTTTCATAAAAAAGATTTATCACAATTAACATTTGACAAATTTCATAAAAAAAATTATAATAATCTTAATAATAATAATTATGAAAATAAAAATCGTGTTACAAATACGTCATTATGGGATTCAAATCAATCATCTATTTTTAATTAATTTTATTTAAGTAATTAAATAAGTAATTAATTTATAATATTTTTTTAAAAAAATATATTATAAAAATATAGAAGTATAAAAATTAAAAATGTCATCTACTGATTTACTTAACGGTCCTATTGAAGATATTCCTACTTGGAACGTCAAAAATAACCCCACAGTTACAGATTTTAACTCTGCTGGTCAAATTACAAATATTACCCCTTTATTCTATTCCATTCTTCAAAATCAACAATTTTTAGATGTTATTCTTCGTCTTAAAAATATGGCTCGTAATTATTACAACCAATCTCGCAAAAACTTTTGCTCTACTGTTAACCTTTCCTCCGTAAATGGTTTTAATCAAGAACGAATTACTATCTATCTTCCTACTGCCGGTGGTATTCTTACAACTGACCCTTCATACGTCACTTATGATTACACTCATCGCACTCTTTTAATGCGCATTCTTCCTGATGGTGTATTACCCACCAAATGGTCTGATACCATTAACCGTACTACCGGTGTTGTTGAATCTGCTTCAGTTCCTGTAAATCTTTTAACTGATAATGAAAAAGTTGTTTATATGTATATTAAAAATGCTGACTTTTTCACTCGTGTTTTACAACTTTTCAAAAACTCTTTCCAATATTATACTGACCAAAAGTTCCAATGTTATAAACTTGTATTCCCAAGTGACTTTTATGAAGGCACTGAAGCTGAACGCACTTTTACTATTACTACTGAATATATGAGAAACATTTATCGTAACTTCTTAGCTAATCCTCGTTATATTCCTTACCAATCATTACCTGCTCCAATTTGTGTAACGAATCCAGTACCTTGTGCTACATGGGACCCTGAAACACAACCCATATAAATGGGGAACCACTTTGGTTCCCTATATCCCCTCCTGCTATAAGGATTTGATTTATATATAAACTTTTTAACATATAATAATTTTTTAAAAAATATTAATTTATTAAAAAATTATTTTTATAAATATATTTTAATCTTAAAAATAAGTTTATAAATATTATAATATATATAATATTTATTTTAGATATAAAAAAATTAAAAATGGGAATTTATACCAGTGACATTGTTTATGGAATAAAAATGGAACAGAAAAATAGTGATGAAAATTGTGATTTAAAGAATGAGTTTATTATACTTTATGAAAAGTATAATGATACTAAAAAAGAGTTTTCAAAAGAAGAAAAATTAGAAGCACTTTCTTTTTATGAAGCTCTTGAAAATAAAAATAAAATCCGATTTTTTATATATACCGAGTGTGCTACAACATATGATCTAGATGATGTACCTTTTTTGATGTGGACACGTGTTGATAAAGATGAGTTTTATGATTTACTTCAAAAATAATTTAATACCAATAAGGAAAACAAAAATTACTTGAATTATAAGTTAATGTACCATCAACAAACCATTTTTTTTCAATTTCTGTAAAAACTGTTCTTATACGTTCTTCTTGTAATTGTCCATTTTTATACCATTTTTTATAAATACCATTATGATTCCAACTTTGATATAAGTCACCTGTATGTGTTCTGCCATTTTTATATGATGCTTCAATAGCCAATATCCCATTTATATACCATACTTTACATAGTCCATCTACTTTACCATTTTTATATAATGATTCAATTTTTAATATTCCGTTGTCATACCATTTTTGTTGTAATCCTTCTTTTAGTCCATTTACATAATTTGACTTTTCACATAATTGTTTATTTTTATACCATTCTGTATATAAGCCATTTATACAATTATTTATATAATTACATTCTATATGAATCTGGTTATTATCATACCAGCATCTATATAATCCATTTAATAATCCATTTATATAATTTATTTCGCTTTGTATTTCTCCGTTAAAATGATATGTTTTACAAACCCCATTTAATAATCCATCAATATAATTTGATTCACTTTTTATTTGACCATTAAAATAATATGTTTTACAAATACCATTTCTTTTTCCATTTTGAATACTTATTTCATCTTCTTTATTTTTAATATTATTTCTACAACACGGACATTTTATTTCATCATTTTGAATATTTTTTATGTAATCATTAAAACATTTTTTACAAAAAGTATGTTTATCATTACAAAATTTAAGTATGTCGGTTTCATTGAAACTTTCCATACAAATCATACAATCAATATTACTCATTTTTGTTATTATTTAATATATATAATAAGTAAAATAAATAAAATATAAAATAAAAAAAAATCACTTTTTATTTTATTTATAAATAAATTTAATTTTATATATTATGAAAAATAATTTAATTTTACTAACCATTATACAATACTAATTATGAAAAATCATAAATATTTATGAAATTTATGTAGGTCTTCCTAAACTTCCTGCGTTTCCTGCGTTTCCTTACTTTTATGAGAAATAAGGTTTTACAAAAAGAAATTTCCAAAAAATAAATAGATTTTTATAAAAAGAAAAAAACGGTTTTTATTTTGTGAACTTAAAAAAGTAAAAACCTTGTTTCTCATAAAAGTAAGGAAACGCAGGAAACGCAGGAAGTTTAGGAAGACCTACATAAATTTCATAAATATTTATGATTTTTCATAAACATATATATATTTGGTAATAAAATATAAATATAATTATTATATTAAATACAAATATTTTATGAAAAAAAATAAAGGTATATAAAGGAATTATTTTATATAAATAATATATAAAAATAAAATGAATTTTAATAAAGAAAATAGTTTTTTTATTTGTCATAGATGTTTACATATAACATTCTTAAAAACTGATATGGAAAAGCATTGTAATCGTTTTAGATTATGTGAAGCAAAATATAATTGTTTATTATCTATTTATGAAGTAAATCAAAAATCTTTAAATAAAAGATATTATTTATGTAACAATAATGTAAAAGAAATTGAAAAATATCATTTAATAAATTTAATAAATAATTATAATGACAAAATAAATATAATCAATAATTTATTTAATTTAAATAAAAATAATAATTATAAAGATTATACACAAGATAATGAAATACAAAATAATAAAATTCAAAGCAAAGAAGAAAATTTATTTGATATAAATAATCAAAATAAAGAAGAAAATTTATTTAATATAAATAATTTTATTATAATAATTGATGGTATAAAACATTATAAATGTCCAGATTGTTTAACAAAATATAAAAAAAAAGAAAATTTTATAAATCATTTAAAAAATATAAAAGCTTGTGAAAATAAAATAACATTAAATAATGCTATTAAAAATAAACTCCAAAATGTGAATAATAATCAAAATATTATAAATAATACTTTACAAAATACACAAAATAATATACAACAAAATATATTAAATAATATACTTAATCAAAATAATTATCAAACTAATAATAATAATTATACTATGAAAATGAATGATTTTATTGAAGATAATTATTCATATGAACATATACCACGTAATTTAATTAAAGATAAAGATTTTTATTTATATAAAAATTTTTTAAAATATGTTATTGATAATGATGATAATAAAAATTTATATTTTGATAATAAATATGCTTTTTTTTATTCAGATGGAGGTTTAAGAAGAATTCCAAATGATAAAGCCGGTTATTTAATATTAGAAAAATTACGTACTACTATTGAATTATATATACATTCAAATCCTGATTCAGAAAATAATGATTATCAACATGTAAATAAATATTATAATACAATGAAAAATAAATATGCTGTTGATACTATTTATAAACCATATGATCCAGAAACTAGAACATATTTATATTGTGAAACTAAAAATATTCGTACTCGTGATAAATGTTTATCAGATATTACATCTGTATTTAATGATTCAAAAGAACGAACAAAAGAAATTATGAAACATAAAGGTTATGATAAAAAAGAAATAGATACTAATTTTCAAATAAATATACCATATTATGAATCAGCTAAAATGCGAAATAAAGCATTTTTACATGATGATTATAAATATTAAAATAAATTAATATATATATATATAAAATAATAAATTGGTCTTAAAGAACTTTTTAATAATATAAATATATGATTAAAATTATAAAATGGGAAATTTTTTATCAAATTTATCTTATAAACATATTATATATGTAATTGTATCTATTATTGCTGTTTATGGTATTTATTATTGGTATCAAAATTATGGAAAATCCATGATTGAAAGTAGAAAGCAAAAAGTTATTGAAGATGATTCTGAAAAGTTAACAAATCAATTAAAAGTTGAACATATGAATCAAGTCCGTGAAGAAAATCAAGCTCAAATTCGCAATCACGATGGAGAAAAGCTTTATAATACATCATTATATCCTTTCTTTGATATAAATGTTGGAGACCAAACATTAGGTCGTGTACATTTTGAACTTTTTGATGAAATTGTTCCACGAACTTGTATGAATTTTAGAACATTATGTATGAAATCAGTTACAGGAAAAGGTGAAGCAGATTATAAAGGCGTTCCTTTCCATCGTATTATTAAAAACTTTATGATACAATGTGGTGATACAACAAATGGAGATGGAACTGGTGGTATGTCTATATATGGACGAAATTTTGAAGATGAAAATTTTGAATTAACTCATAATCAAACAGGTCTTCTTTCAATGGCAAATGCTGGACCAAATACAAATGGTTCACAATTCTTTATTACAACAAAAGCACCATTAAAACATTTAGATGGAAAACATGTTGTTTTTGGAATGGTTGTTAAGGGATATGAAATAATTAAAAAGATTGAAAAACTTCAAACAAACCAAGATGATAGTCCAACAGTTCCGGTGTATGTAAGTAATTGTGGTTTAGAAGAGTTAAATGAATAAAAATAAAATTGTTATTATATAATTTAAAGTTTAAATTTTTGTAAAAAATATTCTAAAACTTTATATGGATCATATAAATTTTTAATTACAAAAAATATATCATCATTGCTCATAAAATCATTTAATTGTACAATATAATTTGTATCGAAAGATTGTTGAAATTCTTTATAATAAAGAATTTGATATAAAATTGTTTGTAAATATTTTGTATATTTAAAATAATAATTTTTACTTATATTTAAATTTAATAATTCACTTAATTTATTATTAATAATAAATAATTTATGTAGTGGAATAGGTGGATAACTTTTTGAAACCTTTTTTAACATATTTACATTTTGTGTTTTTTCTATTTTTTTACAAAAATTAAAATATTTAGATACTACAACTATATAAACAAATCCTATTAAATCACTTTTATATTTTTTTATTAATAATGAATTTTTATTTAAATCATTATGATATTTATCATGATCTATTTTTCCAAAATCTATTAATTGTACATAGTATCCATATGTTGGTATTTCTTTATTTAATATATTTATATATTTTTCTGTTGTTTTTACTAAACCAACATTTTCAATATGTAAATCGTGATGTGTATATCCGTGTAAGTTTAATATATATATGTTATATAATAATTGTAATAATAATGCGTTAAAAATTTTATTTTTAAAATATTTCCAACTTTTTAATAAATCAAGAAGTGTACTATCTATTAAATTATAAAAATAATGTATACAATATGGCAAATTTTTATATGCTAAAACTTTATTTTTATGAAATGTATTTTTTAATATATAATTATAATCAAAATTACAATCATTTGTTATATAATAATCATATAAATTCATAAAACTATTTGGATATTTTTTTGCTACATTTTCAAAAAAATCTAATTGTCGTAATACTGATGAATCATAATTATTTATTAATTCTTTTTCAGATATTTTTTCAACTTTATACGCATATTTATTTTTATGATTATCTTCTACTAAATAAACAATTCCATGTAAACCGTGTGAAATTGTTTTTAATATTTTATATTTATTAAATAATAAACCATTTTCACTTTTATCATAATTTATTACATCTTTTATTTTCATATTATTTGTTAATAAATCAATTTTTTTAAAAGATGATGATTTTAAAGATGATTTAGAAGATGATTTAGAAGATGATTTAGAAGATGATTTAGAAGATGATTTAGAAGATGATTTAGAAGATGATTTAGAAGATGATTTAGAAGATGATTTAGAAGATGATTTAGAACTTTTTTTTAAAATATTACCCATTTATAAAAAATGATTATCTATAATAAAGTAATTTAAAAAAATAAATAAAAAATGATTTTATTTTTAAATATAAAAATAAAATCAAAAAGTTATACAAAAAAGTTATACCGCAAAATAAAAAATGTATATTAATTTATCAAATATACCACAATGGGTTTTAGAAAACTCCGTTTTTTTTAAAACGCTAAAAGAAGATTGTATCAATGATAATGATAATTATGATAATTATTATATACCTCTTTTAAATCATTATGATCAAACATTTGATTTTATGAATGTTTTTCAAAAAAACGAACCTTATTTAAATCTTGATAATTATATATCTATTTATTTAGATTTATATATTTTTCTTGATTTTATTGGATTTGAAATTCCTTTTTATCAATTGATTCAACCTAAAGATTATAAACATATTTCACATATATTATTTGAAAATAATGAATTATATAATCATTTTGTAAATCAAATTATTGGAGTTCAATATTATGCTTTTCATATTAAAGAATTTAATAATATTAAAAAAGATGAAATAGATATATATCTTCAAAAAAGTATTGAAAATAATGATTATGAATGGATAGTTTGGTTTATAAAAAATGTAGATAATCTTTGGGATTATGAGCATATATTATTTAATTTTGATTATAGTAATGTTTCAACAAAAACATTTGATTTATTATATAATATAAATAATGTATGTTATCCAAATATATGTGAATCCATTATTAAATATCGGAAAAGTGAACTATTTATAAAATATGTAAACAAAATAAAAAGTACATATCATAATGAATCATTATTACGGTTAGCTTTTGAACGGCAACCTAAAGAAAATTTAATTACACATATGGAATTTATAAAATTGATGTTAAATAATGGGTATGAATTTCATTTTGTTTATGAATATTCAAAACATACATATTATTCAAATAATCGGTTAATAATGGATTATATGTATGAAAACTATAAAGAAAAAATTAATAAAAATGTTGTTGATATATGTCCAGTAATACATTATTTATCATTAAATAGTAATATTTGTACGTATAAAGAAAAATGTGATATATTAGATTTTTTTATAATTAATTATAATGGAATTTTTAAAATGGAAAAGTTATTACAATTTGTATTTAAAACAGAAAATCAAATATCTAATAATGATAAAAATAGATATGATTTACAATTTATTTTAACTTTTATGGAACGTGTAGGTCATAGTAATAATATATATTCATATATGTTATATTTATATTTTAATTATAAACCTGGAATTGAAACTTATATTGAATCTTCAAAATATAATGATATATATGATATTATTAAATTTAGAAATACTTTTAAATATGTATTGACTTATAAAAATGTGGATTATGTAAACTTTTATATTACACATAAATTATATAGTAATGATGATAATCTATATGATAATTCATATTATATAAAATACGCAACATATGATATAAATATATTTAAAATGCTTTATAAAAATAAAATTGGAATTATAGATTTACGCGATCCTATATTTATGGATGCTTATTCTAATAGTAATATTAATGTAATATTATTTATGATTCAAAATAAATATGTTCCATCAAAGTATGTTAAAAATATGATATCAACTGATTATAATCAACATCTTGGAATAAATCAAGTAGAAATAAATGGAGTAATTCAAGTAGAAAAATATTAT
>JACCEC011147355.1_pt1 | contig 14048 bp, 6 predicted proteins | sample 7450121 | NCBI WGS metagenome assembly JACCEC01 (sample SAMN15323455, study PRJNA562643) | freshwater metagenome | isolation source: river surface water | place: USA:Blue River Watershed | collected 2017-08-18 | reverse complement strand
CTGATCGTGAACGTGTTCGCCATGGCTTGGGGTCCTCACCGTCTTGCGCAAGGGGGACAGCCCTGCGAAAAGCCGCCTCCTAGAATACCGATTCATGTTTGACGTTAACGTTAACGTCAATGGTCCGAATGCTAACCGAAACCACCTGACGCATGTCCCCCTTGCCCACAGACCGCGTGATGCCCTCACCGCCCGCCAGCGTCAGCCCAGCCTCTTTGCGCTACCCCTGGGGCGAACAACTGCCGACTTCAGGCACCGCCCTGGAAGTGGCACCCGGTGTTTTCTGGCTGCGCATGGGCTTGCCGTTTACCCTGAACCACATCAACCTGTGGCTGCTGCGCGACCGCCTGCCCCACCCCACCCAGGCAGGCGTCACACAAGAGGGCTGGACCGTGGTGGACTGCGGCATCGACAACCCCGCCACCCGCGAGGCCTGGTTGCAGGTGGCGCAGCAAGCGCTGCAAGGCCTGCCCATTTTGCGCGTGCTGGTCACCCACATGCACCCGGACCACATGGGGCTGGCCCATTGGCTGTGCGAGCGCTGGCAAGCGCCTTTGTGGATGAGCACCAGCGAATACCAGTCGGCCATGCTCGCTTGCCACGGTCTGTCCAACTTTGGGGGTGACGCCACGGTGGCATTTTTTGCGGCGCACGGCTGGCACCAGGCCGAGGACCTGACGGTGGTCAAGTCGCGTGTGAACTATTACCCCGGCATGGTGCCCCGCATACCGCCAACTTATGTGCGTTTGATGGCGGGTATGCCGGTGACCATCGGTGACCGGGTCTGGCAAAGCATCAGCGGCTTTGGTCACTCGCCAGAACACATGGCTTTGTACGATGCGCAAAGCCAATTGCTGATCAGCGGCGACATGCTGCTGCCCTCGATTTCAACCAACATCAGCGTGTACGCCATGGAGCCCGACAGCAACCCGCTGCAGCTGTTTCTGGATTCGCTGGACAAGATGGCGCACCTGCCCGACGAGACGCTGGTCCTGCCCTCGCACGGGCGCCCGTTCCAGGGCGCTGCGGCCCGCATTGCACAACTGCGCGCACACCACGACGAACGTCTGAGCGAGCTGCTGGCCGCCTGCACCGGACAAGCGCGGTGCGCGCATGAACTGTTGCCCGTGCTGTTCAAGCGCGCGCTCGATGTGCACCAGACCACCTTTGCCATGGGCGAAGCGGTGGCCCACCTGAACCTGCTCTGGCTGTCTGGCCAGCTGCAACGCCATCGGGGCGCCGATGGCACGGTGCGCTTCAGCCACAGCCCAGGCTGAAGGCCCTGAACGGGCGGCATCTGCCTGAGATTTTCACAAGCACCTACACCGGCACCTGAACAACCACCGTGTGCACCGCACCGTCGTCTTGCAGCGGGAAGAAGGACGCCGATTGCGGCACCCCGTCCAGCACCACCTGGACCGCCCGGCGTCCCCCCACCTGCTGCACTTCAATGGCATACACCGTGCGGCCCCAGCGGTAGTCCAGCGCAAAGCTGCCCCAGTCCACAGGCAGGCGGGGCGCGAAATGCAGCGCTGCGCCTTGTCGCGTCAGGCCCAGCAAAGACTCCAGGATCAGCCGGTACATCCAGCTGGCCGAGCCGGTGTACCAGCTCCAGCCGCCGCGCCCTTCGTGCGGCGCCACCGCATACACATCGGCGGTCACCACATAGGGCTCCACCTGGTAGCGCGCCACCTGTTCGGGCGTGCTGCCGTGGTGCACCGGGTTGATCAGGTCAAAGCACGCCCAGGCCCGACGCACATCGCCTTGCATGGCGAACGCCATCACGGCCCAGATGGCGGCGTGGGTGTACTGCCCCCCGTTTTCCCGCACGCCCGGCAGATAGCCCTTGATGTACCCCGGCTCCAGCGCCGAGCGGTCAAACGGTGGCGTCAGCAACTGGATCAGCCCCTGCTCGGGTCGCACCAAACGCGTTTGCAGCGCATCGAGTGCGCTGTGCTTGCGCGTGGCCTCACCGGCGCCCGACAGCACGGCCCAGCTTTGCGTCACCGAGTCGATCTGGCATTCGTCGTTGCTGGCCGAGCCCAGCGGCGTGCCGTCGTCGAAATAGGCGCGACGGTACCAGGCCCCATCCCAGCCATGCTGGTCGATCGCCTGGCGCAACAACTCGGCCTCGGCCAGGCACGCGTCGGCAAACGCTTCACCCCCGGTCGCACGCGCCAGCGGGCTGAATTTCTGCAGCGTGTCAAACAGGAAAAAGGCCAGCCAGATGCTCTCGCCTTGGCCCTTGAAACCGACCAGGTTCATGCCGTCATTCCAGTCGCCCGAGCCCATCAAAGGCAGACCGTGCACACCTTTGCGCAGGCCGTGGCGGATGGCGCGCACACAGTGCTCATACAGCGTGGCGCGCTCTTCGGTCACGCTGGGCAGGTCGTAATACGAGTCTTCTTCGGGGTGGAGCGCGCGACCCTCCAAAAAGGGCGTGCTCTCCTGCAGCACCCCGGTGTCGCCCGTGGCCTGCACATAACGGCAGGTGGCCTGGACCAGCCACAGGTAATCGTCCGAGCATTGTGTGCGCACCCCGCGGCCTTGCGGTGGGTGCCACCAGTGCTGCACATCGCCCTCGCGGAACTGGCGCGCTGCGCAGCGCAGCAGATGTTCGCGCAGCAGCTCGGGCGCGGCGTGCACCAGGGCCATGGCGTCCTGCAACTGATCGCGAAAACCGAAGGCACCGCCCGATTGGTAAAAACCGGTGCGCGCCCACAAGCGGCAAGCCAGCGTCTGGTACAGCAGCCAGCCATTGGCCAGCAGGTTGAGCGCGGCATCCGGCGTGCGCACTTGCACCGCCCCCAAAGTCTGCTGCCAGTAAGCCTGCACCGTCTGCAGCGCCGATGGCACAGTGTGCGGATCACGCAGGTTTTGCACCATCGTGCGGGCATCGTCCTTGCCGCGCCGCCCGGCCGAGCCCAAGCGGAAGATCACCACCCGCTCCTGGCCATCGGCCAGCTCGAAGGGCACCTGCACTGCCGCACACGGATCGAGCCCCGCGCCCACGCGGTTGGACAAAGCCACGCGCCGCATGGCCGCCGGCTGACGCAAGGAACCGTTGCGCCCCAGGAACTCACGCCGGTCACCGCTCACGCTCACCCCCTGGCCCAGGGTCGCGCCGTCCGCATCGAAAAAAGCCATGCGGTCACCAAACTCCGGATGGTAGGGGTTGCGCGCCAGGATCGCGCCGGTCTGCGGATCGACCTCGGTGCTCACATGCATGGCCGATTTGGACGGCACATCGCCCAGCACCCATTCCACATAGCCGGTGGCCGAGAGTTTGCGGCTGCGCCCTGACCGGTTGCGCACACGCAGTTGCGAGAACTTGATGGCGGCCTCCACATCCACAAACACCGTGAGTTCGCTCTCGATGCCGTCTTGCGTGTGCTCGAACACGCTGTAGCCAAAGCCATGGCGGGTGACATGCAGGCCATCACCGCCGCAAGGCAAGGCAGTGGGTGACCAGAACGCACCGGACAGTTCATCGCGCAGGTAAATCGCTTCACCTGGCGTGTCGCTCACCGGGTCGTTGTTCCAGGGCGTGTAGCGGAACTCGTGCGCGTTTTCGCTCCAGGTGTAGGCGCTGCCACTTTCGGAAATGACCGTGCCGAACCGGGCATTGGCGATCACATTGACCCAGGGCAGTGGCGTGCTTTGCTGCACCACACCGGCCAGCACCGAACTGCGGATGACGTACTCGCGCCCATCGGCAGAAAAACCACCCAAGCCGTTGAAGAAATGCAGAGGCGTGCTGTCTTGGGGCACCACCGGCACAGGCACGGCAGGCATCCAAGCGGGGGCCCTCAACAAAGGCGCGGGCATGGTTCGCGCCTGGCGCGACCACTGGCGGCTGGCCTGGCTGCGCAGCGTGCCCTCGGTGTCGGTGATGACGATGCGGGCCACGGCCTGGAACAAGGCCCGGTCTTCGGCCGGCATGTGCTCGGACGAGCGCACAAAAATGCCCCCAGGCCGGTCGGTCAGGTTGGCCTTGGTGTCGGCCGCGATCAGGTCCATGATCTGCTCCTGCAAGGCTTGGCGGTAACCGGCATGGTCCTCGTTCCAGATCACCAGATCGACCGCCAGCCCTTTGAGGCGCCAGTAGGCCAGGGCCTGCACCATCTGGCGCACCAGCTCGATGTTGTCCACGCTGCGGATTTGCAACAGCACAATGGGCAAATCGCCCGACACCCCATAGCCCCACAGACCGGACTGGCCACGCCGGTTGTGCGCCAGCACCGCGGCCTGCGCACGTTGCACCGGGTTCAGGTAAATCACCGAACTGGCCAGCCGCTCGAACAACTGCGCATCGGCCTCGGAGGCGTTGATTTGCTGCAGGTTGACCCAGGCGTGGGTGGTGGCCAGGTCAAACACCCGGTCAGCCAGGTGCACGTCGCGGTACTTGTCGATCAGCGCCAGCGCCTGGCTGCGCGACTCGGCCACGCCGGTCACCAGGTCCACCTTCACGGTTTGCTGTGGCAGCAAGGTGATGCGCTGGCGGATGGCCACGATCGGGTCCAGCACCGGGCCTTGCGAATCCGTGAGCAAGGCCCCCGCATGGAGCGCCTGCGGATCGTCCAAACCGCGCGTGCGACCGATGAAGGCCATGCGGTCGGTCTCAAAGGAAACGGTGGACGTCTCGGCCCCGTGCACCATCATCTGGTGGAACAACCAGACCGAGGGCTCAGACTCGGAACGCGGGCGGCGATGGCACACGATGGCCTGGCGCTCGCGCACGATCTCGGTCTGCACAAACAGCTTGCTGAAGGCCGGGTGCAAGGTGTCGCCCGCGCCGGGGGCCAGCACCACCTCGGCATAGCTGGTGATCTCGATGGTGCGGCGGGTGCGGCTGCGGTTGGTGATGTGGCTGCGGCGCAGCTCGATGTCGTCTTCGGGCGAGACCACCATTTCGGTGTGCGTTTCAACGCCGTGGTCGCGGCGGCGGAACTCGGCCCGGCCTTCGGTGAAGATGGCCTCGTAGCTGTCGCTGGGCTGCAGCGTGGGCTGGTGCGTGGTCGACCAGAACTGGCCACTGCCCGCATCGCGCAAATAGCAAAACGAGCCCCAGTTGTCGCGCGTGGCATCTTCACGCCAACGGGTGATGGCCAAGTCCTTCCAGCGGCTGTAGCCCGCGCCCGACTGGCTCACCATGACGTGGTAGCGGCCGTTGGACAACAGGTGCACCTCGGGCGCGGCATCGGGCTTGCGCAGCACGCGCAGCGGGCTGGCCTGGCCCAGGGTGCTGCTGCGCAAATCGGGCAGCTCGGGCGCGCGGGCATAAAAGACCGCAGCGTTCGGAATGCGTTCTTGCAGCAGCAGCGTAGTGGCCTGAAACTGCGGGTCGCTGGCAAAGCGTTTTTGCATGGGCTCATCCAGCAGCGCCGACGCCAACGCCAGCAAGCTCATGCCCTGGTGGTGCGCCATGTAAGAGCGCACCACCGCACCCCTTTGTCCACGCGGCAAACGGGCGGGGGTGTAGTCGATGGCTTCAAACAGGCCGCAGGCCCCCAGCAGGCCCTCTTGCACCAAGCGCTGCAAATTGCGGCAGGCCGCATCGGGCCGCACCATCAGGGCCAACGCCGAGGCGTAAGGGGCCACCACCAGGTCCTCCGTCAGACCACGTTTGAGGCCCAACCCGGGCACCCCAAAGGCACGGTACTGGTAGTTCAGCGCGGCGTCTACCGTGTTGTAGCCCGACTCCGAAATGCCCCAGGGCACGTCGTGCTGCTCGGCGTAGTCGATTTGCGCCTGCACCACCGCCAGGCCCGTTTGTGCCAGCAAGGTGTTGGCGTAGCTGGGCATCACCAGGTTGGGCATCAGGTACTCGAACATCGAGCCGCTCCAGGACAGCAAGGCCGTGCTGTGGCCCGCGGTGGTGAGCAGACGCCCCAAGGCAAACCAGTTGTCCTGGGGCACCGCGCCCTGGGCAATCGCCACAAAGCTGCACAAACGCGCCTCACTGGCCAGCAAGTCGTAGTGGCCGCTGTCCAGGCGGTGCTCGTCCACGTTGTAGCCCACGGCCATCAGGTGGCGTTGGGTGTCGTACAAAAAACGGTAGTCGGCCTGTGCCAGGGCTGCGGCTTGTTGCGCCAGCTGACTCAGTTGTGCCATGCGCGCTTGCGCCGGGGCGCTGCCCTCATTGGCCAAGGTCCGCAAGCTCGGCACATCCTGCCGCGCACCAGGCGCCAGGCCTTGCGGCAGCAGCCACAGCACATCGGCTTGCTGTTCCCGGCACTGGGCCAGCAAGGTTTGCACCCAGGGGTAAAGCAAGGCATCGGCCACCGCCTGGCTGTCCTGCAAGCGCAGCAAGCTGCCGCACAAAGCCTCGATGCTGGCCAGCGCCTGCAACGCATCCGGCACTGTGCCAAGCGACATGGCGCAGGCGGCCTCCACTTTTTGGGTCAGATGCGCCACCAACTGCCGCAAGGGGACATCGGCCTGCTGCGGCAAGGCCTGCTGAAGGTTGCTCAAGGCGTCGCGCAAGCCCTCGAACAGGCGCGGGTGCACGATGGGCTGATCGGCCAGCGCCAGCAAGGCCGGGCGCAAGGTCAGCAAGTGGCCGGCCAGATTGCCGCTGTCGACCGACGACACATAGCGCGGCATGAGCGGCGCCAGGGTCTGCGTGTCGTACCAGTTGAAAAAGTGACCGGCGTAGCGCTCCATCCGCTGCATGCTTTGCAGGCTGTGGTCACAGCGCGCCAGCAAAGTGCCCGCGCTGATGTAGCCCAGATCATGGGCCGACACATTGGCCAGCAGCGACAGGCCCATGTTGGTGGGCGAGGTGCGGTGGGCCAGCACCGCCACCGGGTGTTCCTGGTAATTGTCGGGGGGCAGCCAATGGTCTTGTGCGGTCACATACTGCTCAAAAAACACCCAGGTGCGCCGGGCCAGACGACGCAGGAATTGCGTCTGGCTGGGGCTGAGCCGCTCACGGCGGGCAGGCACGGGCCGACTGATCCACCAGGCCAGCCAAGGTGCCGCACACCACCCCAGCAACACCGGCAGGGCCAGCGCCAAGGCAGCCGGATGCAGCACCCCAAGCGCCAAGCCCGTGACCACGGCCAACAGGGGGGCCGATGCGAGTTGCCACACGCTGCGCATCAGGTCGCGCCAGCCACCGGGTGGCACCGCACGGGCACGCTCGACGTCCTGCAGAGTCTCGGTGGCCTGCCACTCCAGCAAACGGCGGCGCGTGAACAGCAAGCGCACATGTGTGCGGACAATGGCCGTCAGGCTGTACCAGGCTTCATGTGGCAACAAAGCCAGCGCCAGCGCGGCTTGGGCCAAGTGCTCCCACACCCCGCGCAGCACGCTGCGCACATGCAAGCGCCAAGGCAGTTCAGCCGGTTTGCGCACCAGGCCCATGGCACTGGTGAGCGCCGGCACCAGCAGCAGGCTCAGCACACCCAGCGTCCAAAGTCCCGGTTGTGCCAACTGCGTCCAGCCCAGCAGCAACAAGACGAGCAGGCTCAGGGCCACCAGGCTGCGCCGCAGGTTGTCCATGATTTTCCATTGCGACAGCAGGCTCAAATGGTTTTTCATGCGCCGACCACCGGTCGCACTCGGCACCCGCGAAAACAGCCACGATGCGATCTGCCAATCGCCACGAATCCAGCGCACGCGGCGTTTCACATCGCTGTCGTAGCGGGCCGGGTAATCGTCGTACAGCTGCACATCGCTGATCAAGCCTGAGCGGACATGGCAGCCTTCCAGCAGGTCATGGCTGAGGATGCGGTTTTCCGGAAAACGGTCATGCAATGCGGCTTCAAAGGCGTCCACGTCGTAAATGCCCTTGCCAATGAACGAGCCCTCTTGAAACAAATCCTGGTAAACGTCCGACACAGCGCGGGTGTACGGGTCAACCCCCGCCTCGCTGCCCATCAGCCGCGCATAGCGCGACCGGTTGGTGCTTTGCAGGCTCACCGCCATGCGCGGCTGCAAGATGCCGTAACCCGCATTGACGCAACGGGTGATCGGGTCCAGCCGGGGCTGGTTCAGCGGGTGCGCCAGGGTGGCGGCCAACTTGCGCGCGGTGTCGCGCTGCAACTGGGTGTCGGTGTCCAGCGTGATCACGTAACGCACCTGCTGCAGGGGCGCCGTGTTGCCCACCACTTTCAAAAAACCGGCATCGGCGTGGCCGCGCAGCAAGGCGTTCAGCGCGCCCAGCTTGCCCCGCTTGCGTTCGTAGCCCATCCACACCCGCTCTTGCGGGTTCCACAGGCGCGGACGGTGGAACAGGAAAAACGTGTCTTGTGCCACCCCGGGGTATTGGCGGTTGAGCGCCGCGATGCCTTCGCTGGCCAAGGCCAGCAGTGCGGCATCGTCTTCGCGGTGCTCGGTGGCGGCATCGGTCCAGTCGGTCAGCAAGCCAAAGTGCAGGTGCGGATCCTGGTTGGCCAAAAAGCGCACCTCCAGCGCCTCGACCAGCGCGTGCACGCCCGCCGGACTGGTCAGCATGCTGGGCACCACCACCAGGGTGCGCGCCTCAGGCGCAATGCCCGCAGAAAAGTCCAGGCGCGGCAACACCTTCGGCCTGACCCACTGGCCAACGGCCCAGTTCACCAGGGTCACGGCCATTTGGCTGGTGGCCAGCAAGCTGGCCACCAGCGCCAGCAGCCACTGCCAGCGGTTCAGCCCCTGCCCGCGTGCGGCCTGTAGCAGCACGGCGCTGGCAAGCACCGTCAGCAAGCCGATGGCGCCCAGGTACAGCGGCACAGGCACCGTGCGGGCCCAGCGCTTGAGCGACACCTGCCAGCCGTGCTGAACCTGCGCGGCGCGCTCCAAAAGTGCCCGTCCATCGCCCACCAGGTAATAGCCCACATGGCCCATGGCGTCAGGCGTGGAAGCGGCCGGGTTGGTCGGCTGCGCCTGGTGCATGCGGACCGATTGCTGCGCCAGCTGAACGGCCTGGCGCGCCACCTCGGATTCGGTCAGGACGCTGTGGCGGGCGATGCGCTCGACCACATGGCGATAGCTGTCGCGTGTGCCGAAATCCATGCACGCGTACACGCCTGCGGGGTCTTCGCGCAGATGGCGCTCCACGCCGCTCATGGCTTCGACAAATTCGCGCCAGTCGGTGGCACTGAGCAGGCGCAGGCTGGCGATGCTGTTGCTGATGCAGACCTGGTTGACGGCCTGGCCCTGGGTTTCCAAATGCACCATCTGCTCGACCGTCTGGTCCAACTCCGACAGGCGCTGCGCAATCCAGCTCAGTGGCAGCGCCAGGGCGGTGCTGTGGCCTTGCAGTCGACGCGCCAGCTCGGCCACAAAGGTGTGCCCCAGCGTGGGGGTGTCGCGCGCCATGTCCGAGAGCACCAGGATCAAGCTCTTCGGGTCGTGTTCGGCCACCTGCAGCATCTGCTCGGCCCACACACTGGCACGGTTGCGCTCGACCATGCTTTGGGCCTCATGCACCCCGATGCGGCGCAGGTTCTCGATCAAGGCCAGGCGCAGCATGATGGGAATGGCCCACAACTCGCCCAGCGTCAGCTCGGACACGCACTGGTAAGCCGCGACAAAGCGGGTCAGATTTTCCGGATCGATGCGACCGTCACCGTGGGCGATCACCTCCAGTGCGATGTCATAGACACGCGCCAAGCCCCGGGACGGTCCGTTGGCCAGTACCGGCAGCGCACGGCCATAGCGTTTGGACAAGTGCGCGCGCGCGGTGAAGATCTGCTCTTCAATCAGGTAGAAATTGTCCAGCAACCACTCACTGGCCGGTGTGATGCGCCGGTCCAGGCCCACCGAATCGAGCAACTGGGCGCAAGCCGATCGCAGCTTGTCTTCGTTGTCTTCCAGACGCAGCAGCAAAGCGTCGTGGCCGGGGGCGGCGCTCAGGTGGTGTGTCTGCGCCAGGGTCTTGCCGTGGCGTGCCATCTGCTCGGCACTGAACAGCTCGGCGCGCAGCGGCACATCGACAGCGGTCAAGGGCGTCGCGACCTGTCGAAACACATGGAGCGGCAAGGCGCGCAGCAAAGCCGCACGCAAGGACTGGAGGCGTGGCATCGATCAAAAATTCCTGTGGGACTGCGGGTCAGCTTAGGTGGCCACCACGGTCACGGTCTGCGCGCCAGCCCACGCATGCGACTGGACTTTCTGCTGCGGGAACACTGAGGGGCTCGTGGCCCTGTGGCCACAGTCTCAAAAACCTGCAGAACTTCTGCGCCGGGCTTCATCCTGGTATGCGCCCACGGCCGACTGGATGATGTCGATGGCAAGGCTGGTTTGCTGCTCGGAATGTGTGGTGACCATCAACACCACCTGCCCGCTTTGAATGGCGTCCGCCACCAGATCGGCCAGCTTGCCGTCTTGTTTGCTGAAACAAATGGAGCCCGCCACCGCCCCCACCACTGCGCCGAGACTGGCCCCCCAGCCCAGCATGGCCAGCGGAGCGATCAAGGGACTCGCCACAAACAGGGTCACGCTGCTGGCTGCCAGCGCCATGTCGCCCACAGCACCCGCAGCCGCCCCCACGGCACGGTCTCCCCGGGCACTCTTCAGGACCACCGGGTGATGGGCCGATGCTGCCGATTGCAGATCCTGCGGGTCTTGAACATACAGCGCCAACTGCTGGGCCGGAATGCCACGGTGCATCAGTTCGGCCAGCGCCATCTCGGCCTCTTCCTGCTTGACAAAAAAACCGGACACACAGTGCTGGTAAGGGCTCATGTTCTCTCCTGCGCAAACGCCACGCCTGCATCAAGAGCGACTTTAGGAAATGCGTCCGCTGCAGGCTGTTCGCTGGAACACCCAACGCCGCCTCAATCCTCTTTCAGATCCACCGGAGCCTGGCGCAAGGCCTGGCGTCGCTGCGCGTAGTCGGGCATGACCTCGCCCACCGTTTCCCAGAAGCGGGGGCTGTGGTTCATCTCACGCAGATGGGCCAGCTCGTGCACCACCACATAGTCGATCTGGCTGATGGGCAAATGGATCAATCGCCAGTTCAGGCGAATGTGCCCGTCGTTGCGGGCGCTGCCCCAACGCGTGCTGGCGCTCGACAGGCTGAGCTTTTGCCAGCGTACACCCAACAGGGGCGCAAAGTGGTGCAGGCGCTGCTCAAACAACACTTTGGCCTGTTTTTTAAGCCAGACCTGCGCTGCGTCACGCACCTGGGTCACGCTGGCGCCCGGCGGCACCGTGACCGGCAACACCTGGTCTGCGGGAATGTCCTGGCCCTGCACGCGACCCACGCCGCGCTCGAGCACACACAGCTGCACGGTGCGGCCCAAAAAGGGTACCTCGGCGCCATGGCGCCACTCGATGGCTTTTTGAAACTGTTCCGTTTGCCGCTCTTTGAATTGCTGCAGCTTGGCCACGATCCAGCTGCCTTTTTCCTGTACGGCGGCGTCCACCTCGCGCAGCGGCACCCAGGTCGGGGCGCGCACCACCAAGCCATCGGCCCCCACCAGAAAGCCGATGCTCTTGCGGCGTGAGCGCTCAAAACGGTAAGACACCGTCACGCCCTGCAGCTGCGCATGGCGGTTGGCGGCGGGGTGGGTGAAGCCCAGGACAGCGGGCACACGTTCGTCGTGGGCCAGACCGGGCGCCAAGGATGGCGCAGCACGATGGGGTGTCAAGTCGGCGTCCTGCGCCTGCGCCACCGGCTGGGTGGTGACCGGCATGGGCGCGCGGCCAGACGCCGGCACCACCGGGTCACCACCGGTGAAGAAATCCAGTACAAACTGCAAAGGCGCGCGCATGGTTCGCCCGGTGTGGACTCAATGGCCGGGAGCGACCGGGCTGGCCTTGGGGTAGGCCTCGGGATCCAGGCGGTGCATTTCAGACTCGATCCAGGTCTCGACCTCGAGCATCAGCTCGTCCGCGCTGCGGCCTTCACTGGGAATGGCGCGACCAATCGAGATGTCCACCACGCCCGGCTTTTTGACGAAAGCCCGCGTGGGCCAGCAGCGCGCAGACGTCACGGCAATCGGGATGACGGGCACGCCCGCTGCGATGGCCAGTCGTGCGCCACCGCTTTTGTACTCGCCTTTTTGGCCCCGCGGAATGCGCGTGCCTTCGGGAAACATGATGACCCACACACCTTCCTGCATGAGGCGGCGGCCTTGTTGCACCACCTTGGCAAAGGCGCGTGAGCGCTGTTGGCGGTCGATGTGGATCATGTCCAGACGGCCCATGGCCCAGCCAAAAAAGGGCACGCTCAGCAACTCTTTCTTGAACACATAGGCCAGTGGGTGGGGCATGATCGCGGGCATCACAAAGGTCTCCCAAGTCGACTGGTGCTTGACCAGCAAGACCGCCGGGTCCTTGGTGCCCAGGGGCAGGTTCTCCATGCCTTGAATGCGGTTTTCAATGCCCAAAATCCGGGTGCCGCTGTTCACGGCCAGGCGCAGCCAGCCCACGCAAATCCAGTACAGGCGAGTGCTGCTGACAAAGTAGGAAATCACCACCACGAACAGCGCCCAAGGCACAACGGTGATGGCCATCCACAAGACATGAACAAGAGAGCGGATGAAATTCATGCGACGGAAAACTCGGTTGGTAAGCTCAGGAAAGGGGGTCAGCCGTCGCCGCCTCACCCAGCAGGTGGTCGACAAAAGCCGCCAGATCCGCATGGACATGGGTCGACACAGGAAAGCCAGGGGGCAAAGACTGGCCTTGCACATCGGCATGTCGCCCCGTCAGCACCAGGTGCGGCGCGCACTGTGCCGTCTGCGCCGCCTGCATGTCACGCAGACTGTCGCCCACGTAGGGAACCCCCTTGAGGCTGACGCCATAACGCTCTTCGATTTGCTGTAACAGGCCCGCAGCAGGCTTGCGGCACGCGCAGCCTTCATCGGGCGCATGCGGGCAATAAAAAATCGCATCGATGCGCCCACCCACGACCGCCAGTGACTTGAGCATGTGGGTGTGCACGGCGTTGAGCGCCGCCATGTCAAACAGACCGCGCCCCAGTCCCGACTGGTTGGTGGCCAGCACCACATGAAACCCGGCGTGATTCAGGCGGCTGATCGCTTCCAGCGCACCGGGCAGCGGGTGCCACTCTTCGGGCGATTTGACGAACTCGTCACTGGCCCGGTTGATGGTGCCGTCACGGTCCAGGATGACGAGTTTGAGGGGCATGGCCGTTCAGCGATCAGGCCGCCAGACGCGACAAATCGGCCACGCGGTTCATGGCCACATGCAAAGATTTGAGCAGCCCCTGACGGTTCAGGCGCAGGTCCATTTCTTCGGCGTTGACCATCACATCGTCGAAGAAGGCGTCCACCGGGGCGCGCAGCGCGGCCAGGGTTTGCAGGCTGGCGGTGTAGTCGCCCGCCTTGAACTGCGCTTCGGATTCGGGCAGCAGCCTTTGCATCACCGCGTACAAGCCCTTTTCGGCCTCTTCCTGCAGCAGTGCGGGGTTGACGTGCGCATCCACCTCGCCTGCTTTTTTGAGGATGTTGCCGATGCGCTTGTTGGCTGCGGCGAGCGCGGGGCTTTCGGGCAAGGCGGCAAAGGCGCGCACGGCCGACAGGAACTGACTGACCTGGCCCAGACGGGCCGGGCGCAGGGCCATCACGGCATCGACCTCTTGCGCGCTGAAGCCTTGCTCACGCAGGCTGCCCGACAGGCGATCGTAGATGAAGTCGATCAGGGCATCCGCACCACCGCTGATCTTGTCGCCAAACACCGGCACCGACAGCGCCAGCAATTCGGGCAGGCCCAGCGCCACGTCTTTTTCGATCAGCATGCGGATCACGCCTAAAGCATGGCGGCGCAACGCGAACGGGTCTTTATCGCCCGTGGGCACGTTGCCGATGCCGAACATGCCGACCAGGGTTTCGAGCTTGTCGGCCAGCGCCACCACCAGGCCCACCTTGTTGCGAGGCAGCTCGTCACCGGCAAAGCGAGGCTTGTAGTGGTCTTCAATCGCTTCAGCCACTTCGCTGCTCAGGCCATCGTGGCGGGCGTAGTAGCCACCCATGATGCCTTGCAGCTCGGGGAACTCGCCCACCATGGCGGTCAGCAGATCGGTCTTGGCCAGGCGAGCGGCTTGCTGCGCCTTGCTGTCGAGCACATCGAACTCGTCCTTGGCTTCCACG
>JACCEC013028933.1_pt1 | contig 14049 bp, 18 predicted proteins | sample 7450121 | NCBI WGS metagenome assembly JACCEC01 (sample SAMN15323455, study PRJNA562643) | freshwater metagenome | isolation source: river surface water | place: USA:Blue River Watershed | collected 2017-08-18 | reverse complement strand
ATACATTTATTTTTGATTTTTGAATAAAATCAAAAAAGTGAAATGTGATTGGAATAGAGGAATTTGGAGAATAGAATAATATGATTTAAAGATAGATCACTTAAAAATGAACTTCTGTCCGGATTGCCAAAATAAGCTCTTCCCTTTCGAAGAAGAGGGGAAACTGTGGAGCAAATGCCGCACTTGTAATTTTAAAGAAGAATGTACTGAATCCCTCATCGAAAAGAAAGTATACAAATCATCCGAACTTCGCGGTATTGAAATCAACAAATATATGATTCATGACCCAACCCTTCCACGCACTATCTACCATAATTGCCCGAATAAAGAGTGTATCACCCAAGAGAAGCCCGAATTGCGGGAAGCAGTGTACATTCAGGATCCCAATACCATCAAACTCACCTACATTTGTACGTCATGCTCTACCCAGTGGAAGTACACCTAAGTGGGGAACCTAGGGGCTCATTCTATGAATGAGCTGGAACTTCGTTCCCCACATCCCCTCCTCGTTAGGGGTAAACCCGTAACAACCCCATAATAATTTTTTTATTAAATACTTATATATAAAATAAATATTTTATATATTATATTTAAAATATAAAATAATCACGATGTTCCCCGGACAATGTATTCTGGAAACAGAAGAGAGATAAAATATGTTTTCAATTCTTGATAATATGAACTCTCATCTATTTCCAGAGGTAATGTTCGGGGCAAAATATATCCAATCATAATTTCCTCTATAAATATATAAAATCTTATGAAAGAGTAGTAAAAGTGAGAATCGCAAAATGATCGAAAAAGTAAAACATGGTGTAAAGAAGGTAAATCGTTTTTATTACCAACAGCCTCTTTTGTTTCTCGCCCTTCTTTTCATCATTATCTTCCTGTGGGATCTGATTCTTCTCCCCTTTACCAAGAAGGAGAAGGTGATCACCATAAGTCTCAAAGAGACATCCAATACATATGGTCGTTATCGATCGCTTACAATGAATTATGTTCTGGTGGATGAGAATGGGGATAATTATAATTATGATTATAATGGGTTATTACAAAAGTTGGGTATTCAGAAGACGCGTTATGCCGAGTATTTGAAATTAAAGGAAGGGGATCAAGTGAAGATCACCTACTATGGTCTCTTTATGCGATCCATTTTAGATATTAAGAAGATGTAAGAAGATGTAAGAAGATGTAAGAAGATGTAAGAAGATGTAAGAAATGTAATTTTATATACGTAAAAAGATATAAATAGAAGATATGAGAAAAAGTGATTTACGTTGATCTTAAAAGCAAACGTTTCTAGAAAATAATAGTCAATATAAATAGGTACGACGAAAAAGAATGGACGAAACGTATGATAACGAAATGGATGTGGAAGGTGGCGACGATGACCTCTTCCAAGATGATGCCATCAACGATGATGATGAGATCATTGCGGATGATCAAACACAAGTCGTAGACCCGCATATGAAAGTGATGAGTTATAGCCAAATCGTGAATCATATTGCGAAGACGCCGAAGAAGACTCTGCCATTCTTAACAAAATATGAAAAGACACGTATTATTGGTGTGCGAATTGAACAATTGTCGCGGGGGGCAAAGCCGAACGTAAATACGAAGGGAATGACGAGCATTCAGGAAATAGCGGAAGAAGAGCTACGCCAGCGGAAAACGCCATTTATTGTGATGCGTCCTCTTCCAAATGGGAAATTTGAATATTGGAAGATCGAAGAGTTTGAAAAGATCTAATTCCTATATGATAACGTATCCATTATATATATATATTTTATATTTATTTAAAAAATCATATAATATAACGTATATGATTTTCAAAAAAATTGATTTTTTTTTTGAATTCGTTTCTCTTTCTAAATGTAATGAGTATACAAACAAACAATCTTTGATTTTTATTAAAGAACGAAAATGTCCTCTGCTTCCGCTACCGTGTCCGCTCCCGCCATGAAGGCTGCTGCGCCCCGTAAGAGTAAGAAGAATGTGGAGACTCAGAATGTTGAGACCGCTGCTGCCGCTCCCACTACCTCTCAGAACCCCGATTTCGGATCTGATGTAGAGGATGAGGCGGCTCAGGCTGCTGAGACTGCTGAGGCAGAGATCTCCTCTTTTGAGGACGCAATCTCTTGCTTCATTCAGACTGAGCAAGCTCAGGAGGCACTTGTCAACTACGTTCGCAAGATCGATGCTTCTTCACTCTCCAAGAGTGAGAAGACCGAGCTTGTGCGTCATTACAAGAAGCTCAATACCATGATCACACGTCTTTCCGACGCAATCATGATGAAGCTCATCCAGGCTACTCCCGCTTCCAAGCGTGGCGGTGGCAAGGGTGAGAAGCCATCACGTGAGAGTGATAGTGAGAGTGAGCCTCGTAAGAAGGCGGAGCAGAAGCTCCTCCCGATTCGCGATATTCTTTCAAAGATTCTCGCAAAGAAGGATTTCATGGATGCTCTTCGTGAGAAGAACTCGGAGTTCGGCACGGATTATGATACGTCAAATCCTCAGCTGACCCGCACGGACATTCTCCGCGCATACTCGCATTTCATTGCGACGGTTCGCGAGAAGAATCCCGAGGATATGAAGTCCACTGTCCTCCGTACAAAGGAGGATGGAACTGAGGTGGTTGATAACACGTACTACACTGTATGTGGCGACGCCGTCAAGTTCTACAAGGAGTTGAGCAACATCATCAAGGCCGAGATGGCCAAGGGTGATGCGTCCAAGTATTCCAAGAACATTGAGGAGATGAAGACGAAGGGTCTGATCGATGATGCGGGAAACATTCCCAAGAGCATCTCGATGAAGTACCACATGTCCTACCTCAACTTCCTGATTGCGGACGAGACCGCTTAAACGCGGAGATTGTGAACATATTGTTAAAATTGTATAATTTGTACAAAATATATATTCTATATCTATCTAAAAACCCTATTTATAATTACATACCAAATAACAAATAAAAATATTATATTTATCATTTACAAAAAAATATAAAAACAAAATATAAAATATTATATTTCATTTCGTTCAAATGATCAAGAATAAAAGATGACATTGAGTAGAAAGAAGAAAAAAAGAATGAGTTTACAAACCTATTTTAGCACGCTGATTATCACTTATTTGGCAGAAGCACATGTGTATCGAAATCTCTTTTATATCGACGAGCATGAGATCATCTTTCATATATCCTCTCTTGTTGCCGTCATGGGAACCAAAGAAAATATATCCGTTCCAAGTGAAAATAAACTCACTTATGTCGAACATATCAATAAGAATGCCGGTATACTCATGATCGTTTTAGATCAACTCGTCTTGGCAGGACATATTGAGCGAAAGGCGGATCCTAATCCTAAATATAAGTTAAATATGGAGAGTGATTATATCCAAAAGTTTATCAAATCACACAGCGCGGCACTCAAATATATTTCACACCCCGCATATGCGATATATCGCGATCGCCAAAATGATGCCGATGCTTTCTACCATGCGCTTCGTTCTAAATTCAGAGAGCACCAAAAATGCGAAGAGGTGAAAGTAGAAGTTGAAGAAGTGAAAGTAGAAGTAGAAGATGTAAAAGATGTAAAAGTGGAGAGCGAATAGAATCGATATTTAGAATCTTATCATAAGATAAGAGAGAAGAAAGAAGAATAAAAGGATGATTCAGTCAAAGTCGGAAGAAGAGTTGGCACATTTGGCGTCCCAATTTGAACAAAATCGGAAATTAGTAATACCCGACATTTTCGTAGAACCCGAGATTCGCAAGATACATCAATTTTTAACCCGATTATTACCCGCATATTGGGTGTGTGCGACATGTGTGAAGAAGGATCGCATGGAACTCCCACTTCATGATAAGCGAAACGCATTGCGGATTAAGAAGGCGTATGAGGCCTTTTCGCGTGGTGAATTTGCTTATCACTTTTATCGCACTTTCAATGCGAATCCGTCTCAATATAGTATTGTTGAGTATTCTGTGCGGACATATATGTCATCGCCGGAATTTATTGGTTTCTTAAATCGCATCACGCGACTTCAATTAACTCAATTAAATACACTCTTTGTTTCGAAATATACATCCAACTGCTTTTTGTCGACACATAATGATGCGGGAAATGGAAAGGTGGCATTTGTTCTTCATTTGACGGAAGATTGGAAACCGCAATATGGGGGACATTTACACTTTCTCGACGCATCCCGGACACATATTGTAGAAACATATACGCCACAATTCAATAGTTTGATGCTCTTCGAAATACCAGAAGGAGACGAAGGAATACCTCACTTTGTAGGACATGTCGCCTCACATGTTCAAGTGCCACGCATTGCGATTACCGGATGGTACCAGTAGGAACCTATGGTGAAAGAAACCTCTTCGGGATACAAAGTAGCTGGAAGAGGTTTCTTTCCCCGGACATTTTCTTCTGAAATAGATGATGAGTAATCATTTTATCAAGAATTGAAATATATTTCCTCTCCTCTCTTTTCAGAAGAAAATGTTCGGGGCAAAATATCCAAATCAGAATTTCCTCTATATCAAATTATAAATCAGAATTTCCTCTATATCGAATTTGATCATAAAAAATGATTTGATCATCTTTATAAATATCTTTTATTCAAAAAAGATGATCAAAAACTCAAAAAATGAATCTCATCGAGTTGATTCTATTTTTACTCTTCGCATTTTGTTCAATTATGTATATTACATACTTACGATATATGAAATATCATTCATATATTTCTATACCGGATCATGAAGATTCTTTGATTGATATTTAGATCAAGTTAAAATAAGATATATATAGTATCTTATTTTAAGAAAAAAATAAAATATTTATAAATTTCTTCTATATCAAATTGATATATTTAATTATTGATTTAGATTTTTGCCGGTAAGATCGGATTCATAAAACTTGAATAAGGCAAGGGCAAGGGACGCGCCGATCACTTGACCGATCCAATAGATGCCGAGTTCTTCGATGGGCAGTTGGCTATTGAGGTAGAACATGAGCGAAACGGCGGGGTTGAAGTGGCCACCGGAAATGGAGCCGACAAAGAGGATCATGATACCAAGGGCTAAACCAATTTTGAGCCAATTGACACCCATATCCTTGGAGCCATTTACAACGAAGATGATGACGCCTAAAAAGACGAACGTACCGATGATTTCGGCCAAAAGCTTATTAAACATGATTTGTATAGATATTCTATATTTAGATAAGATATTTTCTTCTTTTCTATATTTTTGGATGGGGAAAGAAGATTTTGTAAAAAATGAAGGATCGAAATATTTGTTATATTTTTTCTTCTATATCGAAGTATCAATACTCTTCACTCAGACCTTTTGCTTTTTAGCCACGTGTCTGTTTTTTAGGAGTATAGTAGCTTACGACTCAGTCTTTCGCCCTCAAAAGCTACATTCTGTTTTTTCGAGCTACACAAGCTTACGACACCTCAAAAATGTCTACTGCCACCCCCGCTACTATCCTTGCCTGGCTCTGTGAGAACGGAGCAAATGCGACTGCAGATGCTTTCCAAACCCTCCTCCAATCTATGGAGAGATCGTCTGGAAGCAAGAAGGCAGCTTTCACAGGTAAGTTGTCCGAACAAGATGATGCCTTCTGGAAGTACTTTTCCGAGCTATTGAAGAGCGCCACTGGTGTTGAAGCCATTGCTCTCTCCGATAAGCTTGAGGAGGCACGCCTTGAAGGTCGTTCGTCCGCAAACGGCGATGCGATCCAGGATGTTCTCGACAACATTGGCAAGTCCACATATGTCGGGCGTATTCGCCTGAACGCAGGAGGCAGCAACGATACGAAGTATCATGATTACATCCGTCATGCGGATGGCGTGATCACCTACGTGGATTCATCGATTTGCCCGGTCAAGTTTGGAACAAAGCGGAACACACCCGAGGGTGTTGCCCAAATTGTTTCAGACATCAAGACTTTTGATGGCATTGTATTCCTTACCGCCAGCTTCGGCTACGGTATCGATAAGATCGAATCTTATGCGTTCACCGGCATCGTCGGCATGGACTCCGTGGTTGCTTCTACCGAGGCTGCTGTCGCAAAGGTTGATGCTGCTGTTGCGGCTGCTGAGTCTGCTGGCAACGAAGCCGAGATCAAGAAGACGAAGACGTCTCAGTCAAATACCACTAACGCAGCTCATGCTGTGCGTGATATCTTTGCTGGACTTCGGGCAGCGAGCGTGGACAAGTGTTTTGTTCTCCCTCGCAACCCGGTCAAGATCGCCGGCATGGTTGTGCTTGATTGCTCATCCAACACGTTGCCCTTTGACGCATCATCTGGTCTCGATTCCGATGTCAGAGTTGACTGCGGAGGAGCCACGTGGAAGGTTCGCTTTGGCGAACACGTCATCAAGTTCGACGTCAATGTCGACGCGATTATCACCGAAGTGCGGATGCTGATGGCATCCTCCGCAGGTGCCGGCGCCGGCTGCGCGTGAAAATGCGCCCCCGAGCATTATTACTTAGGCGCGTGAAAGTCGCTGCCACCCTATATTATTTATGATTATATATCTATATATCTATAAACCTTTGTGTGATTATGATTGTGTGATAAAAAAAAAGAAAAATAAAGACTTGGATAAAAACAAAATAAAAATGAAGTCCTAGACCAAGATAGGCAAAAAAATCATAAAATCAAAAAAAGAAATATAAAGAGTATTCTATTAAAGATAAAAAGTAAAAAGTGAAAAGTGAAAAATAAATAACTTCTTACTACCCACATATGTGATAGAAGATAGAGTTATAAAATAAAATGCTACCTTATCAAAACGCCAATCAAGTCGAAGTGTGTATTGACGAGTGTGCCCGTGGATGTGGTTTCGGTTCCACCTTCATATGTGCCGTTGTTATCCCACCTGATCTTCTCGAAAAGGCAACAACTTCAAAAGTCGTCATCCGCGATTCCAAGAAAATGAGCGCAAAACAGCGCGAAAAGGCCTTTCACTTCATCAAAGAGCACGCCATCGCATACTCCATTGTGAGCAAAGATAGCAAGCGAATCGACGAGATCAATATTCTCCAAGCCGTGATGGAAGGGATGCACGACGCGATCACCAATGTGCGCTCCATCATCGAAGTCGATAAAATCCTCGTCGATGGAGATAAATTCATCCCATATACATGTGAAAAGGGAGATCGTATTATCGAACACGAATGTGTCGTAGAAGGAGATGGCACCTACGCGGGGATTGCGGCGGCGTCTATCTTGGCAAAACATGCGCATGATACATGGATCAAGGATATGGTGGAAATGTATCCAGAACTAAAAGAGTATGATATACAACATAATCAGGGATACTTGACCGCGAAACATTTGGCGAAGATTCGCGAAAAGATCGCGGCAAAAGAACCCCTCACGCCATGGCACCGACTCTCCTTCGGAATATGCCGCGAATCGATCGGCTCGAACTTCGCACCTCGCGAAGAGAAGAAGAGTAAAAAACAGGCAAAAATCACCGATTTCCAATTTAGTGATGAGTAAAGTAGATCATCCATTATAAATCATCACTTTATTTTTATTTATTTTTGATTTATAAATAAAAAAGTATTATAAATATGCGTATTACAAGTTATTGCCCAAAAATACCGGGTTTATTGTTGAAAAATCAAATGGGCGATGATGGTGGAGTAATGTTTAAGATAATTCTTTGCCCATTTTTGAATTTCAGGGTAATCATCAAAGAGAAGATAGTAGCAATCTTCATTTAGATTGTAAATATCATTCTCAAAGAAGATTTGAATCAATTGGGTCAAATCGTGTATCTTCTTCGCATCATCGACCACATCTTCACTTCCATATCTTTGTTCAATATAATCTCGGTTATGTTTGAGTTTTTCAACAAATTCATATATACGTTCTTGGGAATAAGTCGATTGTATGTGTGCCTTTATTTTGGCGAAATCGTCTTTGATATACTCAAAAACATATGACGTAAATGATTCGATATTTTCACGCAAAATGCGGTGATCACATGGGTCAATATCGCAGTATGATTTAAGACGCGCTTGGGCACGCTCCAATGTAGAGTAAAGCTCCTCTTTCTTCAATGTAGCCATATTAAGTTTCTTACTCGATATTACAAAAAGATGAATCGATCGATTTCAAAAGTCAATTTTTTTGAAAATTCACTTTTCAAAAATCAATTTTTTTGAAATAGATCCTTTACCCCAAAAGAGAGATTTTAACCAACTTTTATGAAAAAAGAAAGTTTGATCAAAAATCAATAAAAATAAAAAAGATAAAAAAGATAAAAGATAAAAGATAAAAGTAATTATGCGTATTGATTTCGGGGGCGATTTACCAAATATTGGATAATATGTGCGACATATGGATCCGTGTGAATGTATTGATAGAAATCTTCCTCCTTTTGAATCTTCTCAAAAATGTGATATAAATCGCAATGGATTTGATCCCGGCTCTTATATTGCGCGTCATAAAAGAGGAGCAATTCATAAAACCGATTCATCTTCTTATGATCAAAGATTACATGATTCTGTTTATACTCCATAATATGATTAAATACCGCCATTCCATGTGTGATTTGAGGCGAAATAAAGAGAATATACTTTCGCAATATTTTGAGCGCACACATCCGGTTGATCTCCCCATAAACACCCGAAGAGATATAAATAAATAAAGATACTGTATCATCATTCCATGCCCGGAATTGATGATTCCGGTTCTTTACATCCATGTGTAATAAACTGACACATATGCGATGTACATGATCCCCCGTATAGTGAGCATAACGCGAAAAGTTGATCTCTCTTACCATTTTGATTTTTTTGTTTCATATCGGTCTTCTTTATCATTTTACCTTCCCAAAATCACTTTTTCATATGTTTATATAAAAATCAATTTTATATAATTATATTATGTACATATTACACTCTTATTTTTACATCGCAACATGAACGGTATAACGGAGTGTAGGAACAATCTTCGTTTGAGGTTCAGGAATAACATTCATAATCTCATTCACATTCTCTTTGCCAACTTTTTGAATATGGGTCATAAAGATGATACGCAGCTTATCCTCTGGGATCTTCTTATTGATCACCGAAATAAATTGCATCTTATTCTTCCAATAGTACTCGGCATGCTCTTGATAATGCGCCTCAGTACCTGATTCAATACCCAGATTTTGAGCACATTGAATCAGATTGTTGATAAAATCCGGTTGCGAAATTTGAGGATCCATTCTTCTCTTGATAATCTACTCTTTTTATATCGATGTTCTTTATAATCAAATAAAAAAGATCACTCACTTTCATCTTCTTCTTTTTGATTTTGATTTTGATTTTGATTTTGAGGATGATTCTCATAAGAGATAAAACCAAATTCGATTTCGATCAATTGATTCCCAACATGGCACATACATTCATCTTTTTGATAATATTTTAGATCATCCAATGTTATTTTCACATCTTTCATCAAATCACACCGACAATGAGGACATGTGGACTTCTGTTTTAACCACTTATCAATACACTTTTTATGAAATACATGACCACATTGTGGCAAAACCCGTTTGTATTCCCCACTCTTATACTCTTCAAAACAGATAAAACATGATTCCTTATTCGTCAAAAGAGGATCATTTGCTTTGATCTTCTTTGGCGCACCTATATACTTATTAATCAATTTACAATTTGCAAAGTAGTCAAACTTCTCTTCTTCCTCCTCTTCACTAAATATACTCTCACTATACGCATTCGAATCTTCCTCGAAATCACTGTCGCTATCACTCTCATTCTCATTTGCTTTACATGAAAACTTCCCCATCGAAAAGTGCATCGTCGGTATATTCGGATCATTTACCGGAGATACCGTGAATTGTCCCACATGATTCGAATGTTCATGTATTCTTTCATCTTTCAACTGTTGCGCATATAAGTAAGATACGACATTTTGAATAATATCCAAATGGGCACACATATTTCCCTTATTCTCTAAATGGAGCGTGATCGTTCCATCGTCGATGTCAAAACTATACTCATGTTCATTTAAATTCATTGATTCAAATACAGATCTTAAACCACTCGATTCATTTCCAACATTTCCCGAATTCTCATACGGATTAAACCTTCGATTTGTGCTCATTTTTTATTTCTATCTTCTTTTTACAAGAAATCTCTTTATATCCAACTTTTTTCAAAAGTAGATCCAACTTTTTTCATATCACTCAAATATAGAAGGTAAAAAGATAGAACGTAAAAGATACAAATGATCATTCATAAAGAGGAGACGCATCATCTTTTGTATCGATTTCCACAAAAAGGATTTCGGAAAGTCGCCTTCTTTGATCTCGATTATACACTCATCAAACCAAAGAGCGGGCGCAAATTCCCCAAAGATGGTGATGATTATATGTACTTATATCCAACCGTCATCGAACGCCTAAATGATTATATTCAAAAAGGGTATATGATCGCCATCGTATCAAACCAAAATCATCTATTCGAAAAGCCGGAAAAGCTTGACGGATTCATTCACAAGTTAAAAGCCGTATTTCGCCCATTTGACGCCAAACATATCACCATCCTCGTAGCATGTGGAGAAAACCAATATCGTAAACCCGAACGGGGATTATTCGATTTATATGAATCACATTATAAGATTCACGTAGATCGGCGATCATCATTCTTTTGTGGAGATGCGTTGGGAAGAGCGGCGGATTTCAGCGATAGTGATGCGGAATTCGCCAAAAATTGCGGCTTACGTATCGTAGATCCCGAAACGATGTTTGGATCATAACTATAACAAAATGAATCGATTATTCGATATCTTATTTACGATTTGCATTTTCTTTTTCGTTTTGAAAAAGAAAAAGGGTTCAAAAAAATTGATTTCCCCTATTTCCTCTTTTCATTCTATGTAAATACTGAACATCTAAGAAGTAAACTCTTTAAAAAAATGATGGAGGCTTACAACACCGAGCGCGATCGCATTCTTGCGATGCTCATCAACGAGAAGGAGAAGATAACCCCTATTGAACTGCTCGCTATTATGTTTTATAGTGGCAAGAACATGTATGAGCAGAAGGTGAAGACCGAATGGTCTCTCTTTATGCCTTACTTGAAGCCACTGATCGATTACCTTCTAACCCACTTCGACCTTATTGATAAGGCAAAGCTGGAAGAGCACATTCGATCGGAGTTTGCCGATAAGTCGGATATGAGCATTCAATCCTATCTCCACGCTGTGGAGACGTTTGCGAAGGATCTATACAAAGCAAAGATGTACGAGTATCAAGTGGCAAATGATCACGAAAATGTAAAGAAGTACTATGATATGTACTTCAAGCTATACGTGTCGAAGATTTTCTACTTTTTGGTTTGCTACTCTTTCAAGGAAGAGATCACAAACCGTGTAATGGAGCTATATCCGCAGATTACGCGCAATGAAATGATCGATCTTTTTGAATCGACGCATGCGAGCAATTCTGCCGCATCATTTGAGAAGGTCTTCTCAATGAAGGTAGGTAGTGAGTCGATCTTGAAGTCGCTGATGAATGATCACATTCATACCCCATACTTCTTTATGAATCAACTCGAAACGCAAGAGAAGACCTTCATGGATAAAGTGGAAGTTGTTTCTCAATCATTTGAGAATGACCCCGTCTTTATGACACTGATGATGTCCATATCCAATGTGGAGAGTGATATTTGTTCAGGTGTCGATGTAGAGATGGAGCACGAGAATAAGGAGGACTTACACCGCGTCTTTGATGCCGTCGTCCGTCGTGAAATCGTGAAGAATGGGCTAAACCAGACTCCCCTTGCGGAGAAGCTCTTTTATGATTATTTTATGACACTCAAAGCTATGAAGTCTCTCGAATATACCATGGAGAGTGCTACCAAGACACTCGAAACGTGTATTGATGCGTTTTCTACCAAGAAATCCGAGAATAAGTCGATGTAGATATAAACGATTTTATGTACATAGATCATTTTGAATTCATTTCATATTTATAAAAAAATAATAAAAACACACATAAAAATAATATTATTACAATTTCACCTTTTATTTGAATATAAAGAACTTCGCGATAAATATATAAATATAGCTTTTTGTGAAAGATGGCAGAAGAGCCCGCATTTTCGGTTGGATTGATTGTGAAAAATGAGGCGCTTACTTTGCCTCGACTATATGAGTCATTGAAGGATTTCGTAAAAGCCGGTGGAGAAGTCGTCCTTTTGGATACAGGGAGTACTGATGATACTGTTGAAATCGGGCAAAAGTTCGGTTTTGTTGTACATCGCGCATCCCGATCGTTCATTGAAACACTTTCAGCAAAGAATATCAAACGCGTAGTCAAGGAATATATTGAGGATGGTGATGGAGGCGGCGAAGGAGAGAGTGAGCGCTTTCGCGCCATGATGAAAGATCACGAATCGTTCTTTCATTTTAGCAAAGCCCGAAATGAGCTCCATAAGTATGTAAAACATGATATATTGCTTCAATTGGATGGATCCGATACATTGAGCACCTTTGATTATAAATATATTGATAACCAAATCAAATCTGCGGGAAAGCGGCGATTTGAATATACGCAAATATATGGCCCCGTAGAACTCACCATATCACGTTTTTATGATAAACGCGACGAAAAGTGGGAAGGTCGCATCCACGAGATCTTAACTCATGCGTCTAAAGAGCCGATTATGAAACTCGGCAAAGATCATCTCGCCGTTGTACATCACTATCAACCCAAAAAGCGCACCTATTTAAGTGGTCTCTTCTCCGATCTATTGGAGAAGCCGAATCACACGCGGACTCTCTACTATTTGGGGCGCGAACTGATCTTCTCGGGATTACATCAATCGGCCATTCGCATGCTTCAAAAGTATATTCAGCGTCCCGATTGCTGGGTGCCCGAGCGATCCTCCGCATATTGCTTGATCGGTGCTTGCTATGAACAAATGGGACGCGATTACTTTCCGCAAGCCTTTCAATCGTATAATGACGCATTTATTGCGTTTAATGGATGGCGCGAACCCCTTCTCAAAATGGCGCGATTATGCCAACGCACGGATGAATTCCAGCGCGGATTATGCTATGCGATGGCGGCATTATCGGTAAAACGGATCTCGGCATTTGCGGAACCCATGGCGAATTATTTGGGATTACCCCATGAAATCGCATATTGGGGATATCACTTCACTGGAAGGAGCAAAGAAGCGTGTACACATTGGAAAATAGCGATATCCTTGGAACCTGAACATGAGAAGTACAAACATGATGCGCAATTCTTTAATAAACCTGAACTCTTTGATGCGCACTTAATGGCCATTTATTTGGCATAACTTATACTTTTTTCATCATTTCAAAAAGATCATGATTCATATCTTTATATCCTGATTTATCATATATATTTCTATAATGTCTGATAAATGAAATCATAAACTCCACATTCTCAAAGTCTACCTTCCCACATAAAATCTCATATGGATCTTTCTTCCTCTCATTTTGAATTATACTCTCATTCTGAATTATACTTTCATTTTGAATTTCATTTTGGATCTCCTCTTTTTGAATTTCATTTTGAATTATACTCTCTTTTTGAATTTCATTTTGAATTATACTCTCATTCTGAATTTCATTTTGAATCTCATTTTGAGTCTCTTCATTTTCAATTTCACTCGTTTTTTGAACATCTTTTCGTTTATTTCGTTTAGGTAAAATGATCTTTTCAATCTTCGTTTTCCGTTTCGGTGGCATTTTATATAGTCTACTATATAAAGATATGGAATCTAAGAACCTTTTATATTTTTGCAAATTGCTTCTTTTTACTCATAGATTGTGGTTTTTCAAGTGAATCTATCACACGTGATGCTTCTCGTCGAGCCAGCAAACTTAACTTTTTAGCACTCTTACTCTCTGATCTTTCTTTTTCTCTTAGTGAACTCTCTTTACGTTTTAATGTAGACCGATTCTTAATTGATTCGGTTTTATTGGATATGTGAGAGAGATCATTTTTTGTAAATATATGCTCTTTCCGTATTTT